>OOAD01001535.1_pt1 | contig 12381 bp, 10 predicted proteins | sample 1671151 | NCBI WGS metagenome assembly OOAD01 (sample SAMN06348127, study PRJEB24527) | human gut metagenome | biome: human gut; feature: ankylosing spondylitis patient; material: feces | host: Homo sapiens | place: China | collected 2015-10
TTTTTGTGCATTATTCTGTATTTGCTCATTTATAGTATTAAATTCATTTATCTGCTGTACGCATAAATAATTTACAGATATTTTTAATGGTAAATGTTAGTGCTATTAATCATATTCTTTTAACACATTCGATATGTTACCAATTATATCCCCTGCAACCATTGAATATCTTGTTCCAGCTCTGGCCGCTTCATCTCCTGCAAGTCCGTGTATATATACTCCAAGCTTAGCCGCATCAAAGCAGTCCATTCCCTGTGCCATAAGCGAAGTTATTATGCCGGACAGGACATCTCCTGAACCGCCTGTTGCCATACCATCATTGCCGGATACATTGATATACACCTCATCACCATCCGTAACAATAGTTCTTGCATCCTTTAATACACATATACACTTGTGCTCTTTGGCATAATCCACTGCGACCGATATTATATTGCTTTTTATATCTGCTATGCTCTTTCCTGTAAGTCTTGACATTTCACCAACATGAGGTGTCACTACAATCTGTCCTCCATTTAATGTTATGCCGCACTTTGCTATTATATTAAGGGCATCCGCATCAAAAAGCTTCTTTTTACCAGTATCATCGTCCGCCACCTGCCTTACAAGACTTTCCGCAAGTGTATCCTGTGAAAGTCCCGGACCTATACACACTGCATCTGCCCATTCAAGTGACTCTTTAACTGATACATCCGTATCTTCATCGCCATAAGTAGAAAGCAGGGTTTCCATATTGCTGGAAAGTACTACATTCCTGTTATCAATATGTGTTATAAGCTTGACAAGCCCTGCTCCCGTTCTGTAGGCTGCCCTTGAGGAAAGAACTGCAGCTCCTCCATACTTCTTAGAACCTGCGATAACAATTGCCTTTCCGCTGCTTCCCTTATTGCTGTCTGCCCTTCTGTGCGGCAGCTTCGCCCTTATATCTTCTGGCTCATATATATATCTTTTTTGTGACATTTTATCATATACCGCAAAACCTATATCGCTTACCCTAAGCTCTCCACAATAACCCGCTCCCGGATATAATAACTGTCCTGTCTTTATATATCCAAATGTGACTGTAACATCTGCCATAACGGCACAGCCCATAACAGCGCCGCTTGTTGCACTTATACCCGATGGTATATCAACTGCTGCCACATATGCACCATTATTATGCGCATTATTGACCGCCTCAACCACACTCACCGACTTTCCTTCAAGATTTCTTGATAATCCATTGCCAAAAAGTGCATCAACTATGACCCCATAAGCAGAAAAATCCGGGTCATTAATATATTGTATGCCCAGATTCTTTATTATGTTCAGTTGTATTCTGTATTCTTCTGTAGAATGTTTTCCCTCACATAAAAAAACATCCACCTTATATCCCTTAAGATATAACTGTCTTGCCACTGCAAGTCCATCTGCCCCGTTGTTTCCGCTTCCACATACGCATAAAACCATCTTATCTGTGGATATATGTGCTTCTTCTGCTATATAGGAAGTAACCGAAAGGGCAGCCCTTTCCATAAGCACTACAGATGGTATTCCCACAGTACTTATAGAATAGTTGTCAACTTCTTTCATCTGCGCTGCATCAAGTATATACTTCATAAGCCCCTCCAGAACATAATCTGTTATAAACCTTATTACTGTAAATTAAAGACCTGACGTTTATTCGTCCTCATCAACAATTCCTTCATTAATTCTGTCAACCGCACTACAGTTCTCAGGTCCTATAATATCATGGATAAGCGAATACATACTTTCATTGCTTGTTTCCTTATCCTGCTTTATAAGAATGTTTTTCTTAAGCTTTACCCTTGTGGCATCTATCCACTTGGTAAGCACCTCTATGTCCTCTGTATTAGAGTTCATCTTTCCATAACATACTTTAAGCGTTTCTGTAAGAAGCTTTTCATTAGCTCTTGCAAGCTCCCTTGGAAGCTCCATAAGCTCATCCTCCAAGTTAGCTATCTTATCCTTTGACTCCTGTATAAGTCTCTGGTTCTGATTCATCAGCTTCTGCCTTGCCCTGCTGTCATCATCGCTTTCCATATTCTCAACAACATCATTGATAAGCTGTTTCTTTAGTTTCTTAATATCCTTGATATCCGTATTAAGTCTGCCCTGCTTCTTTAAAAGTTCATTAACCTGCTTTTCCCAGTAGGCTATCTCATCCGTTTTAATCTTATCATTTACAAGGCGGTACCATCTTTCATCCAGCGTAAGAATAGGAATATTAGTAAATACTCCTTTATTTTTTAATGCATCATATGTGATTTCAGACATTGACAATCCCCCTTAATGATATCAATCCTTATTAGCTATAGTATATGAAAGCCTCATAAGACTCTCTGACAAATGGACATTCTCAACTATAACATCATCAGGAAGATTAAGGTCAGTATGCGCAAAGTTCCATATTGCCTTAATTCCGGCATCTGCAACACGTTTTCCTATCTGTCTTGCCGCTTCCTTAGGGATGGTAAGTGCTACTATCTCTATGTTATTCTCCTGTATAAAGTTCTCAAGATTGTCCATCATCATAATACTTATATTGTCACGGATAACCTGTCCCTCAAGAGCCTTATTGCTGTCAAATACACCACAGACAACAAAACCTCTCTTCTCAAAGTCCGCATAGTTGACTATGGCTCTTCCCAGATTACCAGCACCAATAATAATCATATTATGCTTTCTATCTATTCCTAATATCTTTCCTATTTCATCATAAAGATACTTTACATTATAGCCATAACCCTGCTGTCCAAAACCGCCAAAGTTGTTAAGGTCCTGACGTATCTGTGAAGCTGTGACTTTCATCTTTGCACTTAAATCCTTTGATGATATTCTCTGGACACCGCTTTCTATTAACTCACCGAGATATCTGTAATATCTGGGTAATCTTCTTATAACTGCTGCCGATATTTTCTTACTATCTTCCATAACCAACTATCCTCTGTTTCTGTACATATGACACCACATAATATCCATAATCAGATGCTTTTGACCCTGGTATCTTAATTATGTGATGTTTCATATATACTATAATTACATTTTAAATATGTCTAAAATATGCCGCCTTACTTTTCACATAATAGGCTGCAAAATGCTCTGTTAATTATATAACAATTATCCGTGTGTGTCAAAATGTAAAAAAACACAACTAATCTTACTAAAAGTCTGCGTTTTAACCAAGCACTCTCTTTGCTATATCTACCGACTCTTTCGCATCCTTTGAATAAAAGTCTGCGTGTATCTCTTTGGCGTACTCAGGCGTAAGCACAGCACCGCCAACCATAATCTTACAGTCTAGATTATTTTCGTGTATAAGCTCTATCGTCTTTTTCATAGATACAAGTGTAGTTGTCATAAGTGCTGAAAGTCCGCAAAGCTTTGCATCATTTTCTCTTATGGCATCTACAACTGCCTGATACTCTACGTCCTTTCCAAGGTCGATAACCTCATAGCCGTAGTTTTCAAGAAGTACCTTTACAATATTCTTTCCAATATCGTGAACATCACCCTTAACTGTGGCTATTACTATCTTTCCCTTGCTTACCGGCGCATTGTTGCTCATAACCATATGATTTCTTATAACTTCAAATGCTCCCTGTGCAACACCAGCCGCCATAATAAGCTGTGGAAGGAATAATGTTCCCCTTTCAAATTCGTCACCTATCTTGTCAAGTGCCGGAATAAGTGCATTATTTACAATCTCCATAGAGTCCATGCTTGAAAGAAGTTCTTCTGTTATGGCTGCGCCCTCATTTTTAAGTCCCTTTTCCACGGCATAGAATAAGTCATCACAGGTATAGCTGCCCTTTTTATCCTTAAGATTAATGCTGCTGCCTGAGCCTGTACTCTGCGCACCCACTGTTCCTGCATTTCCAGCACCTGCATTAGCTGTTCCCATATTCATAGGATTAATCTTGCTTACATTTGGCATAGATGCATATGCCTTTATATAATCAACGGAATTCTTATCTATATTGGCAAGCAGCTTGTATGCCCTCACTGCGCCCATCATCTCATATATGTTAGGATTGATGATTGCAAGGTCAAGTCCGTTCTGCATAGCCATAGTAAGGAATATATGATTTACAAGCACTCTGTTAGGAAGTCCGAAGGATATATTCGATACACCGAGTACTGTCCTTAAGCCAAGCTCATGCTTTACTGTATACAGGGCATTGAGTGTTTCCATAACCCCCTCCTGCTCTGCTGAAGCTGTAAGTGTAAGACAGTCAATATATATATCCTCCTTAGGTATTCCTATGGCAACTGCCCTGTCCATAATCTTTTTCGCTATGGCAACTCTGTCCTCTGCCTTCTTAGGAATACCATCCTTGTCAAGTGCAAGACCGATAACAGCAGCTCCATACTTCTTAACTATAGGAAGAATATTATTAAGTGAATCCTCCTCACCATTGACCGAATTCACGATTGGCTTTCCGTTATATATCCTTAAGGCTGAGTCAAGAACCTCTGGAATAGTTGAGTCAAGCTGTAAAGGTACATCCACAACTGACTGTAATGACTTAACTGTATCTATCATCATCTGTCTTTCATCAATACCTGGAAGTCCTACATTTACATCAAGTATATCCGCCCCTGCACCTGTCTGTTCAAGTGCCTGTCCTAATATGTAGTCCATATCGTTATCAATAAGTGCCTGCTTAAATATCTTCTTTCCTGTCGGGTTAATTCGCTCGCCTACTACTCTTGGCTGGTCGACTACAACTGTCTTTGTTGCCGAACACACTGCCGATGGAATAACAACAGGCTCCTTCTTAGGATTGCCCTCTTTGTTCAGCATAGCTGAAAGCTCACTTATGAACTCTGGTGTTGTACCGCAGCAGCCTCCGAATACCTTTATTCCATACTTTCTTAAGTCCTTCATAAATTCTGCAAACTGTTGTGCATTAACATTATAAAGGTTAGTAACAGGGTCAGGAAGTCCTGCATTTGGCTTAACTATGACCGGAAGATTAGTCCACTTTGTAAGCTCCTCTATAACAGGCTCTAACTCCTTTGGACCAAGTGAGCAGTTGACACCTATTGCCTCAACTCCAAGTCCTGATACAGTAAGTGCGAAGGCTGATATCTGGCAGCCTGTAAATGTACGCATATTTTCCTCAAATGTCATAGTTGTCATAATAGGAAGTGAACTGTTTTCCTTTGCCGCAAGCACTGCAGCCTTGACATCCAAAAGGTCAGTCATTGTTTCAAATACAACAAGGTCTGCACCAGCCTTTTCACCTGCTTTTACTATCTCGGCATACATTTCATAAGCTTCCTCAAAGCTTAATGTTCCTGTTGGCTCTAAAAGCTGTCCGATAGGGCCTACATCAAGAGCTACAAGTGCCTCCGGCTTTACATTGTTACATGCTGTTCTTGCATTCTTAATACCTGCTGTTACAAGCTCATCAACTGAATGTCCGCACTCCTCAAGCTTATAACTGTTTCCGCCAAATGTGTTGGCATATATAATATCTGAACCAGCATTAAGATACTTTTCGTGTATAGATATTAAAAGCTCTGGCTGTGTGATATTAAGCATTTCCGGTGTTTCACCCATCTTCATGCCTGCTGCCTGTAGCATAGTTCCCATACCACCATCAAGAATCACATAATCCCTTTTTAAAAGTTCCTTTAACTTATTATCCATTGCAATGTCCTCCTGATTCCCTGAATCTGCATGTTCCCTTAAGATTGCACGACATACAGCCTTTTCTTTTGGTACTTACCTCACCTGTTGTAAGTCCTATAACCGCTGTAACTGACTTGGTCGGTGTCATCATATAAGTCTTTCCTACAGTTAATCCTACAAGTCTTTGTGCATTAAGCACCTTTAGAAAATCGCCCTGCTGTGAAAGAGGCAGATCCCCATAGCCTATGCCAAACCTGAAGGTCTGGTTGTACTCTGGCAGCTCTTCTTTTATTATGCGTTCAAGCTTATCGCATACCTGCTCTATTCCGGCACTTGCAAGACTGTCTGCCACAACAGCCTTTGCAAGGTCAGATGCCTGCAGGACACGAAGCATCCTGTCTATGCCATCAGACAACGTAACTGCTATAAGCGCTGCCTTATCACAGCCTGTAAGGTGTTCCTTTATGGAATTACCTTTGAGCACCAGTCCTGTGCCTTCAATCTCTACGCCGTCATCTGCCTGTTTTACATCAACAACTCTGTAAGTATATCTTGGAACCGCTGCTTTAATAACTTTCGCCTCGCACTCATCTATGAGCCTCTCAACAGTTTCATCTGCACCTATTCCTTTGTAACCAAGATATCTTAATACCTCTTTACGGTTTATATTTTCAAGTGTAATCTGCTTTCTCATAGGAACACTCCTTCCCGTATTTTAATTAATCACGGTTTTTCTTAGACTTATCTCTGTTCTTATGTTTTGACTTTCCGTGGCTCTTTCCTCTTGTCTGGTTAGCCTTCTCCATATTGACACGGCGTCCCTTTATCTGGACATTATCATTCATCGCCTTAAGCACCTTCTCAGCGTGGATTGCCGGTACATCAACAAATGTATAGTTATCCATCATATCTATGGCACCGACAAGCTTTCCTGGCATACCTGACTCACCTGCTATCGCACCAAGGATATTAGATGGCTTTATCTTATCCTTTTTACCTATATTAATAAAGAGTCTTACCATTCTTGAATCATCTTTATCTATATCAAAGTGGAAGTTCTCAACTTCATCCTCTCTTTCAAGCGTATCACCGATGAGCATCTTAAGAAGAGCTGCTGCCATATCCATAGATGTATATTCTTCCTGATTAACATGCTCTTCAACAAGATTAACCATATCTGTAAGTCCACCATCTTCGATAGTCTGCTTAATCTTTTCAAACATATTGTCAACCTTTGTGTTCTTTACATCATCAAGTGATGGAACCGGCTTTGCAAGAATTTTAGTCTTACAGTAACGCTCAATATCCTTTAACTTATAGACTTCCTTTCCGCTTATGAAGGAAAGTGCCATACCTGACCTTCCGGCTCTTCCTGTACGTCCTATTCTGTGTACATAGTATTCCTCATCCTGTGGAATATCATAGTTAAATACCATATCCACATCATCTACGTCTATTCCTCTTGCAGCAACATCTGTAGCGATAAGTATGTCTACTTTACCACTTCTGAAATCGTCCATAACCCTGTCACGCTGCTGCTGCTTCATATCTCCGTGTATTCCGTCTGCAAAGTAGCCTCTGCCCTTAAGCTCAGATATAAGCTCGTCCACCTGTCTTTTAGTGTTACAGAATACAACTGAAAGTCTTGGATTGTATATATCTATAAGTCTGCAAAGAACTTCTGTCTTATTCTTAGGTCTTACCTCATAGTAGAACTGCTCAATATTAGATACTGTAAGCTCTTTTCTTACAACCTTTATAACCTTTGCATCCTTCTGGAAGTTTCTTGCTATATCCATAATAGCCTTTGGCATAGTCGCTGAAAACATAACAGTCTGTCTGTCCTGTGGAGTATCAGTAAGAATAGTTTCCATATCCTCCCTGAAGCCCATATCAAGCATTTCGTCTGCCTCATCAAGAATAACCATATTGATATTATCAAACTTAACTGTCTTTCTTCTCATATGGTCCATAACTCTTCCCGGTGTACCTACGATAATCTGTACGCCGGTCTTTAAAGACTTAATCTGTCTTACTATCTCCTGACCGCCATACACTGGAAGCACCTTTATATCACTCATATACTTGGCGAGCTTTCTTATCTCCTCTGCCACCTGCACTGCAAGCTCTCTTGTAGGGCATAAAACGATTGCCTGTGGCTTTTTAATCTGTGGATTTATCTTCATAAGCATTGGGATAGTGTAGGCTGCTGTCTTACCTGTACCTGTCTGTGCCTGTCCAACTACGTCTATTCCCTCACATACTGCCGGAATTGCCTGTGTCTGTATAGGTGATGTTTCCTCAAAACCCATATCCTCAATAGCTCTTAATATTCTCTCGTCAATGTTTAATTCTTCAAATTTCATTCATTTCCTCATTTCTTTTCTTCTTATGGAACCGCTTACCTGCCTGTGCCTTTCGCGTATTTTCGTTCCATTATTAATAATATCTCTTTTTATTTATGCTTAACTTATAAATAATACATTACTGTTGCTGATAAGTCAAAATATATTACATTTGTTTATTGACTTTTTTCACCTTTGCATTTTTACCAAAAAACAAGTATTATGATAAGATGGTGTGCGTGTAAATGTTATTTTATCCCACTAATTTATCCCGATTGCTGTATTTTTATAATTCAGGCAGTCACAATGATTATATCTTTTTATAGAAAGGACTCTTATATACTTATGATATTATCCTGCAATAATATAAGCAAATCATTCGGAACAGACGTTATCATAAAGTCCTGTTCCTTTAATATTGAAGACCACGAAAAAGCCGCTATTATCGGTATCAACGGAGCCGGCAAGTCTACTCTTTTAAAGATAATCACAGGTCTTGAACCTGCTGATACAGGACTTGTCACTCTAGCCAAAGATAAAACTATGGGGTATCTTGCCCAGCAGCAGAACTTAGGCTCAGATAACACCATATACGATGAATTATTGTCTGTTAAGCAGTTCATACTTGATATGGAACAGGAGCTGCGTGATATTGAAAAGCGTATGAATACTGCCAAAGATGATGAGCTTGAAGCTCTTATGAAAAAATATTCTGACCTCAACCATAAGTTTGAGATGAACAACGGTTATGCATACAAAAGTGAGATTACCGGCGTTCTTAAAGGTCTTGGTTTTAAGGAGGCTGATTTTTCACTTAATGTAAACACATTATCCGGCGGTCAGAAGACAAGAGTTGCACTCGGAAAGCTTCTTCTTGCAAAGCCTGATATTATCCTTCTTGATGAGCCTACCAACCATCTTGATATGGAGTCAATACGCTGGCTTGAAAACTATCTTCTTAACTATAACGGTGCTGTGCTTATCGTTGCCCACGACCGTTATTTCCTTGATAAGATAGTAACTAAGATTATCGAGCTTGATAACGGCGAGGCTACTGTATTTTCAGGCAATTATACTGATTACGCTTCTAAGAAAGCCATATTGAGAAATATGAAGCTTAAGGAATACCTAAACCAGCAAAGAGAGATAAAGCATCAGGAGGAGGTTATAACAAAGCTTAAGCAGTTTAACCGTGAAAAATCGATTAAAAGGGCTGAAAGCCGTGAAAAAATGCTTGATAAGATAGAACTTGTCGATAAACCTCAGGAATTAAACGACAAAATGAATATAAAGCTTGAACCTAACGTAGTCAGCGGTAATGATGTTCTGACTATCAGGGAACTTTCCAAAAGCTTTGACGGCGTAACACTCTTTGACAATATTGACATTGACATAAAGCGAGGTGAGCGCGTTGCCCTTATCGGTAATAACGGAACTGGCAAGACTACCATACTTAAGCTCATAAACGGAATAATAGAGCCGGACTCCGGTTCTATATATCTTGGTGCCAAGGTCAATATCGGCTACTACGATCAGGAACACCACGTTCTTGACCCTGACAAAACCATATTTGATGAGATAAGAGACTCTTATCCTGACCTTAATAATACCCAGATTCGTAATACTTTAGCCGCATTTTTATTTACAAACGAAGATGTATTTAAGTATATACGTGACTTAAGCGGTGGCGAGCGTGGACGTGTATCCCTTGCGAAGCTTATGCTCTCTAACGCGAACTTCCTTATACTCGATGAGCCTACCAACCATCTTGATATTGTTTCAAAGGAAATTCTTGAAAATGCGCTGAATAATTACACTGGTACTGTGCTCTTCGTATCACACGACCGTTATTTTATCAATGCTGCCGCAACAAGGATAATTGAACTTTCTAACAAATCTGTTGTTAATTATATAGGTAATTATGATTATTATCTTGAAAAACGGGATATACTTAGTGCAAAGCCTGAAAGCAGCACAGCAGATGGTGAGCACGCAAAGAAGGCTGCCGACTCCCGTGCAAGCTGGCAGGAGGAAAAGGTTAAGCAGGCACAGCTTAAAAAAATTAAAAATGAACTCAAGCGTACAGAGGAGCGTATCGCCAAAGTTGAGGAACGCATAGAGGAGCTTGATAATATGTATGCAGACCCCTCCATAAGCAGCGACACTGCAAAGCTTATGGAAATACACACTGAAAAAGAGGCTCTAAGCACTGAACTTGATGAGTTATATGACAAATGGGGTGAACTTACCGACTTATCATAAAACACCATAATATGCGCATCAGAGTTTTCAAACCGCCTGTTATTATAGGGTAAATACACGAAAAATGCCGAAAAAAGGCAATTCTTAAGCGGTTTTTATTGACAAAAGTACACATATGGAGTATAAATAATCTATACTTATTATTACTTATTTCATTTAAGGAGGATGTAGTTTATTATGAATAAGACAGAGTTAGTTGCTGCAATCGCAGAGAAGGCTGAACTTTCTAAGAAGGATGCTGAGAAGGCTTTAAAGGCTTTTACAGACGTTGTAACAGAAGAAATGAAGAAGGGTGAAAAAGTACAGTTAATCGGATTTGGTAACTTTGAAGTTTCTAAGAGACCAGCTCGTGAAGGTATCAACCCTGCAACAAAGGAAAAGATCACAATTGCTGCAGCTAATGTACCTAAGTTCAAAGCAGGTAAGGCTTTAAAAGAAGCTCTTAACTAATTTAAAAGAGTAAATATATAAGTGTTTTTAAGGGCTTTTGTTATCAAAAGCCCTTTATTTTATACTACTTTTTAATCAGGAAGTTTAGAAATAAATTATAAAATAATTAAATTTACAATAAAATATAAGATTTGTAATTAATAATGTAATTGTGCAAAACAGAAAAGATATCCGGTTAATGAATATAATAGCAGAAAAAAGGATATCTAATTAACAACAAAATCAGGAGGAAACATGAGAATAGATAAATACTTAAAAGTATCAAGAATTATTAAAAGAAGAACAGTAGCTAATGAAGCTTGTGATGCAGGAAGAGTAATAGTAAATGGAAAACCTGTAAAAGCTTCTTACGATGTTAAGATTAACGATGTAATTGAAATTCAATTTGGACAGAGAACGGTTAAAGTTCAGGTATTAAATTTGAATGAAACTGTAAAAAAAGAAGAAGCTACAGAAATGTACAAAGATTTGACATAAATTTAAGATAGTATACAAATATAAATGTACTAATGCATCTAATAAAAGAGTGCCTAAATTAGCCCATACAGAAAATATTTGATAGAAATATAAACTTAGATGTTTGGGTCAAAAGCTCTAGCTTTGATACCTACGGATTGTTTTTTTAGTTAGTATAAATAAAAAAAGAGTTTCATATATTTATGTAAGTATAGCTATGTGGGTGATTTAGTGGAGAATGATAATATTTCCAAAGCTCATAAACTTATGATGCTTAACAGGAAATCAATGGAGATTACAGGGGTCGAGGATGTTATTTCTTTTGATACAAAAGAGGTATTACTTGAAACGACAATGGGAATTCTGACTATTAAAGGTGAGGATTTAAAAGTAAATAGGTTAAGTATAGAAAAAGGGGAATTAGAGATTGAAGGAACTGTGGACAGCATGGAATATTCTGAAATCTCATCATATAAAAGAAAAAAAGAAAGCATGCTTAAAAGGATGTTTAAATGATTAAAGATGAACTTATTTTGCTTTTTACTTCACTGTATTGCGGAATAATATTTGCAATTGTATACGATGCTATAAGGATAATAAGAAATCTTATTAAACCACATTTTATTAGAGTGGTTATTGAAGATTTTATATATTGGATATGTGTAGCTTACATATTTTTTAGTATGTTGATTAAAAAAAATTACGGAAATTTAAGATGGTATCCTATATTTGGAATGCTTTTGGCAATGGCAGTTTATGAAATAATAGTAGGAAGAAAATTAGTGTTGAAAATTTCGAAAGTTTTGGAAAAGATAATTAGAACTTTATTAAAACCATTGAAAAAAGCATGGAAACGAATTAAACTAAGAAAGACGAAAATAGAAGAAAAGTTTGCAAAAGGAAATAAGGTGAGTAGATGTCGGAAAAAAGAAAACCACAGGAAAGCATGCAACGCAGACAGCAAAACGGACAACAGGTAAGAAAACCAAGGAAAAGCACTGCTACTTCCAGAGTGAGCAGAGTAAGTAAGAGTAAGAAAAAAAACGATAACAGAGGCATGATAGTTGGAATAAGCCTTGTAGTTATTATGTTATGTGCTATTTTACTTGTACAGACATTTAATGCATATGGAACGTTATCAGATTTAAAGAAACAGAAAAAAGAACTTACGCAGGAATATAATGACCAATTAGAATTATCAGATGAATTAAAAGAAAAAGAAGACTA
>OOAD01001537.1_pt1 | contig 12367 bp, 9 predicted proteins | sample 1671151 | NCBI WGS metagenome assembly OOAD01 (sample SAMN06348127, study PRJEB24527) | human gut metagenome | biome: human gut; feature: ankylosing spondylitis patient; material: feces | host: Homo sapiens | place: China | collected 2015-10
GCAAAGTGCGCTCCATTGACGTTGTCAATGAGCTGGGCTTTACCAAAGCCAGCGTGAGCATCGCCATGAAAAAGCTGCGGGAGAACGGCTATATCGCGGTGGACGGCGAAGGCAACCTGACCCTGCTGGAGCCCGGGCTGGAAATTGCTCAGCGCATTTACAGCCGCCACCAGCTGCTGACCCACTTCTTTGTGCAGCTGGGCGTGGACGAGCAGACCGCCGCCGAGGACGCCTGCAAGGCAGAGCACATCCTCAGCGAGCAGACGCTGGAAAAGATCCGCGAAAGCGCCCTGCGCAACGACGCCGCCCATCCGCAGGCAAAGTGATATGATTCCAAGAGACACCGGAACGCCGAAAGACGTTCCGGTGTCTTTTTTTGTATGAAATTTTCGGTTTGTGTTGCATATCTGTTACGGATTTGGTACAATAAATCTGTGCGGAAAAGGAACGTTGGAAGAACGGAAAAGGGTCGGGACGGCGCAAAGCCGCCCTAGGGTAAAGGAGAGCGTTGCGGCATGGATGCGATTGCCCATACTCAGGTCAGTGCGGTCTGTCTGGTCACGCTGGCGGTCTTGCTGCGGGCGCAGCAGAAAATGCGGGATAAAAGCCTGCCCGGGCGGCTGTTCACGGCGCTGCTGTGGTTTGCCGGGGCGCTGACGATCGTAGACTATGGCAGTGCGCTGGCGCAGCTGGGCGCGTGGCAGGAGCTGGGCATCCCCCTGACCTACCGGCTGAACGCCGGGGGCAGCATTTTGTTTTATCTGCTGGCGGCGTGCTGCTGCTTGCTGGTGTTTTTGTATGTAGAGGCAGAGCTGGGGCGTACATGGATGGAGGACGGTCGCAAGCTGGCGCTCAGCGCCGCACCGGTGGCGTTGCTTTTGCTGGCGCTGCTGACAGCGCGGGACGAAAACGGCTTCTGCTATCTGGATGCAGAGGGGCTGCGGGGCAGCACCCTGTTCTGGGGGGCGAAGCTGGTGGGGCTTGCCTATCTGGCGGCGGCCTTTCTCCGCTGCAGCTGGACGCTGAGCAACTGGAAGCAGGAAACACCCAAAGAGGAACTGAAAACCCTACTGCTGCTCGCGCTTGCGCCGGCGGCAGGCTTTTTGCTGCAAGGCTGGCTGCCCGGGCGCGGGCTGCTGTGCTGCGGCATTACGCTGGGGCTGGTGTGCGTGTATGTGCTGGTGTTGCAGACCAAGTTCACGGTGGATACCCTGACCGGCGTCAGCAACCGTATCGTGGCGCTGCGCTATCTGGAAAGCGAGCTGCCCTATTACCGCCGCCATCCCAACCGCTCGCTGCATTTCCTCATGATGGACATGGATCACTTCAAGCACATCAACGATGAATACGGCCACTTGGAGGGCGATGCCGCACTGGTGCTGCTGGCGGGCATCCTGAAAAAGGTGTGCGCCAACTATAACGGCGTGCTGGCGCGCTACGGCGGCGATGAATTCTGCATCGCCTGCGGCTGCAACAGCGTGGAGGTGCGCACCTTGATCGCCTCCATCCAGCGGGAGCTGGACGCCGCCAACGCCGCCTCCGGCAAGCCCTACCAGATCGAGATCAGCATCGGCTGCGCCCGCCTTGAGCCGGACATTGCCACCGTGCACGACCTGATCGATAAGGCCGATCAGGAGATGTACCACCTCAAGACTCGCAAGCGCGGAGTTTCCTAAAATAAAGAAGGCACCTGCAACCCTTCCTGTCTGTGCGTTGGCACCCGAAGGCGTTTGCGGGTGCTTTTTCTTTGACCTGTTGAGAGCCAAGAAGCAACCCCGCAGTGCGGATGTTTCCGCAGGAAACAGGCACTGCAAATGCCGTTTCCCTCTACGACCCCTCCTGTGAAAAAGCAATTTCGAAACGCCCGCAGGCGTTTCGAAATTGTAAATCAAAATAATTCTTCCGCTGAAAATGGCTAGAGCGTAGCGGAGGCCATTCAAAATCGTCCCGCCCGCGCTTTCTAAACGTTTTTTACCCTTCTGCCCTTGCATCCCGGGGTGGAACGCGGTATTCTTATAGAATAGACCGGAACCGCGACAGCACAGGGGAGGGAGACTACATGGACGCACAGGAGATCCGCACATTGCTGGGCAAAAGCATCTTTGAGCGGGCGCAGAAGTACCGCAAGCGTATCCTGCAAAGCAGCTGCACCACCAACGAGGACGGGGTGCGGCACCTGACAGCGCTGGTGCAGGGCAGCGGGCCGGACTGCTATTATACGCAGGTCTGGCTGCGGGAAAACGGCAGCTTTGTCAGTGCCTCCTGCGACTGCCCCTATAACCAGAACGGCGACGGCACCTACTGCAAGCATATCGGTGCGCTGCTATTACAGGACGCGGAAAAGAACCCGCCTGCCCCGGAAAAAAAGCCGGAGAGCATCCCCGGGGTGCAGCGGGGCGTGGCAGGCTTGAGCACCGAGCCCCGCAAGGACAGTTACAGCGCCGGGCTGGATATGCTGTTCGGCCGCAAGTGGCGGGGCGAGGAGCCAGAGACCGACTATGAGGCCCAGCTGCTGCTGAAGCGCTACCAGCGGGAGGATGCGCAGCCCCAGCCCCAGAACGCCGCCCAGCGTACCGGCTTTGCTCTGCTGGAACCGGAGCTTACGCCGCACAATGGCCGTATCTGGCTGCGACTGCGGGTCTCTGACGGCATCGGCGGGCGGCAGTATCTGGTAAAAAGCATCCCGCAGTTTCTGGATGCGATCGAGCGGGGCGAAAGCGTCAGCTACGGGAAATCGCTGGCCTTTGTGCACCGGTGGGACGCCTTTGCCCCGGATGCACAGCAGCTGCTGCGGCTGCTGCGCCGTCAGGTGAGCGCCCGGCAGGCGTTTGAAGCCGAGGGCACCATGCGCTCCGGCTGGGAGAAAGGCCCGGCGGGCGGCCTGCCGTTGACCGGCGAGGGGCTGGATGCTCTTGTGGAGCTTTACGCTGCCGAGGGCGTTGTGGGCGGCTATACCCTTAAAGAGGGGCTGCCGGTCATCAGCCTGAAGGTGGAGCGCCGCAAGGGCGGCGTGCAGCTGAGCTGCACCCCGGCACTCAGCGGGGTGCAGGGGCTGGACTATGCCTATCTGCTGGGCGAAAGCACCCTCTGGCGGATGCAGCGGGAGGAATGCCGCCGGGTTTTGCCGGTACTGGACACCTTTGGCGGGCGCAGTTTGTTCTTTACCAGCGCAGACGCCGCCGCTTTTTGCAGCTATGTGCTGCCGGAACTGGGCAACCGGGTCAACATCGTGGACCCCGACCGGCTGCTGCTGAACCAGATCCCGCTGGAACCGGTGGTGCAGTTTTATCTGGACGCCGATCGGGGGCTTACCGTCACGGCGTACCCGGTCTTTCTGTACGGAGAGGACAGGGTAGCCCCCGGCGAGCCGGTGCCCCCGGATCTTTTGCGGGATGCCCGCACCGAGAACCGGGCAAAGCGGCTGCTGGAAACCTATCTGGAACCCCAGCCCGGCAAGCCGGGGCATTACAGCATTTCCGGGGAGGAGGCGCTTTTCCAGCTGCTGGAAGAGGGCATTCCCGCCCTGCTGGCCATGGGCGAGGTGTACCAGACCGATGCTTTCCGCAACTTACAAGCCGCCCCGCCTAAAATTTCGGTAGGGGTATCGGTGCACGGCAGTGTGCTGGACTTGGAAGTGGACACCGGTGCCTTCCCGGTGGAGGAACTGCGGGAACTGTTGCAGTCCCTGCACCAGAAAAAACGCTACCACCGTCTGCGGGACGGCAGTCTGCTGCGGCTGGATGACAGTCTGGAAGGGCTGGACGAGCTTAACGACACGCTGGAGCTTTCCGGCGCAAAGCTGAAGGACGGCCACGCCGCTCTGCCGCTCTACCGCGCCCCCACGCTGGACTGGGCGCTTTCGGGGCAGAACGGTCTGCGGTTCGACCGGGACGATGCTTTCCGGCGCATCAGCCGCAGCTTCCACGCCGTGCGGGACAGCGAGTATACCCCGCCGCTCTCGCTGCAAAAGACCCTGCGCAAATACCAGCGGGACGGCTACCGCTGGCTGCGTACACTGGACGGCTACGGCATGGGCGGCATTCTGGCCGACGATATGGGCCTTGGCAAGACCGTGCAGGTGCTCAGCTACCTGCTGGCCATGAAGGAAAGCGGCCAGCGCCTGCCCAGCCTCATCGTCTGCCCGGCGTCGCTGGTGCTGAACTGGCAGGAGGAATGCCAGAAGTTCACCCCGCAGCTGCAAAGTGTTGCCATGGACGGCGATGCCGCCCACCGCGCCGCGCTGGTCGATGGGTGGGCACAGGCGGATCTCGTCATCACCAGCTACGATTTGCTGCGCCGGGACGAAAAACTGTATGCCGGACAAAGCTTTTACGCCTGCATTCTGGACGAAGCGCAGGCCATCAAAAACCACACCACCCAGAAATACAAGGCGGTGTGCCGGGTGAACAGCCGGGTGCGCTTTGCGCTGACCGGCACCCCGGTGGAGAACCGCTTGGGCGAATTGTGGAGCATCTTCTCCTTTTTGATGCCGGGGTATCTGCCCCCCTACAAGACCTTCTGCGCCCGGTTTGAAAAGCCCATCGTGCAGGACGAGGATGCCAACGCCGTGCGGCGGCTGAACCAGTTCACCGGCCCCTTCATCCTGCGGCGCATGAAGTCCGAGGTGCTGCGGGAGCTGCCGCCCAAAACGGAGAATGTGCGCCGCGTTGAGCTGGAGACCGAGCAGCGCAAGCTGTATCTGGCAGCGGTGGTGGACGCCCGGGAAAAGCTGCGGGCGGCAAAGCCGGAGGACAAGATGACCGTGTTTGCCGTGCTGATGCGGCTGCGGGAGATCTGCTGCGACCCGCGCCTTGTGGCGGACAACTGGACCGGTAGCAGCGCCAAGCTGGAAGCCTGTCTGGAGCTTGTCACCGAGGCGGTGGCGGGCGGGCACCGCATTCTGCTGTTCAGCCAGTTCACCTCCATGCTGGAGCTGCTGGCAAAGCGGCTGGACGAAGCCGGGGTGAGCCACTTCACCCTGCAAGGCTCTACCCCGAAGCCGGTGCGTGCCGAGCAGGTGCGCCGGTTCAATCAGGGCGAGGCAGACGTCTTTCTCATCTCGCTGCGGGCGGGCGGCACGGGCCTCAACCTGACCGCCGCCGATATCGTCATCCACTACGACCCGTGGTGGAACCTTGCCGCGCAGAATCAGGCCACCGACCGCGCCTACCGCATCGGTCAGCGCAACCCGGTGCAGGTGTACCGGCTGATCGCGCAGGACACCATTGAGGAAAAGATCGTGGAGCTGCAACAGGCCAAGCAGTCGCTGGCCGACACCGTTACCGGCGGGGCAGACGGCGCGATTTTGTCCATGAACCCCGAACAGCTGCTGCAGCTGCTGGGAGAAGAAGCATAAAGGAGTGTATCCATCATGAAGGTTTGGGATCTGCATTGCGATACCCTGTACGAACTGCGCCGCGCCGAAAAGGCGGGCGCACCCAAAAGCTTTTTGCACAACGACCTGCATATCGACCTTGAAAAATTGCAGCAGGGGGATTATCTGCTGCAATGCTTTGCGGCCTATGTGGATCTGGCCGACCCCGCACCCGGGGCCGACCCGCTGGTGAGCGTGTTGGAGGAGATCGACATCTTCAAGCGGCTCATGGCAGCGTACCCGGAAAAAATCGCCCCGGTGTACACCGCCGCCGACCTTGAGCGCAACCGCGCCGAGGGCAAACTCAGCGCCATGCTGACGGTGGAAGAGGGCGGCTGCTGCAAGGGCAGTCTGGGCGTGCTGCGGCGGCTGCAGGAGCTGGGCGTGCGCATGATGACCCTGACATGGAACTACCCCAACGAGCTGGCAGCCCCCAACGCAAACCCCGGTGGGCCGCTGGTGGCCAACACTGAGACCGGTCTGACCGAGCGGGGCTTTGCTTTTTTGGAGGAGATGGAAAAGCTGCACATCACCGCAGATGTGAGCCACCTTTCCGATAAGGGCTTCTGGGATATCGTAAACCACAGCACCCGCCCCTTTGCGGCAAGCCATTCCAACTGCCGTGCCCTGTCGCCCCACAACCGCAACCTGACCGATGAGATGATCCGCGCACTGGCAGAAAAGGGCGGCATTGCGGGTCTGAACTACTGCGCCTCCTTTGTGGACGCAGACTCGGCACACCCGAAACTCTGCCGCAGCACGGTGGAACGGCTGGCAAAGCACGCCGCACACTTCAAGCAGGTGGGCGGCATTGAGGTCATCAGCCTTGGCAGCGATTTTGACGGCATTGGCGGTCAGCACGAGCTGGAAACGGCGGCAGATATGCCGCTGCTGGCCGAGGCACTGCGCCGCGAGGGCTTTACCGAGGACGAGGTAGAGGCCATCTACTGGCGCAACGCATACCGCTTCTTTAAAAACAATCTGTAATAAAACGGCTTAAAATTGCAAAAAAAATGCCCGGAGATGCCCTGCTGTGTGCGGGTGTCCCGGGCTGTGTATTGCCCTGCGAGGGGAGGTTTTATATGGTCTGAGGCACGCGTCCCCTGAAAAAGAACAAACGACTTGGAAAGATAAGAGGAATTATAACAATGGGTATCACGATCTCGCCGTGGATGATGGCATTTCTCATGCTGATGACCGGCTTTGCAGGCTTTGTGGACTCGGCAGCCGGCGGCGGCGGGCTGATCAGTCTGCCTGCCTATCTGTTCGCCGGGCTGCCGCCCCACTACACCTATGCCACCAACAAGTTCAGCGCCGCCTGCGGCACTACCTTTGCCACGGCAAGCTTTTTCAAAAGCGGTGCCATGAACGTGAAGGTGGGCGTTCTTGCAGCCATCGGCAGCTTTGCGGGCAGTGCGCTGGGCGCACACATCGTGCTGCTGCTCAGCGATGAGATGCTGCGCACCATGATGTTCATCATCCTGCCGGTGGCGGCGGTCATCATCCTATGGCAGCGCAACCTGCCGGATGAGAACCGGGACGACGGCACGCTGGACCTGAAAAAGATTTTACTGGCGCTGGCCATCGGTTTGGGCATTGGCCTGTACGACGGCATCATGGGCCCGGGCACCGGCACCTTTGCCATCATTGCCTTTACCACCCTGATGGGCTTTGACCTGCGCACCGCCAACGGCAACGGCAAGGTGCTGAATCTTGCCAGCAACTACGCCAGCCTGTTCACCTATCTGATGAACGGTCTGGTGGTGTTCCACATCGGCATCCCCTGCGCCGTCAGCAACATTCTGGGCAACCTGCTGGGGTCCCATTTCGCCCTGAAAAAGGGTGCGCGCTTTATCCGTCCTATGATGCTGGTGGTGCTGGTGCTGCTGCTGGGCAAGCTCATCTCGGACGCAGTGCTGTGAGCGCCGGGCGCGCCAGAGGCTCCCTCTCCGAGGGAGCTGGCAAAACCGTCAGGTTTTGACTGAGGGAGTTTGCGCCCGTTTCCCGCTGCAAAAAACAAGCCGGGCAGCCCGCAGGCTGCCCGACTTTGCTCGGATGATCTTTTTTCGGTGGTCGCTTATTCCAGCACCAGCTCTTTGTCAAAGAATGCCAGACCAAATGCACCGGGGCCTGCGTGGGTGCCGATGACGCAGCCGATCTGGCGCACCAGCGGTTCGCCCATGTGCAGATTTTCACGGAAGTAGTTCTCGATGGGCTGCACTTCCCGCAGGCTGGAAGAATAACCGGCAACAGCGGCAAAGTCCGGGCTGATGCCGCCCAGCTCTTCGATCTTCTTGAACAGGGCCACATAGGCACCGGGCAGGCCGCGGGCCTTACCGGCCATGGCTACCTTACCGTCCTTGATGGTGATGAGGGGCTTGATGCCCAGCATCCCGCCCGCGACGGCCACAGCGGCAGGCAGACGGCCGCCCTTGCGCAGATACTTCAGATCGTCGATTGCGGCAACCAGATGCAGGTGCTCCTTGGCGTGCTCCAGATCGGTGGCGATCTGCACCAGCGTCTTGCCTGCGTCACGCAGCTGCACGGCCAGACGCACCAGCAGCGATTCACCCAGACACACGGTGGCACTGTCCACAAACAGCACGTTGTCTACATTGGCGAGGTCTGCGGCCAGCTTTGCGCACTGCCATGTGCCAGACAGCTCGTGGGACAGGAAGATGCCCAGCACTTCGTCCCCGGCGGCAGCGGCTTCCAGATAGAACTTCTCGAACAGCTCCGGGCTGGGCTGGCTGGTGGTGGGCAGCTTGCGGCAGCTGGCCAGATGGGCATAGTACTCGGTGGGGGTCATGTCGATGCCATCCCGCAGGATGCTGCCATCCTCCAGAGTCACGTTCAGAGGGATCACGGTCACGCCCAGCTGCTCGGCTTCGGCGGGCAGGATGTCGGATGCAGAATCGGTGAGAATACGGATCATAAAATACCTCCGGATTTCCGGTAAAAACAAATTCAAGTTATGTTTCCCGACGCTTTGCAATAAAACGTCGGGAAACATTATACCAGAATCCACAGGGAAAAGTCAATTACCTGAGCGAAAATTGCTTCGTCCCAGCGCAAAATACTTGCGTAAAAGCCGCTGCTTATGATAAGATAGGCGCTGAGAACCGCACGGCAGGGAGGGCAGGCCATGGAGCAAAAGGCAAAAACAAGGGCGCTGCTGGCTGCGTTCGGCTGCGCACTGGCCTACCTGCTGGCAGGCAAAGTGCTGGCATTTCTGCCTGCCCCGGCGTGGGATGTGCGGGCGCTGAGTTTTGTGCACCACTGCATCGCTGCACCTGTCGTGGAGGAACTGGTGTTCCGCGGGGCCATCCAGCAGCTGGCGCAGCCCTTGGGCAGAGGGCAGGCCGCGGCGCTGCAGGCGGTAATGTTTGCGGTGCAGCACGGCACCCCGGCGGGCATGGCGTGGGCGCTTGGCTGCGGCCTTGTGCTGGGCGCACTTCGTGAACGCACCGGCAGGGTATGGCCGGGAATGCTTTTGCATACATTGAATAATCTGCTGGTTTTTGCAGCAGGATAAAGGGGAACCTATGACCGATTCTGAACTGATGGGCCTTGCGCTGGAAGAAGCCCGCAAGGCGGCTGCACTGGGCGAGGTGCCGGTGGGGGCCGTGGTGGCCCGCAACGGCGAGGTGGTAGCTGCCGCCCACAACACCCGCGAGACCGAAAAAAACGCCCTGCATCATGCAGAGCTGCTGGCCATTGATGCCGCCTGCAAAAAGCTGGGCGGCTGGCGGCTGTGGGAGTGCGAGCTGTTCGTCACGCTGGAGCCGTGCCCCATGTGTGCCGGGGCCATCATCAACAGCCGCATCCGGCGGGTGGTATACGGCGCGGCAGACACCAAGGCGGGCTGCTGCGGCAGTGTGACTGACCTGTTTGCAATGCCCTTCAACCACCACCCGGTGGTGGAGCAGGGGCTGCGCGCAGAGGAAGCACAGGAGCTGCTGCAGGCATTTTTCAAGGATCTGCGGGCACGGCTTGCGGCCCGGCCGAAGTGGAAACCGCCTGTATGACCGGCATGGAATATGAAGAAACCGTAAAAAAGTGGAAGCTGCGTGAAAAAGTAGGCGGCTTCCACTTTCTTTTTTCGGCAAATTGTGCTATATTATTTAATGGTGTTTTGTCGAAACCCATCTTATGCAGCTGTCTGCCGCGCCGAGCACCGGACTTTGACCGGATAAGAAATGGACGCTGAACGGACGGCGATGGGCCGCACAGACATCTCCTGCACGGCATACCTTTGCAGTGCAGAGATCACGACAGGAGGACTATACTCTTGTACGAAGATGAATTTGAACTGACGTTCAATCTGTCGGGTGAGGAGCCGCAGCCGGAACAGGCTGCACAGGAGCCGCCCGTACCGCCAAAGCCAAAGGCGGCAGCACCCGTGGTGGACGAACCCACCCGGGTGATGGTGCTGGAAAAGCCCCAGCCTGCGCCGCAGCCGGAAATGCCGGAGCCTGTGCAGGAAGAGCCTGAGAAAACACCTGCACCTACCGTGCAGGCAGCAGCCAATGGCCGCTGTGTGCTGATCTCCGGCGGCGACCGCGGCATTGGTGCCGCTGCGGCCCGGGCGTTCTATGCGGCGGGCTACCGCGTGGCGGTGCTGTACCACAGCAATGCCAAAGCCGCTGCAGAGCTGGAAAAACAGCTGCCCGGCATCACCGCTATGCAGTGCGATGTGGCGTCCCGCGCCAGCTGCGAGCTTGCGTTCCGCACCGCAGAACAGGCACTGGGCCGTGTGGATGTGCTGGTGAGCAATGCGGGCATCGCCCAGCAGAAGCTGTTCACCGACATCACCCCGGAAGAGTGGCAGCATATGCTGGACGTGAACCTGACCGGTGCGTTCCATCTGTGTCAGCTGGCGCTGCCGGGTATGATCCGCCGCAAGGCCGGACGCATCCTGACCGTGAGCAGCATGTGGGGCCAGACCGGCGGCAGCTGCGAGGTGCATTACTCTGCAGCAAAGGCAGGCCTGATCGGCCTGACCAAGGCTTTGGCCAAAGAAGAAGGCCCAAGCGGCATCACAGTGAACTGTGTTGCGCCCGGGGTCATTGATACCGATATGATGGCAGCATTCACCGCCGAGGATAAGGCCGCGCTGGCCGAAGAGACCCCTGTGGGCCGTCTTGGCAGCGCAGACGAAGTGGCGCAGCTGCTGGTGTTCCTTGCCGGCGAGGGTGCGGGCTACATCACCGGTCAGGTGTTCGGCGTGAACGGAGGACTTGTGATCTGATGCGCAGGAACACTTTATTACAGGATTTCCCCCGGCGGGAGCATCCCCGGAGCAAGAAGGAGAGAGCAAAATGGGCATGACTTTAAAGGAACTGTTGACGAAAGGCGAAGGCACCATTTCGGCCAAGGAGGCCAAGGCGCTGGCTGCACAGTGCAGAATGGATGAGGAAACGCTCTACACCCTTCTGGAAGAACGCGGCATCAAGGTTCTGGAAGAGGATGCAGAGCCTACGCTGGATGTGGACAGCATCATGGCCGAGGTCGAGAATGCCGAGAACAACAACGATGATATGGGCATCAGCGAGGACGAGGAAGAGCAGAGCGAGGAGAATCCTGCAGACCTGAAGGCTGCCATGGACGAACTGCTGGACGACCCCGTTAAGAACTACCTCAAGCAGATCGGCCAGATCCCGCTGCTGAGCGCGGAGCAGGAGGTGGAGCTGAGCCGCCGCATCCATGCCGGTGCCGAGGCGGCGCACATCCTGCAGGCCGACCGCCAGAAATACGGCGGGCCGGAGTACATCAAAAAGAACAGCGCCCGCTTCTCGTTTGAAGAGGATGAGAACAGCCGCAGCTATACCGAAGATCTGGACGAGGAGGGCAACGAGAAGCCCAGCGAGGATGCCGAGGAAAAGGCTGCCGAAGAGGAAGCTATGGAGGCTGTGGAGAACGGCCCCCTGAGCGACGAAAAGCGCGCTGAGCTGCTCAAGACCCGCCGCGATGGCCTGAACGCCCGCCGCAGCCTGAGCGAAGCAAACCTGCGTCTGGTGGTGTCCATTGCCAAAAAGCATGTGGGCCACAATCTGGCATTCCTGGATCTGATCCAGGAGGGCAACATCGGCCTGATCAAGGCTGCCGAGAAGTTCGACTGTGACCGCGGCTTCCGCTTCTCCACCTATGCAACCTGGTGGATCCGTCAGGCCATCACCCGTGCCATTGCGGATCAGGCCCGTACCATCCGCATTCCGGTGCACATGGTGGAGACCATCAACCGGATGCGTCAGGCCACCAACCAGCTGGTGTACCAGAACGGCCACGAGCCGACCCCGGAAGAGTTGGCAAAAGCCATGGATATGAGCGTGGAGCGTGTGCGTGAGATCCAGCGCATGGCACAGGAGCCGGCAAGTCTGGAAAGCCCCGTGGGTGAGGAAGAGGATTCCTCTCTGGGCGATTTCGTCGCAGACGAAAACGCCGAAGCCCCTGGCAAGGCCGCAGACCGCGCCATGGTGGCACAGCAGATCAATCTGGCTCTCAAGAGCCTGACCCCTCGTGAAGAGAAGGTCATCCGCCTGCGCTTTGGTCTGGACGATGGCCGTCCCCGTACGCTGGAAGAGGTTGGCCGTGACTTTGGCGTTACCCGTGAGCGTGTGCGCCAGATCGAGGCAAAGGCGATCCGCAAGCTGCACAGCCGCAAGTGCCTGTCCCTGCTGAACGGCCTGATCGAGTGATAAAGTAAGACTCCTTCAGTCATCGCTGCGCGATGCCAGCTCCCTCAGAGAGGGAGCCCTTGGCAAAACCGGAAAGTTGTCCGTACTGCCAAAGGCCCCATCTCCGAGGGGGCTGTCTGCGTAAGCAGACTGGGGGAGTTCTTTCGTAAAAAACGACTTTTTTGCAAAAATCCAGATTTTTTTGCAAAAACCTCTTGCCAAACGGTGGAAACTGTGGTATTATAACTGAGCTGTGATTGCGCTGCTATAGCTCAGTTGGTAGAGCGCATCCTTGGTAAGGATGAGGTCTCCAGTT
>OOAD01001560.1_pt1 | contig 12214 bp, 9 predicted proteins | sample 1671151 | NCBI WGS metagenome assembly OOAD01 (sample SAMN06348127, study PRJEB24527) | human gut metagenome | biome: human gut; feature: ankylosing spondylitis patient; material: feces | host: Homo sapiens | place: China | collected 2015-10
GGACGCTTATATCTGCCCTTCACACCCTAAGAAAGCACCACAAAATCTGCTGCTCTACGGTAAGTGAAACTCCGGTTATAATGTCCCAGCCATTCGTTCCCGGATTGCCACTCCGGTCGGAGTTCCGGCAAGCCCTCCTTTTCCGGTTTCGCGGATGTCCTCGCTCATGCTGCGTCCAATTGCACGCATTGCGTCTATCACTTCATCCGGCGGAATTTTACTTGTGATTCCAGCCATGACCATATCCGATGAAGTCATTGCATTGACCGCTCCCATCACATTGCGTTTCACACATGGCACTTCGACCAGACCTGCCACGGGATCACAGGCAAGTCCAAGCAGATTTTTCAATGCCAGGGCTGCCGCATGGGAAATCTGCTCGGCATCTCCACCCATAAGGTATGCCACTCCTCCAGCCGCCATCGCCGAAGCCGAGCCGATCTCAGCCTGACAACCTCCGGCTGCCCCGGCGAGAAACGCCCTGTTTGCGATCACGCCGCCGATTCCCGCCGCCACATAAAGGGCTTCCACCATTTTTTCTTCGGAAAAATGTTTTTCCTCTTCTAATGTGAGAAAAACTGCCGGGACAACACCACAGGAGCCCGCAGTCGGTGCCGCAACGATCCGTTTCATGCAGGCATTGGATTCACCTGTCTTTAAAGCTTTTTCCATCACTTTTCCAATAAATTTTCCACAGAGCAAAGTTCCTGCTTCTCTTGCCGCATGCATTTTTTCCCCGTCTGTTCCCACCAGACCACTTGCGGACTTCAGCTTTCCATCATAATTGTCATCTGCCTCACACATTGCCTGATACATGCCCCGCATCTGCTCAAAGGCTTCTCCCTCGCTGATTCCCTGCTCTTTGCAATCATCTTCCTGCACGATTTTCCAGAAGGGCTTTCCTTCTTTTGTTGTCATTTCGCATATTTCTTCTAAGGACTTATACATTTTTCTCTCCCTACAGTAAACTCAGATATGTTACTTTTAAAATTCCTTCCATCCGTTCTAACCACTTGAGTGCATCCGCCGGAATTTCCTGATCGCACTCGATGACCATAACTGCATTTCCACCGCGGCTTGCACGGTATAACTGCATCGTTGCGATGTTGACCGATTTGTGGGCAAGCATGGATGTCACCTCTGTAACATGCCCTGGCTGATCAATATTATGCACGATCAGTGTCGGATAATCTCCACTGAAATTTGCTGTCAGACCATCGATCTCACAGATTTCAATACGTCCGCCTCCGATAGATGCCGCGATTACCTCCAGCGTTCTTCCTGATTCGCCTGTAAGTTCCAGTTTGACAGAGTTTGGATGCACATCCCCAAGATCGATCCCAGACAATGTGAACTGCAATCCCTCACGCTCTGCGATCTCAAAACTGTGCGGAATAGCCGGGTCATCCACCTGCATTCCCAAAAGCCCTGCCACAACCGCCTTATCCGTTCCATGCCCTTTTCCTGTTGCCAGAAATGATCCGTGAAAATAAATATCTGCCCTTACCACTTTTTCTGCAAGCAGTTTGTGACAGACTCGCCCGATTTTTACTGCTCCCGCTGTATGGGAGCTGGACGGTCCAACCATGACCGGTCCAATAATATCTAATAAATTCATAATCCTCCTTGTTTTGCGAAGCAAAATGCGAACCCTCTGGTGAGCAGAGGATTTAGTCTCCTTGTTTTGCGAAGCAAAAAACAGGGTATACCAAATCTGATATACCCCATCGTATAGTTTTTGTTGATGAAACATTTTTATTCTGATGTAGAAATTATATCTGCTTTATACCGGAAATGCAAGCGTTACTGCTCACCCGGAAGTAACACTTTTTTCTATTGATTCTGTCAAAAAGAAATGTCATAATATAATCTATACTGTAATAATATAAAAGTACTAAATCATTACCTTATATAGAAGTGGTAAAACAGAATCTATTCTGACTAACACACCGCTTCCGGGGAGAAGATGAAATGCAGATAAAATGTGAATACTGTGGTTCCATGATTGAAGAAACTGCAGATAAATGTCCATTTTGCGGGGCAACAAACAATGCCGTCAAACGAACCACCGACAAAACACCAAAAACAATTGCCGAATTACAGCAGTGGTATCAGGACAGACACCTGCCGCCGTATGAGACAACAAGATTTTTTATTGGCATCAATTATAAGAAACCAAAAGCATTTGGTATTTATCAGGATGGCGACCAGTTCATTGTATACAAAAACAAGGCAAACGGCGAACGTGCCATCCGCTATCAGGGCACGGATGAAGCTTATGCTGTCAATGAACTTTATCTGAAATTAAAATCTGAGATTTTAAATCAGAAGGCAAATAACCAGACAAGAAAGCAACAGCAGACACTCACGCGGGAGCAGAAGAAAGAAAAGCGGAAAAACATACTCATCACTTTTGCGATCTTTTTTGCCGGCTTTGTGGGGCTGATCTCCATTGCCATTATCGATATGCTTGCCAAAGGATTCGGAGCTTCCCTGTTCTGGTCCGTTTTTCTTGCAATCGGACTGACAATCGCAAGTTTAATTCTGGCTGGTAAATTTGGTGGCCGTGTTCCTCTCCTGCAAAAATTTCACGATAACGTAATTGGGGAAAAGTCGTCCGGTCGCGCATTTTTACTGACTTATGTTGTGATTTATGTCATTTCCTTCTGTTTATTATTTGCACCGCTCCACGCTTATTACAATGTCAGCTATTATCGCTATAACGACACCATTTACGCCAACACACGCCATAGCTGGTATGAGTACGAAGACTACGGTTACGGTGGCGATTATGAAAAAGTCAGCAAATCCTCGATTCCGGACGACGTCTTAGCAAATAAAACTGACTATCAGTTCAACTACAATGATGATAGCGAATGGACTTCCAGCTTTACAGAATTTGAGGACAGCAGTTACTATGACGAGCATTATACTTCCGATTCGGATTCTGACAGCAGTTATGACTGGGATTCCGGAGACAGCTGGGATTCTGGAACAACAGACTGGGATAGTGACTGGTAACTATAGAATACAAAGGAGTACATATGGAACATACACATATCGCCAAGGACGGTACTGTTTATACACACACGCATGAGGAAGCACACGAACACGGTCACTCACATTCCCACCCACACCATCACAAAAACACAAAGGCAGTTTTAAACCGTATGAACCGTGCGATCGGGCATATGGAAGCCGTTAAGACCATGATTGAGGACGGAAGGGACTGCAGTGAAGTCCTGATCCAGATTGCGGCAGTGCGGTCAGCAATTAACAATATCGGTAAAATCATTCTGGAAGATCACATTAACCACTGTCTGGTAGATGCGATCGAAACAGGTGATGAGCAGGTATTAAAAGACTTAAACGAGGCTATTAACAAGTTTGTGAAATAGCCTCCGGTGCTATATGTTCTCATTTAGTCATAGTTTGTTCATTTTTTATTCATATTTTATAGAAAATCCTGAAATCTTCCTTCTTTTTTATTTATCTTTCCAATTGTTTTTTTCCCTCATAAGCGATATATTCTTTTAGTATCAAAAATAATTTTTTTACTGTAATTTTACATGTGTTTTACTTAGACAATAAAAGAGCTTTTAAAACTCTTTTTCATTGCAGATTATCATAACTGCTGATAGATGTAACGCACCTGTATTTTTTTTGCAAAAGCAATTGCAAAAAGCTCAGATGCAGACAGGAAAATCAATTTTTTGTATTTTCCTTTGCCAACAAGGAGGGTATATGAAACAGAAATTCAAGTCAGTCAAAGAAAAAATGAACAAATTATTCCAGAAATTTGCACCGGTAAAGGAAAAAGCAGAAGTTTTTCTTTCAAAATTACCAAAAAGGAAACCACACAGTGAGAAATATTATAAGAGAATTGCATTTTTCAATAGATATTCCCTTATTTTCCACTTTATTTTAGCATGCTTTATTACTTTTACCGTAGAAGTGATCTCCAGAAGAGACTTTTTCTCTGCTGTTTCCTTCGTAGGCAATCATACATGGGCTTACCTTTACAATGCCTTTATTGTATTTGCTTCCTTATCAATTGTTTACCTGTTTAAGACAAGAGCACAGCTTCGTGTTCTGATCACCGGACTCTGGATTTTCCTCGGAACAGTCAACGGAATCATCCTTTCCAACCGTGTAACTCCATTCAGCTACACCGATTTTAAAATGCTTCCAGACCTGTTTGCAATGCAGAACACCAATTATTTTACTGCGGAAGAGGCTACCGTTGTAGTAGCTGTGGTTGCTTCTTTCATTATATTTCTGGTTCTCTTCTTTATCAAAGGACCGAAGTATCAGGGAAAACGCCACGTTGTACTTTCCCCACTTGCGATCGTTGCACTGTTAGTTGTCGGTATTCCAATTACAACACAGGCTGCACAGAGTTCTAATATTATTGCCTCTTACTTTGCAAATATTGCACAGGGTTACTCTGATTACGGATTTGTTTATGGTTTCTCTACAAGCGTTGTCGGCCGTGGAATGGATAAACCGGATGATTACTCCAAAGAAACCATTGACGCTATCGAAACTTTAGTGGACTCTTCCAAAGAAGAAACAACTGTTTCTGCTGGCAAAGAGCCAAATATTATCTGTATTTTGCTGGAATCCTTTATCGATCCATACGATGTGAATTTCCTTCAGATGTCAGAAGATCCGATTCCAACATTCCACAGTTTAGAGCAGAACTTCACCACCGGTTATCTTACCGTACCTGTTGTCGGAGCCGGAACTGCCAATACAGAATTTGAAGTTTTAACCGGTATGAGCATGCAGTACTTTGGTACCGGCGAGTATCCTTACAAAACAATTTTAAAACAGTCTGACTGCCCAAGCGTTGAAAGTATTGCATCTGACCTTTCCTCTATTGGTTATGGCACACATGTCGTACATAACAACACTGCTACTTTCTACAGCAGAAACAATGCGTTTTCAAAAATGGGATTTGATACATTTACAAGTAAAGAGTTAATGAACATTACCGAGTACACACCAAGCGGAAGCTGGCCAACTGATAAAGTTCTTGTAAATGAGACTGTAAAAGCTATGGATGCAACCGAAAATCAGTCCGACTTTGTATACACGATCACGGTTGGTTCCCACGGCGATTACCCTGCTGAAAAGATTATTGAGAACCCGGAGATCACTGTAACCGGAGCTGCCGATGAAGCTTCCAATAATCAGTGGGAATATTATGTAAACATGATCCACAACACAGATAACTTTATTGCAAACCTCATTGATGCAGTCAACCGCCGCGGTGAGGATACCATTATTGTTATGTTTGGCGATCACCTTCCTACGATGGGTCTTGAAGATTCCGATATGAAATCCGGTGATATTTTCAAGACAAAATATGCAACCTGGAATAACTTCGGTCTTCCAAAACAGGACGCTGATCTGACTGCTTACCAGTTATTAGCACACATTACCGGTCAGATGGGTATCCATGAAGGCACCATGTTTACTTACACACAGACACAGGCAGATTCCTCCACTTACCAGAATGGTCTTGACAATCTCCAGTACGATCTTCTCTACGGTGAGAGATATGCTTACAACGGCGAGGATTTATATCCGGCAACGGATCTTGTCATGGACGTGGAAGACGTCAATGTAACATCCGTCCGCAAAAATGTATTGAATAATACCTTAGCGGTTTACGGTTCCAACTTTACAAAGAATGCCAAGATTTTTGTAAATGGCGAGAAGGTTCCTACCACTTACCTTACCTCCGGAATCCTGACAACTTCTCTGGATAATGTTTCCGATGGCGATGTGATTTCCGTAAGTATCACCGGTTCCCAGGGCATTATCTTACGTGCGAGCACGGATGAAGTTGTTTATGAAGATCCTGATGTGATCACAACTGAAACCGAAGAACCTACCGAGGTAAACGAGACAGAGTCCTCCGAAACCCGAACTACTGAAACAGAAACTTCTGGTACAGGAAACTCTGAGGCTGCAAATTCTCAGGAAAATAATTAATCATACAAAAAATCCCGGATGTGTGACATTATGTACATCCGGGATTTTTTGTAAAGTGATAAAAATGCAATTTTATAAAAGTATGGGTTATACTGATGAATCAATTCGCCGTATGCATGACTGTCCCCATGAATTGCTTTATAAACTAAAGAGTACTCTTCTTTTTTCATCTTTCACCCACCTTTCATATATTAGATACCTGACCGCACTGCCGGGTTTCAAAAATTTTCTATTGTATTCAATTGAAGTAACGTATTTTATACAGAAAAAGCCTGCATCTCAGGAAATATCCTTTCGATGCAGGCTTTTTTCTGTCTTATATGTAAGAATGATCGATTTTCGTCACCACGTAATAGTTATCACCGAAATGTTCATGCACAGACTGGAGCACTTCTGTGAGCAGTTCCTCGTCCGTCAGACGGAATCCAAATGGCGCGAGAATGTCAAAAATGAGGTTCGTATGCGTCCCGCCACTCACCATTCTGAAATCGTGAATGGACAAATCTTCATCAATTGCCTTGATCAGAGATACCATAGCTGCTTTCGTCTCACTCACATGCTCATCCGAAGTCACGACCGGATCCATGTGGATCGTTGCCTCACAGCCAAGTGTCTCGCGCAGTTCATTCTCAATATTGTCTATCACATCATGCAGTTCCAAAATATTTCCCTCTGCCGGAACTTCTGCATGCAATGAGATCATCTGTCTGCCCGGACCATAATCGTGGACGATCAGATCATGCATTCCGCATACTTCCGAATGTGACATTACGATCTCATCTATTTTTTCTACAAATTCATGTGCCGGCGGCTGTCCAAGCAATGGATTTAATGTCTCTCTGGCAGCGTCAAAACCTGCATAACCGACTAATAAGCCCACAACCAGACCGCAGTAGCCATCAATTTTGATTCCTGTAAAATGGGTAAATACGGATGCCAGAAGCACAACCGTTGTCGCTGCGGTATCACTTAAACTGTCTGTGGCAACCGCTTTCATCGCTGCAGAATCCAGTTTTTTTCCAATAGCACGGTTATAATATGCCATATATAGTTTTACAAGAATGGATGCGATCAGGATCACTGCCACAAGGAGCGTGAACTCTGTTTCCTCCGGATGCATGATTTTTCCGATGGAGTCACGGACGAGTTCGTAACCCATCAAAAGGATTGCCGCAGCCACAACCAGACCTGAAACATACTCAATCCTTCCATGTCCAAATGGATGCTCCGTATCCGGTTTTGCCCCTGCAAGCTTGAAGCCAAGCAGTGTCACGATCGAAGAACCTGCATCTGAAAGGTTGTTAAAGGCATCTGCTGTGATCGCAATGGAATTGCTTAAAGTTCCTGCGAGAAATTTACCGATAAAAAGCAGTACATTAAATAATATACCGATCACACCGCACAGCATTCCGTATGCCTCGCGCTGTTTTATTTTATCATCTGAGTCTTTGATAAATATTTTTGCTAATAATGTTACCATGTCACTCTTCCTTTTTTATTCCAGTTTTCCAAAATGTGCAAAAGGCCAGTAAGTAAAAAGTGCCTTTCCTAAAATTTTGTCTTTTGTCACATAAGTGTTACTCCAATATCTCGCATCCCAGGAATCATTCCTGTTATCTCCCATCATGAAGTACGATCCCTCCGGCACCTCAAATGTATATGGACCTGTGGCAACAGTCCATTCTTCTTTCAGATAGTCCTCCTGTAAAGGCTCTGCCGATCCATTGATATATATTTTTCCATCCTCAATAGCGATGGTATCCCCCGGAAGCCCGATCACACGCTTCACATAGATCTCACTCTCGTCATCCGGATACCGGAATACAACAATATCCCCTCTCTCTGGCTCTCCAAACACATATGCAAGACGGTTTCCGATAAAACGGTCTCCCGGCAGGATTGTATTCTCCATCGATCCGGTTGGAACGTCCGCATTGATGATCAGAAAGTTTTTGATGAGAAGCGCTGCCACTAAGGCAATTGCAAACGGGATCACCCAGCTCATGATCTCTTTGAAAATGGAGGTTTGTTCCTCATCATTCTCCTGATTTTCCGGTGTCTTAATACCGTCTGCTGTCTGCTCTGCTTTATGTTCTATTGGATCATTAAAATCTTCTACCTGTAAATCTTCCATTATCTCTTTATCCTCAATTCATTTTCCTTATAATCTGCTATTCTGCTTTTTGCAATAGCTATATTTTACCATAACTGGAATGAAATAGATATGAGAATTTTCCCATTGCACAAAAAAGACTGCCGGCAGTTTACCTTTTCATAAATCTGCCTGACAGTCTGATGTGCCTTCCGGAAAAAAGCTCTTAGTACTCTTCCTCTTCGCCTTCTTCTTTCTCAGAAATATCGTTCACCGGTTTCTCCAGTCCCTCGATCGTGATATGGTTTTTCTCTGCGTAATCCCATAATGCAGCGTGGATTGCTTCCTCTGCTAAAAGGCTGCAGTGAACTTTCACCGGTGGAAGTCCGTCCAAAGCTTCCATAACTGCTTTATTTGTTACTTCCAACGCCTGCTGTACTGTTTTTCCTTTTACAAGCTCGGTTGCCATACTGCTTGTTGCAACGGCTGCACCACAACCAAATGTTTTAAACTTTACATCCTGGATGATCCCGTTATCATCAATGTCAAGATACATTCTCATGATGTCGCCGCATTTTGCATTACCAACGGTACCGACACCGCTTGGATTCTCAATCTCTCCAACGTTTCTTGGGTTGTTAAAATGATCCATTACTTTTTCACTATACATACTTTTTATCCTGCTTTCTTTGAATATAACCTGTTATTTTGATTACTGTAAAATCATGTGATTGAAAAATTTATTTATTCTGTTTTTTTACGAAATCCTCATATAATGGAGACATACTTCTCAAACGTTCAATGATCTTCTTTAACTCGTCTACAACAAAATCGATCTCTTCTACGGTATTCTTCTCGGAAAGTGTCAGACGAAGAGAACCGTGTGCGATCTCATGAGGAAGTCCGATTGCAAGCAATACATGAGACGGGTCTAAGGATCCGGAAGTACATGCGGAACCACTGGATGCACAAACACCTGCCTGGTCTAATAAAATCAGCATGGACTCACCCTCGATATAACGGAAGCATACGTTTACATTGTTTGGCAGACGGTCATGTCTGTCACCATTCAATCTCACATATGGGATTTCTGTTAAAATACGGTCGATCAGATGATCTCTTAAGCTGATCTCTTTTGCACTTCTCTCTGCCATGGTATTTTTTGCGATCTCGGCTGCTTTGCCGATACCTACGATACCCGGTACGTTCAGAGTTCCGGCTCTACGTTTTCTCTCCTGCGCACCACCGTGGATGAAGGAAAGAATCTTCACGCCTTTTCTGATATACATTACGCCGATTCCCTTTGGTCCGTTGATCTTGTGGCCGCTGGCACTCAGCATATCAATGTTCATCTCATCCACATCGATCGGAATATGTCCAAATGCCTGTACTGCGTCCGTGTGGAATAATACGCCATGTTCATGTGCGATACGTCCGATCTCCCTGACCGGCTGGATGGTTCCGATCTCGTTATTTGCTGTCATTATGGAAATCAGGATTGTATCAGGACGGATTGCTGCCTCTAACTCGTCCAGTTTTACTTTACCGTTTTCGTCAACGTTCACATATGTGATCTCAAAACCTTTTTTCTCCAGGTAAGCACAGGTGTGAAGGATCGCGTGATGTTCGATCGTGCTTGTGATGATGTGTTTTCCTTTGGACGCATAAGCGTCTGCGGTTGCCTTTAATGCCCAGTTATCAGACTCGCTGCCGCCACCTGTAAAATAAATCTCATCTGTCTTCGCATTGATCAGTTCTGCCACGGAAGTCCTTGCTTTATCAACTGCCTTTTTGCTCTCAGATGCAAAACTGTAAATTGCAGATGGATTGCTGTATACTTCTGAAAAATATGGAAGCATCTCCTGTAACACTTCCGGATATACCTGCGTTGTTGCCGCATTATCTAAGTAAATCAGTTTACTCATATCTTTGTACCTCTTTCTATCTCTAAATTAGTTTGTAATTGATATTTCCTAGTTATTTGATATGATATAAGTATTATAACGCATTATTTCCCCTTGTCAAGGTAGGAATTGTTTTCTTTTTTGTACAAGTACGCAATTCTTTTTCATAGCCGCCCGATACCTGACAATATATAAGTATCACGGCAATTCTTCCAGACCGCTGAACATTTTCATGAGTTCTTTTTCTCCATAATCGTCAAAGTCAACAGTGAGCATCATGTCATCCTCTCTTACCACGGAACCTGTGCCGTATTTTGTATGACGGACGCGGCGTTTTTTTTCGGTTACAGTTTCATTTCCTGCTGAAATATTCTTTGTTCCTGTATTCGCCGATGGATTTTTTCCCCCTGATATTTTGCCGGCTTCCTGCAGTTCTATATGCTCTGCACGCTCTGCAAGGATCTGGCGTTTCAGATCCTGTAAATGCGTTGCCGAAGACTCCCGATTCTTCTCCTGTCCTTCGATCAGATTTTCCGGTATCATGCGCAGATATCTGCTCGGCCCGGGTGCTGCCCGGTACTGTCCCGGACTTGTGTAATAGGAAAGTTCCAGATGTTCCTTCGCCCTTGTGATGCCGACAAAAAAGAGACGCTGTTCCTCCTCTTCCTCCTCAAAACTTTTGGTCTGCAACGGAATCAGCCCATAATTCACACCTGTGATAAAAACATGGGAAAACTCCAACCCTTTGGATGCATGAAGTGTCATAAGCTTTACAGTATCGTTTTCATTATGTATCTCTTTTTTCAAAATATTCGTTCCATACAAAGACGCCATATTCAAAAATTCCGAAAAACCTTCCACGACATTTTTCTGCTGCTCTTTCTGGTAGGTGATCATGCGAGTAAAAAAGTCCATGACATAGGTTCTGTCTTCTTCATACGAAGCTGTCGTTGGGTGGAGATGATTTTCCAGAGAAAAATAGTTCCAGAGGTCTTCTGCTGTTGTGGATTGAGCGTTGAAATATGCTTGCGAAAATCCAAGCATTTGCTTACGGATATCTGATTTTATTTTTTTCTTCTCTGATTGTGGAGTCCCTATCTGCATTTTTCGAGTTTCACACAAACTATCAATTGCTTTTTCCGCTTCTTTCACCGACATGCCGAGCCCGTATCTCTTATCCGCAAGCGCCACTATGCCGGAGTTTTTGTCTTTCGGATTGACAGAAAAACGCAGTACCCTGATCAGCCAGTCCAGAACCGGAATATCTTTCACAGTCTTTTTTAACGAAACTTCGAATGGAATGCCTTCTTTTTCAAACACATTTTCAAAAATTTCTGACTGGTTCTGCAAACGGTAAAAGATCGCCATTTCCCGGTATGGAAGCCCCGACGCATGCAGTTCCCTGATCCTGCCTGCAAGATAGTCAGCCTCCTGAAACGGATCATACATATTCCGGATCTGAATTTTATCACCGCTCTCCCTGCCGCCCTGCAAGGTGCCTCCCTGCTGCATAAAGCAGCGTGCCACTGCAAGGATTTCACTGCTGGAACGGTAATTCACCGGAAGTGTCAGCTCCGTTGCCTGATACTTGGTCTTTAGCTGATAAAAAATATGAAAAGCACTTCCACGCCAACTGTAAATGACCTGATTCGGATCACCTACTGCGAAAAAACAGGTCTGTGGTTTTTTCAGGCAGTCGATGAACTCTAACTGTTTCTCATCGCTGTCCTGAACTTCGTCCACGATGATCCAGGAGATATCTTGCATTCTTGTATTCTCGTTGTCTTGCAAGTTCGCATTCTTTTTTGATACCTCTTCTATTTCTGCTGACATCTTCACCAATTTACATGTGTTTTCCAACAGCTCATCAAACGTCATTTTATCCTGATGTCTCTTCTCTTCCTTTAGCAATGCCTTTAATTTTTCAATATCATCCTGATATTTGCTGTTTTTTTGTTCCAGACGCTTTTTCAGCCGGTTCTTATATTTGATTTTCAGCTGATAAGTTAAGATCAACTGCTCCGCCATCTCAAGTTCTTCGTCCGGATCCATTACCATAAATTCTTTGGTATAACCCAATTTTTCCACCGGAAGCATTTTCTTCAACATCGTAAGACACTCACTGTGAAATGTTCCAAAGCCCCACAACTGTTCCTCTGTGATCTCCGGCTCCAGCGCATACAGACGCTCTTTGATCTCATCCGCAGCCTTATTC
>OOAD01001567.1_pt1 | contig 12167 bp, 7 predicted proteins | sample 1671151 | NCBI WGS metagenome assembly OOAD01 (sample SAMN06348127, study PRJEB24527) | human gut metagenome | biome: human gut; feature: ankylosing spondylitis patient; material: feces | host: Homo sapiens | place: China | collected 2015-10
TCTACACTCTTTCCCTACACGACGCTCTTCCGATCTCCCAAGATAGTTCGCTGGAAACGGCGCGTGAAAATAGGTAGTCGCCGACTTAAATGAAACCCCTGAGGAAGAAATTCCTTGGGGGTTTGTTTTTGTTGTGCGTGTGCCTTTCCATCAAAATATCCTGAAAAAATCACATAGATTTGTGAGTGTTCACAAACCTCGCCCAGACCCCTTGATTTTTTATAGGGGGGGTATGATAAGGTGCGAAAAGCACCTTGTCAGCAAAACAGAAAGATCGGCAAACCAGTCGGAAGGCTGTGACGCAAGGCGGAAGGCCCGGTATGGGCCGTCAGCTGCACTTTGCTCTGCAACCCTCTTCGACTATGCGGAAATGTGCCGGCACCCCCCAAAGGGCAGCCGGTGCGGGGTTATGGAGAAGTGTATGGGAGTAGCTTTTCCGGGTACCACGATCACCCTGCCCTTGAGAGAAGCGGCGGGTTAAAGCATAGATAGAGAGGGCGAGCACCCCTAAAGTACAAAACGCAAAGCGTTGTACCATCCATTTGGCTGGTGCGGCGCTTTTTTCTTTTTGTCCGGATGCTTTTTGTAGAGAAACTGGGAGTATTGATGACTGACAAAGGAGGATTTTTATGAAAAAACGGCTTATCAGCCTCTTACTGGCGTTCAGTATGATGCTGACATTCCTGCCTGCGGGGGCAGTGTCGGCATTTGCGGAGGAGAATACGATTGACCCGGAAAAGGGTGTGTTGTTGCAGTCGGGAGATACCATCAACGATAAATTCATCGAGGAACATGATGGTGCAACGACCTATCAAATGCGGAATAATTATGCCATTGGTGTGACGATCAGAGCAAGCAAGAAAGTGACGATCAACATCACGGGTAATATCGACTATAATGGGACCCTGTTTACTGTGTCGAACAGCGGCAACGTAATGGTTGAAAACAATAAAAATTATACGGTAAAAGGTGGAGCCAGAGTTGTGTCGCTGGTTCAGGGCACAATCACCGTCAACGGCGGTACTTATTACGGAAGCAGCACAGAAACTTTTCTCAATTATCGATATAACAATGGCGTGATGTGGCTCAATGATATCAACGTCATTACCTCCGGCGATAATGCGGTCAACAATCAGGGCGGCAAGGTTCACATCAAAGGAGGAACCTATACCAGCAATTCGAGCCCGGTCATTTATAACCAGACATGGGACAGATACCTAAACCCCGGAGAAGCCGAACAGGTTGGCATTATGACGCTGACAGACGTGACGGTTGAATCGACTTCAAGCGGCACAGGCACAGGCGTGGTCAACAGCGGAAACCTGACAATCACGGGAGGAAAAGTAACCGCTCCGGGCCCTGCGCTCAATGCGTATTCTAAAGGTGAAACAACCGTTGAAAGCGGCGATTTTTCCAGTACGGGGGACTGCGCAGTTCGAGTCTATGAAAAGCTCTATCTCAAGGGAGGCACATTTACAGCGCCGAATGGAAGCGCGATTCAGAGCAGGGACGATTCTGCCTATACGGAAATTTCCGGCGGCACGATCAAAGACAGCAAGGTTGGCGTGGAAGTGGTCAAGGGCAGTGTTGACCTGAAAAAGACCACCTTCCAAGGCAATAATATCGATATTTACCTGCAGGAAGATCAGGTCATCACCATTGAGAGCAGCTTCAAGAATGCTGCCACCATCGACTGTGCCGACCCCCAGGATGGCCGTCAGCTGACCAAAGATACAGAAACAGATTATCAGAAGAAGCTGAACCTGACGAGTGCGAATGCGGGCTATCTGGTGGGCTACAAAAAGACCGATGATGGCAAGGAGTATCGCTGCCTTTCCAAGAAGGTCGGCGTGACCATCAGCGGTCTGGAAGGTGATATCAAAGCGGAAGAACCGGCAGAGTTTACCGTGACCCTTACCCATGAGAACAGCACCGGTACCGGTACGCTGACCTTTGGTGACAAGAACAGCGAGATCGAGTATAAGGACGAAAACGACAAATACGTGCCCATGCCGAATGACGGCCTGCCCATTGACAAGAATGATTATGCGTTCCGCATTACCCCCCAAAAAGCCGGCGAGCAGACGCTGACCGCAGCTGTGGTGCGGGATGCTGTGGAAGTGGGCACAGATAGCAAGGACTATACGGTTGCAGGCCGTGTTCACACCACTGTGGCCATTGAGGGCCTGGAGGATGCCGTCATCAAGGAAGGCGAGAGCAAGGACTTTACTGTAAAGGTTACCCCCAATGACGATGCCAAGCTGGGTGAGGCATTCATCGACTTTGGCGACAAGAACAGCGAGATCGAGTATAAGGACGAACACGGTGCGTATCAGCCCATGCCGGAAAACGGCCTGAAAATCAATCTGAGTGACGGTGAGGTTGAGCGCGAGTTCCGCATTGCTCCCAAGGAGACCGGCAAGCAGACCCTGACCGCTGCTGTTAAGCAGGATAAGAATGAGCTGGCAACGGACGAAAAGGACTTCGTTGTGTCTGAAATGCCCATCCTGACCTTGAAGGACGGCGTTATCACCAGCGTAACAGTGCCCGGCAAGGATGGTGCTGACCCCGAGGATATCACCGAGATCGTTAAAAAGAATGCCAACGAGGACGGTTCCTTTAATGTCCCCGAGGGTGCAACGGTGAGTGTTGCATTTGATAAGGATGCTTTTGCAGATAGCGGTCTGAAATTTGGCCACTGGGATATCACCGGCCTGGATGATCCGAACGCTTATCAGGATAAGGAAAGCTTTGACTTTGTGATGCCTGCAAAGGGCGTGACCCTGAAAGCCATGACACAGGATGCATCCATTGAAGATGACGAGCCCGATATCGTTGGCCCCATCGTGATCGGCACTACTGTTGTTGTCGGCGGTGCAGTGCTGGGCTATCAGGCCTATTCTCTGGGCGCTGAATTTGCAGGCAAGCTGATGGCTCTGCCCTACTTCCCCAGCAACCGCAGCGCCCTTGCCATGATGCTGTGGGAGGATGCAGGCAAGCCCATGCCCGAATCCGAACTGCTCTACCCCGATGTCGGTCAGGAAGAGCGGGATATGGACCTGCAGCATGCCGCCCGCTGGGCCATGGAAAATGACCTTGTTCCCGATCTGAACGATGAGGGCACGGCTCCGGAAGAGATGAAATTCTATCCCGACAACGCCGTAAGCAAGCTCGATGTGCTGAATGCATGGCAGAAAGCACAGGAGCTCAAGCAGAACGCCTGAGCAGCCCTAAACCAACCCCCACTTGGCCCGTAAACCGCAATGCGGGCTGAGTGTTCCAAAATTCCCAAAGTACAGAAGCGCTTCATCCTCTCCCGGATGAGGCGCTTCTGTGCTTTCCGGAATTTTTTTCCCGGCACCCCTTGCATCCCGCCCGCCGGTGCGGTATGCTTAACCAATAGAGCATTGCAGAGGGAGGGAGACCCCGGATGGACATGGAAGAGATCCGCTACCTGCTGGGCGGCACGATATTCGCACGGGCCAAGGCCTACACGGACCGGATACAGGATCTGAATTGCGAAGTGGCTGGGAACGGCGTGCGCCACCTGAGCGCCGACGTGCGCGGCGGCGGGCGGAGCCTGTACCAGACCCAGGTCTGGCTGCGGGAAAATGGCAGCTTTGTCAGCGCCAGCTGCTCCTGCCCCTACAACGAAAACGGCGAGGGGCCCTGCTGCAAGCACATCGGCGCGCTGCTGATGCGGGACAGCGAGAGTCAGGGCCTTTCCGGCAGAGCGCCGCAGAAGCCCTCGGAGAGCCCGGAGAGCATCCCGGGCGTGGTGCGGGGCACGGCCAACCTGCAAACGCCCCAGCCTGAGGAGCCGCCCCGCAGGGACAGCTATGCCTCCAGCCTGGAGATGCTGTTCGGCAAGAAATGGCGGGGCGAGGAACCGGAATCCGACTACGAGGCACGGCGGCTGCTCCAGGCCTATCAGGAGGGAGCACTGGCCGAGGTGGACGGCGTGACCGGCCACGCGGAGCTGCGCCCCCACGCCGCAGAGCTGGAGCCGGAGCTGACCCTGCTGCCCGGGGAGCTGCCCTGGCTGCGGCTGCGCATCTCGGCAGACGGCGGGCGGCAGTATGTGGTAAAGAGCATCCCGGACCTGCTGCGGGCCGTGGAGAAGCACGGCTTCATCAGCTACGGCAAGGCGCTGGAATTCCAGCACAGCTGGGAGGCCTTTGCTCCGGAGGCACAGCAGCTCCTCCGCCTGCTGCGGCGGCAGCTCAGCGCAAAAGAAGGGGTCGAGGCGGCTCTGCGCAGCTATGGCAATGCACCCCGCAGCGGGCCTGCCGGGGGCATCCCGCTGAACGGCGAGATCTTTGACGGACTGGTGGCCCTCTATGCCCCCACCGGCAATCTGGGCGGCTACACCCTCAAGACCGGCATCCCGGCCCTGACCATGCGGGTGGAAAAGCGCCGGGGCGGCGTGGAGGTGTCCGTGACCCCTGCGTTGGGGTGGAAAACGGGTTTAGACAACGACTATTTATACAGTGAGGATACGATCTGGCAGCTGGACCGGGCCGAAAGCGCCCGGATGCGGCCCGCCCTTGAGGCGCTGTGCGGCAAGAGCCTGTTCTTTACCACCGGGGATGCCACCGCCTTTTGCAGCTATGTCCTGCCAGAGCTGGGCAGCAGGGTGACCATTGAGGACCCCGAACGCCTGCTGCTGAATCAGATCCCGTTGGAGCCGGTGGTGCAGTTTTATCTCGACGCGCCCACGCGGGAAACGGTGCGGGCACACCTTGAATTTTTGTACGGCGAGGACCGCGTCACGCCGGAGGAACCGGGGCCTGCCGGTCTGCTGCGGGATGCCCGCGCCGAACAGCGGGCCGGGCGGCTGCTGGGGCGGTACCTGGAGCCGGGGCCGGACACCATGGGCAACGGCCTTGCCGCCCACTACGATGCCTATGAGGAGGATGAAGTCTACCGCTTCCTCGATGAAGGCATCCCGGCCCTGCTGGCCGAGGGCGAGGTCTACCTGACCGATGCCTTCCGCAGTATGCAGGCCGCACCGCCAAAGATCTCGGTGGGGGTGTCGGTGCACGGCAGCGTGCTCGACCTTGAGGTGGACACGGGGGAGTTCCCGGTGGGAGAGCTGAAAGCCCTGCTGAGATCGCTCCACCAGAAAAAACGCTACCACCGCCTGCGCGATGGCCGTCTGCTCCGGCTGGACGATTCCATGGAGGTGCTGGACGAGCTGAACGAGACGCTGGAGCTTTCCGGGGCCAAACTGGGCCAGGCCCACGCCCGGCTGCCCCTGTACCGGGCCCCCAGTCTGGACTGGGCGCTCTCGGGGCAGAACGGCATCCGCTTCAACCGGGACGATGCCTTCCGCCAGCTCAGCCGGAGCTTCCATGCGGTGAAGGACAGCGAGTATACACCGCCTGTATCTCTACAAAAAGTTTTGCGCAAATACCAGCGGGACGGCTACCGCTGGCTCCGCACGCTGGATGGCTACGGCATGGGCGGCATCCTTGCCGATGATATGGGTCTGGGCAAGACGGTGCAGGTGCTCAGCTATCTGCTGGCACTCCGGGAGGAGGGCGGGAACCCCCTGCCCAGCCTCATCGTCTGCCCGGCCTCGCTGGTGCTGAACTGGGCCGAGGAATGCCGGAAGTTTACGCCGGAGCTGAACTGTGTTGTGGTGGACGGGGATGCCGCCCACCGGGCCCAGCTGGCCGAGCAGTGGGACGGGGCCGATGTGGTGGTGACCAGCTACGACCTGCTCCGCCGCGACGAGACCCTCTACGAGAGCCAGAAATTCTACGCCTGTATCCTGGACGAGGCCCAGGCCATCAAGAACCACACCACCCAGAAATACAAGGCGGTGTGCGGGGTGAACAGCCGTGTCCGCTTTGCGCTGACCGGCACCCCCGTGGAGAACCGCCTGGGCGAGCTGTGGAGCATCTTCTCCTTCCTGATGCCGGGCTACCTGCCGCCCTACAAGAGCTTCTGCAGCCGGTTTGAAAAGCCCATCACGCAGGAAAACGACCCGGCGGCGGTGCGGCGGCTGAACCAGCTCACCGGGCCGTTCATCCTGCGCCGGATGAAGTCCGAGGTGCTGAAGGAACTGCCCCCCAAAACAGAGAACGTCTACCGCATCGAGCTGGAAGAAGAACAGCGCAAGCTCTACCTTGCCGCCGTGGTGGATGCCCGGGAGAAGCTGCGGGCCGCCAAGCCTGAGGACAAGATGGCGGTGTTCGCCGTCCTCATGCGGCTGCGGGAGATCTGCTGCGACCCCCGGCTCATTGCCGACAACTGGACAGGCGGCAGCGCCAAGCTGGATGCCTGCATCGAGCTGGTCACCAGTGCCGTGGAGGGCGGGCACCGCATCCTGCTGTTCAGCCAGTTCACCTCCATGCTGGAGCTGCTGGCCAAGCGGCTGGACGCGGAGGGCGTGAGCCACTTCACCCTGCAGGGCTCCACCCCCAAACCGGTGCGTGCCGAGCTGGTGCGCCGCTTCAACGGCGGCGAGGCCAGCGTGTTCCTGATCTCCCTGCGGGCAGGCGGCACCGGCCTGAACCTGACCGCCGCCGATATCGTCATCCACTACGATCCGTGGTGGAACGTGGCGGCCCAGAATCAGGCCACCGACCGTGCCTACCGCATCGGCCAGCAGAACCCGGTGCAGGTGTACAAACTCATCGCCCAGGACACCATTGAGGAAAAGATCGTGGAGCTGCAGCAGGCCAAGCAGGATCTGGCCGAGACCGTCACCGGCAGCGCGGATGGTGCCATCCTGCGCATGAAGCCGGAGGAGCTGCTGAATTTGTTGGAGGGAACCGAATGATGCAATACGCCATATTTGCCCGGCCTGTCGTGACCATTTACGACCTGCCCCAGACCACCAAACAGAGCGAGGCGGGCCTTGTTTCCACCATCGGGGACGAGGGCCTGTACGGTCAGGCCTGTCAGGTGCGCACCGCCCCCGGCGGCGTGACTGCCGAGGGAGTGCCCCTCTCCCCGGAGGTGGCCGAGGTGGTCACCTTTTACGGCTACCACGGCTTTGTCCGGCGGGATGCGCTGAAATTTGTCAGCGAGGATGCGCTGCGGGACTACCTGCCCCAGCCGCTGGTGCTGGTGGGCCGTGCCACCGATGTGCTCAGCCTGCCCAAGGTGCAGGGGGTGCGGATGCTGGAACTGGAGCGGGGCTGCCTGCTCTGCCGCCTGCCTGAGCCGCCCGAGGAAGCCGAGGCCCACACAGGCTGGGCCAGGGTGGCCCTGCTGGATGGCCGCACCGGCTATGTCCGGGACGTGGCGCTGGAGCCGGTGCGGTTTGAGATGACCGCCGTGTTCTCCCAGCGGGAGGGGCTGGCCTTTGATGACGCGCTGGCCGAGGCCCGGAATATTACCGCTGGGGAGCTGGTGCCGCAGGCACTGCAGGCGTGGTACGACGGCAGCGAGGAAGCGTTCCGGGATGCCGTCTGTGCGCAGGCGAAAAAATATCTGGGCACCGAGTACCGCTGGGGCGGCAAATCGGGCCGGGGCATTGATTGTTCCGGCCTTGTCAGCAGCGCCTATATGCAGTGCGGCGTGCTCATCTACCGGGATGCCAGGATCGTGGAGGGCTGGCCCATGCACCAGATCCCCTTTGCGGACAAAAAGCGGGGCGATGCCCTCTACTTCCCCGGCCATATCGCCCTTTACCTTGGCGAGGGCCGCTACATCCACTCCACCGGCGCGTCCGCCAGCGGCGGCGTGGTCATCAACAGCCTTGACCCCGCCGACCCGCTGTACCGGGAAGATCTGGTCAAGAGTCTGTATGCGGTGGGGAGTGTGTTCTGAAGGTGAAACCCCACCGTCATTGCTTCGCAATGCCACCGTACGGGTTGCGGCACCCAGCGTCTGCTTCGCTTGCCAATGGGACGGATTAAACCCCTCAGTCAGCTTCGCTGACAGCTCCCCTAGTAAGGGGAGCCCTTGGCAAAGAGGGCGGGCTTTGCGCCATGCCAAGGGCCCCACTATTAGGGGGGCTGGCACGCGAAGCGTGACTGAGGGGTTAACCCCGCCAGCTGCTGCGAAGGGGCGGCATCCCGGAGAGGTTTAACAGAGAAACTGTCAAGAAAGGACATGAACGATGAAAGTCTTTGATCTACACTGTGACACCCTGAGCGAGCTGCGGCGCGCGGAGATGCGGGGCGATGGGCAGACCTTTGCCCGCAACAACGGCCACATCGATCTGGAAAAGCTGGAGAAGGGCGACTACATGCTCCAGTGCTTTGCCGCCTTTGTGAATCTGGCCGACCCCACCCCGGGCGCGGACCCGCTGGTGACGGCGCTGGAAGAGATCGATGTGTTCAAGCGGATGATGGAGCGGTATTCCGACAGGATCGCCCCTGTCTACCGCCCCGAGGATATCCGCAAAAACGCCGAGGCGGGCAAGATCAGCGGAATGCTGACCATTGAGGAAGCAGGCTGCTGCAAGGGCAGTCTGGGCGTGCTGCGCCGGATGTACGAGCTGGGCGTGCGGATGATGACCCTGACCTGGAACCACGAAAACGAGCTGGCCAGCCCCAACGTGGTGCCCGGCAACGGCCCCATCTGGCCCTGTATGCCCAACACCGAGACCGGTCTGAAGGAGAAGGGCTTCGAGTTTCTGGCTGAGATGGAGCGCCTGCACATCATTGCCGATGTGAGCCACCTGTCCGATAAGGGCTTCTGGGACATTGCGGAGCACAGCACCCGCCCCTTTGCGGCCAGCCACTCCAACTGCCGCGCCCTGGCCCCCCACTGCCGCAACCTGACCGATGAGATGATCCGGGTCATGGCGGAAAAAGGCGGTCTGGTGGGCCTGAACTACTGCGCGGGCTTTCTGGATGACCAGCCCAGCCCCGACCTGTGCCGCAGCACCACGGCCCTGATGGCCAAACACGCCGCCCATTTCAAGCAGGTGGGCGGCATTGAGATCATCGGTCTGGGCAGTGACTTTGACGGCATCGGCGGCAAACTGGAACTGAGCGACTGCTCCAAAATGCCCCTGCTGGCCGATGCCCTGCGGAAAGAGGGCTTCACCGAGGATGAGGTGGAAGCCATCTTCTTCCGCAACGCACAGCGTTTCTTTGAAAACAACCTGTAATCACCGTTAGTATCAAAAGATTCATTGAATTCATTGAAATCATTGCTCATCATTGCACTAGAATCAATGAGAACCAATGAAATCAATGTTTTCAATGATAATTATGTCTTAACGGTAAGAATGAAGTATAACGGAAAGTATAGAAAAGTTGAGGGATTCCAGATGGATCAGAATATGACATTGGAAAAGCGCATTGCCGCCGAGCTCTATTCCTATCAGGGCAGGATGAGCGTTTTTGTGGACGACCTGCGCGGCAGCACGGTGGAGATCGGTGCCGACGAGGAATTTGAGACGGCCTCCACCATCAAGGCGTTCATTCTGGCGGTGCTGTATCTGCAGGCCAGCCGGGGCAGGGCTGACCTGGATGAGGAGATCACCTACGAGGCCAGCCAGTTCGTGGACGGCTCCGGGATGCTCCGGGCCCTGGGCGTGGGGGCAAAGCTCAAGGTGAAGGACACCGCCACCATGATGATCATCTGCTCGGACAACATCGCCACCAATATGATCATCGATTACCTGGGGCTGGACACCATCAATGCCTGCATCCGGGAATTGGGCTTTGGGCACACCGTCCTGCACAATCCCCTCCACTTTGACCGCTACGACAAGCTGGGCACCACCACGCCCCGGGACTACGCCACCCTGTTTGCGCAGGTGGCAAAGGGCACGCTGGTCAGCAGGGAAGCCAGCGCCGCCATGCTGGGCATCTTCCGCCAGCAGCACTACAACACCATGCTGACCCACGATTTCCCCCAGTTCTATCTGGACTGCGAGGAGACCGGCGAGCCGGAGCTTATCTGGGTGGCCAGCAAGAGCGGCAGCATGAACGCCTGCCGCAACGACGGCGGCATCATCCACACCCCCTACGGCGAGTATGTGATCGTTCTGATGAACAAGGAGTTCCATGACATCATCGAGTACAACGACCACCCCGCCATGGTCTATGGTGCCCGGGTGTCCCGGATGATCCTGGATCAGATCCTGGCCTGCGAGGGAAAGCTGTATCTGAAGTAAACGAAAGAGTGGGAAAGTAGAACGAATGGAAATTACATTATCATTGCCAATGCTGCTGTTTCTGATGCTGATGACCGGGTTTGCGGGCTTTGTGGACTCGGCGGCGGGGGGCGGCGGCCTGATCAGCCTGCCCGCCTACCTGTTTGCGGGCCTGCCGGTGCATTACACCTACGGCACCAATAAATTCAGCGCGGCCTGCGGCACCACCTTTGCCACGGCGCAGTTCTTCCAGAAGGGAGCCATGAACATCCGGGTCGGCCTGCTGGCGGCTGTGGGCAGCTTTGTGGGCAGCGCGCTGGGCTCCCACATCGTGCTCCTGCTCAGCGATCAGGTGCTGCGCACCATGATGCTCATCATCCTGCCGGTGGCGGCGGTGCTCATCCTCTGGCGGCGGGACCTGCCCGACGAGAACCGGGACGACGGCACCCTGAACGCCAGAAAGGCGGTGCTGGCCCTTGCCATCGGGCTGGGCATCGGCCTGTATGACGGCATCTTTGGCCCGGGCACCGGCACCTTTGCCATCATTGCCTTTACCACCCTGATGGGCTTTGACCTGCGCACGGCGGGCGGCAACGCCAAGGTGCTCAACCTTGCCAGCAACTACGCCAGCCTTGTAACGTATCTTTCCAGCGGGCTGGTGGTGTTCTCCATCGGCATCCCCTGTGCCATCAGCGGCATTGTGGGCAACCTGCTGGGCTCCCACTTCGCCCTCAAGAACGGCGCAAAGTTCATCCGCCCCATGATGCTTGTGGTGCTGGTGCTCCTGCTGGGCAAGATCGTCTCGGACGCGGTGCTGTGAACCAACAAAAAAGAGGAACTGCCGGGAAAGCAGTTCCTCTTTTTGATTGGGTAAGCTCAGAAGGTGAAGCCCTCATCGAGGAAGGCCAGGCCGAACGCGCCGGGGCCGGCGTGGGTGCCGATGACACAGCCGATCTGGCGCACAAGGGCCTCGTTCCGGCCCAGATTCTCCTGCAGGTAGGTCTGGATGGGCTGCACCTCGCGGGGGGCGAGGGTGTAACCGGCCAGTGCGTCGGCGCAGGTGCTGATGCCGCCCAGCTCCTCGATCTTCTTGAACAGGGCAACGTAAGCGCCGGGCAGGCCCCGGGCCTTGCCCGCCATAACGACCTTGCCCTCCTTGATGGTGATGAGGGGCTTGATGCCAAGCATCCCACCGGCCACGGCCACGGCGGCGGGCAGGCGGCCGCCCTTGCGCAGATACTTCAGGTCGTCGATGACAGCCACCAGATGCAGATGCTCCTTGGCGTGCTCAAGGGTGGCGGCGATCTGCCCGGCAGTCTTTCCGGCATCCCGCAGCTGAACAGCCAGCCGCACCAGCAGGCTCTCGCCCAGGCAGACGTTCTCGGAATCCACAAAGAGGACATTGTCCACATTGGCCATGTCTGCGGCCAGCCGGGCGCACTGGCAGGTGCCGGACAGCTCATGGGAGAGGAAGATGCCCACCACTTCGTCCCCGGCGGCAGCCGCCTCAAGGAAGAAGCGCTGGAACAGCTCGGGGCTGGGCTGGCTGGTAGTGGGCAGCTTGTGGCAACGGGCCATCACGCCGTAATACACGGTGGGGGTCATGTCCACGCCGTCCCGGAGCACGGTGCCGTCCTCCAGGGTGACGTTCAGGGGGATGACGGTCACGCCCAGCTGCTCGGCTTCAGCGGGCAGGATGTCGGATGCGGAATCGGTAAGAATGCGGATCATAGTAATACCTCCAACGGGGCCAAGAACGGATAACCCGACCAAATCAATCAAAAAGTCGTATAGGAATATACCAGAGACGACGGAAAATGTCAATTGTTTGAATCAATATTTCTTCGTATTTTCGCAATTCCGCTCCGTTTTCTTGCACAAACGGGCCGAAACATGATACAATGGGCATCAGGCATTGCGGGGCGGTGCGCTGTGCGCCCGAAGCAGCGGAACAGCGCGGCCCCAAACGGAGAGGGGACGGAGAAGATGTCAGAACAGAACCGCCGCCTGCGGGCGGCAGGCATCGCGGCACTGGCCTGGGCCGGGCTGGCGGCGGTCTGGTGTGTGCTGGTCCCAGATATTGGATTTGTATTCCAGT
>OOAD01001582.1_pt1 | contig 12079 bp, 8 predicted proteins | sample 1671151 | NCBI WGS metagenome assembly OOAD01 (sample SAMN06348127, study PRJEB24527) | human gut metagenome | biome: human gut; feature: ankylosing spondylitis patient; material: feces | host: Homo sapiens | place: China | collected 2015-10
TCCGGATGGTACTTGGGAAACTGAAGCTGAACTTTTTGCCGTTCGTCGATGATTATTGCCGGATTTTGCGTTTTGTGAGAAAACAAAAAATCCTGATTCCGTTTGGAAATCAGGATTTTACTGCCTTTTTTTCTTCAAAGTGGTGCCACCAGAAATCGTAATTTGTTTCCAAGTGGCTGAATATCACTAATTTTCAAAAGCTACTCAACTGTAATCTCCTCCGTTTGCTCCACCAGTGACTTGCTGTGTTTTGCTTATCATTACAGCGGATGATTTCGTAACACAAAAGTAATAAACTTAATCGAATTGGCAAATTAGTAACCGAAAAAATACAACATAGAGCCTTTTAAGAATATTTTCTTGAGTTTTTTTCTGTTTGTGTTGCATGGTTGCTCGAAAATGATTATCTTTGCACATATAAAAAAGTATATCTTATGATTGAATCATTAACTGTCACAAACTTTTATTGCTTTAAGGAGCGTACAACAATTCTATTTACGGCGAAAAAAGAGCGTAATAGAATGTTGGATAATAATTTTTGTGGGTTTACGACTCAAAACAAGATAAATATCTTAAAACTAGTATTTTTATTAGGGAATAATGGTGCTGGAAAGAGTAAAATTCTGAGCGCATTTGATGCATTACAGTATCTTATTGGCCAAATTCGTGAACGTAAAGATGAATCTTTGCGTTATAGGCCATTTGCTTTTGACGAAGAATGTTTAAACAAGCCATCTGAAATAGAGATAGTATATCATATTAATGATTCACGGTATTTATATAGTATTAAATGGGATAAATATGCTATATATGAGGAGATTTTAGATGAATTACGAACCAAAACTAATATCAATCTATTTCATCGTTGGTATGATAAGGTTAGTGACATCGTAAAAGTTGACTTTACAGATAAAATACAAATTAGTGATAATGAGAATTATATTATCAGCAGTTCGTTATTGAAAAATAATTCAGTATTTAGTACTATTATTAAAACGAATATTTCTCATGCGTTGCTAAATTCACATTTGTTATTTTTTATGGAAGGTTTTGAAATTGTTAATTTAGAAGATGTTGATTTAAATGAAGAACTTCCTGATGATAAAACAGAAAATAGCAAACAATTAAAAAATGTCATTTGTTCGTTTTTAAAATCTGTAGATACTAATATAATGTCATATGAGAAATTGAAAATTGATGTAGAGTATCCTGCTGAGTTATTGCAAAAACTAAAGTCATTGTCAGACAAACAAGAAGCAGAGTTAAGAATGCTGTTTAGGATGGATGAGGAAAAACACATTGTGAATACGTTTCATCGTTTGGATAAAAAAACAGGAAATAGAAGAGGGCGTTTGCCGCTATCAGAACAATCTGATGGCACTAAGGAGATACTTCGATTTTTAATTGTATTAGATGAGGCTATTAGAAAAGAGAAAACGATAATTTTAGATGATTATAGTAGTGGAGTTCAAAGAAATACGTTGAATCAGCTACTGAAATTTTTTTTAGGGGCGGCACAAAATGCTCAACTAATAATATCAACTCAAGATTATAGTTTATTGGATTTTGATATTATAAGAAGAGATTCTATCCGTTTTTTGGTAAAGGATGACATTGCTTCTGCTCATGTTCAATCTATTAATTTATCATTACTGCATAAGAATTCTAGTTTACATCATTATGTAAGCAAAATGAATGTATATGAGCAGTTACCCAAAATGGATGAAGCATTATTTGAAGAACTGTTGAGAATGTACAAAACTATTGCTATGAGATAGTTTGGTATCGTCATCCGGTAAATCCATATGTTAATCAAAAAAGCGAAATCAATTTGTAATCAATAAAAACTAATAACACCTTAAAGGTCTGTTTGGAAGCAAGTTCTCGATATGTTTTTTTCTACTTTTGTTTTCTGATTTCGAAAACTATCTTTCGTACGCACTGTTCGGTATACAGCGATTTCTATTTTGAGGTAGTAGTCAATTAGTTCCACAAACTAATCCTACGCAACTTGTCATTAGAAGCAATTGACTGTGTGTTGCATGCCAATAACCAAGGGAGTGTTTCTCTCCGATGTGCTTACCAGTCAAGAACACTGCGTTTCTTTAGAAGCGTAACTTTTGCCTTGACTTTCTTCCATGCATTTCCAAGTGCACATACATATCCAGTGCCTTAACCATTCGTTTGCATCAATACCGAGACGTTTTATCTATGTAAGATATAATATTCAATCTATACTCTTATATAATGAGCTTCTACTTCCTAATTTCGTACCCCATTACAGACTTGGTAACTCTTTGAGTTTGGCTTTCATCTTAATTAAAGATGTATACTCGGAAGGCATTCTCTCCTCATTACATAAAAAGGATATTCCAAGAACTCTACTTTTCTTACATACGATATAACAATCTTTTTACGGTTCACTTTAAGGAAGAGTTTGCTTTCTATGAACCGAGTTATTGACTCCTTTACACATTGGACACTACGTTTGGATTTACTGAATATCAGCGCAGCGTTTGCTTAATAAAGTAATAGGATGTTCACATCTTTCAGGTTCCTATCCAGTTCATTGGTATGATATTCCCCAGTAGAGGACTTAAAGAACCTCTTGGGGGACTCTCTTGGGTGCTCATTTCGAACAATTCTTCGTTTATTATGTCACTACGCAGATATTTGTGTATCAGATTTATTACACCTTTCCATATTTTACGCCGCGACTGAGTATTTTTATTAGTTTACTATGACTTACCATGTCAAAGAAGCGTTCGAGGTCGAAGTCAACTACGTACTTATCTTCATCCACTATCTTTTGTGTTCTCCGCAGAGCATCACGCCCCCCTTTGGGGATAACCGTAATTTGTTTTCGGAAACTGACGCTTGTATAGTGAGGACAATATTTGATTTAAAGTTTGTTACACAAGTCGGTCTATTACAATCTAGGTGTTCTAAAGGCGTTTCTTGCTATCATCCTTAAGGTTTTCTACTCTAAAACCGGGTAGGAACAATAAGTACCGGGCTGCAAGGAACATATTAACTCGTTTTTATTTATCAGGAGGTCTTTTCTTATTTTGTGTTTTTTTCTGTGTTGTTTATTGTAGAGAAATTCAGTAATTAATAGGGTCGAAAGGCTGGATATATGATAATATATTGCCTGTAGTTGAGTTTTTTTCGGTAAACTGTTTGTAATATTGAAAAAAAGTCATATATTTGCAAACGAAAACATCTTCCAAGGGGGGAGTCTTGGAAGATGTTTATACCAAGTTCTACTTGGAGGATACTTATCCTTTAAATAAGTGGCCAAGTATGGCTGGTCAGGTGCCTACAAATATTCACTAAATCATATATAATATGACAGCAAAAACAGGAGAAAAATGTCCAGTAAGTGGTGTTTGGAAAGTTGATGGCTTTCCTACAACGACGGCACCTATTGCGAAAGGCAACACAATGCCTCCCTACTGTGGTAAAGCGGTAACTTGGAGACTAATCCAATACGCTTAATTTTTAATGATGAAAGTTTTGGCAGGTATGTCAAACCTGCTAGAACTTTCAAATCATCAAAACAATTAATGTTGTTATCGTTATATAGCAAAGCGATAACCAACAAGGCGAATTATTATCCCTGAAGAACGATGGCTATAGGTAATGAGTATAACATTAATAGGCTGCAAAAGTAATAATTCGTTTAAAAGTATGCAAGTAATATTGTAAAAAAAGCCGAGCCGTCACTTTATTTTAATGATTATGGGCATAAAACCTGGTCCTAAAAGAATTGCCGTGTCAACAGGTAAACCAGACAGAAGGCAAAGGGATAATAAGAAGACTCCTGGCAATACGCCATCTCTTAAACCTCACAATCACAAAAAAGGTGATTAAAAAATGGCGTTCACTTTAAAGTGAACGCTAAAATTATACTATTGTGATTTACTATTTTTATATTTTGTAATGAATAAGAGAGAGGAGTCCTTTTTTAGGAATTTGCCTCTGCTACAGTTACCTGAGCAGGGGTAAATCTTTCTATTTAGCATTATGACATTCTCTATCATAGCTTTATTCTTGATAAAATGATATTATATTATTTTGTCATTGATTCAATGAATGAAATCTCTTCATCTGATAGTTTGTATTTAGCATAGAGTTGTGTATCTATCTCAGAAATACTTTTGCTCCAATCAATATAAGATTCATCTGTAAAGTTTTGTAATGGGACAAAACGAAAAACGTCTTGTGACACTTGCATTGTTCCTCTTCCAAAAAACAAGAGAATTCTGAAAAAATTGGATTTAATATATTTGTTTACATTTTGCTGTTTCACATTTGTTGCACTAACTAATGTATGATTGATATCAATAAATTACAAGCTAATAATAGAGATATAGGTAATGGTTTAGAAACCACCTGTCTTCATCATTTTGCATGATTCCCAATCATTTCAAACAGCTCAATACGAAGATAATATTATTTTGAGAATTAACCAAATTCTGATAATCAAAATCATACAAATTCAGCGAATTACCGGCTATGGTTGCTGAAATTTATACTTCAATCCATATTCTTTCAGTTTGTTGTACAGTGTCGTACGTCCTATCCCGAGCAGTTCGGCGGCAACCTTGCGGTTACCGTTCGCCTGCTTCAACGCGCGTAAGACACGCTCCTTGTCTTCCGCATCGCTGCGCAGGGCGAAGCTGACAGGTGAGGTCGCCCTCGTCACGGCAAGTTCCAGATGCTCTTTCGTGACAAGACCCGTCTGTGCCTGCAACACCGCGCCCATGATTTTCTGACGAAGCTCGCGTACATTGCCCGGCCACGCATGGGTCAGCAATGTCTTGCGGGCTTCTCCGTCAAATCCGATGACATCACACTCCAGTTCCCGGTTCGCAATTTCACGGAAGAACTCTGCCAGCGGCATGACGTCCTCCTGACAGTCGCGCAACGGCGGGACGGTTATCTTGAAGTCATGCAAACGGTACAACAAGTCCTGCCGGAAACGCTTTTCATGGACCGCCTTCTCCAGATCCTCGTTGGTGGCGGCGATGATGCGGACATTGAAACTACGGTCAGATTTGTCACCTACCGGACGGTATCTCCGTTCCTGTATGGCTCGCAGAAGCATCTGCTGGGTTTCCGGTGCGAGGTTGCCTACCTCGTCCAAGAACAGCGTACCGCCTTCCGCCTCGTGGAAATAACCTTTCTTGGTGCTGTCCGCACCCGTGAACGCCCCTCTGACGTGTCCGAAGAAAGCCGACGGCGCAAGTTCTTTGGTGAGCGAACCGCAGTCCACAGCCACAAACGGCTTTCCTGCCCGCTTGCCCTTGTCGTGCAGCAAGTGGGCGATATGCTCCTTGCCCGTGCCGTTCTCCCCGAATATCAGCACGCTCATGTCGGTGGGGGCTACCAGCCTTATCCGCTTCATGATGGCTTGGAACGCCGAGCCGTCACGCGAGAACAGGGGCATACGGCTTCGCCCGATATTCCGCTCTTTCAGTATGGTACGGAGCAGAGGCACGAGTTTGTCCTCCACGAGTTGTTTGGGTATGTAGTCCAGCGAACCGAGTTTCATGCTTTCAACCGCCGTATGCACTTCGGCATAGTCGGTCATGATGATGAACGGCTGCATCCTGCCCTCCTTGCGCATCCAGCGCAGCAGGTCGATACCGTTGCCGTCGGGCAGGCGCAGGTCGGAAACAACGATGTCCCCGTCTGCGGCTTGTTGCAGATATTTCTTCGCGGTCGAGAGGTGAAAAGCCTGCACGGTACGGAATCCCTTGCGTGCCAGCAGGTTGCAGACAAACTCGCAATACACGATGTTGTCCTCCACCACGATGATTTTTGTATTATCCATTTTCGTATTTTCTCCTTTCTTCTTTTGCCAGCCGGATGATTTCCGAACCCTTATCCAGCACAGCTTTTACAGCATTATGGATAGCCTCGTTATTTGATGTACCTTTGCTATGAAGCAATTTGTATAGTTCCCTTAACGGTTGGTCTGCACGGAGTATCTCCCATGAACTTCGCAGGTGATGTGTCAGGGCGTTCAGTTCCTGAAGGTCTTTCCGTTGCTCCGCATCCCTGACCGCCTGCATTTCCTTTTCGGTTTCCGTTATCAGTTTCTCCAGCATGACGGCTTCATTGCCGTAGGACAGCAGGGAGGTGAAATCCGGCTTTTCATTCCGGTTGCCTTTCATGGCGCATTTGTCTGAAACCTCCATCAGTTCCGATATGGAGAACGGTTTGAGCAGGCAACCGGAGAAACCACGTTCCATAAGTTCCTCCTTGCTGCAACTGCCCGAAGCGGTGGTCACGACTACCGGGATAGTCTTTGAATTGCCCACATTGGAGGTGCGCAGCAGTTCCAACAACTCGAAGCCGTTTATATCCGGCATATTCAGGTCAGTAAGCAACAGGACGTATTCCTTTTTCCGTATCAATTCCATCAGCTCCGCTACATCGGTGCAGATGTCACAGTGTACTCCTTCTTGGGCATACATTTCTTTCAGCATAAGGAGTAATACCTCGTCATTGTCAATGGCTATCACATCGTGGAATGTATGGTTATGATGAATCCGTATTTGATTTATCTGTTCCGGCAGTTCTTCGGCTGTCTGCATGGGTATTTCCACTTTGATGTGACTTCCCTTGCCTTTTTCGCTTTTCAGCCGGATTGTACCGCCGAGCATTGTCACAATACGCTGTACGATGGAAAGTCCCAGACCGAAGCCGTCTTTTGCGGTGGCGTTTGACAGACGTTCAAACGCGCCGAACACCCGTTGCTGTTCCTCATCGGTCATGCCTGTACCCGTATCTTCGACAATGAGTTTCAGAGCACCGTTATTGTAATCCATTGTCAGAGAGACTCCGCCGTTTTCCGTGAACTTGATGGCGTTCGATAGCAGGTTGTTGCCTATTTGCAGGATACGTTCCTTATCGGTCAAGACAACTGTATCCGTTTGATTGGTTATGGTCAGAGCCAGCCCCTTGTTCATGGCGATGGGCGTAAACTCCGTTTCAAGAATGTGCGTGATTGCCGAAATCCGGCAAGGAGAAATGTTCGGCTGCTCCTTGCCGTTGTCCAGACGGAAGAAACTCAGCAAGGTGTTGAGCATTTCGCGCATACGGTCAGAAGATTGCCGGATGTTACAAATATAACGCCCGATTCGTTCTATGTCATTCTCTTTTTCCACCAGTCCGGCATAACCCGTTATCGCTGTCAGCGGCGTGCGCAGTTCATGCGTGATAGTATGCACGGCTTTCTTGCGGGAGGCTATCAGAGCCTCGTTTTGCTCTACCGACTGTTGCAACTGTCCTATTAAATCAGTCGTTTTCTGTTTGTACCGTTTGATTCGGTTGGCATTACGGTGTATGATGATATATGATATTACCAGCAGAAGGAAGACGAATCCTGTCAGGCTACCTATCTGCATAAACGACTGTTCCCTCATGGCGGTTATCTCGGCTTCCCGTTTTTGCAGATCGGCTTGCACCTTTTTATCCATCTGGCGTATAAATCCGTGCAGTTGCCGGTTAAGTTTCGCGTTTCGTGCCACAAGGTTGTCGGTGTGTTCCGACAGACGGCGGCTTTGCGCCCGTTGCTTGGCTATCATGTCCCGGTCGAGGGAACGGAGCATTGTTGTGGTCACGGTTGGCTTTGGCTTTTCTTTCTTGCCGAATATGCCGAGAAATCTTTTCCGCTTCGGTTTTTGCGGTTGTTCCTGCACACTTTTCTGTACGATTACGGGTACTTGACGAGTGATCTTATCATTGATGGCTTGTTGCTGTTCAAGTACCTGCACGATTTGATGCATTTGTCGTTCCTTATCTTCGAGAAGATAGCGTACACTGTCTATGCGCTCTGTCGGATAAATCGTTTTGAAACGGCATAGCATACTGTCCATTGCCATGCGTTGATAATGGTAATGTTCCAAATCTGCATATTCCCACTCCAATACTGTCTCGCCTGATAAAGAAAGTTCAATAAGAAGAACAAATATTTCGTGCGATTCTTGGCGAAAAGTATCTATATGACGATTCTGAACTTCCAATTTCTCTAAATCGCACCATTCTTTATACCAAATATACATTATGCCGATAACCAATAATGCCATCAGCAAATAGCCGAGTGAAATTAGATTCTTAATAGATTTCATACTGCCTGTAATTTATCCCAACGTCCATCTTTCAGATAAGGCAAAAACTCCCGTATCTTATCTACCGACCAATCCCACCATTTCAAAGCCTGCATCTGTTCTATTATATCAGGACTGAACCGCTTTCGTATCTCTTTGGCAGGGACACCACCCACAATGGTATAGGGCGGCACATCTTTCGTCACAACCGCCCTTGTACCAACAATAGCCCCGTCACCGATATGGACACCAGCCATAATAACGGCTTCATAGCCTATCCATACGTCATTGCCTATTACGATGTCGCCTTTGTTGTCCCAAGCGGAAGCCACATTTGCCTTATCCAATTCCCAATCTTCATAAAACAGCGGAAATGTGTAAGTGGATAAAGATTTTAGGGTATGGTTGGCACAGTTGAACAGAAATTTTACGCCGCAAGCAATAGAACAGAACTTTCCAATTATCAGCCGTTCATGGTTAATGGGATAATGATACAATACGTTATTTTGCTCAAACAGACACGGGTCTGAAACAAAATCATTGTAAATGGTATAGTCGCCTATTTCGATAGACGGGTCTTTTACGACAGCATTCAAATAAACGGTTTGCGTGTCACCTTTACGGGGATATATCTTGTTCATCATAAATTTCAGTTCTTAGTATTGTTTATATTTAAGATAAATGACGGATTGTGTACCAAGCAGTATCACATATAAGTATTCCACTGCCCAATATGCCGCTAACGTGACATTACAATAACCTAATCCCCATAAGCAGAACAGATAAGCAATAGTAGTTATCACCTGAAAAATGAATACCGTCCGTGTCGCTCCCGTTCCTGTTGTAGCATTCAGATAGACGTAACCGGGTAGTGCAAAGAAGTAATTCAATAGCATAACAAGAAAAGGCGGCCATGCAAGCTGTACGATAGCGGGATTTTCCGTATAAGCCCCTATAATGTGCTGGTGAAAGAACAACGCAAAAGTAATCAGTGGAATGCCTGTCGCATATCCTAAACGGATAATTTTATGGCAAAGCGGAAAAACTTGTTTCTTTTCACCTGCTCCAATCAGGTTACTCACCAAAGAACCGGTGACACCTGCCAATGCATTGACGATAACGGAAAACAGTGCGGAAACACTTCTTACAATGTTCGATACAGCCAACTCCGTTTCTCCCAAGCGTTCGATAGCCACGAAGAACAGAAACCAAATGGCTACACTTGTAAAGAACTGGAGCATACTCCATACAGAGATAGAAAACACCTCTTTCAATACCGTTATATCAATACGCCAGTATAAGCCATACGCTTTTTTATCAATGTGCCGAAACATATATGCAGCCAATACAGCCAGCGAACACATTTCGGCAAATGAAGATGCGATAGCCGCCCCCGATATACCCATGTCGAAGCCGAATATCAGGAGCCAGTTCAGCGGAATGTTTACCAGTACGGCAGTGAAAGCTGCCATGTTCAGAGCTTTTGTCTGTGTAATGCCTACCAAAAACGAGCGTAAGGCAAGGAACGGGAAAGAGAACAACAATCCCCAAATACGCCAATCCAAATAGCGGATAACCGCATTATAGACATCATCCGAAGTTATCAGATGTTTCAACAGAACGGGAGAAAATATCTTGGATAGCAGACAGAGGAGTACCGCCAGTATCAGCAAGAAAAACAATCCCTGAAAGAACGTTTTTCCCGTTTCTGCATACCACTGTTCTCCGTTTCGGCGGGCAATTATTACTTGCAACCCCAAGCTGAATCCGAAGCCGAGCATATAAATTGCCAAGAACCATATTCCGGCAAGGGCAGATGCGCCCAATTCCACATCACCCACATGCCCTAAAAACAAAGCATCGGTAATATTTATCAGTTGTTCGATAAGGATGCTCATCATTACAGGAAAAGCGATGAGCCAGATTTTCTTATAGGTATAATTCATTTGTTCAAACCAATATGATACAATACATCCTGCCGCTTTAAGCAGCACGACAATCTTATAGATTTATAATAAGGGATAATGACAAAACAATAACAGGCAAACTTAAAACATAAGCCTGTCTATTGCTGAATAGCAATAATTGGAAGTGCTATTCGTTGAGCGTAGCTATATGCACAACTGCCATTTCATATTGTTGAACAACTATTTATTTTTCTGTTAGTTCTGCAAAGATAGCGTTTTTCCCTGAACTTATATTATCGGATTATCAATTAAATTCTTGCTAACACTCCATATCATCCTCATTCATCCGCTTAACAAGATTATCTATCAGATGATGAAGATATGCCGTCCGGTCTTTTCTCTCTTTCATGGCTATATATGAAGCGTAATAATCCCCTAAATCAATGTGGAATATCGTGCTAAGGAAATTCATCATTTCTTTTATTTCCACGTTGCCATTGTTTATGTCGCCCGAAGATACAAGAGAATATCCCAGTTCGATAAGATATGACTTTTTGCCTGTGAAACGGAACGGGTATTTGAAGCATCTTTGTAGATTATCTTCTATCTGATTATTAGTTCCCAGTTTCACCAATCGTTTATTCAGATAGATGCGCAGCATTTCATTGGCTATGATTTTAGCCACCTTATAATCATATCCTGTTGAGAAATTTGGGTCTTTATCGAATTGTGCGCTATCGGTACATAATCGTAAATCCGCTTTTCCACGAACAAAATAATATTCATCATACACAGTGGAATGTGAACGGTAGTATTGATAAAAGTCCAAATTGCGATTGAAGAAATAGGTCAGATTATCCAGTTCTGCGATAAGATGCTTTCTGATAACTTCGTTACTCCCATTAGGACATTGCATTTCTATACGACATATTTTGTGGAAATAGAGAAGCCGCCCCAATAGTTCCGGTTTTTGAACTTTGAAAAAGCGTATTTCATCCTCTTGTGTGGGGAAAGTGTAGGTTTGCAATTCATTTCTTAACCCAGTGATGATACTTTGTAAGTGACGTACTATTGAAAGAGAGGTTTCGATAATATCATTGCCGTAGAGGTCGATTTTAGCAATCTCTACATCTATTTCCGATAGGAGTTTATCAAAATCTTCTTTCATTTTATTGAATAACCTTATTCTATTTCTTCTCTTTTTGTAACTCCTTAAAGATACGTTCCAAATCATATCCATGCGGATTGGAAATTTGGAAATGTCCGCTTTCTAAGGGGATATTAATCAGAGGGGCAGTTATCACTGTGTCATTGAAAACGAAAGCGATACGCTTTCCTATACTCTTTTTTGTGGCTTCTCTCCATATAGGCGATTTATTTTGGAGGAAGACACCGGTAATGACCGAGTGTCCAAAAGCATCAGTTTCCAAACGTAAAGTATCGAAATCCTTAACAGTAAGGAAAGGTGTTAGTGAAAGGCTGTCTGTAGTCTGTGATGTTACGTAGTACCAGCCGTTTGTCCGGTGAAAGGATTTTGTCTGCATACAAGCTGTCATTAGTAGGCAGAAAAAGAGAATTGTTGAAATCTTCATATCCGCTATTTTTAGGTCCAACGTCCACACCATCTTATTGGGATTATAGGCTTCCATTACGAGATGTGTTCCTGTGTATTCCATCACTGTCCACGGACCTGCTATGTTGTCGAACGTGATGATTTTTCCATTTACTTGATAAGTAAAATCTGTGTTCCACATATATCCGTCTTCTTCGTTCGTCCTTGTATAAATGCCTTCTGATTCGTTAGTAAACTGAAGAATGGATTGTTTTGTGTAGTCTATCTCATCTTCGATATTGTACACGGTCATTTGCGCTTGCCAAGTAGTTTGCTTCAAGGCTTCGGGGGTGAAGACAGAAGTAGGAGCATCGTCGTTACTACAATTTGTCAGACATAACATGGCGCAAATAATAAATGTGGAAAGCACCATACATAAAGTAATTTTCTTTTTCATCTTATCTCTTTTAAATGATTGGCAATAATTATATGTTTCTCTC
>OOAD01001586.1_pt1 | contig 12050 bp, 6 predicted proteins | sample 1671151 | NCBI WGS metagenome assembly OOAD01 (sample SAMN06348127, study PRJEB24527) | human gut metagenome | biome: human gut; feature: ankylosing spondylitis patient; material: feces | host: Homo sapiens | place: China | collected 2015-10
TTTCGTGAAATATAAACATTTTAAACAGGCCTTACTTTTTAAAGTGGGCTCATATAATAAGGTATAAAGAAAGAATGATATAGAAAAAATAAATATATAAATAATTAAAATCAGATGAAACTAAGAAAGATTTTTGCAGCAGTTGTGCTGTTCCTTTCTGCAGGTACAGCGATGGCACAGCAGATGCCAGCTATTCCGGTAGACAAGAATGTGAAGATAGGTCGTCTTGATAATGGATTGACTTACTACATTCGTCACAACAGTTATCCTGAGCATGTAGCCAGTTTCTACATCGCACAGAAAGTGGGTTCTATCAATGAGAATGATGACCAGCGCGGTTTGGCTCACCTCTTGGAGCACCTTGCCTTCAATGGTACCGACCATTTCAAGGGCAACTCTTTGCAGGACTATCTGCAGAGCATCGGTGTGCAGTATGGCCGTAATCTCAACGCCTATACAGCAGTAGAGAAGACAGTTTATTACTTCACAGATGTTCCTACTACCCGTACAACAGCGGTAGACTCATGTATGCTTATCCTCAAAGACTGGAGTAATGGTATCAGTCTTACAGAGGATGCTATCGAGAGCGAGCGCGATGTGGTACACAATGAGTACCGTATGCGTATCGTAGGTCAGCAGCGCATGATAGAGCGTTCACTTCCTAAGCTCTATCAGGGCGAAAAGTATGGCTACCGTTTCCCTATCGGTTTGATGAGTGTTATCGATGGTTGTAAGCCAGAAACTCTCCGTGCTTACTACCGCAAATGGTATCGCCCAGACAATCAGGCTATTATCATCGTGGGTGATGTAGATGTAAATCATATCGAAGCTAAGATCAAGGAACTCTTCTCTGGTATCAAGGTACCTAAGAATGCCGCTAAGATAGAGAAGGTAGAAGTATCTGATAATGATACAGCCATCTATGTTATCGACAAGGATAAGGAGCAGCAGGTTGATCTCTTCCAGGTTTATATGAAGCACAATGCTGTGCCAGATTCTCTGAAGAGCAACATGAGCTATCTCCTGAAGGGATACATGGATAACGTGATTTCTTCTATGATTGCTGCCCGTTATGCAGAGAAGGCATTGGAGCCAGACTGTCCATATCTCCAGGCAAATGCCGGTGATGGTTCATACCTGATTTCAAGCACTAAGGATGCTTTCACCCTTACCGGTGTAGCCAAGCCTGGAAAGATTAAGGAGGCTTATGCTGCTGTTCTCCGCGAGGCACAGCGTATGCATGAGTTCGGTTTTACAGCTACTGAGTATCAGCGTGCCAAGGATGAATTCATGAGCCAGGTTGACAAGGCGCTTGCCAACAAGGATAAGATGAAGAACGAGCAGTTTACCACCCAGTATGTGGATAACTTCACTTCTAACGAGCCTATTCCATCAGTAGAAGAGGAGAGCCAGATTTGGAAGATGGTAGTTCCAAACTTGCCTCTTGAGGTTATCAACAGCTATGCCAAGCAGTTGGTTTGCCAGAGCGATACTAACCTTGTATCATTGGTTATGATGCGCGAGCAGCCTGAGGCCGTTTATCCTACCGAGCAGGAACTCTCTGCCATCGTAAAGCAGGTACGTGCTGAGAAGCTCGAGGCTTATGTGGATAATGTTAAGCAGGAACCTCTCATCGCTCAGGCTCCTAAGGCTGGTAAGATTAAGAAGACTGTCGAGAACAAGAAGTTGGGCTTCAAGGAGTTGACTCTTTCTAATGGCGCTAAGGTGGTATTGAAGAAGACCGATTTCAAGGACAATGAGATTACTTTCGCAGCTTCAGCCAATGTAGGCTATTCTACTTTCGGCAAGGAAGACTTCCTGAATGCTACATTTGCGGCAGATGTGCTCGATGCTAGTGGTCTTGGCGATTTCTCAAGCAATGAGCTTGATAAGGCTTTGGCAGGTAAGCAGGCTGGCGTTTCGTTCAGCTTGAGTCCTTTCAATCATGGTTTGAAGGGTAATTCTACTCCTAAGGACATTGAAACCCTGATGCAGCTCATCTATCTCAAGATGACCGCAGTAAGCAAGGACCAGAAGAGCTTTGACAATATGAAGAGTATGATGGCTACTGTTCTTGCCAACAAGAGCAACAACCCAAGCCTCGTATATCAGGATTCTGTTCAGAGCACCCTCTATTTGGGTAGCAAACTTGCCCGTGTGCCAGAGGCAAGCGATATAAAGGATATCAACTACGACCGTATCCTGGAGATTGGTAAGCAGTTCTACGGCAATGCCAAGGACTTCACCTTCTATTTCGTAGGTAACTATGATGAGAAGACTCTCCTCCCACTCATCGAGCAGTATATTGCCAGTCTGCCAAACAATGGCTTCAAGCTGAAGAACAAGCAGATTCCTTATGCTAAGGGTAAGGTAAGCAATGTCTTTACAAAGGCAATGGAGAATCCACAGAACCAGGCAACAGAAATCTGGTATACCAAAGCTCCATTTACCTTGAAGAATTCAGTTCTTGCTGATGTTTCAGCCCGTTTGCTGGAGATGAAGTATTTGCGTACTATCCGTGAGGAACTCAGCGCTGCTTATCATGCAGGAGCAAACTATGGTTTGCTTCGCGATTATGATAACAAGGCTGCCATCTCTATTACAGCTGTGGCTCAGCTGAACCCAGAGAAGTCGGATATCGCTATTCCTTACTTCTTCAAGGGTATGGATGAGACTATCGCCCAGCCAAATGCAGAAGACCTTCAGAAGGTGAAGGAGATTCTCCAGAAGCAGGCTGCTGTAAGCGAGAAGTCTAACGGCTATTGGCTTGGTGCGTTGAGCACATACGAGCGTATGGGTGTTGATACTCATAGCGATTACAAGGAGATGGTGAAGAATCTGAAGGCATCTGAGATTTCAGACTTCCTGAAGAATGTCATCTTGAAGAGTGGTAATCACTTCGAGATTATCATGAAGGCAGTGAAGAACGAGAAGTAAATTTCGGACTTGATATAATAAAACGAAAAAATCCCGTTGTACAAGCCAGATGGCTGACAACGGGATTTTTTCGTTTTTTTCTTTTCCCAAAATTTTTGAAACTCATCATTTAAGAGTCGTTTCGAAAAATCTCTCTTTTAAAAGAAAGGATGCGTCCTTATTATATATGTATAAGAGCACCATCTTCCCCTCCTTTACTTCATGTTGCTGAAGAGTATTAACCTCTTCTCTTTGCCTTAGAAGCAAGAGCCTCACGGCGATCCTGAAGAATCTGTTGGCATCTATCGATAGCCTGATTCTGATTTTCTGAATTTACCTTAATTAAATCATTCATAACCTATTGATATTTGTTAACTGCTTGCAAAGATAGAAGTTTCTACCTATTTCTAGGTACAAAATGCATGAAAATGCGTGTTTTATTCGTTATTTTTTGATTTATGTCAAAAAAATGTGCAATCGTTTGAACAGTTTTTCCCCTCCCCCTTAGAATGATAATTGGTATTTTCTGAACGATTTTTTTCATTATCTTTTAAACGAATTGTCATCGCAATCGTCTATAATAACGTAAAAAGAGCAGAAATGCTGAGTTTTTAGGGAGATTCATACGCGAAATAGGGATTTTTCTTATCATATTCCCGTTTTTTTTGCGAACTTTGCACCCGAAAGAACAATAGGAAGTATTGGGTATTTATAAATAAGAGTGATAAAAATAAATATATAGAAAGCAATGAAAAAAGTATTTCTTTTGGCTGCCCTCGTGCTCGCATGCACAGCTGGCAGCAACGCAAGCGCTATGAACGAGGCAGCGCTCAATGCCTCAATGTCTGAGATGATGCCGGTTAAGAAAACGGCTAAGAAGACAGCAAAGAAGACTTCTAAGAAGACTACGACCAAGAAGACTTCTACAAAGAAAACAACTTCCTCAGCATCTAACACTACAGCAGCGACAACAACAACTGCTGCAACAGCAACCAGCAATGCCGCCGCTTCTACCAGTACAGCCAGCAATGCAGGCTCTGCCATAGCTGGTATCTTGGGTGCTGTGATGGGCGGAAGCTCTAACAGCAGCAGCTCTGCAGGTAGCAGCATTATCAATGGTATTCTGAATAATGTAATCGGTTCAGGTACCTTCAGCAAGCAGGATCTCTGTGCCCATACCTGGAAGTACAGCAAGCCGGGATGCGCCTTTACTTCTGAGAATCTCCTGGCAAAGGCTGGCGGTGAGATTGCTGCCAACAAGGTAGAGGAGAAGTTGGGTGAGTATTACAGCAAGTTTGGTTTCAGCGGCTCAAACACCTATTTCACCTTCAAAACTGATGGAACTTTCGCTGCCAAGATAGATGGCAAGTCATGGCAGGGCAATTATACTTTTGATGAGAAGACTCATGCCATTCAGATGAAGGGCTTGCTCTTGAGTATGTCGGGCTATGCTACGAAGACTACCAACGGCATCAGCTTGCTTTTCGACCAGACAAAGTTGCTCAACCTCATCAAGACCATGGGTGCCCTCAAGGGCAGTTCTACCCTCAGCGCTATCGGTACTATCGCCAATAATTACGATGGTATGCGTGTAGGTTTCGAGATGAAGAAGTAATAACCGAGCCGTCTGTTGGAGTAGGCTCAGTAGATGATAATCGCCCTGTAAGAAGGAAAGCATCTTTTAAGCTATGCTTTTGCTTCTTGCAGGGCGATTTTTATTGTTTATTTCACGCTCAGTTTCATTGTCTTTACATCCTTGCTGTTGGTTCCTATCATAATCTGGAAGTCGCCAGGTTCTATCACGTGCTTCAGATCTGCGTTGTAGAACTTGAGCATATCTGGGGTAATATCAAAGCTTACCTCCTTGCTTTCACCTACTGCCAGATGGATGCGCTGGAAGCCTTTCAGTTCCTTTACAGGGCGGGAGATGCTGGCTACCATGTCACGGATGTAGAGCTGCACAATCTCGTCGGCATCGCGGGAGCCATTGTTCTTAACGGTGACGCTAGCTGTAATCTTCTTGCCATCCTGCCATTCGGTAGCCTCCTCATTGCTGATGCCGGCCTCCTGGCTGCTCAGGCGGAAGTTGCTGTACGAAAAGTAGGTGTAGCTCAAACCGTAACCGAAAGGATAGAGCGGACCATTGCTTACATCCAGACAGTTGCTGGCAAACTTGGCAAACTTCTCATTATCGTCTGCTACAGGGCGACCGGTGTTCTGATGGTTGTAGTAGAGAGGCTCCTGACCGGTGGTCTTAGGCATCGAAGTGGTGAGTTTACCCGATGGCGATTTGTCGCCAAAGATAACATCGCAGAGTGCATCGCCCATCTCTGAGCCTCCAAACCATACATTCATGATGGCTGGTACATGGGCTTTCTCCCAAGTAAGAACCGTAGGACGGCCCGCTAAGTTGAGGAGCACTACTGGCTTGCCCGTCTTCAGAAGTTCGGCAAGCAGTTCGCGCTGTACGTCCGGCATCTCCAGGTTGGTACGGCTACCGCATTCGCCACTCATCTCGGCACTTTCGCCCATAGCACATACTATCACGTCAGCCTCTTTAGCTATCTTCAGCGCTTCAGCCTTCATCTCAGCCTCGTTGCCCCAGTTGATCGGTTTACCGGATTCGCCGTTTTGCTGCAGTTCCTTATTGCGCCAGATATTGCTTCCCTGGGCATATAATAAGGTAGCTTTTCCGGCAAGAGCATGCTCCATTGCCTCCTTGATGGTGGTATATTTAGATGGTACCTGAGCCACGCTCCATGTACCGGCTATGTTGTTTCGGGTGTCGGCAAGCGGACCTATCAGGGCTATCTTTCCTTCCTTCTTCAGTGGCAGGATATTGCCTTCGTTCTTCAGAAGCACGAAGGTCTCTGCTGCTACATCGCGGGCTGCCTGACGGTTCTCTGCGGTATAAATCTCGCTCTTGCTGCGCTTGGTGTTGCAGTAGCGGTAAGGGTCGCTGAACAGCCCCAGTTTATATTTCGCTTCCAGGATGCGGCGGCAGGCGATATTCACATCCTCCTCGCTCACCTTTCCTTCTGCTATGCTCTTAGCCAGATGCTTTACGAAGGCGTTGGAGCACATGTCCATATCGGTACCCGCCTTCAGCGCCTGTTCTGAAGCCTCCTGGATGTCTTTTGCCGTTCCGTGCTGCAGAATCTCGGCGATAGAAGCGTAATCGGTGACCACGAAACCATTGAATCCCCACTGCTTTCTCAAGACATCGGTCATCATCCATTTGTTGGCTGTAGCAGGTATGTAGTCGATGAGATTGAATGAAGACATCACGCTGCCTACGCCAGCCTTCACCACTGCCTCGTAAGGTGGCAGATACTGGTTCATCATGCGCACGCGGCTCATATCTACCGTGTTATATTCCTTACCGCTCTCAACGCCTCCGTACAGGGCAAAATGCTTCAGACAGGCCATGATGCGGTTGGCTCTTAGAATCTCTTCTGTGCGCATATCTACACCCTGGTAGCCCTGAGTCATCGCTGCTCCCAGCACGCCGCTCAGATAAGGATCCTCGCCATTTCCTTCGCTGATTCGTCCCCAGCGGGCATCGAGTGCAATGTCTACCATAGGAGAGAATGTCCAGTTGATGCCGTCGGCACTGGCTTCCTTGGCCGATACTTCGCCTACCTTCTTCATCGCCTCGGTATCCCATGAGCAGGAGAGGGCGAGAGGGATAGGGAACATCGTCTCGTAACCATGAATCACGTCCATACCTACGAGCAGCGGGATGCCCAGACGGCTGTTCTTGATGGCGATTTCCTGCAGAGCCTTGATTTTATCGAGCCCTTTGATATTGAAAACTCCGCCCATGTTGCCCTGGGCGATATCGCCGCCTACCTGAGTATCAAGTGCGCCGCCGGTGGTGATGTCGCCAGCTACCATCAGGTTCAGCTGGCCAATCTTTTCCTGTAGCGTCATCTTCGCCATCAGTTGGTCGATATACTCCTTCATGGGTAGAATCTTGCCTTTCTTGGTTGTGGCAGTTACTTTTTTCTTAGGGGCTGCGGTATGGGCGAAAGCAGGTGCTGCCATAGAACCAGCCAAAAGAAATGTGAGTGATAAAAGTGCTGTTCTCATTGTTTATTATGTTAATTGTTATTTTTATGTTTATCTTATGCAAAGATAATAAAAAAGATGATACGATGCGCGATAGAAATGTTAAAATGTGGATGAATTTTTCTTTTTAGATAGGAATGTGTCTGATAATGAGATGGATAAGAAAATGGAGAATATATAAAAAGTGGATGCGGTATAGACGAAAAATACGAAGAAATCTACATTTCTTCTATATTTGATTTGTCGTTTCCGATTTTTTTATTACTTTTGCACATGAAACCTCAAGAAAAGAGAACAATCTAAACGTAAAAAATTGATGTATCGCGTAAATGAATTATGGGAAAAGGCATTCTTCTTGCTCTTGGTCTTGATGCCTCTTTCTTTTTCTGCAAAAACAACAGATAACAGAGAGCAGCTTTTTCAGAGTCTGGACAACGCCATTGCCCATTCGGCTGATTATGTGAAGGTACGTGAAGCCCGAATTCGCGATTGGGAGCAGAAGCTGAAGACCGCCAGGCGCCTAAGCAGTAAGTATGATGCCAGCTTTGCGCTCTTTGAGGAATACCGCTCCTACAAGAACGACATGGCGCTGAAATACATCAACCAGTGTATGGAACTTGCCTTCAGAATGGGTGATAAAAAGAAGGTGGGAAATGCCAAGGCGCTGCTTGCTTTCCAGGAATCTACCACGGGCGATTATGCCGAATCGTACGACCTGCTGAAGTCTGTCAATATCGCTGATCTTGATGCTGAGGGCAAACGCAACTACCTCTGGGCTTGCCAGCACCTGTATGGCGAGATGGCATATTATTCCAACGTTCCTTCCTTGAAGAAATATTATGCCGGCAAGCATAATGCCTATCAGGCTGCAATAGACAGCACATTCAGCCATGATGATGACCTTTATCTGCAGATGCAGGAGGTGAGGGCACGCGATGCAGGCAATATGAAGGAGGCTTTGCGATTGAGCGATAAGCGGCTGGCGATGACGAAACCGGGCACCCATCAGTATGCCATCGTACAGTTTTATCGCGGCTTGACCTACAATCAGTTTGGCGATGAAGAACAGTTCCTCCGCTGCCTCTTGCGTTCTGCTATCTGCGATGTCCAGTTGGCAGTGATGGACCAGGGGTCGCTCTGGGAACTCGCCAATCTGCTCAACGCCGAACCGGGCGAGCAGAAGCGCTCTCATGAGTATATCAAGTTTGCCTGGAAGTCGGCTACCGTTTTCAATACGCCTATTCGCAGCCGCCAGATCATGCCTGTGCTCACGCAGATTGAGGAGGGATATCAGAAAGAACTTTCTTCGAGCAACCAGCATCTGCGGCTCATGGTAGCGTGTTCTGCCTTGCTTCTCTTTGTGGTTATGCTCTTGCTCTACTATGTCAACAAGCAGCGCAAGCGCATTGCTGCGGCCCATCATAAGCTGAAGGAAACCAACCATGCCTTGCAGTTGGCAAATGAGCGTCTTAACGAGATGAACCAGTCGCTCAACGAGATGAACCAGTCACTCAACGAGAGTAACAAGATGAAGGAAGTATATATTGGTCGATTCCTGCGCCTTTGTGCCATCTATGTCGACAAGATAGAGACCATGCGCAAGCGAGTAGTGAAACTGGTGAAGGCAAGAGAACTCAACAAGCTGCTGGAGCAGATGCAGGCTGGCGAGGCCTACATGGGCGAGCTGTATGAGTATTTCGATTCCGCCTTCCTGAAGCTCTTCCCTGACTTTGTTGAGGAGTTCAATGCCCTCTTGAAGCCTGAAGAGCGTATCGTGCTCGAAGATGACAGCCGTCTTTCTACCACCCTCCGTATCTTTGCCCTTATCCGTCTGGGCATCGAGGACAGTTCTAAGATTGCCGAGTTCCTTCACTATTCTGTGAACACTATCTATAATTATCGCGCCAAAATCAAGAATAGTGCCATCTGTGACAGGGAAGAGTTCGAGCAGCGTGTGAAGCAGATTGGCATGAAATAAGCCTTTCTGGGCGTATGGCGCAAACTTTTGAAAATTCAGGAGTAAATGCTCCAGATACCCATGCGCCCTGTTTTAGGACGTCAAGTGGTTTAACTGTCCGATAATCAGGATGTTGGTATTTTTTGGAAATCCCCGTTCCTACGCGAGCTTGTCAATGGATGAAAAGCAGGGGAATACAATAAAAGTTTGTTACGGCGTTTCACCGTAACAAACTTTTATGCGTTATATTTATTTCCTCCCTCCGTTCAATTTCTCAGAATCGAATCATTCTTTTTAAAAGAGCTCGAAGGCTTTCTTGAGCTTCAGGTTATCGGCTGCATTACCAACAAGAGCCTCAAACTTTCCGGCTTCAGCCTTCCAGGATGAAGATGCCTCATCGTAGAAACTGAGGGCCTCTTTGCTGATGGTGATGCTGATATCCTTGCTCTCACCTGGCTGGAGATAAACCTTCTGGAATCCCTTCAGCTCCTTCTGAGGGCGGTCTACTGATGACTTGACATCGTGGATGTAGAGCTGAACCGTCTCGGCTCCGGCACGCTTACCTGTATTCTTTACGTTTACGGTAAAGGTGATTGTGCCGTCCTGCTTCATCTGCGCCTTGTCGCTGCGGAGATTAGAGATGGCAAACTGGGTGTAGCTCAAGCCGTGACCGAATGCAAAGGTAGGCTTGATGCGCTCCTTATCGGTCCAGCGGTAACCTACATAGATGCCTTCCTTATATTCCTCATCAATGATGTTGCCCTTCGTGCTGGCTCCACCTTCCTGGCGCCAGGTTCCCGGATAGGTATTGAGTGCATGAGCACCTGTTTCCTTCAGCGAGTTGACCCATGTAAACGGCAACTTTCCGCTAGGGTTGGCATCGCCTGTAAGGATGCTTGCAAGGGCTTCGCCGCTCTCCGAACCGATGAACCAGCCCTGTACGATGCCGGCAACCTTAGCCTTCCAAGGCATAGCTACCGCATTGCCCGAGATGTTGACATAAACGAAGTTTCTGTTTGCCTTAGCCAAAGCCTCGATCAGCTTATCCTGATGGTATGGCAGCTCATAATGCTTGCGGTCGTGACCCTCACAGTCCTGAAAATCGCTCTTGTTCAGACCGCCAAACATGATGACATAGTCGGCAGCCTTGGCTTTCTCTACGGCTTCGGCTATCAGTTCAGCCTCGCTGCGCTTGTCTTCCAGGTTCTGACCGGTTGTAACGCCATTGTAGTTGCCCGTTACATCGCCCACATATCCGCGTGCATAATCTACCTCGATGCCGTCCTTGCCCAAGCGCGTCTTCAGGCCATCGAGAGGCGAAATCTCGCGCTGTACCTTGAGCGAAGAAGAGCCTCCGCCTACGGTCATCATCTTGATGGCATTCTCGCCCACTACCAGTACGCGCTTAGCCTTCTGGGTGTTGATAGGGAGCACATTGTTCCTGTTCTGGAGCAACACGATGCCTTCCTCAGCAATCTGTCTGGCTGCTGCATAATGGCTCTCTGAGCAGAGGAAACCATGAGGGCGGTTCGGATTCATCGTGGTGCGATAGAAGAGGCGCAATACGCGGCGCACCTTATCGTCCAGCTCCTTCTGGGTGAACTTGCCTTCCTGTATGGCCTTCATGTAAGGCATGGAGAGATAATAGTTGTCGTAGGCATTGGTAGCGCCCATCGTAAGACCGTCTGTCCAGGTGCCGAACTCCATATCCAGCCCGTTCTTTACAGACTGCTCCAGGTCGTGGGCACCGCCCCAGTCGCTTACCACGACACCATCATACTTCCAGTCGCCCTTCAGAATCTTGTTCAGGGTCCACTGGTTGTGGCAGTTGTGCTCATTCTTATATAGGTTGTAGGCTCCCATGATACCCCATGTCTTACCCTTCTCAACAGCCGCCTTGAAAGCAGGGAGATAGATTTCGTGGAGAGCACGGTCGCTGACGATTACGTTGACCTGATGGCGGTATTCCTCATCGTTGTTCAGGCAATAGTGCTTTACGCAGGCTGATACGCCCTTAGACTGCAATCCCTGTATATACGGCACTACCATGATACTTGCCAGGAACGGATCTTCGCCCATATACTCGAAGTTGCGACCGTTGAGAGGCGTGCGATAGATATTGATGCCAGGGCCCAGAATCATGTCCTTGCCGCGATACAGGGCTTCTTCGCCCAATGCTTCGCCATAGATGCGGCTCATCTGCGGATTCCATGATGCGGCAAGACAGGTGAGGGCAGGGAAGGCTACACAGGAGTCGTTGGTCTGACCAGCCTGTTCCCACTCATCCCACAATACGTCAGGACGCACTCCGTGAGGTCCGTCATCCGTCCAGAAGTCAGGAAATCCCAAGCGTGGTACACCGGCTGATGAAAACTTGCTCTGAGCATGGATGATGCGTATCTTCTCTGCCAGCGTCATGCGAGAGATGGCATCATCGATGCGCTGCTCTACCGGCTTGGTCTGGTCGAGATAGACAGGCAATTGTCTGGTAGTCTGCTGTGCCTGAGACGGAGCGATGGCTGCAACCGATAGGACACATGATAAAATGAACTGTTTCATAAGTAATATTTATTATGGTTTGTTTATTTCTTGCAGTTGTGTGTTTTGCACACCGCCTCTCACGTTTTTTTGTGCGTTTAGGCGTATATGCTTATTCATCTGCAAAATTACTAAATAAATAATGAAAAAATGATGTGTGATAAGCGAAAAGTGGATGGATGTAAAAATGAAACTTTTGTAAGTTGTTGATAATGAGAAGTATAATGGATAATGTACGTTATTGAAAAGTGGCAGAGTGTGAACACTGAAATATACTGATATAACGTTTCAGGGGTGTTCTAGCCTCATTTTCTCCATTTTATCCCATCCACTTTCGTATAGTTATTAAAAAATAGATAAGTATCTGAAAACTAACGATATAAGTTACTTGAAGCAAGTATTTTTCCCACTTATCTGTTGAAGGGGCTAGGAATTATCAAAAAAACATATTATATTTGCAATCGGAAACACGGCTTAACGCATTTTAGGAAATGCACAGCCGCACAGTCTTATACATTATTATAATAGAGTGAACTAACAAACAGATATTTTTCTAAACTAATAATCG
>OOAD01001589.1_pt1 | contig 12033 bp, 15 predicted proteins | sample 1671151 | NCBI WGS metagenome assembly OOAD01 (sample SAMN06348127, study PRJEB24527) | human gut metagenome | biome: human gut; feature: ankylosing spondylitis patient; material: feces | host: Homo sapiens | place: China | collected 2015-10
GAAAGCCGCTATTGGAGGGGAGCAGGGTGTATAAACTGGAGTACCTGCCTGTTGCTCAGAGAGATATGGTTGAGATCGTGCGCTATATCAGTGGGGAGCTGCAAAACCCTACCGCGGCAGCTCGTTTGGCGATGGAGCTGGTAAACGCAGCGGAAAGCGTACTCACATTTCCGTATGCGCTTCCGGCGTATCAACCAATCCGCTCGTTGAAGCGTGAGTATCGAAAAATCTTAGTGCAGAATTTTTTGATGTTTTACTGGGTGGACGAGGAAAAGAAGCTGGTGACAGTCGCTCGTGTAGTGTATGCTAAACGAGATATTAGCAGATTGCTGGAGTGATGAAAGGTCGAATGGCTAAGACGATTAAGGAAATTGCGGCTGAATGTGGAGTGTCTGAACAGGCTGTACGCGGCTGGTGTAGGCGAAACCATGTTGCGAAAGATGCGAAAGGTAGTTTCGCACTTAGCGAAAGCCAAAAAAGCTCGATATATCTACACTATTTGGGGGTAGAGCAAAACGAAGTTTCGCAACCAGCGAAAGCAAGTTGCGAAACTTGCGAAACCTCCGAAACAGTGCTAATTTCAATGTTACAGAAAGAATTAGATCGTAAGGACACGCAGCTATCAGTAAAGGATAAGCAGCTGGAAGTAAAAGACGAGCAGATTAGAGAATTAAACGCGAGGTTGGCCGAGTGCAGTGCTGCGTTGCTGGCAGCGCAGGAGACTGCGCGAGCTGCGCAGGCCCTCCATGCTGGGACAATCCAACAGCAGCTTTCTGATGGAGAAGATCGTGCAGCTGCCTGCTCCTCCGGCACGCTGGCAGCGTCGAACAAGCGGCGATGGTTCAGTAGGTTCTTTCGGAGATAACGGCTGTAAGCAATGATAATAAGCCCTGGTGTAGCACAAAACGCCAGGGCTTTTGCTGTATGTGTTTTGGACATTTAGAGTGGTTGATATTTACATATTTTAATGGAGATTGTATTATAATAGGTGAAATTTAGAGAATTGCATGAGATGCAATCTATAATTGCTCAAATGCAATCGTAGATTGGTTTATTTTAGTCGAATATGTGGGTAATATAGAGGTGTAATAAATGACTACAGCAGAGAAGTTAGTTCGCTTGAGAAAGGAGAAAGGTTTATCTCAGCTTCAGCTGGCTGAGGAGATCAATGTATCTCGTCAGGCTATATCAAGGTGGGAAGTCGGGTTAGCGGTTCCCTCTCGGGAGAAACTCAGAGCATTGAGTGAGCTGTATAATGTATCCGTGGATTATTTGCTATCGGATAAAACGGCTGAAGATATGCAAAAAGTTTCTAAACTGGAAGATGAAGCAAAAGAAAAACCGTCAAACCATTTACGGGTGGTCCTAATAGCTTGCGTTGTAGTTATATTGTTGGTTGTGGTGGGTGTTATGCTGCTGCATTTACATAACACTAATAAGCCGCAAAATGAAGTTCCAATTTCCGAAATGGAAACAGAAGAAGATGATGTTGTATTTTCTGGAGATTTTTCGGTAGATTGGTAGGCGTTTGTGAAAGGAAGTGGCAGCAATGAGAGTTAAGAAAATTTTCGGCTCTATTTTGGCAGGAGTGCTTATCGTTAGCGGGGTGGGTATGTCAGCTAATGCAGCTGATATTGCTCCGAAAAACGTTGAGCATCGAGATCGTGTAATTGAACTGAGCCTTGAACGTGCATCGGGATCCTTTAATATGACGGTTCCTGCTAAATCTATCTTGCGGGCAGATAAAAGTTTCCCGCTGGAAGCTGGAGAAACTGTAACGATTAAAGCTACATACTCTCCGTTCTCTGCAAGCGTAGATTTTGGATTGGTTGATGGCAAAGGTAAATTTCACTACTTAACTGTGAATAATGGCACCTTTGATAAGACCATTAAGGTTGATACCCGAGGTAATTATGTTTTTGCAGTGAGAAATAATTCGTCAAAAAGCATATCAGTGAGTGGATATGTTAATTATTGATCCATATAAACAGGAGAATAAGAGTATATTATTGGCATGGAATAAGATAATAAGATTATAGAGCATATTTCAAAAGTAGAAATCCTTGTAAGGAGGACTAAACATGAAGATAAATTCTTTTGCAAAAAGATTAAGTTGTTTTATTGTAGCTGTTATCTTTGTGGCAATGTCATTTAACGCATCTGCCGCGAATTTATCCCAGAGTGCAAGTTTTTCTGACCAAGCTCATATCTATGAAGTTTTGCCTGGAGAGAATGAATGGAATTCCATGACAGTTGGCGAGCGACTAGATGCTTGTTATGTAGGTGAAGAAGAAGCAGCTAACATGACAACGGATGCTTTAGTGGAGACTGTTCTAAATTACCCATATTTAATCAATATATATGCCTATAATTCTCTCGAAGAGGGAATCGCAATGGTATCTGAGCATTTTTCTGGACTGAATGAATTGCTTTCCAGAACTGAATGTGCACAAAAATTACAGTCTTTTTTGGTTGAGAATCACGACAGTCACAGCGTCAATAATATTGATACTAAACAGTTTATGGCGCAGAGGTTATATGAATATGCACTTGATACATCAAGTAATTCTATCGATTTAGCGAGAGCGCAAGTTAGTTATGTTTATACTCCAAAGCATACTCGAGTTAACGCCAGTTATAACCTCACATGGGCAGATACAAAACTTACTGAACAAGAAGCCAACGCGATCAATCAAAGTATGCTAAAAACTTATCCAGGTGTAAGTCTCTTACGTTCTGCTAATCCGTCATATAATTGCCATTCGTATGCATGGCATAGTACTTCTTCGAGTAATAAGTATTGGATTAATGATCCGACTGCATATACCACAGATGGCAGTTACTTTTCTTCATTTAGTAAGAGTCCCAATAAAATTACATATAAACAATTAAGTGATGGCTCTATTATTCACTCGGGTATAGTTACTTCTTCTAGTGGTAAACCTACAGTCGTTACATCTAAATGGGGAGCTTTGGGACTTTTCTCACATGCAAAAGCAAATTGCCCATATAATGTTGACAAGTATGGTAGCCTTAGTTATGGATATTGGGAAGCAAGCTGATTGTTAAACCTTATGAAAGATAGTTGTAAAATAGAGAAATTTTATAACTGAAGTGCCTATTGTTAATCTGGTAGATTTGGTAGGGAGATATATTACTGAATTCCTGATGTCATTGTTCGACTAAGAAAGGAGAATCTTTATGAAAAAGCGTAGTATTATTGGTATTTTGACCCTTGCTATGTTGTTCAGTTTTGTGTTTCCGGCTAGCGCTGCGCTTTCGGAAGTAGACGTCAATCCTGATGCTTCGGTAGTTGTTGAGCCTGATAAGATTGAATATCTTGATGATCGCGGTTCTGTAATTGTACAGCCAGGAAGTTTGGCGCCAAATGATGGAGATGTCGTAGTTGATCCAGAAAATCCAGTAGTTATCACTAGAGCAAGAGAAACGTTTATTATCGATTCTTGGAATATGAATCAGCCTTATACATTATCCAGTGATAAGGAAATGCAGTATGGTGAAAAAATTAAGGTAGAGGGTTCTTGGAATAATTCGGCAGCGAGAATGAAGATCAGATGTAGTGTACATAAAAATGGACAGTGGAATACCGTATGTTCTTCCTCGTTTTCTTCGGGATATTCTACAACACTGTCGGTAGCGGCAACAGGGCTTATTCTGGTTGAAGCGATTCCTACTGATGATATAGGAAGTGGCTCTATTGCAATTAGCTATAATGTATGATATAGGCAGAAGTGCTATCGCCACACTTAACCAATATAAAAGAGCATAACATTCAATTATTCTTAAGATACAGATAATAGATCTACGATTTTATGTAAGGAGGTTAGTAAGATGAAAACTGTGTTTAAGCGAATACTCGCTGGAGTAGTTTTAGCAGCCATGTGTGTGTTTTCCGCCTCTGCGGTGACCGGTACTGTATTTCAAAGAACATATAATGGCATCAGCTATAATGTTCTGTCCCATGTCAATATCAACTCCACGAGAGGAGCCTATCCAGGAGCATCCGTCACCTCCCAGCATGGTGGGACGGTCCCTAAAGGATATGTAATGGCGAACGCCGTTCTTTATAACAGCGACGGAGATAGACTCCTTGAAAGTGGTTGGTTTCCCAATACTGCAAATACTTTAACTGTCGTCCCAGAAAATAAGTATAATAAAGCATATTCTACTTATCGTGGACACGCTGAAGTAGCTTTTTATGATGCTAACCATGGTGACTATGACTATTTCAGAAATGAGGTGCCCTACACGCCTTATGTTTCTTTAACACGCACTGTCAACCAGACCGACCATATCGTTTCGTATAATGCGAACGGAGAGTCTTACGGTACTGATGAAGCTGGTGCAATTGCTCAAATTGACCTCGATTTAATACGAGCAGTTGGAACTAATGGAGAACAGGGATATATTCGATCTTCTGATTATCCAGAATTGCCAAAACATTTAGGTGATCCATTGCCCAGCGAACAGGATTTACCACTTTATACTTCCGATGGAATCACTGTAATCGGTGTCTATCACTATGGTGGTGGACAGGTAGTGGAATCTTTTGATTAAATTTTGATATGTAAAAGCCTCGGTGTTCCAGCACCGGGGCTTTTCGCGTGCTCAGTGAGCACTCTCATTATTTTACCTAACCAAACATACCTGCAATCGTATTATACATTCCGAAAAACGAGCATCAAGGGTGGTTCCTGCGAACCACTTTTTTCTACCCGTTGCACGCTGATCTGCTGCGCAGACGGCTCGAACGGGGCGAAAAAAGCAAGCCCTTGACGCTCGTTTTTCTCCATTCATAGCGACAGGAAAGAGCGCAATCTGCCGCACTGGGGCTTGCTAACGCAAGCCCATCTCCCACACTTGACAACGATATGCCAGCTATGTATAATGAGGGTGTGGGAGATATATTGCAAGCTACCTAAAGTGTTACCACTTTAGAGCTTGTGAGGGGGCTGCACCCCCTTCAATCCCCTGCTTGGAGAACGCCACGAAAGAAAGAGAGGTTTCCCATGTTGTATGAAGATCGGAAAAAAGAGATCGAAACCATCAAAGAGCGGACACTCGTTTTGAAATTGTCCGATGCTGATTGCGACCGCATTTTGCAAAAAGCGGCCAGTCACAGCATGACGGTTTCTGAGTTGTTGGAGAGCTTCATCGGTGATCTAGTTGATGGCACTTTCACCAATGGTTCGGACGAACGCTATCTTGCCGAGGACTGGTTCAACCGCTGCGGTTTTGAGCGTGATGATAAGAGAACGCTGCTGTGGCATTTGCTGGAGCAGAACGCAGACCTCGAAAATTTTATCGAACTCTATGAGGAGAACGAAGAATACAAATCGCACCCAGAGGAGTTTGAGGAGCAGCGTGAAGAATATGAAATGGAGCCAGGTGACACGTTCGATTTTGAAGATGAATTGCAGTATTGGCTGGACGATTGGAAGCCGAGCAAGTTGAGTATGGCCGAAGAAGTAGAAGCAATCCGAGATTATGTAGAGGCACTGAGAAAATTTAAGGGAGAATAACGGCGGTCATGGCAAATAAGAGTAGACCGAAGCAGCTCTCGTTCCGAGTTAGTGAGGAGGAATGGGAGCTGCTGCAACAGAAAATTTCTGAAAGCGGCATGAACCAACAGCAGTACATTTTATCCTGCGTGCTGGGTAAGGAGATTGTAAATACGGACGGTATCAAAGAGATCGTGCCGGAGCTGAAACGGCAGGGCACGAACCTCAACCAAATCGCCAAAAGACTTAATGTGCGCGGCTATATTGATTACAAAAAAGAATTGCCGACGGTATTAGATGAGGTGAAAATGGTATGGCAGTCATTAAGGCAGTATCTTCAAAAGCTGGGATAAACACAGTCCTCGATTATGTAATGCAAGAGGAAAAAACGGAACAAAAGTTGCTGAGTGGCTTGAATTGCGTTCCTGATACAGTTAAAGATGAAATGAGAGTTACGAAATTATTGTGGGATAAGGACGGAGGGCGAACCTACAAGCATTTTGTTCAGAGCTTTGCACCAGGCGAGAAGATAGATCCGGCGCAGGCGCACCAGATCGCGTGCCAGCTGGCAGCCTCACGACTGGAGTGGCAGGACTTTGAGGTGTTGATTGCTACCCATGAGGACAAGGAGCATATCCACACGCACTTTGTGGTGAACAGCGTGAGCTATGTAGACGGCCATAAGCTCCAGCAGAGCAAGGCAGAGCTGCAGGCCATGAAAGATTATTCCGATCAGCTGTGTGCGAAATACGGGCTGCATATTACCGAAAAGGGAAAGACCTTTGCCGGACAGGAGCGAGAGGAAACGGTAGCATTCAGCAAGGAAACCTATCAGTTGCTCAAAAAGGCCGAGCAGGGCGAGGTAAAGAGTTATGTGCAAGATATTGCGTTGGCGATATTGGATTGCCGAGAACAGGCCACCAGCCGTACAGACTTTGTGCAGCGTATGAATGAGCGAGGATACGGCGTAGACTGGCAGGACAGCCACAAATATATTACCTTTACAGACTTAAAACGGCAAGAGCAGGGCGAAAAGCAGTGCAAAATCCGCAATAATAAGCTGGAGAAGTATTATAACATGGACTTTGGAAAGGAGAGCTTGGAACATGAGTTTGAGGGCAATGCACGAAGTCAGCAAACAGCGCAGCGTGCAAGAGAGCAGCTCGCAGCTGATCGAGGAGCAAAGACAGACAATCGAACAGCAGAAGCAGACAATATCGGAGCTTTCATCGCAAATATCGCTGCTCAAATCGGAAATGCAGAAGCTGGCAGACAAGAACGCGCAGCTGAACGAAGCCGACGAAGTGCAGGAGATACAGAAAGAGAACGCAGCGCTAAAGAAGCAAAACGAGCAGCTGAAGCAAGTATGCGCCGACACCGGAGAGATGATCTCGAACTTTAAGAAAGAAACAGAGAAGTTACAGAAACAAAAGAAGCTGCTAATAGGCGTAGTAAACACTCTTATGGAGAAATGTATGGGGGTAACTGCGGAAACGCAGGATATTCAAACAAAGAAATCACTCTTTGGGCGAGTAAAGGGCCTGACATGGGAGCGATGGCAGAGAATAATAAATGCTGTGACCACATTAGGTGCAACGGTACAGGCGTGCAATAGGACATTAAAGGCACAACCTAAAGCAGCAGTAGAGAGAAAAAAGAGTATCCGAGTACAACTCCGAGAAATTAAAGAGAAACACGGCACGAGGGATTGACACCCTCGTGCCGTTACTGTAAAATATGGACAAGCGAATACGGTCGAAAATCGACCGATTTTTTTGTCGGGAAAAGGTAAAAAAACTGTATTGATAATATAACGCCCTATTAGGGGGGCTGGAGGTGTATGGTGATGTATGATATTTTAGGTGCTTTGAAATCGCTTTTTGAGGAAGTTCATTATATGGACTTTTATCGGGACATCTTTCCGGAGGGATCCTTTGAGGAGCGCGGTGAGTATGAGGACGGGAAATATAATGGCATAGCGATTGCTATTGAGAAAGGCAGTAAGCGCGCAAAGCGTATGACGATTACTGATGATCTTGATACGATTGCGGATATGGCTGGATCAAATGATTTTTGTCTTATGAGTCCGATTAGCTACGCAGGTAAGAGCCGGAAGTCCTCCAATGCTCGGTTTATGTATGCGTTGGCTATTGACCTTGATGGTATGACGGAGCGGAAGCATTGGGATTTCTTTATGGAGCAGATTAACCGTGGCCATGAGATGTTGCAGTTTGTTTGGGGTCTGCCGCGGCCTACGTATTTGGTATCTTCCGGCTCAGGTATCCATATTTATTATGTCTTTAAGCAGCCTATTCCGATGTTTAAGAACATTGTTGAGGAGTTGGAGAAGCTGAAAAGGCGGCTGACTTGGCAGGCATGGACACAGGGCGCGTCCTCGCTGCATGATAAGGTGCAGTATGAGAGTTTGTTTCAGGGTTTTCGTGTGGTTGGTACGATTACGAAAGATGGTGGTCGCTGCCGTGCCTTTTCGGTCGGTGAAAAGGTCACAGTAGAGTATTTGAATAAGTTTGTGCCAGAGGATCATCGTGCTGTGAGCTTTGTTTATAAGTCTGATTTACGGCTCGAAGATGCGAAGAAGAAGTATCCAGAGTGGTATCAGCGGCGTATTGTGGAGAAGAGACCGAAGAATACATGGACTTGCAAGAAAGCAGTTTATGACTGGTGGATTAGGAAGTTGAAAGAGGGGGCCGAACAGGGCCACAGATATTGGTGTATTATGACCCTTGCGACATATGCGCAGAAGTGTGGCGTACCTCGAGAAACCCTTGAGGAGGACGCATACGGCCTTATTCCGTTCATGAATACAAAAGGTGATGAGTTTAGCGAAGACGATGTTATGCACGCTCTGGAGGCTTATACGGACAGCTATGCTACATATCCGATTGATACGATTGTGTGGCGCACCGGTATTCAAATTGAAAAAAATAAGCGGAATTTTCGTAAGCAGGCGCTTCATTTAGAGCGAGCGAGGGCAGTTCAAAATATCGACTATCCATGTGGTGAATGGCGTAATAAGGAGGGTAGACCGGACAAGTTATCTGTGGTAACTGAGTGGCGTTCAGAGCATCCAGAGGGAACGAAAGCGGAGTGTATCAGAGAAACTGGATTGAGCAAACCGACAGTGTATCGCTGGTGGAGGGAGATAGATTTGATGGAATTACGAGAGTATACGAACAAAAAGAAGATGGTTCAGCTGTCTGGTGATGAGAGCCAGCGTAAGGCAGCTGAGATTGTGGCTGCGGTGACTGCGATTGCGAAGGAACGCGGGCTTTCGGAAGAAGAAGCCTATGAAGTGTTCTTGCATGGAAAGACCAGAAAAGAGCAGGTGCAGGAGCAGGCAAAACACATGGTTTTTGCGGAAAGTGAGGTCGATGCCGGGCTGCTGGTTGGGTGTGCGGCGAATGGTATTCGCCGGATCAACGTTATGCCGGACGATGAGTACATGAATTATTTAGCGACCGATTGCGTTAACGCTTTGTTTCCGCCCAAAAACAGAAAATAAATGATGTTGATATTTTAGCATAATTACGCTAAAATAATAGTAAGGAGGTTGATGGTATGAATATGATTAGACCTGTATCGGATTTGCGAAATAACTTTGCGGACATTTCCAAAACAGTGCATGAAACGGCTCAGCCTGTGTTTTTAACCAAAAATGGGTATGGTGATATGGTCGTTTTGAGCATGGAAGCGTTTGAAAACTTGCAATTTGAAAGCGAGGTTTACTTCAAGCTGCAAGAGGCCGAGCGAGAGGCCGAGCTGACAGATCAGCGTTATTCCTCCAAAGATGTATTGAAAGCGATGAAAGCCGCTATTGGAGGGGAGCAGGGTGTATAAACTGGAGTACCTGCCTGTTGCCCAGCGAGATATGGTTGAAATCGTGCGCTATATCAGTGGAGAGCTGCAAAATCCTGCTGCGGCAGATCGTTTGGCTATGGAACTGGTGAACGCTGCGGAAAGCATACTTACATTTCCGTATGCGCTTCCGGCGTATCAACCAATCCGCCCGTTGAAGCGTGAGTATCGAAAAATCTTAGTGCAGAACTTTTTAATGCTCTATTGGGTGGACGAGGAAAAGAAGTTGGTGACAGTCGCTCGTGTGGTGTATGCTAAACGAGATGTTGCCAGATTGTTAGAGTAATAATCACAAGCAAATTTTATTTGCATTGCGCTTGCAACGCAAATAAATAAAGCATATAATATGGATGTAGAATATCAGTAATATGCTTTGAGGGGAGTGCTTTTGTATGGCAACTAAGGGTAATATGACGCTTCGTATTGAACCGGAGCTGAAGAAGCAGGCGGCAGATTTGTTTCAGTCGTTGGGCATGGATTTGAGCACCGCTACGGGCATTTTTTACCGTCAGGCACTGCGCTATCATGGATTGCCGTTTGAAGTTCGTCTGGACGAGCCGAACGACATCACTTATGCAGCGATGAAAGCAGCGGAGAATGACGAAGATATGCACGGTCCGTTCGACAGTGTGGCAGATATGATGGAGGCCCTTAATGCTTAAACCGGAGTTTACGGGGCAGTTCAAGAAAGACTATAAGCTGGCGGTGAAGCGTGGCTGCGATCCGCAAAAGCTGAGTGCTGTCGTGGAATTGCTGTGTGAGGAGAAGCCGTTGCCGCCGGCCTACCGTGATCATGCGCTGACCAATTCGAGAAATTACAAGGACATGAGAGAGTGTCATATTCAGCCGGATTGGCTGTTGGTGTATAAGATTGAGCGCGACGCTCTGATCTTGAAGTTGATTAGAACCGGTTCGCATAGCGACCTGTTTTAAGGAGAGTGTGCCGGATGGCCAAAACGATCAAGGAAATCGCAGATGAATTGGGCGTATCAAAGACTGCTGTAAGTAAGCAAATCGCAAACCTTGGTTTGCGATCAAGTTTGCGAAAAAACGGAAACCAGTTTGCGATCGAAAACCAACAAGAAAAGTTAATAAAAATGGCTTTTCAGAAAAAAAGACAGCAAGAAATAGTGACTGAAAATCCGGTTAGCGATGAGCAATCGCAAACCAAATCGCAAACCGCAAACGCCAACCAATCGCAAACCGCAAACCATGAAGTTTGCGATTTAGTTGGCGTTTTACAGACTACTGTTGATACGCTGCAAGCACAGCTGGCAGTGAAAGACGTGCAGATCAGAGAGTTAAACGCGAGGTTGGCTGAGTGCAGCACTGCATTGTTGGCAGCGCAGGAAACTGCGCGTGCGGCGCAGGCCCTCCACGCTGGGACAATTCAGCAGCAGCTTTCCGATGGGGAAGATCGTGCAGCTGCCAGTGTGCCGAATGGGCAGGCAGCGCCGAACAATCGACGGTGGTTCAGTAGGTTCTTTCGGAGATAAAGGCTGTGCATTGTAGATCGTAGAAAGCGAGGTCGAGGCATGGTAAAAATCAGAGTGCACGGTACGCCTGAGGAGGTAGAAAGTACGCTGGAGGTTTTACGCACTCAATTTGAAATTTGGGCTGAGGGTAATCGGTGAGGATAGATTTACTAAGGCAGTAGTTATATGCTATAATGACAATAGACAGAGAATTATAAGAATGCTTACTGAGTATGCGAAAAGCCCCGGCGCTGGAACACCGGGGCTTTTATAATTATGTAGTTATTTGGTTATTTTCTTTTTTCTAAGAATATAGATTACTGTAAGGGCGGCAAATAGGATAATGCCTATAAAAATAGTTTCAGTTATATTTACAGTATTTTTGATTGTAGTATAACCATTCGATCCGGTACTATTTGTTTTTAAGGGGTCAATACTATTGAATGCTTTAGCGATTACCTTAAAATCATATGATTTTCCAACATCGAGTTGTTCTAAGTTTTCAGTATTGTCATAACTACTCAGAGTTAGAGTATCATTATTTTTATTAATGGCGATGTTGGTTTCGGCAAGAGGTATAATCTTGTCTGCGTATCCGTCCGCAAAAGTAATAGCAAACAAGGATTTCATTTTGGCGGTACCTCCGACCAAGATAAAATCAGTAGTGTCACTGATACCCGCTTTTTGTAAATAACTCCAAATGTTTGCGATAGTTTGCGTGGTATCAATCTCTGCTTCTGGAGCTGTCCATGTGCCAGCTTTTTTCGCTAACTCATTATATGTCGTTTCATTGATAACACCATTGTCAACCAATTCATGTTCTGGCATTTGCGCTCGAGAAATGGTTACTCTGATATTATGATTATTTACATTATCCATGTAACTCCATATGTAGTCTAGTGAATTTATAATATCGTTTTTTGAATAGGAAGATAACGTAAAAATATCATTATCATCAACATATATTTTATATACGTTATCCCAGTTGATATTATTGGAATGTAGAGTAGAGCTTTCGGTTAATGTATTTACAAGATTGCATATATCAGTTCCAGCAGTTTGAACCGAGGCATAATCCTTGGATACGTTCAAACGTTCAATTGGAATGTTAACAGCAGATACCTGAGTAATGCTCAATGTCAAAAGAATAAACATAATAT
>OOAD01001590.1_pt1 | contig 12023 bp, 10 predicted proteins | sample 1671151 | NCBI WGS metagenome assembly OOAD01 (sample SAMN06348127, study PRJEB24527) | human gut metagenome | biome: human gut; feature: ankylosing spondylitis patient; material: feces | host: Homo sapiens | place: China | collected 2015-10
TCCACACCTTTCTCAGATACTTCAAACAGAATGGCAGAGCCTGTCGGGGCAAGGTTGGATTTTACCTGCACCAAATATCTTTCCGCAGGTGCTTCTTTGTTCGGTGTGCGTGTGATTGCAAGAATACTTCTCGCAGCACCCGCAATGTCAATCGAACCGTTGGTGCGGTAGAGGGGATTGGTATCCCTCATCTTGTTCATATGAGCGATAATCACAATGGCACAGCCAGTATCTTTTGCAACCGCTATCAGATGATTAAACTCAGCTCGTGTTTCATTGGCATTGTTCATTGAGCAATTCTCTCCGATATAGGAACTCATCGGGTCAAGAATTAAAAGTCTTGCGTGGTACTTTTCGATTGCTTCTGCAATGCGGTTATCTCCAAAGGATAAAGACTTTTCATCTTCCTTGATAAAGATAAGGTTCTCTCCGTTGCCACCGGCAGAATTAAATCGAGGTACTACCGTATCATCTGCGTCATCTTCCGTTGTCTGATAGATGATAGTCATAGGTTCGTTTTCTTCCGTTTCGGTAAAGGGCAGAGGTTCGCCCTTAGAGAGCAGGGCGGCAATGGAAAGCATTAGCTTGCTTTTTCCATCGCCGGGATCGCCCTGCAACAGCGTAACCTTGCCAACCGGAATATATGGATACCATAGCCATTTCACTTCTTTCGGCTCGATTTCACTCGCCTTGACAACTTCAAGAGGCACGCTGACAGTCATTTCATTTTCAATCATTTTTCTTTGTTCTCCTTTTCGTCTGAAAATATAAAAACCACAGATTGATACCTAAACCTTGTTTGTGTTGCTTTTCGGGGCGAAAATCAAGGAAAAATCCTCGTTTTAAGCCTTTCAAAAAGGGACACAAGGTGTTTGTACTAACCTGTGGTTATGTATAAAATTGTAGATTTTAGGGTAACAAAAAACACCGTATTTCTACGATGTTTTTCGCTTCAACACTTGTCTTTTAGTTACAGACAAACTGGAAGTTATAGTGCAATCTTTTTCCATTTTCTAATCTTGGTTCTAAAGGTTCCGAACGGAGCAACTGTATTAACATGTATGAATTTGTATACTTCCCAGACAGCTGTTTTAGTTGCTTCGTCAGCCCATTTTCTCATATGTGGTTTAAATAATTCTTCATCACTCAGAGAATCAATCATTGCATAAATAGAGTTGATATTCTCATTCAATCTGTCTTTCAATTCTTGCAGTGACAGCTGAGCATATGTATCTGTGAACCATTGATATAATTCGCCAAGCTGATTCCACTTAAAATTATCCGAAGGAGTTTTGACAGGAATACCCTTTCTTTCGTCTGATTCCCATTTAATAACAAGAGTTGTCCAGCCAACCTGATAAGCAAGATTTTCTGCCGGAGTTCGATCGACCTCATCAATTCTCTTATCTTTTAAATGCTCCGGAATATCATTAAATTCTGAAATATACTTTGCAAAGCTTTTATTTATCTCGTTTTTAAGCTCGTCTTTATTCTCATATGTTCTCAATAGTCTATCTCCTCAGCTTCCGATTTTCCAGTTTCAAAAACAGGAATTTATTTGGAAGATTTTATTATCCATTCATCAAGAAATTTCATTTGTTCATCCGTATGAAACCAATGCTCTCCATTTTTCATAATAGAAAGTGTTGAATTAGTCCTCTGTACAAATTCAAATATCGTTCCATAAGCGGTAAGATTATCTTTTTCACCATACAAAATGTGCGTTGGGATTTCCCATATAATAGGATTTTCTCTTGCATAGCAAAGATAATCCCATGAAAGAGTCTCTCCAAAGGTTGTCTGAATTTCTTTTTTCTCTTTGAGTTCATCCTCTGTAACATTTGCCCAAATCATCATATCAGCAATAAGCCTTTCCATATCTACAACGGGCGAAATAAAATATGCTTTCTCTATTTGCTGATTTGATAAGGCATTGATAGCAAAATACGCTCCAATGCTATTGGCAATTACTTCAACCGTCTTGTAGTTTCTATAAATTGAATTAAAAAGTAATGGAAATTCTTCTTTTGCTTCCCATGGAAACTGTGCAGTATAGTCGAGACCAATCACATCACAATTACTAAAGAGCGGTTTGTAATGAATAGCTTCTTCAGCATTACCACCTTTTCCATGTATATAAATAACTGCTTTATCCACAATAGTTATCCTCCACAAATTCAAATTTTCCTGTTATACAAACTGGGAGTTGTTTATTTCTTCTTTTTCGGTTTTGGGGCTGGCAGTTCATCATACATTGCATGAAACAAGCCTGTCAAAAATTCCTTATTATCAACTTCATCTACCAACAACATCTCTTTTGCTCCCTCATAGGGTAATTCATACGGAGCTGTCGGCATATAACTAATTGCTGATTTTACTGGTTTAACAAGTAATCTATCATCATAGATACCGCCTACAATCTTGCCACGATAATAAATAATAAATTCTCCCATCATAGCTCGATAAGTAATTTCTTCTAACTCAGATAGCTGCCCTAAAATAAACTCTAAGTATTCCTTGCTTGATGCCATATTTCCACCTCAAATTCATATTTCTCAGTTTCAAAAACTTGAAATTGTTACACTTAAAAAAGCGGAATTTCACCATCATAGTTTTCTGCTTTTTCCAATAGCGGTCCTTTAGCTCCCATCGTAAACGCGATGTCGCTACTGCGGATAGAGAGCAGCTCCATTCCGGGTCTCACCTTCAAAAAATCCATCATTTTCTTCGTAAGAAGAATTTGCCCCTCCTGTGAAATCTCTACCCAGCAGTAGGAACGCCCCTTGTATTTGATAAATTCGCCAGAACCTGCTGAGTAGTCAAGCAACGGTGGAGTATCGTCCAAAATGTGACCAAGTTTTGACGGATGCAAAAGGCCTTTCCGGGTGACGCAGAAGCCACCGGTAATCTTACTTCCGGTAAAAAGATATACTTTTCCTTCATCTGCAATGTGATATTCTTCCATTGCCTGCGGTGGAATCCGCAATGTTCCATCCGTCCGAATGAGTGATTTCCCGAAAATAAATTTTCCTCCCTTATTCATTTGTGGCATAAAAACACCTCCTGAAATTCCGAGTTATCCCCCTCAATATACCACGCTTTTTTCCTGCGGAAAAGATACCGCGCACAAAAGGCTTCTCCGGCAACTATCCGCGCCCCGGCTCATACAATCTAACAACTATGTACCGGGAGGGATATCGTGTGCTGCTGACCTTACTGCAATTTTTCGCCACAAAATTTCTGTTTCTGGCGCTCCATCTGGAAAGCGGCTGCTTTCCGCGTCCGCTCACAGCCCGGGAAGAAGCCGCCGCTTTCAGCGCCCTGCACGCCGGGGATGCCGCCGCCCGGGAAAAGCTGATCCGCCACAATCTGCGGCTGGTGGCGCACATCGTAAAAAAATATTACGCCCTGCCGGGCGATCAAGAGGATCTTGTTTCCATCGGCACCATCGGACTGATGAAAGCGGTAGATACCTTTGATGCCACACGCAAGGCGCGGTTTTCCACTTATGCAAGCCGCTGCATTGAAAACGAGATCCGTATGCAGTTCCGGCGGGAGCGCAAGAACGGGCAGACCGTCTCTCTGCAAGAAGCCTTGGAGGCAGACGGAGACTCGGCGCTAACCTTAGCAGACGTGATACAGGACGGCTTTTGCATGGAGGACAGCTGTGAGCGGCAGGAGGATGTCCGGCGGCTGCGGCAGCTGCTGGACACTCTGCCCGCCCGGGAGCGGCAGATTTTACTGCTGCGGTACGGGCTGGCAGGGCAGCCGCCCCTGACCCAGCTGGAGACCGCCGGGCTGCTGGGCATCAGCCGCAGCTACGTTTCCCGGCTGGAGACCCACGCGCTGGAACTGTTGCGGCAGGCGTGGGGCAAAAACGGCTAGTTTTTCACTCCTGCAAAATTTTCAACTGCAACTCGTCCAGTTGTTCAAAAGTATATAGCCGGTTAAAAGCCTCTACCAGTTCCTTTTTGGAAAGGCGCGGCGGCAGCCCCAGCGCATTCAAGAGTCTAGCCTTGCGCTCGGCGCTGCCGGGCTTGCCGGAAAGCCCCCACTCGTACAAATCAGTATAGGTGATCTGCCGCCCTGCCGGGCGCACCGGCGCGGCACTGGCTTCCGCACCCAAGGCGTCCAGCAGAGCCTGCCGCACAAGGGCATCATCCACGCCCTCTACCCCCAGCAAGCCCTCCTTGCCGGGCTGCGCCTTGCGCTTTTCCTTGCCGTGGATGGCGGGCACATAGGCCTGCACCACATTCTGCGCACCCACCATGTTGGTGATGTAGTTGCGGATGCGGAAGCCTGCCGCGTCCGAATCCGTAAGTAAGATCAAACCGTTTTTCTGCGCCAGCGCCCGGAACAGCTGCTGGCGCTGTTTGTCTTTATAAATGCCAAAACCATCCGTCAGCAGGATCATGGCATCGGTCAGGTGCGCCAGACGGACGGCATCGTATTTGCCCTCCACGATCAGCACCCGGTCGGTATGGATCATCTCGCTTTGCATCATCTTCCGCTCCCCGCCAGCGCCAGACGGCACAGTGCTGTTTCCAGCAGTGTCTGCGCCGCCACAGGCTGGCTTTTCAGGCTCTGGTCCAGCTCCAGCAGCACCTGCAAGCAGGCCTCCAGCTGGGGCAGGGTGTAGTGGGCGGCAGTCTCTGCCGAGCGCTTCAGCCGGTAGTCGCTGCCCTTATAGCCAAAATCTTTGTGCACCGCACTGTAATTTTTCCGCTTTGCCGCCCCAAGCTTTACCCGGTACAGGTCTACATAGCTGCCGATCATCGCCGCCGTAATGGCGATGGGCTCCTGCTGCAGCCGCAGCAGGGTCTGTAACTTTTTGCAGGCTCCGGTGGCGTTTTTGGCGGTAATCATGCGGATCATCTCGAACACATCCGCTTCAAGGCTCACTGTGCCCATCTCTGCCACCATGGAAGCGCTCACGGTCTGGTAGCCGGACAGGGCACAGAGCTTGTCCACCTCGTTTTCCAGCAGAAAGGGGTCCTCGCCGCAGCGCTCCAGCAATGCGGTGGCTGCGCCGTCCGGCAGGGTTGCGCCCTGCGCCTTTGCGCGCTCCATCATCAGATTTTTCAGTTCAAAGGGGCGGGGCTTTGCCAGTTCTTCCGTGTAGCCAATGGCCTTGCACTGGGCTTGCAGCTTTTGCGCCTGCTTGCCCAGCTTGGTTTTTCCGCGTTCCAGTGGGAATACGCTGCCCAGCACCGCCACGGCGTTTTCCAAGCTGGAAAGGGTACTGCACAACTCGTCCAAGTCCTTGCTGCCGTAGGCTGCGGGGTCTATTTCCGGCAGCACCACCACGCGCCGGGTGCCGAAAAAGGAGATGGTGCCCGCTGCCATGATAAGCTGTTCCAGCTCCGGGGCGGCACCGTCCAAGATGGTAGCGTCCTCGTCGCTGTCTGCCGACAGCACCCGCACCGCCGCCGCCACTGCCTGCCGCACCAGATACCGCTCGCTGGAATAAAAATAGTAGACCGGGCAGCCCTTGTCGGCCAGCTGCCGGAGTTTTGCTTCCGTGGCCATGCAAATGCCCCTTTCCTATTATAAAATGCTCCTTGTATTGTACCACACTCGACCCGGATTGCAAAGCATTACCCTAGCCTTTCGCCGCCGGTGCGGCGCAGGCTGAGGGAGGACGTGTACTGCGTTTCCGGCGTCATCCAACTGTAACTGCGCATCGCCAGCAGCTTTTGGTACTGCACTGTCTCCGGCTTTTTCGGCGTGGCGATCAGCCACTCTGTCTGCAACGACTGCGCCAGCTCTGCCTTTCCGCTCAGGGTCACAAACTGCCGGTTGCCGATGCTCAGCCGCACAAGACACCCTTCCCGGGTGCGCAGCAGTTCCACCGCCGCCGGGGTGCAGCGCAGCTTACGGCTGGTATTGACCGGCAGACGCTCTGCTCGGATGCCCTGCTGCGCGGGCAGGGTGCAGGCGGTTTTTGCATTCATGCGCAGATCTGCCACCAGTTCCACGGTGCGCACGCCCCGCCGTGCCAGCTGTTTTTCCACCGCACGCTGGGCGGCGCTGCCGCCCCGGAACAGCACCACTGCCCGGTCGTTCTGGGCAACCACCACCGCAGGCGCCTGTGCGCTGCCCACAAGGTCGATGTGCACCACGTCCCGGCTGAGCGCGTTGCCCAGCCCGATGCCCACCGCTGCCGCCAGCAGAATGCCCGGCAGCGCCACCCGCAGACGCACCCGCCAGCGGAAAGCCAGCACCCCAAGCCCGCACAGCAGCAGACAGACCAGCGCTGCGTAAGCGGTATCAAAGTAAATGGATGCCCCGGGCTTTGTGCTGAGCCAGACCGCCCAGCCGTTCAATAGCCCTGTGAGCAGGTCTGCCACCCGGGAAAGCACCCCGTGCACCGGTGCCAGCCACGGCACCAGTCCCACAAAGGCTACTGCCAACCCCAACAGAAGCAGCGGCTGCACCATCCACAGCACCGCGATGCTGGAAACCACCGCCCATGCGCTGACACTCAACCCCCGCAGCACCAGCACCGGGAAGGTAGCCGCCGAGGCGCAGGCGGCAATGCAGGCACTCTCTACAAGACCCTGCACGCCCTTCGGCAATTTGCTGTACCACGGGCGTCTGACCGGCTTTTGCAGGTTTTCCCCCGCTTTGACCCAGAAACGCCTGTCGTGGGCGTCCCGCATCCGGCGGATGCAGGCGTTGCCCGCCACCGTGCCCACCACTGCCGCAAAGGAGAGTTCAAAGCCGATATCCCACACCGCATAGCTGTTGACGGCGGTCATCAGGATGCCTGCCGCCGCCAGCGAGGTAAGGGCGTCCGGCGGTCCCCACACCCACACGCCCAAGGCGCTGACCCACACCGCCACGGCGGCGCGGCGCACCGAGGGCGTAAAGCCGGTCACGCCCATCAGCACCAGCGCCAGCAGGCTTTTGCCCACTGCACGCCGTCTGCGGCGGCGATAGCTCTGCTCCCAGCGATAGGGCAGCAAAACGCTCAGGATATCCCCGCACAGAATGGAAACGTGCATGCCGCTGACCACCAGCACATGGGAAAGCCCCGCACCCCGGTAGGCGCTGCGCAGCTGTGCCGAAAGCCCGCTGCGGTCGCCCACCGTCATGGCAGCCAGCACGCCGCTGGTGTCCCGGTGCATGGCACGGCGCAGGCTCTCGCTCAGTTTTTGCTGCAAGCGGTGGGTGCGGGCACGGAAGCTGCCGCTCTCGCCCAGTACGGTGAGCTGCGGCTTTTCTGCCAACGGCTCTGCCTGCAAAGCGAAGCCATCCGCGTACTGCGCCGTCTGTTCTTCCATGTCCGGTTGTTGCAGCGTGAACCAGCCCTGCACCCGCTGCCCTGCCTCGCAGGCGGGCAGCTCTGCACAGGCTATGCGAAAGCCCGCCGGGCTGCCGTTCACGCTTTCTACCCACAGGGTCGCGTCCACTGTGTCCGAAAAATAGTTACTGTCCGCGCGCTCCACCTCAACAGTCAGCAGCACGGTGCGCCCGGCGTAATTTGCCCGGACACGCTCCAGCCGGGCGCTCGTGGTATGCACCGCGCAAAGCCCCGCCAGTGCGCCCAGCAGCAGACAGAGCGCCAGCTTGCGGCTGCGGCGCGGGATGCAAAGCAGCAGCAAAAAGGCAACAAAAAATGCCGCAAACGGCATAAAAAGCTCCGTTTGCGGCAAAAAAGTCCATAGGAAACTAAGGCCCATCATTCCGGCGCAGAACGCGCAGAGCGGGCGGCGCATCCCGGCTTAGTGGAAGAACAGGGGCAGCGGCTCAAGGAAGATGATATCCTTGCGCTCAGAAGCGTCGCCCTCGGCCAGAACAGCGGCCTGACCCACGATGGTGCACTGAGTCTTTTCTGCCAGCGCGTCCAGTGCCTTCAGAGAGCCGCCGGTGGAGATGACATCGTCCACCACCAGCACACGCTTGCCGTTCATCTTTTCCAGCTCCTTGCGGTCGATGACCAGCTTCTGCTTACCGGCAGTGGTAATGGACTGATCCTCCACCACCACGGGGTCCGGCATATACAGCTTGACACCCTTGCGGGCGCAGATATAGGGCTTGCCGCTCTGGCGGCTCATCTCGTGTGCCAGCGGAATACCCTTGGCCTCGGCGGTGAGCAGGATATCAAAATCCGGGCACTTCTTCAGCAGCTCCGCAGCAGCGGCCACGGTCAGCTCGGCATCACCCAGCATGATAAAAGCTGCAATGTCCATGTGGTCGTTCACCTTGCAGATGGTCAGCTCACGGGTCAGGCCTGCGACGTGCAGGGTATAAGTTTCAGCCATAATCAAAATCTCCCTTTCGTATTGGAATCAGACAGGCAGTTTTTCGCCGCCCAGAACATGGAAATGCAGATGCTTCACGGTCTGGCCTGCGTCCTCGCCCACGTTGGAGATGATGCGGTAACCGTTTTCCAGTCCCTGCTCCTTGGCCAGCTTTGCGATGACGGCGAAGATGTGACCCAGCAGAGCGGCATCCTCCTCGGTCAGCGCAGCGGCAGAGGAGATGTGCTTGCGGGGAACCACAAGGAAATGCACCTTTGCCTGCGGGTTGATGTCGTAGAATGCCACTACCTGGTCATCCTCGTACAGCTTTTTAGAGGGGATCTTGCCCTCTGCGATCATGCAAAACAGACAATCTTCCATGGGGGAACACTCCTTCCTGCTTCTACAAAAGCCCGCCACCCGGCGCGCATCCGGCACCGGGCGGGGACATGGATCTTTTTAGCCCAGAGCCTTCTTGACGATGGCGCTCACAGAAGCCAGTGCCTCGTCGATCTTGGTCTCGTCCTTCAGACCGGCCATTGCAAAGTCCGGCTTGCCGCCGCCCTTGCCGCCGGCAATAGCAGACAACTCCTTGACCAGCACACCGGCCTTCAGGCCCTTTTCCTGTGCCAGCTTATTCACGGTAACAGCCATGGTGATCTTATCCTCAGCCTTGCCCACCAGAACAGCCACCACAGGGTTCACGGCCTTGTCTCGGATGCTGTCGCACATACCGCGCAGGGTGTCGCCAGTGGTACCGGTAAAGTATGCAGAAGCGATCTTCACGCCGTCTGCTTCCTCGGCATTGTCGAACAGGCTGTCCACCTTGGAGGCGGCGATCTTGGCCTTCATCTCCTCCAGCTCGCGGCTCATGGCCTTGTTCTCGGCCATCACAGCCTCGGCACGGGCGGGCAGAGCAGCCACGTTGTTGGCCTTCAGGGTGTTGGCCACATCATGCAGCATAGCCTCCTGCAGGTTTGCACGGATCAGCAGGTTGCGGCCGGTGACAGCCTCGATACGACGGATGCCGGCAGCCACAGAGGACTCGCTGACGATCTTGAAGCCGCCGATCTGGGCGGTGTTCTTGACATGGGTGCCGCCGCAGAACTCGGTAGACCAGCCCTCGATATCCACCACGCGGACCACCTTGCCGTACTTTTCGCCAAACAGAGCCATTGCGCCCAGCTTCTTGGCTTCCTCCACCGGCATCTCCTGCACGGTGACATTCATGGAGTCAAAGATCTTATCGTTAACGATCTTCTGCACCCGTGCCAGTTCCTCGGGGGTCACGGCGCTGAAGTGAGTGAAGTCGAAGTGGGTGATGGAGGCATCCTGATAGGAACCAGCCTGATGCACATGGTCGCCCAGCACCTCACGCAGGGCAGCCTGCAGCAGGTGGGTAGCGGTGTGGTTGCGGGCAATGGCCATGCGGTAGCCCTTGTCCACTTGTGCGGTCAGCACATCGCCCACCTTCACGATACCGCTCTCCAGCACGCAGGTGTGGACGTAGTAGCCCTTGGGGGTCTTTTTCACGTCCAGCACGCGCAGGCTGCACTCGGCACCATTCAGCACGCCGTGGTCGGCAGCCTGACCGCCCATTTCTGCGTAGAAGGGGGTCTTATCCAGCACCACCAGCACGCCGTCCTTTGCCTCCTCGTCGGTGGCAATGGCATCGGTCAGGGTCTCTTCATCGCTCAGCGCCACAACAGTGCCCTTGTCGGTCAGGGTGTCGTAACCGGTAAAGACGGTGGGCTCGGCCTCCAGTGCGCCGAACAGATCCTCGCTCCAGCCGGAGATGTTCTTCTTCAGGCGCTCGGCGCGGGCGCGCTCCTTCTGCTTCTTCATCTCTGCGTGGAAGCCGTCCTCGTCGATCTCCAGACCCTGCTCGGCGGCGATCTCCTTGGTCAGATCCAGCGGGAAGCCGAAGGTATCGTTCAGCTTGAAGGCGTCCATGCCGCTCAGCAGCTTCTGGTGTGCCTTCTCCAGACGGTCGATCATGTTGTTCAGGATATTCATGCCGGCATCGATGGTGCGGGCAAAGTTTGCTTCCTCGGTGCCGATGACCTTCTTGATATAGGCGTCATGCTCGCGCAGCTCGGGGTAAGCGGACTCGCTGGACTGGATGACGGTCTCCACCAGATCCACGAGGAAGGGGTGGTCGATGCCCAGCATCCGGCCATGGCGGGCGGCACGGCGCAGCAGACGGCGCAGCACATAGCCGCGGCCCTCATTGGAGGGCAGGATGCCGTCAGACACCATAAAGGTGCAGCTGCGGATATGGTCGGTGATAACGCGGATGGAGATATCGGTCTTGGGGTCCTGCATGTAGGTCTTGCCTGCAATGTGCTCCACATGGTGCAGCACGCTCTGTACGGTATCCACCTCGAACAGGTTGCCCACGTTCTGCATCACGCAGGCCAGACGCTCCAAGCCCATGCCGGTATCAATGTTGGGGCGTGCCAGACGCTCGTAGTGGCCCTTGCCGTCGGCGTCGAACTGGCTGAACACGAGGTTCCAGATTTCCATATAGCGGTCGCAGTCGCAGCCCACGCCGCAGGTCGGCTTGCCGCAGCCGTACTCGGGGCCGCGGTCAAAGTAGATCTCGGAGCAGGGGCCGCACGGGCCGGAGCCGTGCTCCCAGAAGTTGTCCTCCTTGCCCAGACGCACCATGTGGTCCGGGGCAATGCCGACCTTCTTGGTCCAGATATCGTAGGCCTCGTCGTCCTCCTCGTACACAGAGATGTGCAGACGATCCTTGGGAATAGCCATCCACTCGTCACTGGTCAGGAACTCCCAAGCCCAAGGAATGACCTCGTCCTTGAAGTAATCCTGGAAGGAGAAGTTGCCCAGCATCTCAAAGAAGGTGCCGTGACGGGCAGTGATGCCCACGCGCTCGATATCCGGGGTGCGGATGCACTTCTGGCAGGTGGTCACACGATGGCGGGGCGGCTCTTCCTGCGCCAGGAACCACTTTTTCATGGGGGCCATGCCGCTGTTGATCAGCAGCAGGCTGGGGTCATCCTTCGGCACCAGCGGGAAGCTGCCCAGGCGCAGGTGGCCCTTCGTCTCAAAATAATGCAGGTACTTTTCGCGAAGCTCGTTCAATCCGGTCCATTGCATAGGTGTTGTTCTCCAATCCATAAAATTGCGATGCAGGGTCCGCCACAAAAAATTACAGCCCACGCCCCAATACAGGGACGAAGGCTGTTATGCTTCCGTGGTACCACCCAGTTTGCGATACGCACTGCGCACCGCCGCTTTGTGTCTGCGTTAACGCCGCAGGTACGCTCGGCTCTGCGCCGAAAGCTCCGGGGTGGCTCTGCCGTACTCACGCTGAAAACCTTGCACCGTGCGGTTTTCTCTCTAAGAAGCGGAGAGGCGGCATTGGCCCTTTCATCGCTATTTTTACTTTTACAGGCTTATTATATGCCGTTTTGCCCGTCTTGTCAACGGTTTTCCGTATAAAAAAGCGCAACTGCGCAAAAGCTACCTGCAGGAGGGTGTGTTTTTATGTCTGACATTTTTACAGAGATCGGGCAGGTCGTGCTGACGAGCCTGCTCTCTTTGGCCGCCATGTTCATTTTTACCCGCGCGGGCGGCAAGCGGCAGATCGCCCAGATGAGTCCGTTCGACTATCTGAATGCCGTCACGGTGGGGTCCATCGGTGCGGAGCTTGCTACGAACCTTGAGCAATGGCTGCGCCCCTTCTCCGCGCTGATCGTATACGGCGTTGTGACATGGTTCGTCCACTACAGCGCCTGCAAAAGCAACCGGATG
>OOAD01001594.1_pt1 | contig 12017 bp, 9 predicted proteins | sample 1671151 | NCBI WGS metagenome assembly OOAD01 (sample SAMN06348127, study PRJEB24527) | human gut metagenome | biome: human gut; feature: ankylosing spondylitis patient; material: feces | host: Homo sapiens | place: China | collected 2015-10
GCGGGAGCGGTTTGCATTTCGGTGCCGATTGCGATTTTGTTTGTTGTAATGCAGAGATATTATACAGATGGGCTTTCAGGAGCCGTCAAAGGATGAGTTGTGGAGCAGCCGATGAGGGGTCGGCTGCTCTATTTGTGTGTGGGGGGGAGGGACGGATCTGGCTCCGGCGCCGTGGCACCTGCCGCACAGACGGGCGCGGTGGCATCGGCGGGCGGATGATGACGTGTGGGAGGCGGTGGATTGAGGAACCGAGGCTATTCGACAGGAAATCTGATGATTTCCCGTCTCAGAGCCTCTTGACTTCCGGCCTGGATGGCCGTCCGTCATCCTCACCCCACTGCCTCCCACGCGTGCATCATCCGCCCGCCGATGCCAATGCGCCTGTCTGCGCGGCAGGTGCCACGACGCCGGAGCCAGATCCTGGGGTTGGAGGACGGGAGGAGTGGTCTGGATCTGCCCGGAGGGCAGATCGGCGTGAGATTGTTGTGTGTGGAAGGGGAGAGTGTGTTGGAGGACGGGGAGAGGGGCTGGATTCGCCTGGAGGGCGAATCGGCGTGAGTTTGTTGACTGGTGCAAAGTTTGGAGATAGAATGAAAAAAATATTTTCGGAGTTTTTTGTGCTTGATTTTATGAGAACAGAAAAGTTTCGGGAAGATATTGTGTGAAATTTGGAGGTTTTTGGGTATGGATAGGATTCGACTGAATGCTTCGGAGTGGATGGATTTCCGGAGTGGAGAAAAGAAGTGTTTTTTGCTGACAAACGGACTGGGAGGTTATTGTTCGCTGACGGTGATGGGGAATGCGGCGAGGAATGATCAGGCGCTGTTGATGGGGGCACTGAAGGCGCCTACGGTGCGGGAGCATCTGATTTCGAATGTCTGGGAGACGTTGGAGGTGGATGGTGAGGAGACGGAGCTGTTTTCACAGGAGTTTGTGAATCGGACGCAGAATGTGGAGGGGTTTCGGTTTCTGGAAGGATTTGAGATGGGGAGTCTGCCGGTATGGTTTTACCGGGTGAAGGGGATTGAAATTGAGAAGACGATTGGGATGGTTCAGGGGGAGAATACGGTTCTTGTCCGGTATCGGGTGAGAAGTGGGAAGAAGGGGAGTTTTTCGGTTCGGCCAGTGATGCGGTTTGCTGCGAAGGGGGAGCAGCTGCAGGAGGGGCAGGATTTTGCGGTGGACCGGAAGTGTATTGCGAGCAACGGTGTGATTCTTTCTTATGGAACGAATGGGGAGCTTCAGATGGAGAAGGAGAGGGTCTGGAGGGATTTGTTTTTTGAGCAGGATGCGCGGGATGGAAGAGATGGCATCGGAAGTGCTGTCGTGAATCATCGGATTCGGTTTGAGATGACGGGAGACGGCAGGGAGCAGGTCTTTTTTGTTGTGTATAGTCTCGCGGATGATGTGGATAAGTGGGATGAGGAAAGGATTGCGCTGTGGATAGAAGAGGAAGAGAAGCGGCAGGAGATGATTGCGGAAAAGTCCGGGATTTCTGATCCGGTGGGAAAGCGGCTGGCGGTGAGTGCGAGTCAGTATATTACGGAACGCGCATCGACAGGCGGAAAGAGTATTATGGCTGGTTTTCCTTATTTTGCGGACTGGGGGCGGGATACGATGATTTCGCTTCCGGGATGCACGCTGGCACTTGGGGAGTATGAGGCGTGTAAGAGCATTCTTCGGACTTTTATGGCATATACAAAAGAAGGACTGATGCCGAACCTGTTTCCGGAGGGGGATGCGCTTCCGATGTATAATACGGTGGATGCGGCACTTTTGTTTCTGGATGTGGTGTATGAGTATTACCTTGAGACAGGAGATGTGGAGTTTGTACGCGAGGCGTTTCCGGTGATGGAAGATATTGTGTTCTGGTATCAGAAGGGAACGGATTTCCATATTAAAATGGACAGTGACGGGCTGATTATGGCCGGGGGCGGTCTGGAGCAGGTGACGTGGATGGATGTGCGGATTGACAAGGAGCTGCCGACACCGCGTCACGGGAAGCCGGTGGAGATTAATGCGTACTGGTATAATGGTCTGAGGATTCTGGAAGAGCTGGCGCCATTTGTCGGAAAGGATGGATCGGCGTATGGGAAGCTTGCGGAGCAGGTGAAGAAGAGTTTCCTCGAAAAGTTCTGGATGGAAGAGGAAGGATATCTGAAGGATGTGCTGAACGGCACGTATGAAGAGAAGCAGTTTCGATGCAATCAGGTCTTTGTGCTGGCGCTTCCGTTTCAGATGGTGAGTCAGAAGCAGGGGCAGCGGATCTTACAGGCGGTCAAAGAAAAGCTGTATACGACAGCAGGACTGCGGTCATTGGAGATGGAGGATCCGGCGTTTCATCCATGGATCGGCGGAAGTCAGCCGGAGCGTGACAGGGCATATCATCAGGGGACAGTCTGGGGATTTCCACTTGGGGCGTATTTCCGCGCGGTGCTGAACTATTTCCCGAAGGAGGGAAAACAGGAAGTGCATCGCGGACTGGAGCGTCTTGCGAGCTGGATGCAGGAAGGATGCCTGTTTCATCTGGCGGAGATTTATGATGGTGCGGCGCCGGTGATGTCGAAGGGCTGCTATGCGCAGGCGTGGAGTGTCGGAGAGATTCTGCGAGTTTACAAAGAAATAGAGGGAAAGAAGATGAATGCGGTGGTGAAAAGAACGCCGGCGGAGTGGAAAAGCTTTTTTGAATCGGAAGAATTTGTGGAAAACTTTACGTATGAAGGGGATGACCTCGGTGTCTCGGTGAAGAAGAGCAGGGAATGTGATGGAAACTGGCAGATGCCGAAAAAGGATGAACAGTTTGTGACAGAATGGAAGCTCTGGGCGCCGACAGCAATGGAGGTTTCGCTGGAACTGTTTTCCTGCGGCAGCAGCCGTGAGCGCGGGGACCGAAAAATAGCCTCGATTGCGATGACGCGCGGCGAAAAGGGTGTCTGGAGCTGTGCAGTGCAGGGAGCGCGGTATGGAACGTATTATACGTATCATATCCTGCACTCGGATGGTGTCTTTGATACGACAGATCCGTACGGCGTGGCTTCCGGTATTGATTCGGAGCGGAGCATGGTGGTGAATCTTGCAGAGACGGACCCGGCAGGCTGGGAGCAGGATGAAAGACCGGAAATCCGGCCGGAGGATCGTTGTGTGTATGAGCTTCATGTGAAAGATTTTTCGAGTGATCCGCATTCCGGTATTTCGGATAAACACCGTGGAAAGTTTCTGGCGTTTACGGAAGAAGGCACGACGCTGAACGGCGACGGGATTCATGCGACGGGGTTCGATTACCTGAAATCGCTTGGCATTTCTCATGTGCATCTGCTTCCTGTTTTCGATTTTGGCAGTGTGCCGGAAGATGATGCGGAAGCGTTCAACTGGGGATATGACCCGGTGCAGTACAATGTGCCGGAGGGATCCTATGCAACCGATCCGTTCCACGGAGAGGTACGTATCCGGGAAATGAAGGAAATGGTTCAGGCACTGCATAAAGCCGGCATCGGCGTGATTATGGATGTGGTATACAATCATACGTACAATCTCGATTCGCCGCTTCAGAAAACAGTTCCTTATTATTATTACCGTGAATGGGAGGACGGCACGATTTCCAATGGTTCCGACTGCGGAAACGAGACAGCGAGTGAGCGGGAGATGTTCCGCCGCTTTATGGCGCGCTCGGTTTGCTACTGGGCGAAGGAGTATCACATCGACGGATTCCGCTTCGATCTGATGGCACTGCACGATACGGAGACAATGAATGCGATCCGCACAGCGCTGAACCGGATGCCGCGCGGCGAGGAGATTCTGGTTTACGGTGAACCGTGGAAAGCAGCGGCAAGCGCAATGCAGGAGGGATATTTTCCGTCGGATAAACAGAATATCGGAAGGCTGATGGATGGCATTTCCATGTTCTGCGACGATACGAGAGATTCGATCAAGGGAAGCGTTTTTATTGCCGCAGAGGGAGGCTATGTCAATGGAAAAGAGCGTCTTTCCGCAGGAATACTTTCTGCGACAGATGGCTGGATGGACGGAAAAGGAGCCTACGAGCCGCGCAATGCGAGCCAGCTGATTCCGTATGTGTCGGCACATGATAATTATACACTGTGGGATAAATTAAAACTGTCCGATCCGAAGCGGAAGGAGGATGCGGAGCCGGATTTTGACAAGATGGATGAGCGGACGCTTTCGATGAACCGTCTGGCGGCGGGCATTGTGATGACCTGCAAGGGAATGCCGTTTTTCCAGGCGGGTGAGGAATTTGCGCGCACGAAGCATGGCGAAGGAAACAGCTTCAAATCGTCGTGGCAGCTCAACAAAATTGACTGGACACGCGCCTTAGAGCAGGAAGAGCTGGTGGACTATTACCGTGGTCTTCTCGCTCTGCGCCGAAAATTTCAGGCATACGGAACGTGCGAGCCGGACTGTAAAAAGACATTTTTCCGTGAAAACCAGATCGCAGGTTACGAACTGGAATACCCGAATGGCCGCGCAGTCTGCGTCTTCTACAATCCATGGGAAAAAGAAGCTTTGCAGAAACTCCCGGAAGGAAACTGGAAACTGCTCTGCGATGGAAAACGCTGTGCAGAGGATGGAGCAGAGATGAAAGAAAGCATGATGCTTCCGGCAAAATCGATGGTTCTGCTGGCGCGGGAGTAAAATTGTAAATTTTGTCCCTTTTTGTCGGAATGCTGTCTGCGGAAACGGGCATCGATCATTCTGCCAGGCGGCGAGCGGGAATCAATTGTTTTTCGTTTAACAGAAAAATGCACTGTGGAATTGTCCGACGACGTTCCACAGTGCATTTTTATGTTTATGTGAGCAATGAGTCAGGATCTGTGCTTACACGAGATCCTGGCGATATCTAAGAGTTCGGATCATTATTCGTCCACAACTTCCAGTACATCCATCGGGCAGGCTTTCGCGCAGATACCGCAGGCGATACATTTGGAAGCCGGATTTCCCTCGGTTTTTACGATCAGGCCAAATGGACAGGCCTTCGCACAGGCTCCGCATCCCGTACATTTTTTCTTGTTGATCATGTAAACGCCCTTCGGGTTCTGGGTGATGGCGCCTTCCGGACAGGCCTCGGCACATTTACCGCACTGCGGACAGGCGATCGGGCGAACAGCCTTTTTCTCTACGATCTGCAGACATGCCTTGTCCGGATCAAATACCTTATAAAATGCCTCAGAACATGCTCCCACACAGGCAAGACAAGCCATACAGGTGCTGCCTTTTTTTACTTTCAGTTTTTTCATTTTGTTTTATCCTCCGCTTAAAGATGTTGTTTTTCCTATTTTACCATTTTTGAACTTTTTTCTCAATGATATTTCCGGAATTTCCCATCTTTTTCCTGCTTGCGGTTTTGCTTCCGTTTCGCATGGCTTTGCACAGATACAAAAAATCTTAAGAAAGCAGACGGAAAAAAAGCAGTTTTTCTTCGGAAAATATACAAAAAGAAAAATCGGAAATTTGTTATGATGAAAAGGAAGAATGTACTCTCAATCATCTCACAAAATCAGGCACAGAAAGATTTTGGGAGTACACCATAAGATCGGGAGGGGGATTTTTCATGATCCGTGAAAACAATACACTGGAATGGCAAGAGACAGCAGAACAAAAAAGAATGACACAAAGAAGGATAATACAAAGAAGAGAAAGAGCACGGAGACGAAAAAGAAAGGTATGGCGGATCCGCGGGCTGCTATTGCTGTTCGGCTGTCTTCTGTTTTTGGGCGGTGTGCGGCGCTTCCGGCAGAATCCGATCCAACGGTATGCGAAAGCAAACGGCATTTCAATGGATCAGTACCCGGAGGAGCTGTTGTCGCTTTACGAGAGAAACAATGAGACGGAGACGTTCGTCGAAGAATATCCGTTGAAAAAAGAGGAGGAGCCGGAGATTGACCTGAGCGACCTGTCATCCGCATCGGAGGTTCCGCTTCTCTTGCAGTGGGATCAGAGATGGGGCTATCACCGATATGCCGGTGAAGTGATGGGATTAAGCGGCTGCGGACCGACAGCACTTTCCATGGTTGCCATTTTCATGACCGGCGATATCACAAAAAATCCGCGCTGGGTCGCCGATTTTGCCTCACAGAACGGCTATGCCGTAGACGGCAGCGGAACCGCCTGGTCTCTGATGCTGGAAGGAGCCCGGCAGATCGGCCTTTCCAGCAAAGAAATCCCTGTGGAACGGGAACGGGTGGAAAACAACCTGCAGGCCGGAAACCCCATCATTGCCCTGATGGGACCCGGGGAGTTTACCAGCAACGGTCATTTTATCGTTCTTACCGGATTGCAGAATGGCAGACTGAAAATCAACGACCCAAACAGCAGAAAAAATTCCGAAAAAACCTGGGATATCGATCAGGTGCTGGAACAGACAAAAGCGGTATGGGTATATTACAAATAATAAAATAGAAGACATACCCATCAAAGCCTCCGAATACACTGTAAAAACAGCGTCTTCGGAGGCTTTTTGTGAGGGACTATATCGAAGAGCGTGCTGTGGAGACAGCAATTTACATGATTGAGACGAAAGCGACCGTACGGCAGACGGCGAAAAAATTCGGAGTGAGCAAAAGTACCGTGCATAAGGATCTGACATCACGTCTGGTACAAGTGAATCCGGGTCTGGCGGCAGAGGCAAGGAAAATTCTGGATGTGAACAAGTCTGAACGCCACATTCGCGGCGGCATGGCAACGAGAGAAAAATATCTGCATCAGAAGCAGAAGTGAACGAAAGTGAACCAAAGAAGCTCTTTCCTAATTGCCTCAAATAGGGTATGATAGAGAAAGAAAATTACGAAAACAGAGGGAATTTTATGAACGATTATATCCTGGAAGTCTGTGTGGACTCGGCGGAGTCGGCGCTTGCGGCGGCAAAAGGCGGGGCAAGCCGGCTGGAGCTGTGTCAGAATCTGGTGATCGGCGGAACAACGCCGGGTTCGAAGCTGTTTGAGGTGATCCGCAGACAGACAACCATTCCGATTCATGCATTGATCCGCCCGCGGTTCGGGGATTTCTGCTACACCCCATATGAATTAGAAGAAATTCGCGAGGAAGTTGCGATGTATCGCGAACTCGGTGCAGAGGGCGTTGTGATCGGCGTGCTGAAAGAGGATGGAACAATGAATATGACAGCGATGGAACAGCTGATGGAGGCGGCAAACGGCATGTCTGTGACGCTGCACCGCGCGTTCGATGTCTGCCGCGATCCCAAAGAAGCGCTTGAGCAGGCGGTATCGCTCGGTATGAACACCATTCTTACCTCCGGTCAGCAGAACAGTGCGGTAAAAGGAGCAGAGCTTCTCGCCGAACTGCAGCGCCAGGCGGCGGGACGCATCCGTATTCAGGCGGGCGGCGGTATCTGCGCGGATGCGATCCGCGAGCTGTATCCGAAAACCGGCGTGACCGCCTACCACATGTCCGGAAAAATCGAACTGGCGAGCCCGATGCAGTATCGGAAAGAAAATGTGAACATGGGACTTCCATCCTTAAGCGAATACACCCTCTACCGCACCGATGTTAAAGCCGTGCGCAGCGCGAGAGCGGTACTGGAAGAACTTTAAGAAAATAAAAAAAGAAAAGAAAAGGACATAACATTATTATGAAAGCAAATACCATCAGCGGCCAGCGGCAGTATGCGTTCGTCAGCCAGTTTAACTACATCCGCGAAGCCGGAACGGAAGGCGAAGAAAAAGCAGCCTGCCGGATCGAAAAAGAACTTTCTGAAATCGCAGAAAAATGGGGGCAGGGCGAATTGCAGATCCGCCGCGAGCCGTTCGAGATTGAGACATGGCAGGTTGACGAAGCTGTCTTTACGGTCACAGAGCCATATGAGAAAACATACACCGTCCGCGGCTGCTTCGCGGCAGCCAATACCGCTCCGGAAGGCGTGGAGGCACCATTCCTCTACGTAGAAAACGGCGACCCGGTCAGCCTTTCCCATGCAGAAGGGAAAATCGTCCTGATCAACGGCGGTGCCAATGCAGAAAACTATGAAAAACTGGAAAAAGCAGGAGCCGTCGGATTTCTGATTCTGACCGGAACGCCGCTGGACAAAGACGAGGACCGTCTGCCGGACTACCGCACCCTGCGCGGCGTAAAAAATCCGAAACTGCCGTGCGCCGTCATTCATTATCTTGATGTGATGGAACTGATAGAACGGGGAGCGAGCCGTGCACGCCTCGTTTTACAGCAGAAAAAAATCAGGAGAACGTCGAAAAATATCATCCTGCGCATCCCGGGAACCGGGCAGCCAGAGGAAATCCTGACGCTGACGGCTCATTACGATTCCGTTCCGCAGGGACCTGGTGCATACGACAACATGGCGGGCGCAGCGATCATCATGGAGCTGGCACACTACTTCGCCGAAAACCGCCCGAAACGGACACTGGAATGCATCTGGTTCGGCGCGGAGGAGCTGGGTCTCTGCGGAAGCCGGGCATATGTGAAAGCGCACGAAGCCGAGCTGGCGCAGCACCGCTTCAACATGAACGTCGACCTCGCCGGACAGGCCATCGGCGGAACCGTGCTTGGCGTGGCAGCAACGAAAGAGGCATGCGACGCGATCATGGAGCACTTAAAACAGGCGGACAAAGGCGTATCGCTCATCAACAACATCTGGAGCAGCGATTCCAACACCTTCGCATGGAAGGGCATCCCGGCGATGACGCTGAACCGCGATGGTTTCGGCATGCATACCTGCCACGATACGATCGACTGGATCTCCGCCTGGTCACTGAACCGGAGCGCCGGTGTCCTGGGCGAAATCGCCGAGTATCTGGCGGATGCAGAACCATTTCCATTTGAAAGAGAAATCCCGGCAGACTTTGCGGAGAGATTAAAAGCTTATTTTGGAGAATAAAAAGGAGAGAACATCATGAGCAAAAAACCAGTATTAGTCATCATGGCAGCAGGAATGGGAAGCCGTTACGGCGGATTAAAACAGATTGATCCGGTTGACCCGTACGGAAATATGATTATCGACTTTTCCATTTATGATGCAAAACAGGCAGGCTTTGAGAAAATCATCTTTATCATCAAAAAAGCCATCGACGAGGCATTCCGCGAGGGCATCGGCAAGCGAATTGAGAAATACATGGATGTAGAGTATGTTTACCAGGAACTCGACGTTCTCCCGAAAGGCTACGAAGTGCCGGAAGGCCGCGTCAAACCGTGGGGAACCGGTCATGCGATTCTCTGTGCGGCAGAAGCCATCGACGGCGCACCGTTCGCCGTCATCAATTCCGATGATTATTATGGAAGAACGGCATTCGAGGAGATCTACCGCCAGCTGACAACCGAGCAGGACGGCGCGACCTATCAGTACGCGATGGTTGCCTACGACCTGTACAAAACCCTGACCGACAATGGCCACGTAGCCCGCGGTATCTGCACCGCAGACGACCAGAACCACCTTGTCGGCATTCATGAGCGCACAAGAATCGAAAACCACGGCGGACAGGCCGAATACACCGAGGATGACGGCGCAACCTGGACCGGACTGCCGCAGGGAACGATCGTTTCCATGAACCTCTGGGGCTTCACACCGAGTATCCTGATTGAGCTGAAACGCCGCTTCCTGCCGTTCCTCGAGGATGTATACAAAACTAACCCGTTAAAAGGCGAATACTTCCTGCCGTTCATTGTCGATGAACTGCTGCAGGAGAAAAAAGCGGAAGTCACCGTACTCCGCTCCTATGATAACTGGTACGGCGTAACGTACAAAGAAGACAAAGAAAATGTCATGGCAGCACTGCAGAAATTAAAAGACGAGGGCCGTTATCCGCAGAAACTGTGGGAAGAATAACAAACGAACGGTACTGGGAAATTTTCTCCATGAGAGCATCTTTCGCAATGAAAAGAAATCCTGTATAATGGATGGAAGGAAATGCAAGGAGAATACCAATGGATACCTTATATATTGTAATACCAGCCTATAATGAGTCGGAAAATATCAAAAGAACGATCGAGGAATGGTGTCCCGTCGTGGAGAAGCATAACGGCGGCGGTGCGTCCCGTCTTGTGATCATCAACGACGGAAGCCGCGACGATACGTATGAAATTGCTTCAGCAGAGTGCGAAACCCGCCCGTTGCTCACCGTGCTGACGAAGCCAAACGGCGGCCACGGTTCCACCGTTCTGTACGGCTACCGCTATGCACTTGAAAACGGTGCGGACTATATCTTCCAGACCGATTCCGACGGTCAGACCGATCCGGCGGAGTTCGAAAAGTTCTGGCAGATCCGCGAGGGCTACGACGCCATTTTCGGAAACCGCACAAGCCGCGGCGACGGCTTTTCCCGCGCTGTCGTGGAAAAAGTGCTGTGCGCGGTGCTCTGGACCTATTTCCACGTATCCGTGCCGGATGCAAATGCCCCGTTCCGTCTGATGAAAACAGACTACGTGGCCGAGTATCTGCCGCTGATGCCGGAAAACTACAATCTGCCGAACGCACTGATGACTGCCTTCGGAGCGTATTTTCACCGGAAAATCCGTTTCATCCCGATCAGCTTCAAGCCGCGTCAGGGAGGAACAAATTCCATCAACATCCGTAAAATTGTAAAAATCGGCCGTCAGGCGCTGCACGATTTCTGTGAGATTCAGAAAGCGGCTGCGAAAAAAAGAGGATAAAAAATAATATAAGAGAAGGAACGTATCCCATGTTTCATGAGATACGTTCCTTCTCTTGTATTATTTTTTATTATGGACCTTATTTTTAATAGAAGCGATGCGATCTTTTCTGATTCATGGAATCCTTTAGTGCCAGAAGTGATTCGATCAGGATCAGAAGCAGGATCACAGCGATCATGACTGCGAGGATCTGATTTGTTCGCTGATGGAACCAGGAGCCGATTCCTGTGTGTGCAGTCTGTGTATTCTCGGTCTGTGCGGCATTTTCAAGAGCTGCAGTTTCCGAAGTAATAATCTGTGCATCCGGGTCTGTTGTTCTGACAGATGGTACAATCTGCGTTGCGGCTGGAAGCTGGCTGGAAGAAGTAACAGCGGATGCGGTAACTTCCGGGTGGATGGTGGAAAGATCAACTTCTTCGTCTTCTGTAACAACTGCGCTGGCAATCGGTTCTGCTGCGATCGGTTCGGATGCAGGAACCTGTTCCGGTGCGGTTTTGGATGCAGGAGCTGTGGTTTCCGGAAGAATATTTTCCTGTGCCGGCTGTTCCGAAGCAGATGGCTGTACCACGGTCGGGGTTTCTGACGGTGCGGATGGCTGTTCCGGAACGGATGGTTCTGGAGCGGCCGGTTCTTCCGGAACTTCCGGTGCAGATGGTTCTTCCGGAAGAGATGGCTCCGGGTCAGTTGCCGGTGTTTCCGGGATTGCGGTACAGTAAACAAGAGAAGTCATCGCCGCCGAAGAATCCGTAATCACAACGGAACCGCCATTGGAAACGGCCTGTCCATTAACATAGAAGGAAATCTGATCCATATCCAGTGTGTAGCCAGGTTCCGTAACCATCGATACGGAGAACGTTCCGTTTACTTCCTCGACCGGTTCGCTGTTCTGATACAGGACATAGGAACCATCATCGGAAAGATATGACATGGTGACCGGTGCATCCATTGTGGAATCCTGAAATGTCAGGGCAGCATCGGTAAAAGCAAGAGCCGCCTGATCGGTGTTCAGATAGAATTCCAGGTCCTGTGCATCGTAATGGGTGAAGTGAATGGTAATTTCACCGGCGTCTGTATTTTCTGCACTTGGAACTGTCTCGGCTGCTGCCGAATACGGAGCGGAAAAAAATAATCCGGCCGCCAGGAGGCCTGCCATTCCGAATCTCAGAATCAAATTTCCTGTGTGTTTTTTCGTTGTCTGTGTGCTGTGTAACATATGACATCCTCCTTTCACCTGATCGGTTTCTGATGTCGATCTGTTTTATTTTCCTGCGGTAAGTTTCACGTATAAATTGAAAGAAAAATAATTGATAAAATATAAATTTTCTTTCTTTTTTAAGATTATACCATATGTAGAAAGAAATATCATGTAAAAATAAAAAGTTAAA
>OOAD01001595.1_pt1 | contig 12013 bp, 6 predicted proteins | sample 1671151 | NCBI WGS metagenome assembly OOAD01 (sample SAMN06348127, study PRJEB24527) | human gut metagenome | biome: human gut; feature: ankylosing spondylitis patient; material: feces | host: Homo sapiens | place: China | collected 2015-10
TGAACCGAATTTATTTAATTTTTAACCTTGTCCATTTTTAGTGGACAGTAGTGATCGGATATAATTAATATAGGCTGTTTCATATCTATGTTGAAACAGCCTATGTAATGTTTACCTATTGAATGTTATCTCGGAATGAAGATGCAGGAAGTTGGTCTTTGTTGACTAAGTTTGCTCGTGTAAAAGGACGCCATCCATAACGTATATATTGGGGGTTCTTTACCTGATTAGTATAAACCTTAATTTTATTCCCTTCAATTATAGCTTGGGCAGGGAAATACTTTCCTTCGTGTTCGGCTAATTCAAAACCGGTAAGAGGATTTCCGTCAGAACTGTGTAATCCTTCTGCATAATCAAATTCTATAATAACTTCATTATTTTTACTTATTGCTTTTTTATAAAGAGGACCGGATGGGAGTAAAGAATAATGATAAGTTTGATTTAATGCCCATCTAGCTAAACGCTCTCCAATAGGACGTTTATCTTTAGGGTGTACATCCAGTGAATCACCTTTATCGGAGGAGACGGCCATACCAGTATGGGGTAATTCATTCATTAAGCGTCGTTGGCTATCTCGAAACCAGGTCCATGAGGGACGGTTTAGGCTTGAAAGTTGTACAAAATAAAAAGGCATGTCAGGGTTATTCCAGTTGTCTCTCCATCCATTAACTAGAAGCTTGAATAATCTATAATGGGCTTCCATATTGTGAGCATTCGATTCTCCCTGATACCAGATTATCCCTTTGAGAGGATATTGTTGTAGAGGAAGTATGCCGGCTTCGTATAAATAACAAGGTTCATACGGGTGTCGTTTGAATGTATTTGTACTTTGTTTTAAATTTAATAAGGCTCTTTCTCTAGCCCAGCCCTGGATAAAGTCGTTGTTAGTCCAGTCTTTCAGTATTGCAGGAAAATACTTTTCTAATGAATGACGATCAACCCAGGATTCAGTGGTAGATCCTCCTACAGCGTTGCAGATTAGTCCTACAGGGACTTTTAAACTGTCTTGTAACATTTTTCCGAAATAGTATGCTACAGCAGAGAAAGTTGCAGCGGTATTGGGGGTACATTCTTTCCATGAAGTAGTCTGGTAATATAGTAAGTGATTAACAGAATCAATAGCATTTGTAGGCCATTCTGAAGCATTGGTCTCCCATTTCCCTTTCATATGAAATAAACGAATTTGAGAGTTGTGTGCTTGGGATGCAGCTGTAGGGCCATCTTGGGTTTGTTGCAACATGAACTGCATGTTAGATTGGCCAGAGCATAGCCATACTTCTCCTGCTGCTACGTGATGAAAAGTATGTGATTGCTGTGGAGTTTGTATGGAAAGTTCATAGTTATCTCCAGCCTTGATCGGATCTAAGATTACTTCCCATTTACCGTTTTTATCAGTAATGGTTTTTTTCTTTTGTCCGTCAATACTTACTGTGACAGGAGTTTTCGTATTAGCTGTGCCATGAATACGTAGTGGGGTATTACGTTGTAATACCATATAATCAGTATAGAGAATCGGTAGTTTAAGCCCTCCATAATCGCCAGTGATAGCTGAGTATGCTGTCTGAGCCAAAATATGTGCTCCTTCTTCATTAGGATGAATGGCATCAGGCAATAAAAGAGGGTAAGGGTATAATGGGGTATGGAAATCTATGAGCTCTGCCTGACTTATTTGTGCAACGACTTTAATTGCTTCTTGAATTTCTTCATGCCATTGTTGGGTACCTGAGATAAAACGAGGATGTCGGTCAGCTATTGGGGTAATGTATGCCAATAGAATGCGGCATTGAGGATTGACTTTTTTAAAAGACTCTATTAGCTTCAAATAATCATGAACGAACTCATCTCTGTAGTTAGGCCAGTTTCTTGGATCTGTGTCATTGATACCAAGGTGAATGACTACAATATCTCCAGAAAAATCAAGAGCTTTTTGATATTCCTCTTGTTGCATATAAGGACGATGTCCATGTGCTAGTAGAGTGGCGCCTGGCTTTCCAAAATTACCCACAGAATATTTCTTTCCCAGTAGCTTCTGTAATTGTGCAGGATAAGAGTCTGCATCACGGTTTGTGATGCCGGTGCCATATGTGATACTGTTTCCTACACAAGCGACTTTTATTGTTTCTGTAGCTTGTATCGGTTGCCGCAAAAAGGCAAACAGCCATACTAGTGAAATTAAGATAGATTGTTTCATTTTATTTTTTTAGATAAGGGGTAATTATTTCTTTCCATAACATGTAACCTTTTCCTAAAAGGTGTAGTCCGTCATTGGTATATTCTGGTTTCATTTGTCCATTATCATCTACAAAGTGAGTGAAAAGATCAATATATTTCACATTTTCTTTTTGGCAAATATTAAAAATAGCCTGATTAATGTCAGGGATTTCTTGCCAATGGGAGGTATGTTCTTGAAACATGTTGTATTTTGTGGTAACAGGTAATACACTTTGTATCAAGATTTCTGTGCACGGTGACTCTTTTCTTATTTTTTGTATGATTTGTTGTATATCAGAGGCAATATTATTCGGAGATTCTCCTTGAGGAACGTTGTTGATTCCAATCATTAGAAAGATTTGTGCAGGCTTTCCTTTAAGGAGGACAGAGATTCTATCATAGACTCCCCACGTAGTATCTCCACTGATTCCTCTATTTTTGACATGGGGATTTTGGAATAATTCACTCCATTCTCCTCCGTCGGTTATACTATTTCCGATAAAAAGAATATCCTCCGAACTTGTTGGGAGTTGTTCAAATAATGAAGCTCGTTGGTAGTAATAAGTAGAATATTTTCTTTCTGTTTGTCCGAAAGTAGATAGGCTTACTGCTAAGCCTATGATGAATAATATTATTTTGTTCATAAGTATATAGTATTAAACAGATTAAAATTATTTTTTATTGGGGGAATAAATAATATTGTCTATTTCTTTTTTCCCGTCAGGAGCTACAAAGACAGCATTGAACATCCATTTTACCAATCTGACTTCTGGGGTTTTAAACTTTCCTACAGGTAACTTGAGGAAGAGTTTGTTCCATCCTTTTTGTAAAGTAACTTGTATTGGCGGACGGGAGGCTGCATTTTCATTCATTAATGGAATTTCGTTTGATCGGTCTTTATGGGTATTCCTCCAAACAGGTGGAAGTAGTTCTTTATTATTCAGCCAGACACGGCTACTTTTATAGTCCCATGTTCCTTGTTGTGGGGCTAGGTCACTTTCGGAACGACTGTAGTTCTGAAAATCCAAGAATAGTCCTACGTGTTGTTCGTAAGGAGAAAATACCCAAGTAGTAGCATAAGCTGTATGATTTTCCTTTGGAGAAGTATAGAACCCAGGAATTAAATCTCCCCATACATGGCGTAAGTATAGTCCGGCTCCATAAATGATGCGGCTTTGATAGGTTTTTCCTTTATATAAATAGCTTTCTTTTTCTTCCTTTTCTGGTGGAAATGAACGGGTCAAATCCCCTTCGTTTGGGAATGCCTCTGTGATGCGCCATACCACATTGGTTTGTTTAACATAGGGAAAAGGTTCGTTTGTGAATGTATGTTCTTTATGCCAAAGCATTCTATTTTCAAAATCAACAAACTGAGTATAGATTCCTGTGTCGTTTTTCCATAAAAGGTTAGTCTGGTCGTCAAAATACCCATATCCTCCTCCTTTCCAGCTTCGTTCTGCTAGAGCCAGCATGTTGGCATATAGATTGTTTTCTGCAACGATTTGTTTTTCATCGCTGAGATAACGGTCGTTCCATATAGCCAAAATACTTCCTGCAATATCTTCGTTTCCCATATCTTGATTATAAATGCGGCTATTGTATAAAGCTACCAAATCAGCAAAAATATCAAAATGATTAATGTAATGATAGCGGCTGTCGATTGCTGGAATGCCAGACTGGGCTTTTCCTCGGTAACTCCATAGCTGTGTCATGTCTATTTCGCCTGCTTGATATTGCCAACCTGGGTTCCATGAAATGACTTTCTTTCCTTTTTGTCGAATATAGGTTACCATTTCTGGAACAAATTGTGGGTTTATAAATTGTACTTCGTCTGTACCAATATGTATATAAGGTGTATCAAATGTTTCACACACTTCATCCATGAGTTGCTTTAGAATAGTCATTCCTTTTTCACTTTGCATATCAGTTTGGAAAGTTTTGACAAAAGCTTCACTATGTCCGGGCATATCAATTTCGGGAATTAATGTGACATGCCGTTGCTTGCAGAAAGCCACAAGATCTTTGGCTTCTTGTAGGGTGTAATACTTTCCTGGCATACGACTCATGTTTTCAGGAGCATTGAGCTCGGGATATATCTTACTTTCCAGTCTCCATGCTTGATTTTCAGTTAGATGCCAATGGAATACGTTGATTTTGAATTTACTGAGTAAATCAATTTCTTTTTTTAGTTCTTCCATGGAAATATAAGTACGTCCTACATCATGCATAAATCCCCTGATGCGAAAAGCAGGCCAGTCAATAATCTCACAGGTAGGAAGAAAATGATATTCATTACTTTTGCAAGTCAATTGCTGTATAGTTTGCAAAGCTCTGTATACTCCTGTAGAAGAGGTCGCTGTGACATAGATTTGTTTTTCTGTAATTTTTAGTTTATAACCTTCATTTGAATTAATAGGAATTTCAGGTAGGTTATCTATAATGCTAATTTTAATGATCTTATCGGTTTGTACAGAGGTTGAGGATGCCTTGTTGCCTTGTAGCCAGTCTTCCCATTCTTTTGATATACTACTTTCTGTTGTTTCAAGATGTATTTGATCTAATATTAATTGTTTTCCGGTAAAAGTTATTTTTTGCGGATAGGGTAGAAGAGGGTAGGTTGGGTTACTCCAACTGGATAACCAGATACAGAATGTTGCTATGAAAAGGGAAATAAGTTTCATGTTATTTTTCATGTTATAGACTATTGAATATTGGTAATTTTTAAAGTCCATGCATATTTACATGGCATCTTCAAAAATGTTATTTGAGGCAAATATACGATAAGATTTTGTCCTTTTTGTTCCCATCTTAATTTATCCGGATAACCAAGTAGATTAATGATTGTATGTGAAGTTGATTTAACATCTTTTAATGTTATCTTATCAGGATAGTTTGTTAGGATAGCATATAAATTGTTTGCTTTACAGGTAAAAAATACTTCTTGTGTAGCATATCCAGGTTCAGGGTTAACTGTTTGTTTTAGAATAGCATTCCCGCTGACATAATATTTTTCTCCAGACTTCCAGTCACGTTTTCCTTCTGACCATTGGCAATTCTTTTTCCATGGTCGAGTATTGTAGATGCCTTCTCCATTCACTTTAAGCCATTCTCCTATTTGAAGTAGTCGTTCTTGCATAATTGGAGGTATTTTTCCTTCTGCTGTAGGACCTATGTTTAACAGAAGATTTCCGCCCTGGCTAACTATTTTTATTAGTGTGTGGATCAAAGCTTGGGGGACTGCATAATCTTCAATGTCTTCAAGTTTGTTATATCCAAAAGAAAACCCCATTCCTCTACATTCTTCCCAAGGCTTGTCATATTTTTTATTTGATGAACTATATTCGCTTGTATAAAAGTCACCATGCTTGCCATTTTTGAATTTTGCCCATCGGTCATTGATAACAACACTATCTTTTACTTCGGAGGAAGAATATAACCATGCAAAGAATTCTTTAGTTTTCCAGGTTTCTTCGTCGTAGTTATCTGGTCCGTCGGCCCAAATTAAATCAGGCTTATATTTTGTTATAAGGTCTTTTAATTGTGGGTATAAGTGTTGTTCCACATAGATAGGCATTGTAGAAGTTGTGTAAAAAGGATTGTTCCATTCTCGTAAAGAAAAGTAACAACCTACTTTAAGAGGGGTTTTTCGAATTGCTTTTACAAATTCTTCTACCAAATTTCTGTGTGCACCTATTTCCATACTATTCCATGGTCGTCTATGGTGGAAAGATGCTTCTTTGCTATCCCATAAGGCAAAGCCATCATGGTGTTTGGTTGTTAATACTGCATATCTAGCCCCAGATTTAACAAATAAATCAGCCCATTCTGTAGCATTGTAATCTTGTGCTTTAAACAATGGGGCAAAATCCATATAGGTAAAATCTTTTCCATAGATTTTTTGGTGGTAGTTATAAATTTCGTCTCCTTTAAAATCTCCATTACCAAATAGCGTTTTATTATCAAGCCAGTATTGATACCATTCAGCGTAAGTTCCTTTAGGTGACCATGCTGGTACTGAATATAGTCCCCAATGGATAAATATACCAAATTTAGCATTCTGAAACCATGTTGGAATAGGGCGTTTGTCCAAAGATTCCCAGTTTGGGGTATATATGGTTTGTGAAAGCCCTGTTGTTAAAGTGATAAAAAAGAAATAGATTCCGAAAAAGAAGGTTTTCATATAGTGTTTATTTGAATTGGATTCTAAATAAAATAAAGCCTTAGAATTCTCTTTGGAGAAAATTCTAAGGCTTGTTATCAATCTTTAATAATGAGATTTAGTATCCAGGAGTCTGGTTCAATGCACTATTTTCTCCTAATGTATTTTCATCAATAGGCCATAATAGACGTTCTGAATTTGCATTTGAATATTTAGTAGCATACTCATTTCCCATGAGACGAATATCATACCAGCGTTTTCCTTCGAATAGGAATTCTCTCATTCTTTCTTTCAAAATTGCTTCAATAGGGTTATCATCACTTCCAACGAATCTATTGTTGGCATAGAAGGTTGCATCCTTATCATTGGGGTAGGCTATTTCGCTTCTATGTTCATTGAAGTATGTAGTTCCGTAAGCACGTTCACGTACTTCATTGATTTCTTGAGTAATATCCTCTCCTAAGAAAGCCTTGGCTGTAGCTAACGCAAGTAGACAATCTGCATATCTGTAGATTGGATAGTCATCTAACCAGCTTCTTTGAGCATCACCATCCAATAATACTCCTTGGAATTTATAAGCGATAGGTGAGTTGAAAGAAAGAGTTCCACTTGTATTGTCTTTATTATAAATACCTTTTATGGAAATTGATTTTCTAGTATCTCCTTCTCGGAATAACTGAGTGTATAAATCTTGTTCAACTTGATAACGAATTAATCCACTCATGTCTGCCATTTCCGTTTCATTGAGTAGGGCTCCATTTTCATCGTAATAAGTACCAAAATTTGCCTGATTCATGACCATCGTTGATCTATATTGGTTATTCCAGAGGCTGTATTCGTTTCTTCCGTTATGTATAGCGAAAATGATTTCGTCATTTTCTTTATTGTCGTATGCAAATACCTTTTTAAAGTCGTTCAACAATCCTACACCAGCTGTTTTTACTGCCATTAACGCATTCTTAGCTGTAGTGTAATCACTTTCTCCGCCATTCATTTGTTTTCCGCTCCATAAGTAAACTTCTCCTTTCAGCATCATTGTGGCTGCTTTTGACCAATAGCATTTGCCGTATTTGAAAGAATAGTCATCACCAAAGGCATCTTCTGAACTTTGGATATCTTTTTTAATTTGGGTCATTACATCAGCTGCAGATGAAGCGGCTTTGCTAGGATTACCTATATCAATGGAGTTACCATTAGTATAATCTAACTGGAGTACTACATCACCCCATGAACGTAGCAAATGGAAATATACATAAGCTCTTAAACCATAAGCTTCTCCTAGGTAATAGTTTTTAGTACTTGCATCTAGTAAATCAGTAGATTCAGTATGACTAATCATCAAGTTTAATTGATTAATTAATACATAGAAATCTCCATAATTGCTAATCACAGGGTTGGCTGCATTTAAAGTGTTGTCAATCATTCTCTCCACTCCTTGAGTAGCTTCTCCAGTGAATGGATTGGAATTGTAAATATCAGCGCGAGGTTCTCCCAATTCGAAAATAGTATAAGATCTTTCGCGGAGCAGACCGTGAAGTCCCACATTAAATGCCTCAAATTGAGCCGCATCTTTCCAATAGTTTACATCAGTAATACTACTAACAGGTTCCATGTCCAAGCAACCAGTAAAAGATGTTGCCAGACATCCGGCTATAATATAGTTGAATATTTTTTTCATAATTGTTGTTTTTTCAGAATGTTACAGATAAGCCAAACAATAAGGTTCTAGGAGTTGGATAACGGCCATTATCAATACCTCGTCCGTAAACTGTAGATACGGCTGGTTCAGGCGATACACCGTCATATCCAGTAATATAGAATAGATTTTGTCCTGTTACATATACAGATGCATCTTGCATACCTGCTTTACCAATCCATTTCTTTGGCAAAGAGTAACTGAGGGTAATCTCTCTTAGTGCCAGATAATCTCCTTTTTCATAGAAACGTGAACTATTATTATCGACAGCTGTAGTACCATTGTTAGAACGAGTAATGTTTTTCTTGTTCAACTGGTCAGCATAAGTGAAGACTGGAAGATCCGTATCAGGATTCGTTTCACTCCATGTGTCATGCACTTTATCTATGATATTAAACTGTCCTTGATACTGTCCTAAAGAACGGGCCTTTAAGTCGTTGTAAATAGTATGTCCTACGGCATAGTCGAAACGTGCGTACAATGACCAGTTCTTGTAAGATAAGGTCGTTGAGAATCCACCTGTTACTTTAGGGAATATATTACCAACTACAGCACGGTCAAGGCTGTTAATCTTTCCATCCTTATTGATGTCTTCCCAGCATACATCTCCTGGTTCTATGGGTTTCCATCCGTTTGATTCAGCATAAGTTACACCTGTCTGTGGGTTTATTTCATTGGCCATACCTGGTCCATACAAGTTGGCAACTTCGTCAATGACCATGTTGGCGTTAGCTTTTACATCATTCCAATCTCTAAAGATATGATTCTGTACATAACCTACCATATCACCGAGTTTTCCACCTTCTCTATAGCCGCCAATCCATTTGGTCGGAGTCTCTCCTGTTTCAGGGTTGTAGAGTCCAGCTGCCACTTCATAACCATCAATCTGGTTAAATGGTTTGTCACTTGTAGGTAATTTTAAAACCTTGTTTGACACTGAGGTTAAGTTAGCAGAAACTTCCCAGTTAAAACCTTTGGCATTAGACAGAATATTAGCTCTTACCTCCATTTCAAATCCTGAGTTACGCAATTTTCCCAAGTTGGTTTTCATGCTTGAGAAACCAGTATATGCAGGCAGATTCACATCGGTTAGCAAATCATCTGTTGTTCTGTTGTAATAGTCGAAGATGAAGCTTAACCGATTGTTGAAGAATCCTAAGTCTAAACCGGCTTCAAATGAACGGCTCTGTTCCCATCTTAGTCCTGTATTTATTAATGAAGAGTTATAGTATGCAGTTGCACCATCATAGTTACCTGCTCCAATCTGTTTATAAATTCCGTAAATATCAAAGTTTCCGATACCATTTACGTTACCGTTTACTCCATAACTTAAACGTGGTTTGATGTTACTGATTACTTCTGAAATTTTAGATTCTTTCCAGAAATCTTCTTCTGTGACATTCCATCCCACAGAAACTCCAGGGAAGAAACCCCAACGGTTGTCTTTCAATCGAGAAATACCGTCGTAACGAGCTACTAATGAAAGCAGGTATTTCATTTGATAGTTATAGTTGATACGGCCGAATACTGATGCGATTCGATAACCTGTTTTTTCAGAAGTGGTAGATGTACGTGTAGCTCCAGCATTCAGAGTTGGAATATCGTCTGTTGGAGAGTTCTGAGTTTTAGCTTCCATCATAAACTCATTATAGCCGAAGTATTCACTTCCTACCATTACATCCAAATTGTGCTTGTCTTTGAATGTATCCTTATAATTCAATGTTCCATTGACCTGAATCTGAGTATAGCGTTCTATCTTTGCACTAGCATCACGTGTATTATTGGGTGTTGATGAGGTTTGAGTTTGATATGATTTATTGAATGTTTCATATTGATAATCATAATGGTAAAGCGATGAGTTTCCGCTGAATGTCAGCTTTTTAGGAATAATATCCAGATCGAAACCAAAGTTATATGTCGCTTTACGTGTACCATCTTCACTAGTCAGTTTGTCTCGATAATATTCAGGATTACCATCACCTGTTCCCCAACCTGATGCAGGCGAACCATCTTCGTTGTATGGATTCCATGTCGGACGTTGTGAGCGTGTACGATAGAATAATTCATAAGAACCAATCCATAACGATGGTTGCTGTGACCATGTGTAGGTAGCACCGGCTTTCACATTTAAGAATGGGAAAATCTTGTAGGTACCGCTTACAGATCCGTTGAAGCGTTTGTATCCAGTTCCCTTAATCTGACCATCTTCATTGTAATATCCCATGCTGGCCATGTAAGTACCTTTATCATTTCCTCCGGTAATATTTACATAATGATCTTGTGTCAAAGCTGTATTAGCAAAAACTGCATCATCCAACTGACCACTATAATCCTTATAAAGAAGCTGTTTACCTTCATAGTATGGATCATCCATAACTAACCAACCTTCATTTCTTAGATGAGAATTTTCATCGGTTAGATATTTTACGTCGATAAGGTCATTTTGTGTACCATATCCAGTTTGAGTATCTACGCTTGCTGCTCCCGGTACGTTGTTTGTATAACGTTTATAACCCAGACGGTTATAGTAAAGATAATCGTGGGCATTACAGAAATCATATCCGTAACGTGCAAAGTTTACACCCAGTTTAAATTTATAGTTTACTGAAGCTTTACCTGCTTTTCCGCTTTTTGTTTCTACAAGGATAACACCTCCGTTGGCACGTGCACCATAGATAGCAGTAGAAGCGGCATCTTTCAATACTTGTATAGATTCAATATCTGAAGGGTTGATGTCACTCATGCTTTCGCGAATAATACCATCAACAACAATCAATGCTTTACTATTACCACCGGTAATTGTTGCTCCACCACGAAGAGTGATATCAGGTTCAGCTCCAGGCTGTCCTGTTGTATTGATAACTCGCAAACCTGTTACAGAACCTTGTAAAGCCTGTCCTGCGTTACTCATAGCAGCATTTTTCAGAACTTGATCATCCATTTTTGAAATGGCCGTAGTCAATGCAGCTCGTTTCTGTGAACCACCATATCCGGTTACGACAACTTCTTCCAATGTTTGGGTATCTTCTTTCAGAATGATGTTAATCGGAGTACCATCCCATTTTATGGTTTGTGTAATATATCCTACGAAAGAAATTTCAATAACATCTCCTTTCTTTACGTTTGATAGAGAGAAGTTTCCGTCGTTCCATTTGTAGTTCCTTTTACTATTACAGAAGCTCCAATGACAGATTCACCTGTTGCGTCTTTCACAATACCTTGACATATACCAGATTGTTGTACAATGTCAATTTCAGATTCGTTTTTTGATAAGTCCGCATATGCCATACCCGTAGATAAACTGCCTAGTAACAGCCACATACCGACTGACTTCATTTTTCTATTCATAATTCATGCATATATAAGGTTAAAGTTTGCGATTGATGATTCTTCAGTTAACTTAAGGCCTTTTTAAAATGAATTTTATTAATACGTCTATTTGCATGCGACAAATATACGAATAAAAATTTGATATCACAATTATTTGATAAAATATTTTATGAAATGTCGATTTTATTTGTATTGTATTTCTGTTTTTGCCGATAGTTTATAAAGCTGAATTTCTTTTATTATGGTTCTGATTATATGTATAATGATAAAAATATTATTTATATATGCTGATATTCAGCCATAAAAGAAGGGATATCATAATTGATATCCCTTCTTTTATTGAAATCTTTATATAATAAATTATTTTATAATGTCTCTTAGCTTTATGCTTTGGAAAGTCATGTGAGCTACACTGCTTTCATATAGTATACCGATAGTTTCTTTATCTATCATTGTCAGGCAGGAATATCCCCAATTGTATCCCTCATCTAACAGAAGCTGATGTTCTGGACTCCAGGTATTTCCTCCATCTATGCTGATTTTAATTGTCATGTCTTTGCGGGCATTTGTAGAATTGGGGTTGGAGAAAATTAAAAGGTCTTTACCCAATACATTGT
>OOAD01001604.1_pt1 | contig 11968 bp, 7 predicted proteins | sample 1671151 | NCBI WGS metagenome assembly OOAD01 (sample SAMN06348127, study PRJEB24527) | human gut metagenome | biome: human gut; feature: ankylosing spondylitis patient; material: feces | host: Homo sapiens | place: China | collected 2015-10
ACGGAAAAACGGAAGGCAAACTTGCAAACTTGCAAAACTTGCAGCATCTCCACACACACACGTGCGCGTACATTATAGTATGAAAAAATAATAAAGCATAAAAAAGAGAGCGGAAGACAGACGGACGATACCGGAGAGAACTACAACGGAGGAAAGGATAACAGAATGCAAAAGGCGGAAAGGGAGATACGTGACAAGACTTCCGGTGGAAAAGAGCAGGAAAGCCTGACAAGGAGAAAATAAGAAAGCGGAAGACAAGGACTAGAACAAAACAGACACTGACCGTAAAGGACCGACTCCCTGAATCTGCGGCAACCACACACTTTAACCTTACCAATACAATCCACATAATTCTGCGGAAGACACGTATCCTGCATGCGAAAAACCTCCTAGCTACTTTAAACAAGGTACGTTACTAACATACAGGCCTCTATGTTAGTAACGTACAAGGTCACACATTACTAACCTTACGGAACACACGTTACTAACCCTTCGGAACACACAAACTATACAAAAGCACATAGCATCCCGTCCAATACCCAGATACTCCGTCAGAAAAGCTGCCGGCTGCTGTTCACCTACCGCTCATCGGTTACCATAACCTCCAGAAAGATTTTCTTCATCCCCCCATTACAAAAAAACAGGATAGAACCAGACCATTCACTACCTAGAACTAGGAAAAAAGATGGAAGCCAACACACCACTCCACCTCTTCCTCCACTCTACCCTTCACACTCTCATCGGATTGTATGTCATTACTTTACCAGGATATAATAATCCATCGCCATTATAATGTACGCATACGCGCAATCGCGCGCGCTCGTGTGTGTGTGTGTGTGTGGAAAGACTGCAAGTTGTGCAAGTTTGCAAGTTTCCCCCTTGCATCATCTCATAAAAGGAGCTGAAAAAACAAAAGAAACAACAAGAGAATAATCACCAAGAATTAAAATATCAACAACTTTCAGGCCCCTCGCTCCAGCTCCAAACAGACCTTATAAAAAATAGAGAATCAGCAAAACGAATTACATAAAAAACAATCACACATAAAATTATTGTCTTTCACACTTTGCTTTCTTTATATTGTAGCGATAGGCTCGACAAGCCAAAACAAAGTATATCGCACATTGTATCCATAGGATAATATATTGCTGACTGATTTCAGACATACTAGCTCCCATAGAATTTATCTTAACAAAGGCCAAAGTTCCGGGAGCCGCAGGAACCATATAATGAATCCATTGCCAATACCAAGGCATTAACTCCAGCGGATAAGAAACTCCGGACAGGAAAATCAATCCTACAGAGAAGAAAGCTACCAACAACAATGGAGCATCACTATCACTGAAAAATAACGAACAGGCCAATCCAAAGAAACTGGTAGCAAGAATATAAGGTATCATAAGTGCCACAATTTTCCACGGATATGCTAAATGAGGCAATTGGAAAACTAAAGGAAGAAGCCCCAACAAAAAGACAGAGAATAAAGCATAAAAGACTAAATAAGTAAATGATTTTCCTATCACTACGGATGCCATACGTAAAAAAGAAAGATCCCTTCCTTCAGGGCCTGCAAACATCAGTATATCTCCAGTTTCACGCTCTTTCCCACTCAACATGCTGATAACAAATATCAACGTCTGAAAAATAACAACCATCAAAACGGCAGGTATCAAATAAGTACCATAACCATCGGTATAATTATACAGGGCAGTACCTACCACATCGACAGACCTTGTTTGAACCACAGATTGTATATCATCCTGAGGTAGAAAAACCACTTGCTCGGGTCGGACATCATCATTCACAGCAAGCATGGCTCCAGCAGACGCTTCCTGCATGGAAGCAAAATAAAGGAAAGCCGTAGTGGTGCTGTACATAATATATATCGCTTCTTCACCACGCCCCACACGAGCGTCAAAATCCGCGGGAATGTAAACAATACCCACCACTTCATCATATTTCATCAATTCCTTAGCAGCAGGCAAATCAGCATTGTTTGTCAATACCCGTGCCTGCGGAGTGGCATCCAGCAAACGGATGTAACTGCGGCTTAACGGAGTGCGACTCATATCCACTACTGCCACCGGAGCATCGCGTACCACATTGGGAGCATACATATAGTTATAAAGTAATCCATACACAAAGATGCCACCGCTGAGTACCAATAAAATGGAATAGCGGGTACACATCACACGAAACTCGTGCCAAGATACAGCTAATATATTATTCAATATCGTCATATTTCCGACTGATTAAAGAGCGTTTCAAATGAGGTAACAACAATAAAGGAGGAATAAGGAACAACAGCAGACAGGCTACATTGCCCCACATATACGCATAACCATAGTTGCCATAAAGCAGATTCTGTCCAATCTCGACAAAGTGACGGACGGGGAAAAGATAAGAGGCATAGTACACCGGTGCAAACATGTGAAGCACCGGAAAGGTAACCCCGCCAAGGGTAGCGCCTAACGATCCTACCATGGAAACGATACTGATAATAATACTCAACGCAGGAAAAAGAGAGAACAGAAAAACCGCCAGCGCCTGCGTAGCAATGACCAATAGTGCCGAAGTAAGATTCAACGCCCAAAAACCACAATCCATCGGTATATGCATGGCACCAAAAAAGACATAGTTTGCCAGAATACTCATAACGATGAAGATAAAACTGTATGGAAGTAACTTGGCAGTGACCGCCACCCAGATATTCCCATCTGCCACTGCCAGCCAATTGGCTGAAGTATGGAATTTCCCTTCACTGCCAATGGAGTATGTAGTGACCAACAACAAGATAACTTGCAGAAAAACAAAGAAGAATGGCTGTGTAAGATAGACCGAATAATCCATATCAGGATTAAATAACGGATGATTCTGTGTGGTGACCGGTAACAGAAAAGATTCTATCTCTTCCTGATTTATACCCAATGCCACAGCATGAGTGACAATGGGAACTACCGAGATGCTTTTCAACAAACTTTGAAATGCTCCGTGAATCTCACTTCCCACACTCATCAATGCATAATGGTAATAATAAGTCAGAGCTGTTTCCTTACCATCCATCACCTTTGCTTCAAAACCAGACGGAATACTGAGGTATCCATAAATACTTTTCCGCTGCACATCTGCCCTGGCCTCCGCTTCATCGGCATAATGCCGAGTGATGCGGAAAGTGGGAACAGCCTCGGTCATACGAATTATCTCACGAGAAGTGGCTGTATTATCACCATCCACAACACCCACAGGCAGATTCTCCATCTGTCCGTTACCAAAAATTGTAGCCATAAAGAAGATAGAAAACAAAGGCAAGACGATACACGATGCAAAATAAATGCGCCGGGAAACCATACGGTCCAGTTCACGTTTCAATACCGCTATAAAAGGAGATTCTTTCATTCAAGTAGTTCATTTATATTTACCATTCACTGCAATCAGAATAACATAGCTATCCTTCTATCATTTCAATTCATCCAGATTTACCAAGACGGACATACCCGGTCTTAATCCCTCCATCGGCTCTACAGGCAGCGCATGAATTTCAAAAGTTTTCATATCGTATGTCCCCGTCTGCTTGGTAGAACGCCAAGTGGCAAAACTCCCCAACGGGCTGATGTAATTGATTTTAAATGCCTTGTTTTTCACATCAAGAGCCGGAATATCTCCCATAAAATTCTCGTTCATACGGAAATAAGGCATATAGTCCTCACGGACATTAAGCACTACATGACAATCATCCAATACTACCAGACTCATAATGGGAGTCCCCGCTCCTACCAGTTCTCCACGCTTGGGGTAGATGGTTGATATCTGTCCGTCTTCGGGAGCTGTGAGGCGGGCATCCATCAACAAGGCCTGAACCTCATTCACAGTGCCCCGAGCCGCATCCACCAAGGAGCGGGCACTCTCTTTATCCTCTTTCTGCGCTCCGTCCTTCACTAACAGGAATTGTTGATGCGCCGCCCGTTCGGCGGCAACAGCAGCTTTATACATGGCTTCCACTTCATCTTTCCGCTGGCTGGTGACCACGCTATCTTTGTAAAGTGCCTGAATACGGTCATACGTCACCGTGGCCAGTTGCAAGTCACTCTTTGACTTGTTCCACAATTCTTCTACCGAACGGACTATCTGCCGACGTGTACCGTCGTCTATTTTCTTGTTCTGAAATTTCGCAATATCTTCCAAGGCATTTACCTGCTGGAACTTCGCCCAAGCCTCAGGACTGTTAATCACAACCAAGGTGTCACCCATCTTTACATACTGTCCCTCCCGGACCAAAAAGGTATCAATTCTACCGGGAAGTTTTCCGGAAATCCGTATTTCAGTAGCTTCTATCTGCCCCTGCAATACAACCGGTTTATTGCTCATAGCTATAATCCCAATGGCAGACACCATAACAATGGCCACAAGAACAACGATAAAAGCGACTCCTAACTGTTTCTTCTCTTTTTCCATATTGTTTTCTTTTTTTATTATTTCCCGAATATAAAGTTCTCGGTTTGTCCGGTACGGCTATACTGCCAAAAACTTTCGGGCATTCCGCAAGTAGAGAGCAGAGATGCCAGTGCCACATCATATTTATAATAAGCCAGCAAAAAAGCAATCTGCACCTTGGATAACATCGTTTCCGCATCAATCACATCAGTAGAGGTAGCCATTCCTTCCTGAAAGGATTTTTTACGGATACGTACCAATTCACGACTCATCTCAATCGTGGTGTTGAGTGCGGCGACATCATCCTTTGCATTCTGAATTTCGCTATATAACTTGTCTACCAAAACACCCAATTCATTCTGAGCCTTTTCCCTTCCCAGTTGCAAAGTTTGTTTAGTAAGACGTGTCTGACGGATATTGGCTTCACGGTTCAGTCCGTCGAATATATTCCAAGTAAAACCCACTCCTACCAAAGTACGGGGCATCAGGTTTTTCGGAAGATTCTCTGCATAAAGTGTCTGCTTTCCAAACAATGCAATGGTAGGAATATATGCACTTTTACTGATTTTCAATTGATTATCAGCCATCGCCTCCTGTATTCGCAATTTACTTACTATATAGCTGCCGGTACTTACCAGATTCTTGAAATAAAGTTCATCGGGCAGATCATGGTTCATAAACAAAGGAGAACTGGGGTTGATGGATATGGCGTCTTCCACATTCAACAAGACTTTCAAGGCATTTTGCGCCACATTCAAATCTTTCCGGGCAGATTCCAACTCACGTCTGGCCTCGTCCATAGTGACCTGAGCAAAGAGGCGTTCGGCCTTATTTATCATACCGTTCTCCTCCAGCTTCATGGCATTACGGTAATGTTTCTGCAAGCCTAAAAAGGTTTGCTCGCGTACATCCACCACTCTTTGCGCCAGACGCAAAGCATAATAAGTTTCCACCAACTCCGATTGCAAAGTAGCTCCCGCCTCTTCCCTACCTGCTTTGGCCAAATCTACCATACGGTTGCCGATACGGCTTGCAAAAATTCGTTTTCCGCCTGTAAAAAGCGGCCACATCACATTAGCATCTATGGTCGTCAGGTTACGTTCTAATAAAGGAAAAGTAAGGGTATGCGCACCTATATTATCAAGAATAGAAGAAATAAATTTATCATCGGGCACAATGGAATGTACAAAGTCTTTTGCCGGATCGGTAAATTGCCTTAAAGGTTCCTTGACCTCAATATGGTTGGACAAATGGACGTATGCACCCGATGCATTCAAAGACGGATACCAAAAAGCATTCATTTTTTGTCGCTCACTGCGTGCTATATCTACAGCCTTATCCGCCATTTGCAACGTGCGGCTGCCCTTGTTCATCAGGCTGGCAGATTGTTCCAATGTTAAAGATAATTCCCCGTTTTGAGCTGATAATGAAACCGGGAACAAAAGAACACATAAAAATATTTTATAATGCATACACTGTTTAGTTTCTGTTATGTTGTAATAAACAGAAAACCAAACAGATTGTTTGAACAGGATTATTTATTAAATAACTCGAAAGTGAATTTAAAACCAAAGGTATCAAATTGCCCGTTGATAGTGCTTACAAAAGCCCCCACATCAAATATATGTGTGCCGATGCCATAACCCAACTCGATATATGGATTAAGATGTGGCATGAACAGGATACCACCATACAAACGCTCCTGCTGGACTAATCCCAGCCAACGGTTTAAAGGTTTCAAGAGAATAAAAGGAGACTCATAGGTGAAATTCCCCCGCCAGTACTGACGTGAGGAGTTATACCAACGTCCGTCCAGCAATTGGAAAGTGCCACCAATATCATCATTCCATCCTTCGGGAAGATTACGACGGGCAAAGTTAGCAAAATCCACGAAATACATATCTTCCTGCTTGGTAAACATCCCCCCCCCAATGCGATAACCGATACTTCGGATTCCGCTCAGTTTCAAGTTTTGCTGTATATCAAACTCCCAACGTTCATGAGCACCCGTACTCTTGAATACACCTTTAATGCCCCGTTCATAATCCAGCATAAAAGTAGGCATACTGGAACCTACATTCATCTTCCGGCGACCGTTCATGTAATAATACATACCGGGAGTCCATTCAATACGTATACGAGGTGCAAAACTATTGTATTCTGATCTGATACCTCGCAATGCAGCCCAATCCTTATCAGGCAACGGCTTTTCAAGAATGACTTTCGAATTATTTATCAGATACCTCCAATGTACGGAAACACCTGCTTTAATAAACAAGCCGTTCACTATTTCTATATTATGGAACAGATTGAGATACACATCCTTGAAATAGTCCAATTCCAATTGGTCAAAATTAAAGGTACTATCGGGCAATTGCTTTAGCTGATCCAATACGACACTACTATATATGCGGTTACCGTTACCTACACTAACCTCAAAACTAGCCTGCTTTTCCGGCCAATATTGCCAATCGGCATCCGCTTTCACATAAAGTTCCTTATGTGTAAAATTATAACCTATCTGCGGACTGATTCTAAGTATACGTCCATCATGAAAAAGCCGACTGTATTTAAACTTCTGCTTATACGAAAAGCCCCTGCTGTGGCTATAATCCAACAGCACCGGATTAATAAGTGGAGAACAATGCACACTCCCCATACTGGACAAATTCACATTGTAACTACTGATAAGCATGTCACCCAACTCCCCCCAAAACTCCAAATGTTCATTCTTCTTTTTTTTCGGTACGCGTAAAAGCGTATCCTGACGTAAAGCATAACTTCTATACAAAGAATCCTCCAAAGCGGACAGCGGAATGGGACGCAGCTCATTGAACTTTTCCTTATCTGTTATCAGCTGTTCCGAGTCACAAGTCAGCTTATAGGATTCCGTCAGGTCATGGCGATGCTTCTTTTGAGATTTACGCCGGGCGGCTCCTTCATAAAATTTAATTTCATTGTATTTCAACCAGGCTCCCATATCCATTTCCAGATGGTTACCTATAAACTTAAAAACAAGATTCAAATCAAACTGCACCGGCAGAAACTCCACATCGCCCTCCTCTCCCATCTTGACACGGACCTTGAAGCGGATCACATCATAAACGCCTTCAATATAAAGTTCACGAATAGTCCATATCTGATCACTAACCCACATATATCCACTGACCAACTGTGTACCACGGAATTTGGGAATAATAAGTATTTTATACCGCTGGCAATCGGGAGGACCGGCTATAGAATCCAATAAATAATGATAATATCTGCTAGATTTCTTATCCAAAGGAGAAAGAAGTTTATCGGACATCAATGAAGAAGAATAGATATTCATGTTCAAATAATCCATCACATCCGTTATCTGTCCCCTGTTACGTGGAAATGTAGTGGATACCGCTTTTATCTTACGGTCGTATATATCAGGGGCCGTATAATGCAGCTCACTAAGAGATTCCATAAGGTAATCATTGATGTGTTTTTCGAAACGAAACATGGACGGTACATAGCGGATAAGGTGATTGCGCTTATGTACCTTTACTTTTCCTTTTATATATAAATCAGCCTTATACTCATCAATGATACGGGAATAGAACGGCGAAAACTGGAAAATACACTGAAGAATGGAATCGGACACCATCGGCTTGTCGGGCATATCAACCTTTTCCCTCTTAGCCTGAACAGCTAAAGGTAACAAAAGACAAAATATAATCAACCTGACAATCCGTATATAGTGCATCAATGTACTTTCTTTTCATTGTTTGAAGAGCAAATATAAACAAAAACCAACAGGCTGACGCATGATAATACTTAATTAACATCCTTAACAGAAATGAAAAATGATTAGCGATATAGCGAATTATTAATCAAAAAGCAGTATTTTTGCAGCCAACAACCAGTAAAAGAAAGACAACATGTCCAAAATGAGATTTTTTGCTCTACAGGAGTTAGCCAACAGACGCCCCGTTAAAGTTGACTACCCCTCTGAAAAGTTAGCTGATTATTACGGCAACCACGTATTCGACCGTAAAAAAATGCAGGAATATCTGCCTAGTGAGGCTTATAAAGCAGTAATAAACGCAATCGAGAAAGGTACCCCTATCAATCGTGAAATGGCCGACATGATAGCCAATGGCATGAAGAATTGGGCAAAGACCTTTAATGTTACCCACTACACTCATTGGTTCCAGCCTCTGACTGACGGAACTGCCGAAAAGCACGACGGCTTTATTGAATTCGGTGACGACGGTAATGTTATAGAACGCTTCTCGGGCAAACTGCTTATCCAACAGGAACCGGATGCGTCCAGTTTTCCCAACGGCGGTATCCGGAACACATTTGAAGCACGTGGCTATACGGCATGGGATGTTTCTTCTCCGGCTTTCATTGTAGACAGCACACTTTGTATTCCTACTATCTTCATCTCTTATACAGGCGAAGCACTCGACTACAAAACTCCTTTGTTGAAGGCATTAGGTGCTGTAGACAAAGCGGCAACTGAGGTTTGCAGAATGTTCGATCCAAACGTAAAACGCGTATTCGCCAATCTGGGTTGGGAACAAGAATACTTTTTAGTGGATACCGCACTATATAATGCACGTCCGGATCTTTGCCTGACCGGACGCACCTTGATGGGACACTCGTCTGCCAAGGACCAGCAGCTAGACGACCACTACTTCGGTTCCATCCCTCCACGTGTAACCAGTTTTATGAAAGAATTGGAATTGGAATGTCACAAACTAGGGATTCCGGTAAAAACACGGCATAACGAAGTGGCTCCCAACCAATTTGAGCTAGCTCCTATTTTTGAAGATGTAAATCTGGCCAACGACCATAACCAGCTGGTAATGGACCTGATGAAACGTATCGCTTCCAAACACAATTTTACTGTACTGCTCCACGAAAAACCATTCAAAGGAGTAAACGGATCGGGCAAACACAACAACTGGTCACTTTGTACAGACACAGGTATCAATTTGTTCTCTCCTGCCAAGACTGCGGAAGGAAATATGCTTTTCCTGACTTTCATAGTCAACGTACTGATGATGGTCTATAAAAACCAAGATTTACTACGTGCCTCTATTGTCAGTGCCGGAAACAGCCATCGCCTAGGAGCAAATGAAGCCCCCCCCGCTATTCTGTCTATTTTCCTAGGACGTCATCTTTCCCATATGTTGGACGAAGTAGTGGCACGTCTGAATGACGCCGAACTGACCCCTGATGAAAAGAAAGCATTGCAATTGGGTATCGGGCGCATACCTGCCATATTGCAAGACAATACAGACCGTAACCGTACCTCTCCTTTTGCCTTCACCGGAAACCGTTTTGAATTCCGTGCTGCAGGCTCATCTGCCAACTGTGCCGCATCAATGATTGTGATCAATGCCGCTATGGCACACCAGTTGAATGAGTTCAAGACCCAGATAGATAAATTAGTAAACGGAGGGATGGAACAGGAAGAAGCTCTGTATAAGGTATTAAAAGAAACCATCATCGCTTCACAAAACATCCGTTTTGAAGGTGACGGCTACTCGGAAGAATGGAAAGCAGAAGCCGCGCGACGCGGATTGACCAATATCTGCCATGTACCCGAAGCCATCCTGAAGTTCAACGATGAGCAATCTCGTGCAGTACTGATAGGCGAAAAAATATTCAATGAAAATGAATTGTTCTGTCGTATAGAAGTGGAACTGGAAAAGTTTACTAAAAAGGTCCAGATTGAAAGTCGTGTACTAGGCGATCTAGCTATCAATCATATTGTTCCCACAGCTGTAATTTATCAGAACAGACTATTAGAAAATCTTCGTGGTCTGAAAGAGATATTCTCCACCGAAGAATACGAAGAGCTGACCGAAGACCGGAAGAATTTGGTACGTGAAATTCAAAACCGCATACTTGCTATTAAAAAAGCCGTGCACAACATGACAGAAGCCCGAAAAGTAGCAAATCATTTGGGAAGCCAAGTAGAGAAAGCCTTCAGTTACGAGGAACAAGTGCGTCCATATCTGGAAGAAATCCGCGACCATATTGACCATTTGGAACTAGAAATAGACGATGAGATTTGGCCATTACCTAAATATCGTGAATTACTGTTCACCAAATAAAATTTCACAAAAAAAGAAAGGATAGGAGATAAGAACCTATCCTTTTGTTATTTTTTGAAGATAAATTAATAATATATCTTTCTTTTTTCTTCTGATTACTTCGTCCTTTTATTTTTTCTTCTTATATGATTGAGGTGAGGTTTTTTATGATAACATTTTTATCCCGTTTTTTCATTAAAGATTACAAAGATTACGCTTCCCCCCAGGTACGCCAGTCTTACGGCATGCTGTGCGGAGCTGTAGGAATTGCCCTGAACATTTTTCTTTTTCTTGGGAAATGGCTGGCAGGCATGTTAAGCGGTTCCATTGCCATCACGGCAGATGCGGTCAACAACCTGTCGTATGCGGGATCTTCGATCGTGACGCTGGCGGGCTTCAAGCTGGCAGGCACAAAGCCGGACCCGGAGCATCCGTTCGGACATGGCAGGATTGAGTATATCTCGGGGCTGGTGGTGGCAGCAGCGATTCTTCTGATGGCATATGAATTGATCCGGGATTCGGTGGGCAAAATCGTACATCCGGAGGAGACAGAGTTCTCCGGACTGATTGTTGTGATTCTGGTGTTGTCGATTCTGGTGAAGCTGTATATGTATTTTTACAATCACATGATCGGGAAAAAGCTTGATTCCGCGGCAATGCAGGCAACAGCGATCGACAGCCTGAGTGATACCTGCGCGACAACGGCAGTTCTTGCGGCAACACTGATCGGACATTTTACAGGACTTCACATCGACGGATGGTGCGGTGTGCTGGTTGGTGTATTCATCCTGTATGCGGGGATCAGCGCGGCGAAGGAGACACTCAATCCGCTGTTGGGACAGCCGCCGGCAGAGGATTTTGTCATGCAGATCGACCGGATTGTCATGTCGCATCCGGAGATCTGCGGGATCCATGATCTGATCGTGCACGATTACGGTCCGGGGCGCAAGATGGTGACGCTGCATGCGGAAGTGCCGGCAGACGGCGATATTCTGGAAGTACATGATGTGATTGACAACGTGGAGAATGAACTGCGGGAGAAGCTGGGGTGTGAGGCGACGATACATATGGACCCGATTGTGACCTCCGATGAGCACGTCAGTGAACTGAAAGCCGCTGTCGTATCGATCACAAAGGGAATAGATGATGTGATCACGATCCATGATTTCAGGGTAGTCAGCGGTCCGACCCATTCCAACCTGATCTTCGATGTGCTGGTGCCGTTCCAGTTCAAGATGAGCGATGAGGAACTGGTTGCGGCGATCTGCGGAAGAGTCACGGAATGCCTGGGGGATAATTACTACCCGAAGATTAAGGTTGACCATGCCTATGTAAAATAAAACGAAGAAGATTGCGGATGTAAAGGAATTGCCGCAATAAGCAGAGTCCTCTTTGGAGTGATAAGTAATATTACAGGAAGCACATGATGCAGATTCCGGGTGGAACTGCATATGAAACAT
>OOAD01001617.1_pt1 | contig 11912 bp, 9 predicted proteins | sample 1671151 | NCBI WGS metagenome assembly OOAD01 (sample SAMN06348127, study PRJEB24527) | human gut metagenome | biome: human gut; feature: ankylosing spondylitis patient; material: feces | host: Homo sapiens | place: China | collected 2015-10
ACGCGGAAAAAAGTGATTGACAAATGGGCGGGATGGGCTTATAATGCGGACAACAACTTCATTAGACTAAACCATTGATGTGAAGATAACGTCTGTTGTGCCCTTACAGAGAGTCCGGGCGGCTGAGAGCCGGATAGAACGCAGGCAGGCAAATGGATCACGGAGGGCGCAAGGAACGGCCGAAAGGCTCAGTATTTTGCGACGTGGAGGCATACGTCAGTTGCCGGGGATATGTTGGTATCCCGCAAAGTGCGCGGCCCAAAGCCGCGAAGCAAGGTGGCACCGCGAGACTGTTTTTTCAGACTCGTCCTTGACAAACATTTGTCAGGGACGAGTCTTTTTTTCATCCCTGAGACAGGAGGTCAAGATGTATTATCCCACGCTGAAAGAGGCCCGGGCCCTGGCCCAGAGCGGCCCCTATGGACAGGTCCCCGTGACGCGGGAGCTGCTCAGCGACTTTATCACCCCCATCCAGGCCCTGCGCATCCTGCGCCTGTTCGGCAACGATACGGCCACCTTCGTGCGCCCCAGCGTGGGACCGGAACAGGAATACTTCCTTGTCGACCGCCGTCTGGCCGCCCTGCGCCCCGACCTGCTGCTGGCGGGCCGCACGCTGATGGGTACCCCGCCCGCCAAGGGCCAGGAGATGGAGGACCACTACTTCGGCTCCATCCCGGCGCGCGTCATGGCCTTCATGCAGGATGTGGAGGACGCCCTGTTCCGCCTCGGCATCCCGGCCAAGACCCGGCATAACGAGGTGGCCCCCGGTCAGTTCGAGATCGCGCCCATCTACGAGGACGCCAATATCGCCACCGACCACAACATGCTCATCATGAACCTGCTGCACGAGATCGCGCCGCGGCATGACTTCATCTGCCTGCTCCACGAAAAGCCCTTTGCCGGCGTCAACGGCAGCGGCAAGCACAACAACTGGTCCATGAGCACCACCCACGAGAACCTGCTGGATCCCGGCGACACCCCCATGGAGAACCTGCAGTTCCTGATCTTTCTGGCCGCTGTTATCAAGGCTGTGGATGAGTACGCCGACCTGCTGCGCACCTCTGTGGCCACCCCGGGCAACGATCACCGTCTGGGCGCTAACGAAGCACCTCCGGCCATCATCTCCATCTTCGTGGGCGAGGAGCTGGAAGCTGTCATCGATGCAATTGCATCCGATTCTCCCTATGCCGGCCCCGTCAAGATGAAGATGGATCTGGGCGTGGACGTTCTGCCCAAGTTCAGCAAGGACACCACCGACCGCAACCGTACCTCTCCCTTCGCTTTCACCGGCAACAAGTTCGAGTTCCGTATGCCCGGCTCTGCCGAGAACCTGAGCGACTGCAACACCATCCTGAACACCGCTGTCGCCAAGGAGCTGAAGGGCTACGCCGACGAACTGGAAGGTGCTGAGGACTTTACCAGTGCAGCCATCGCTCTGATCAAGCGCACCATCCGCGACCATCGCCGCGTCATCTTCAACGGCAACGGCTATACCGCCGAGTGGGAGGCCGAGGCAGCAAAGCGCGGCCTACCCAACAAGAAGAATACCCCTGCTGCTCTGCCCGCACTGGTCGAGCCCAAGAACATCCAGCTGATGGAAGAGTTCGGCGTGCTGACCAAGGTGGAGATGGAGAGCCGCTACGAGGTGGAGATGGAGCACTACTCCAAGATCATCAACATCGAGGCTCTGACCATGCTGGAAATGGCCCGCAAGCAGCTGCTGCCTGCCGTCAACTCCTACATGAGCGAGCTTGCCAATACCGCAGCATCCAAACTGGCTGTGAGCGAGAACATCAGCGTGCGCAGTGAGACCAAGACCCTGGGCCGTCTGTCCGCCGACGCCGACGCCATGAGCGACGCCATCGACACCCTGCAGGATGCCGTGGATGCCGCCAAGGCTCTGCCCTCCGAGAGCGAGAAGGCCGTTGCCTTCCACGACAACGTGCTGCCCGCCATGGACACCCTGCGTGCCGCCGCCGACGACGCCGAGACCATCTGCGGTGAGGATTATTGGCCTCTGCCCAGCTACAGCAAGATGCTCTACTACGTCTGATCTTTCATCAGCGTAACAGCAGAATAGCATCCGTAGGCTGCGGAATTTAAAATTGCCATTCTCCTTTTCCTATTTCTTACACCAGCCTAAAGACCTGCTCCCATTCTGAGGGCAGGCCTTTAGGCGTTTTATTTGAAAGGGAAACCATTATGAGCTATTCGACCCAACAGGACATCCTTGATTTTGTGGAGGACAACAACGTCAAATTTGTGCGCTTTGCCTTCTGCGATATCTTTGGCACTCAGAAGAACATTGCTGTGCTGGCAAACGATCTGCCCAAAGCTCTGGAAGACGGTGTCTGCTTCGACGGCAGCTCCATTGCCGGCTTCATGAAGGTGGAGGAAAGCGACCTTGTGCTGCGGCCGGATCTGTCCACCGTGACTATCCTCCCCTGGCGCCCTACCGAGGGCCGGGTGATGCAGTTCTTCTGTGATGTGGAAAAGCCGGACGGCCAGCCCTTTGGCGGCAACTGTCGCGGCTTTCTGCGCAGCGTGAACCGAAAATTCAAAAAGCTGGGCATCACCTGCAATGTGGGCGCAGAGTGTGAGTTCTACCTGTTCGAGAATGACGACCGGGGCCGCCCCACCCGTATCCCCATCGACTTTGGCGGCTACTTTGACGTGGCCCCGCTGGACGCAGGCGAGAACCTCCGCCGGGACATCTGCCTGACCATGGAGCAGATGGGCATGAGCCCTCAGCACAGCCATCACGAAAGCGGCAACGGCCAGAACGAGATCGACTGCCACCACGCAGGCCCCCTCAAGACCGCCGACAACGTGATGATGTTCAAGCAGATCGTGCGCGCCATTGCCACCCGCAGCGGCATCCATGCAAGCTTCCTGCCCAAGCCCCTGCCGGATCAGGCAGGCAGCGGCCTGCACATCAACCTGTCCCTTTACATGGATGGCCGCAACCTGTTTGAGGGCGACATTGCCCCGGACAGCATTGCAGGCAGCTTTATGGCCGGCGTGCTGGCCCACAGCCGGGAGCTGACCGTGTTCACCAACCCTCTGCCCAACAGCTATCAGCGCTTTGGCTGCGATGAAGCGCCCCGCTATGTGAGCTGGAGCCGCCAGAACCGCAGCCAGCTGGTGCGCATCCCGCAGGTAAAGGGCGACAACTGCCGCATGGAGCTGCGCAGCCCGGACCCTGCCTGCAACCCCTATCTGGCCATTGGTCTGGTTCTGGCTGCCGGATTGGACGGCATCGAGAACCGCATGGTGCTCTCTGCCCCCGTGAACAAGAATCTGTTCGATTCCTCTATGGCTGAGGGCCTCAGCCTTGAGACTCTGCCCGCCAGTCTGGAAGAGGCCGTGCAGGCTGCGGAGGAGAGCGAATTTTTGCGCAGAGTGCTGCCCGAGCAGCTTGCCAGCCGCTACTTTACGGAAGAACTGAAGCGCTGCGAAGCACTGAAACACGCGTCCGACCCTGTTGAGTACGAGCGTACCCATTACTTCAACGCCATCTGACCCCTGCAAAAGAGAGTGTGTAGGAGAAAGGAGCGAAGGAAATGGGACGTGCACTGATCGTAAGTGCCGGTGCAAGCTCCAACGAGTATATCGCTGCACGGCTGACCGAAATGGGCTACAGCCGCCCGGTGATCATTCCCAGCGGGGCCGAAGCCCGACGGCGCATGACGGAATCGGATTTTGAGCTGATCGTGGTCAACTCTCCCCTGCCCGATGAATTCGGGCATGAGGTGTGCATCAATGCTGTGGAAAAAACAGATGCCGGTGTCGTGTTTCTGGTCAAGGCCGCACAGGCTGAGCAGCTTTTGGGGCCTTTGAGCGAGCAGGGGGTATTGCTGCTGTCAAAGCCCTTCAGCACCGCCTTTTTTGTGCAGGCCATGCACATGGCGGCGGCGGGCAACCACCGCCTGCTGCGTGCCCGGCAGGAGAACGCCCGCTTACAGGAAAAGATCGCACAGGTGCGGCTGGTCAGCCGGGCAAAATGCTGCCTTGTGGAGCACGAGCACATGACCGAAGCCGAGGCACACCGCTACATAGAAAAACAGGCCATGGATACCCGTCGTGACCGCACAGAAATTGCACAGGAAGTCCTTGAAAATTATGAGGACATGGGTGTATAATATTGGATTGGGAAAAGTATCCTTGCTTTCACCGGCTCATTTTGGGAGAGGCTGAGAGCAAGACCGTTCACCTGAAAGAATTCACAAAGGTTTATAAGGGAAAAAATTCAGAAAAACAAAAATAGAGGAGGAAATTCTATGGCAGAGAAACAAACCAAATTCATCTTTGTCACCGGCGGTGTCGTCTCCGGCCTTGGCAAGGGCATCACAGCCGCATCGCTGGGCCGTCTGCTCAAGTGCCGCGGTCTGAAGGTGGCCAGCCAGAAGCTGGACCCCTATGTGAATGTGGATCCCGGCACCATGAGCCCGCTGCAGCACGGTGAGGTGTTCGTGACCGACGATGGCACTGAGACCGATCTGGATCTGGGCCACTACGAGCGCTTTATCGACGAGAATCTGAACAAATACTCCAACCTGACCACCGGCAAGGTGTACTGGAACGTACTGAACAAGGAACGTCAGGGTGCATATCTGGGCCAGACCGTGCAGATCATTCCCCACATCACCAACGAGATCAAGAGCTACATCTACAATCTGGCCTCTTCCACCGAGGCTGACGTGGTCATTACCGAGATCGGCGGCACGACCGGTGATATTGAAAGCCAGCCCTTCCTCGAGGCCATCCGTCAGGTGGGTCTGGAGCAGGGCCGCGACAACTGCTGCTACATCCATGTGGTGCTGGTGCCTTACATTTCCGGCTCGGACGAGTACAAATCCAAGCCTGCACAGCACTCTGTGAAAGAGCTGCAGGGCATGGGCGTGAACCCGGACATCATCATCCTGCGCGCAGACGGCAGTGTGGGCGGCGACATCCGCCGCAAGATCAGCACTTTCTGCAATGTGAAGCCGGAGTGCGTGATCGAGAACCTGACCATGCCCAGCCTGTACCAGTGCCCGCTGATGCTGCACACCGGTGGTCTGGACGAGGTAGTGGTGCAGAAGCTCAAGCTGAATGTGCCCGCTGCCGACCTGACCGAGTGGAAGCAGGTGGTGAGCCGCATCGCCACCCGCAGCAAGACCTGCACCATCGCGCTGGTGGGCAAGTACGTCAAGCTCCACGACGCTTACCTCTCCGTGATGGAGAGCCTGTACCACGCCGGCTTTGAGAACGACAGCCAGGTGGAGATCAAGTGGGTGGAAAGCGAGGACCTGACCGACCAGGCCGCCTGCAAGGAAGCCTTTGCAGATGTGGACGGCATCATCGTACCCGGCGGTTTCGGCGACCGCGGCATTGAGGGCATGATCCAGGCTGCACAGTATGCCCGCGAGAACCATGTTCCCTACTTTGGCATCTGCCTTGGCATGCAGATCATGGTGATGGAGTTTGCCCGGGGCGTTTTGGGCTACAAGGATGCAAATTCCAGCGAATTCACCCCGGATGGCAAGCATAATGTGATCGCCCTGATGGCCGACCAGCAGGGCAACATTCCCAAGGGCGGCACCATGCGTCTGGGTAAATACCCCTGCAAGGTGATGCCCGGCACCAAGATGGCCGAGTGCTACGGCGAGGCCGAGATCTGGGAGCGCCACCGCCACCGCTACGAGTTCAACAACGAGTTCCGTCAGGAGATGCAGGACGCCGGTCTTGTTATTTCCGGCACCAGCCCCGACGGTCGTCTGGTAGAGACTGTAGAGCTGCCCGGCCGTGACTTCCATTTGGGCGCACAGTTCCACCCGGAGTTCAAGAGCCGTCCGAACCGTGCTCACCCGCTGTTCAAGGCATTCATTGCTGCGGCACTCAAGTTCCGCGCCAGCGAGCAGCGCAGCCTGCTGCACATGTAAACCATAAAAATAAGGTGCTGTCTGTGCGGACAGCACCTTATTTTTTACCCATATAATCCATGATCCTGCAAGGCATTATTCATAGTGGTCATTTTCCAGATCACACACCACAAACCGGTCCACGATGCGGGCCATCCCGTGGAACATCTGTTCCGTAAGTTCCTTGCGGCGCTGCAGCTCCATCCGTTCCGCTTCCGCTTTTTGCAGAGAACTCCCGGTGGCTTTGTTCTATCCTTGATTTCCGATCAGCACCACGGCCACATCGTTGACATTCGTGCCGGTCGCGCCGGTGATGATGAGCCCATCCACCGCCTTGAGGGCATGGTAGGCATCGTTGTTCTGCAGCACATCGTACACGTTCAGCTGGTTCTGCGCCAGTGCCGCGGCCGTGCTGCCGTCCACATAGCCGCCCGCAGCATCGGTTGGGCCGTCGGTGCCATCGCTGCCCACCGAAAAGACCGCTGCATCCAGCCCGGCGATCACCGGTGCTGCAGCAAGGGCCAGCTCCTGATTGCGCCCACCCAGACCTGTTCCGGTCAGATGGACGACCGTCTCACCGCCTGCAAGAAAGGCCAGCTTATTGCCCTGCCCCGCGTGGGTGCGGGCTATGGAACCAAGGAAGCTGCCAGCCTCCCGCGCTTCACAGCAGAGCCTGTCGGTCAAGATCACCGGCTCATAGCCCAGCTCCCGGCAGGCGTTGGCTGCTGCACTGCACAGCTCCCGCACGCTGCCGGTGATCTGCGTGGCAACACGGTCCAGCACCTTTGGAGTCTCCTGTGCCAGCAGAGCCTTGGCCTGTGCCGAAAGCTGCAGGTGATATTTTTCCGCAATGGCAAGGGCCTGTGCACAGGTGGAGGTATCCGGCACCGCCGGACCGCTGGCGATCATATCCAGCGGGTCGCCCAGAATATCGCTGAGCACGATGCTGAACACCTGCGCGGGCGCACAGCTCTGTGCAAACCGCCCGCCCTTGACCCCGGACAGGCGCTTGCGAATGGTGTTCATCTCCACGATATCGGCACCGCTGGCAAGCAGCTGGCCCGTGATCTGCTGCAGCTCTGCGCCGGGGATCAGCGGCTTCTCAAACAGTGCACTGCCGCCGCCGGACAGCAGAAACAGCACCGTATCCTCTGCCGTTAAGCCCTGCACCAGTTCCAGCGCTTTCCGGGTGGCGGCAAAGCCATTCTCATCCGGCACGGGGTGCCCGGCTTCGCAGCAGTCCACGCCGGGGATCGTGCCCTTCACATGGCCGTATTTGGTCACGACCACACCGCCATCCACCCGGCCAAGAAATTTCACCGCCGCATGGGCCATCTGCCATGCTGCCTTACCGGCAGCCACCAGCAGCACCCTGCCGCTCTGCGGCCGGAAATTTTTCAGCGCGCGGCGCACCGCTTCGTCCGGCAGAACAGCGTTCAGGCTGGCACGGATGATGGCATCTGCATCTCTGCGCAGTGTTTCGTTTTTCAGCATGTCGTTCTCCCCTTTTCCATCGCTTCTTGTCCGCGGACAAAAAACACCTGTACAGTCTCTTCCTATGCAGGAAAACGCCGTACAGGTGTTCTGATCTTTTTGCTTACTTTGTGCTTGCCGGAGCAACCTCAAAGTCGATCTTGCCCAGGTTCACATCCGCACGCACAATGGTGATCATCATGGTGTCGCCCAGGCTCCAGTTCTTGCCGGAGACGGGGTCGGACAGGCGGATGCCCTCGGTGAGCATGGTGCCGGAGGGGGTCAGGCTGGAAGCCGGCACAAAGCCCTCCACGCCGTTGTCCAGCTCAATGAACAGGCCGCGCTGGGTCACGCCGGAAATGCGGCCCTCGTAGCACTCGCCCAGATGGCGGCGGGCATACTCGGCCTTGTAGCAGTCCTCAGCCTTGCGCTCGATCTGCATTGCAATAATCTCGCGCTCACTGGACTGCTTGCTTGCCTTCTCGGCAAAGTCGCTGTAGCGCAGCACCATGGTATCCTTATCCATGCCCTTGAGCTGGGCGGTCATGATGCGATGGATGGCCAGATCCGGATAGCGGCGGATGGGGCTGGTGAAGTGAGCGTAGTCCTTCAGCACCAGACCGTAGTGGCCCTTGGGTTTTTCCTCATACACAGCCTTGGACATGCAGCGCAGCATACCGGTATTGATGATCTGCTCATACGGGCCGCCGCGCACACCTTCCAGAATGGCGCTCAGCTCCTTGGGGGTGGGCACATCCTTGGCAAAGTGATCGTTGATGCCGCAGGCCTGCAGCAGAGTGTGCAGACGCTCCAGCTTTTCAGCATTGGGTTCCTCGTGCACACGGTACACGAAGGGGATCTGCTTCACGCGGGCAAAGTGGGCAGCGCACTGGTTGGCCAGCAGCATGAACTCTTCGATCATAGCTTCGCTCTCGCCGGAGGTGCGCTTTTTCACATCGATGCAGTGGCCGTCCTCGTCGAGGATCAGCTTCACCTCGCCGCTCTCGATATCCATGCAGCCGCGCTCCTTGCGCAGGCGGGCACGGTGGCCGTACAGCTCCTTCATGGCGGGCAGCTGGCTGAGCACTTCATGGTACTTGCCCTTCAGCTCGTCGTCAGCACTGCCGGCCAGCAAGGCATTGATCTCGGAGTAAACGCCCTTGACGCGGCTGCGGATGACCGACTTGACAAAGCGGTAATCGATCAGGTTGCCATCCTTATCCAGATGCATCAGGCAGGAGAAGGCCAGACGCAGCACGCCCTCATTCAGGCTGCAGATGCCGTTGGAAAGCTGCTTGGGCAGCATGGGCACCACCTGATCGGCATAGTAGACGCTGGTTGCGCGGTTAAACGCTTCGTTGTCCAGTTCGCTGCCGGGCTTGACATAGTTGGAAACATCTGCAATGTGGACACCCAGCTCAAAACCGCCCTCCGGGGTCTTGGTCAGGCTGATGGCATCATCGATGTCCTTGGTCTCAGCACTGTCAATGGTGAAGATGGGCAGGGCGCGCAGATCCATGCGGCCCTCGGTGTCCTTTTCAGAGACCTCAGCGTTCTCCAGCTTCTTGGCTTCCTCACGAACCTTATCCGGGAAGCGGCTGCGGATATCCTGCGCATAGAGCAGGGCCTTTGCGCAGCGCTTTGCTTCGTCCGAGCTGCCAAACCGCATGGCAACGCCCACGCGGTGATCTTCCTGCCGATTGCCACGCTGCAGGATCTCCACGGCCACCTTGTCGCCGTCCTTTGCACCGCCCTCGCAATCACGCATCATCTGCATGGAGATGGCCGGGCAGTCGTCCGGCACGAACTTCAGGCGGCCATCAATGCGGCGGGCAGTGCCCACCAGATCGTTCTTTTCTTCCAGAATGGCCAGGATCTCGCCTTCATCGCTGCCCTCCACACGGGGGTGCTCAAACTTTTCCACAAGCACCATGTCGCCGGGCATGGCACCGCGGGTAAAACGGCCCGGGATAAAGATATCGCTGGTGCCGTCCTCCAGCATGACAAAGGCAAAATTCTTGCCCAGTTTTACCACCTTGCACAGCAGAGCCTTGTCTGCACGGCCGGAGCGCACCGTAAAGAACACGCCCTGACGCTGGCAGATGACCGCCTCGTGCACCAGCTGATCCACAGCCTCCATCACCTTGCGGTCCGAGCCGCGGTCCCCGCCGAATTTGGATTTGAGGTCTTTGACGGTGCACGGCTGATTCTGGATCGCGTGCTCAATTTTATCGCGCATTGCCATAATATTTTTTCTCCTTGCTCTTCCATGGCCGCAGCCTCCAACGTGCCGCAGCGCTTCCAATCGTGGGCCAGCTGCCCCACCCTGCCCAGCGGTCAGACTGCCGCCGACATCCTATCATAACACAGAAAAACAGCCCCGTCCTTTACACGGGGCTGCACGAACCTTGTCAACCTGCCAGACGGCCTGCAAACAGACATGCCAGAATGGCAACCACAAAGAAAACAATGCCTGCAATGCGGGTAGTCTTGGCCAGCATCTGATCAGCCGGGGTCAAACGGGCATTGTTTGCGCCGCCCATACTGCCGTTGATGGCACCGGAAAGGCCCTGACCGTGGGTGTGCTGCATGAGAGTGAGGAAAACGATGACGAGCGAAGCGATCAGCAGGATCACACCGCCAACAATTTCGATAACAGACATGGATTGAAACGCTCCTTTATTTTAATTCAACAAAAACTACGCAGAAATACAAATATATAGTAGCATAACAAGCGCAAAAAAGCAAGCAGAAACCGTGCATTTTTATGCCAGAAGGTCCAGCATTGCGCACAGCCGGGCAAAGATGGCGGCGCTGGAATGTTCCGTGCTCACCTGCCCGTCCTGCAGCACCACAATGGTGTAGCGCGGCTGCTGCGCCGGGTAAAACCCTGCGAACCACAAGTTTTTGCGTTCCGTGCCATCCGGTGTGAACTGCCCGGTCTGCGCGGTACCGGTCTTGCCGCCAGCCCCTTCTTCCAGCCAGGCAGCATCCTGTGCGGTGCCCTCTTCCACCACCTGCTGCAGCATTTTACGCAGGAGCGCTACATTTTCCGCACTCATCACCCGCCTTGACTGCGGATGTGCAAGCGTTTCCAGCGGCGTACCGTCAGTTTCATCCACCGAGCCACACACAAAGAAAGGCGTGCGGTACACCCCGCCGGAAGCAATGGTGTTCATCATGGCGGCGATCTGTACCGGTGATGCCAGCAGACCGCCCTGCCCAAAGCTGAAATTTGCCAGCTGGCCGCTCTGGGCAAGCTCCCCGGCAGACGGCAGCTTTCCGGCATCGGCGTGCAGCGCACCTGCCACCGGCACCTCCTGCCCGAAGCCAAGCTGCCGAGACATCTGCAAAAGCGTCTCTGCCCCCAGCTGCTGCCCCAGCCGGATAAAATAGCCGTTGCAGCTTTTTTCCAGAGCCGCAGTCAGGTCCACCGTTCCGTGCGGAACACCGCCTGCGCAGCGGAAGATCTGTCCATCCACCACCACCGCACCGGTGCATTCGCACTCCGGCAGAATGCCCTGCTCCAGCGCTGCCGCAGCCAGCACCGACTTGAACACTGAACCCACAGCATAGCTTTCCAGTGCGCGGTTCAGGAACGGACTGTCCGGTGCATCCAGACTTGCGGCAAGGTCATCCGGGTCATAGCCCGGTACGCTGACGCTGGCGCGAACCGCAGCAGTGGCCGTGTCCAGAACCAGAATGCAGCCGCTGGTCATGGTGTCTGCGGCCACCGCTTCGGCGGCACGCTGCACCGGACGGGAGATCGTCAGCTGCACGCCCACCGCACTGCTGTCCTGCCGGGTGAGCTGCGGTGTTTCCCCGGCCCGCAGCCGTCCTTGTGCTGTGACCGCGCACACCAGCGTGTCATGCTCCTTTGTCCCGGCCAGCTGGCTGTCCAGCGCCTTTTCCAGCCCGGCAGTGCCGCGGCCTTCTGCATCCAGATAGCCGATCAGATGCTGGCACAGCGGAACTTCTGCGCAGCGCCGTGCCGTTGCAAAGCAGCGTATGCCGCGCCCGGAAAGGTCGCGGTCCACTTCCAGCAGAAACGGTGCGGAGCGGTTGCGGTTCCGGTACAAAAGTGCCTGCCCGGCACTGTCCGTAAATGCATACAGGCGTGTGTAGTTGTTTTCGCCCGGGAAGCAGAGGGCAAGATACCGCGTTTCCAGCCCGGTGAGAAGCAGGCCGCTGTGATCGTAAAAGCTGCCCCGCCGGGCAGGCAGCGAGAGCCGGACCGTGCTCTGCGCTTCGGCCCGGGCAGCATAGGTATGGTTCTCTGCCAGAAAATACAGGCGGCACAAAACTACCGCAAACCCCAGCAGAACAGCTGCATACAACGCCAATACCCGTTTGCCGGACATCTGCTCACCCCTTTTTGATAGAGTGGGCTGCATCTGTGGTTTCTATACAAAAAGAGACGGAGTCTCCGAAGAGATCCCGTCTCCATAAGGTACTTATTGAGTAAGCAATTCCGCTTCATACGTCGAAAATCACAGGTTGCCGGCGATCTGTTCAAAGGCTCTTTCAACCGATTCA
>OOAD01001622.1_pt1 | contig 11870 bp, 10 predicted proteins | sample 1671151 | NCBI WGS metagenome assembly OOAD01 (sample SAMN06348127, study PRJEB24527) | human gut metagenome | biome: human gut; feature: ankylosing spondylitis patient; material: feces | host: Homo sapiens | place: China | collected 2015-10
GCATCATCTGCTGTCTCGCCTGAAGAACTTGCCTCTGCCGCTGATCCAGTCTCTGTGCTGGAACCTCCCTTGCTGCTGCCACTGTCGGAACCGCATCCTGCGAGCATTCCGGCCACCATAGCAGATACTAACATGAGTGATACTACTTTTCTTTTCATAAAAGCCCTCCTTAAAATGGTTTATGTCATCCTGCACTCTTTCTTTCGCCTGGCAGGAATAAACATCATCTTTTTCTAAAAATTTTTTAATACTGTTTTTTATCAGTCTTTAACAGAACCAAGTGTCATACCGCCGATAAAGTATTTCTGAAGGAACGGATATACAATAACGATCGGCACAGTTGCTACAATCGTTACGGCCATACGTACGGACATTGGTGTTACGGCCGTCTGTACATTGGTTCCTGCATGAACGTCCATTTTCATGGTCGCCTGGTTCATAATCTCATACAGTTTGTACTGCAGAGTCGGGAGTTTTTTCGCATACAGGTAAGTATCCATGAAGGAGTTCCACTGTCCTACTGCATAGTACAGACCTACGGTTGCGATAACCGGTTTACAAAGCGGCATAACGACTTTATACCAGATCTGAAAATCGTTTGCTCCGTCGAGCTTTGCTGCCTCCTGCAGAGCCATCGGCAGTCCGTCGATATAAGAGCGGACCAGAATCATATTATAAACCCACATCAGACCAGGCAGAATGTATACCATGAAGTTATTGCCCAGCTTTAAGGTACGGATAATCAGAAGGTATTCCGGAATCATTCCGCCACCGACATACATGGTAACAACGAACAGAAGCTGGAATGGTTTGCGGAGTACGAAGTCTCTGCGGCTTAATGTGTAAGCAACCATCGAGGTACATACAATACCTACGATTGTTCCGATGATGGTTCTTGTTACAGAAATCACAGCCGGCATTGCAATGCCGCCGTCTTTAAATACATATTTATAGTTGCTTAATGTAAACTTTCTCGGAATGATGAAGTTTACATTCTTAATGGTATCCGTAGAATCGTTGAACGAAATCGCCAGTACGTTCAGGAACGGATAAATGGTGATGATGACGAGGAATACGAAGATTACCGCCAGTACGTAGTCAAATTTTTTTGCTTTCTTGTTCATATTCGCGTCCTCCTACATAAGTTTATCTTCGCCTACCAGACCGGCAATCTTATTGGCGATCAGCAGCAGGGTAACGCTGACTGCAGACTGGAATACACCGATTGCGGTACCAAGACCGTAGTTGCTGTTTCCGATACCTCTCTTATAAGAGAACCAGGAAAGTACCATCGTGTGATCCTCAACCAGCGGGTTACTAAGAAGCATCTGACGCTCCATACCTACGTTCAGGGCGCCACCGATGCTCATAATCAGCAGTACGATGATGGTCGGTCGGATACCCGGCAGAGTGATATGCCAGATCTTCTGCAGACGGCTTGCACCGTCCATATCAGCGGCCTCGTAAAGACCAGGATCAATACCTGCCATGGCGGACAGATAAATAATTGCGTTCCAGCCAACCTCTTTCCAGCAGTTGATCAGGATAATGGTTACCCAGATAAGCGGTGAGTTGGAACTCATCAGGTGCAGGTTCTTGCCGAAGATACTGTCAACAACACCGCCGTCGTTGAAAATATTCTTTGCAATACTTGCAATGATAACCCAGGATACAAAGTGCGGCAGATAAGAAATGGTCTGCGTTACTTTTTTGAACTTCATAAAGAACATCTCGTTCAGAAGAACCGCAAATGCGATTGCTGCGATCGTTCCAACCGCGATGTCAAGGAAGCTTACTCCCAATGTGTTGATTAATGTCTGTGTGAACAGACGGTCTTTAAATGCATCTGTAAAGTTCTTAAATCCAACCCAGGTTCTCTCCCAGATCGGAAGTGCGAACGTTGCCGGTTTTACCTCCTGAAACGCCATCGTCCATCCCCAAAGTGGAATATACTTGAAGATAATCAGCCAGATTACAAATGGTACTGACATTACAAGCAGCCAGCGCTGTTTCCACAAAATTGCAGGTGTGATTTTCTGTCCTCTTTTCTTTTTCACCTTTTCCTTCGCCATGCTCCCCATCCTTTCCGTTGTTTTGTGCGTTTTTATTACGCATTTTCTTTGCTTATTTGTGATATTTACATCATATCAAATAAAATCCCAGTTTGATATTGTGTATTTTGTCCACTTATATTGACTTTTTTTATCTTTTTCCACATTTTCAGGTGCTATGGCAGGCATTTTTACTAATTTATATGCGTTTGTTTTTATTTTTTACACCAGCTTACAATTCTACCAATCAGTGTTTTTTTTGTAAAAAAAGCAGGAAAACGTAATGGGGGATTACATTTTAAGAAAAATGTCAGTTTTTTATCCAAATAATCTCCGTTTTCTCTGCTATGATAAACACCATAGAACCAAGAGGGGAAAAACGAGATGAGCCAATACAACATATTAGTCGTAGACGACGACCGGGAAATCGTAAGATCTCTCGGCAAACTATTAGAACTGGAAGGCTACAGGGTAAAAAAAGCCTACAACGGCATGGAGGCACTCGACATCCTCATGACCGAACAGATCCATCTGATCCTGCTCGATGTCATGATGCCCAAAATGAACGGCCTTTCCGCCCTGATGAAAATAAGAGAAAAAAACAACATCCCGATTATCATGCTTTCCGCGAAAACCGAAGAGAGCGATAAAGTCATCGGACTTTCGATGGGCGCCGATGATTACGTGACAAAGCCGTATAATACCGCCGAACTCATGGCCCGTGTTAAATCCCAGCTCCGCCGTTACTTCTCCTTAGGCGCCGCAAACGGAACCACACAAAGCCAGGATATCCTGAAAAACGGCGGTCTGCTGCTGAACCGAAACACCAAAGAACTCCTGGTGGACGGCGAATCCGTCCGCCTGACTGCAACCGAGTACAAAATCATGGAGCTTCTGATGGAGCATCCCGGCTACGTATTTTCAGCCGAAGAAATCTACAGCCAGGTCTGGCAGGAGGATGCTTACAGCGTAGAAAATACCGTCATGGTTCATATCCGGCGCATTCGTGAGAAAATAGAAATTGCGCCGAAAAATCCAAAATATTTAAAGGTGGTGTGGGGAATTGGATACAAAATTGAAAAAATTGACGGAAACTGAAAAACGCATCCTGCTGTGGATGCTTACCGATCTTTCTATGGTACTGATTTTGTGCGGAAAGCTTCTGCGGAAATGGGCCAGTGAATTCGAGTGGGGAATGTGGCGCAACATCGAATGGGGAATCGGCATCGGAGTGACGGTAGTCGGCGTTTTGGGCATAGCCGCAGCCTTGTATCTGGTATGGAAATTCCGAAAAAATACCGGGAACTCGAAAATGACTGCTTTTGCCGGCAGCGAACCGGAAAAAGCGGGAAAAACAGCAAAAAGCAGCGAAGGGGCAGCCGCAGATAAGTCCGAGACAGATGAAATAGAAAAATCCCGGCAGATGCAGTTTGAGGCAAGAGCCGCTGCGGAAGCAGAGAAAGAGCAGCTGTTTCTGAAAAAATCCGAAAAGGTGCCAAATGAGCTTCTGGTTCTTGTCGGAGGATTTGCTTTTTTCGAATGGCTTCAGCCGCTCCGGCACAGTTATGCCAGATACCGCATTGTTGCCGAATGGGGTACTGTAATAGAGTGTGTGCAGACAGGTCTTCTGTTTTTTGGAATCTGTGGCGTTTTCCTTCTCAGTGCCGGCATTCTTGTCTGTCGCTATGAAAAGAAACAACTGAGAGAAATGTCCTTTTTTTGCAGAGAAAGGAAGCGTTACAGAGATCGGACCAGCCTGGAACGGCAGCTTGCCGGTCAGAGTAAATGGCCGTTCCGTGTGGCACTGATTGCGGAACTTCTAATCGTGATTACCATGATCACCGGACTGATAAACGGAATGGATGGCGAGGTACTGTTTGTCATTCTTCTTGGGCTGACCACGCTGATTTTAATTCTGTTTGCCTGGAAAACATACCGCAGTCGCCTGAACCGGGAGATGGGTCTTTTGATGGAACAGATCCATACGATGGCAGAAGGCAGCATGGAAAGCCGGATCCATGAAATATCCGAAAAATCTCTGCTGTATCCGGCATTTGCAGAGCTGGAAAATATTGAGAGCGCTATGCAGAAGAGCGTAGAAAAACAGATGCAGGCGGAGCGTCTCAAAATTGACCTGATTACCAATGTATCGCACGATCTGAAAACACCGCTCACCTCGATGGTCGGCTATACGGATCTTCTGAAAAAAGAGGATCTGACACCGGCGGCACAGGATTACGTCGAAGTGATTTCTGTGAAACAGGAACAGCTAAAGGAGATGATCCAAAGCCTCTTCGAGCTCTCCAAATCGACAAGCGGAACCGAAAAATTCCAGATGGAAAAAATGGATATGAAACGGTTGATCGAGCAGACCCTCGCCGATATGGACGATGCGATTGCGCAGAGCAATCTGTCGTTTCGCACGGCGCTCGGAGATGAGCCGCTTCCGTTCCTTGGGGATAATGGGAAAATGTACCGCGTGATACAGAATCTCGTGGAAAATATCCTGAAATACAGCCTGGGCGGAACGAGAGTTTACATTGACGCAGGGAAGGAAAACGGGGAGATTTTCGTGACGATGAAAAACATTTCCGCCTATGAGATGAATTTTGAAGCGGAGGAAATGATGGAACGCTTTGTGCGCGGCGACGAATCACGGACGAGCGAGGGGCACGGCCTTGGCCTTGCGATTGCATCAAGCTACACGGCCAACATGGGCGGCCGCATGGAGCTTGCGGCAGACGGCGATCTGTTTAAAGTCATCCTGCGTTTCCCGGAGGCAGGCGAGGATTCTGCAGCGGGAGAAACAGCCACAAAAACCTGACTTGCATAAGAATGAGACAGAAGCGGGATTGCAGCAGGAAGGATCTACAGAAGGATTCTGAGAGAGTATGTAATCCCCGGGAGGAAAAAAATGGAGACAATCAGTATTATCATACCATGCTACAACGAAGAGGAAGCAATTCCGGTTTACTACGAGACGATGGTACGTCAGATGGATGAGATGGAAGAACAGCAGAAGGTTCAGTTCGAGCTGATCTTTGTTGACGACGGCTCGAAGGATCACAGCCTGTTTGAGATGCGCCGGCTTGCGCAGAAGGATATGCGCTGCCGTTACCTCTCGTTTTCGAGAAATTTCGGAAAAGAGGCAGCCATGTACGCCGGACTGCAGGCGGCCAAAGGCGATTACGTAACAGTGATGGATGTCGACCTTCAGGATCCGCCGTCCCTTCTTCCGAAAATGTACGCGATGCTGCAGAGCGGCACCTGTGACTGTGTAGCGGCACGCCGCAGTTCACGGGAGGGCGAGGGAAAAATCAAATCCTTCTTATCAAATGCCTTCTACGGTGTGATCAACCGCCTTTCCAGAACAGAGATTGTAAGCGGTGCACGGGACTACCGTCTGATGAGCCGCAAAATGGTGGATGCCGTGCTGGAAATGAGTGAGTACAACCGCTTTTCCAAAGGGATTTTCGGATGGGTCGGTTTTCACACAGAATGGCTGGAATTTGAGCACGAGGACCGCTGCGCCGGGACGTCGAAGTGGCCGCTTCGAAAGCTCCTCGCGTACTCGGTCGACGGCATCACAGGCTTTTCCGTAGCCCCGCTGTCACTTGCATCTGTCATGGGCGTGCTTTTTTTCCTGATTTCTATGATTCTGATCGTGTTCATCATCGGAAGAACGCTGCTGTTTGGCGATCCCGTTGCGGGCTGGCCGTCGATGGCATGCATCCTTTTTCTGGTGAGCGGTGTACAGCTTTTCTGCACGGGCATTGTAGGCATTTATCTTTCCAAGACATATCTTGAAACAAAGCACCGTCCGATCTATCTCTTAAAGGAGACGAGTGAAGAGACGGTCAAGATGCACAGTGTGCAGCCGGTGAAAAAGCAGGAGAGTGCTGCAAAGAGAAGAAAAGATACCCATACGGCAGAAAAGAAAAACGTGTATTTTCCAGAGTATGCCGACAAACGCCATGCGTCTGAAAGAGGAGAAATCCGGGCATGAAAAAGGAAATCTTAAAGGAAATAAGAGAGCCGGGAAAATCACGGAAAAAGAAAGGCCAGCCGAAAGGACGGCGGAACGGCTTCTTGGAAGGTCTTACCGGAAAGGATTTTACGGCGGCTGGTCTGTTTTTCTTTTCTTTGCTTTTGTGCCGGCTGTTCGTCCTGCAATACGGCGTATTCGGCTCCTCGATTGACTGGATCAGCCAGCACAGCACCCTTGCCGATTACTTCCGAAAGCGGTTTTACGCGACCGGAAACCTCTTCCCGGATTTCGCATGGAATCTGGGAGGAGGTCAGAATATTTACCATTTTGCCTACTACGGACTGCTGAGTCCGACCATGCTGTTATCCTACCTTTTCCCGTTCATCCCGATGGACCTGTGGGTGATGGGTTCCTCCGCGCTGCTGTATGCGGCGGATGCAGTGCTTTTTTATCAATGGATCAGCAAAAAGGGTCTGCATTACGGCAACTGTCTTTTTACATCACTTTTCTTTACGTGTTCTACCGCACTTCTATATCATTCCTATAATCAGCTTATGTTTGTCAATTATATGCCGTTTCTGCTGCTGGCTCTGCTGGGCGTGGATCGCCATTTTCAGAAGAGAAAGAGCGGTCTTCTGATTCTTTCCGTTCTTGGGATGATTCTGACCAGCTTTTATTTTTCTGTCGGCGGGCTGCTTGCGCTCACGGCGTATGCGGTGACGGAGTATTTGAAATGCGGTACAGAAAATGCTGCGTATGAAGCGGAACAGGAGAATCGAAAAGTGTCGCGGAATCAAAAGGCTGGGGCAGAGAAAAAGCAGATGGCAGGTGAAAAATCTTCAGGAACAGTCGAAGCTTTGGCGGGTTTGCGGAGCTTTTTTGGCGCAGCAATCCGCTTTGCGCTTCCGGTCCTCGCAGGAATCCTTCTTTCCGGTATTCTGCTGATCCCATCGGCTGCCGCCTTGTTCGGCGGCAGCGGCGAGGGCGGACGCGGCACCGCAGCGGGCGGCATCGCAGGACTTTTTACCGATCCGGCGATGTGGAAACCGCAGTTTCTGATCCTGCGTCTCTGCTACACGCCGTACGGCATTGGCCTCTCCGCATTTGCGGGGGTGGCGCTTTTGGGCAGAGTGATCGGAAAGAGCCGGTTGCGTGAGAAACTGTTGTCCTTCCTTTTGCTGGTATTCTTTTGTATTCCCCTGTTCGGCTATCTGCTGAACGGTGGCCTGTACAGCAAAGATAAAGTATTCATCCCGTTTCTTCCGGTCCTCTGTGCAGAAGTCGGGCTTTATGTGGAAAACCAGCTTGTCCGGAAGCGGGAGTGTGGAAAAAATCGAAGCACCGGGAATTTTAAGCGCAAAGTCATGACAGAGCTGCGAGAATTGTTTCCGTACCTCATAGTTCTGATTCTGATGTGGAATGCAAAGCAAGAGACATACTTTGAACCATACTGGCATCTCGGCATACTGGATGTGATCTGTGTGACTGCGTGCTATCTGGCATGGCGGTGGTTTCCGGCAAAAAAACAGCTGCGGGGCAGAGAGCTTCCGTTTCTACCGCTCGTCTTTAGTGCTGTGATTCTTGCATTTGCCGGAAAAGCAATCAATCAGGAAAAGCATGTGATGATCCCGCGCAAAACGTATGAAGCTCTGACGGACAGCAAGATTGCAGCGGCAATCCGCGAGATCCGTGCGGAGGATCCCGGCTGGTACCGTATGGAGCAGTATGGAGACGGCGGACAGAACCTTGCGAACGTCAACCGGATATGGGATATTGGGCAGAATGTTTCGACGATTTATTCCTCGGCATACAATGCAGAATATAAGAAATTCCGGGACGAGACGTATGGGATTAATGAAGCCTTCCGCAACCGCATGATGCAGACGGTTTCCGATGATCCGCTGTTCTGGCAGCTCATGGGCGTGAAGTACATTCTGGCAGAAACACGGCCGGAAGGGTATGAACTGTACCGGGATTACGGGGACTTTCAGGTTTATCGTGCCATATCCGCAGCGCCGGTTGCCTACGTGACAGACCAGGTGGTTTCCGAGACGGAATACAAATCGTTACCTTATCCGCAGAACCAGGAAATACTGGAGACGGCAGCCGTGATCCCGGATCAGGAAATGCGGAAGACAACAGCGGCAATCACGGATCAGGAAAAATCGGCGGAATCTGTGGATAATTTCAGAGCCGCTGCAGATTCAGATACAAAGAATGGTTCTGTAGGACCCCTGTTTCACAGTTGTTTTCAGAAAGTAAACCTTGAAATTCCAGAGACCGATCAGGAAGATCTGCGCATTCAGAAGACAGCGGACGGATATGAGATTGAGACGAAAAAATCCGTGACCGTCTCAGCAACGCTGCCGGGTGCCGCAGAGGGAGCGACGCTGCTCGCCGTTTCTTTCGAGGTGGAGAATCAGAAAGCGAGTCATGATATGTTCATCCGCATCAACGGCCAGACCAACCGCCTGACCGGCATCAACCATACGTATGCCAATGGGAATACACAGTTTAACTATCTTGTAACGATGAAAGAAGATGGAACTGCATTCATTCGGATGGGAAAAGGCCATTATATCCTGAAAAATTTTGAGACATGGACTGGTATGGCACAGCCGTTGGAAAAAACGGAGCAGCTGTACAGTCAGGCGGTTACCCTGATTGGCGGAACAACAGCAACATACGGCGGCGACGGCATCACAGGTGTGGTTTCCGCGGAAAGAGACGGATACCTCATCACCAGCATTCCATACGATGAAAATTTTGTGCTGAAAGTGGATGGGAAAGAAACAATGCTGTTCCGCGCAAACACGGCATTTCTCGGCGCAAAAATCCCATCAGGCGAGCACAAAATTGTTCTTGTGTACCATGCGCCCGGACGGGCGGCTGGCAGTTGGTGCAGCCTGATGGGAGGAATGCTGGCACTCATCCTTGTGATCTGTGAAAAAAAGAAACAGCAAAACGGCAGCGAACGGGCAGGAGAGAGCAAAATGTTGCAAAAACAGCGGAAATATTATATCATCAGAGTGTAAAAATAGTTGTAGTGACACTTGGTGGAATGGAGCATATCTTTACAGCCGCAGGAAGAACTGGCAGCGTTTGCCCGGTTTGGAAACGCCGTTGCAAGCCTTTGTGTGGAGAAAAAAGGTGCTAGAGCGTGTCTGAAAAATCATTTCCGCAATCTGCAAGCCCCACTTTGCGGTATATTTTACCCTCATTCGGTTGCCGTAGCCCGCTACGCCGCCCTTATTCGGATAAAATCTCCCACGAACTGGGACTCGCAGTTCACGAAATGATTACCGGGGCCGGTCTGAATACGACGCAGGATGAAGTACATTTCCTTCCGTTCTGGGAAAATGGCGTCCGTTTCTTCACGATCGAAGGACCAAATAAAGAAAAAGTGGAATTCAGCCAGTATTTGTAACGATTCCAAGCCATGCGAAATGGAAGAAAAATCGCGAATCATGCTTGCATGAATATCCGTTTGACCAGCAAAGCCTCTGCCGGAAAGCAAAATTTTTGCCCGGCAGAGGCTTTTTTACTTACTCTGAAACAAATACTACCGGATAGTCAAAAAGTGCAGACTATCCTTATGGAGTTTTACAGGAAATGTTGTTGGATTTCCAGTTACGGGACATCGTTATTTTGAAAAATTTTCAACAGCTTGGTTTTCTGGTTATCGGCGCGGAAGTCTGCTAATGTCTGACGTAGTGTTGTATGGCGGACGCGGTAGGTATTGGAGAGAAAACAGAAAAAAGTGATTCCCCAAAATACCGGCCAGAGCAACACACATTTATGGCGACCTGATGCTGTTTCACCTGGTGATTGGTGCAATGTATCTGGCGAAGGAAGAGATGACATATGAAGGAAAAAATGTTTCTGTGGTCAGAAAGCTGCTGAAACAGTATGGGTCAGATCCGTTCGAAAAACCCTGACGATACGGAATTGCCTGCATTACGTAGTTCAAATCAAATCGGTATTCTGGAAACTATTGAGCTTCACCCTCGTATTATTTTTACGTATTCACGCATATGGTTTTTTGTCAGCCATCCTCGTTTTCATGTCCCGGCTTGGAATTGACAGTCTGTAGACGATTCCTGACAAATCTTTCTTTTTTCTGAATGTTTTTAACTTTGCTTGTTATTTTTTCATCATTATAGTATGATGAATACAACAGCCAATTTTTTCAGAAAGGGGGAAAAACGCATGGGTATTACAGCTTACCTGCCGGTTTATTGGCTGATCGCACTCGTCGTTTTTTTAGTGATTGAAGCAGCAACACTTGGTCTTGCGACGATCTGGTTTGCAGGTGGGGCGCTTGTTGCTTTGATCGCTGCCATGTGCGGAGCAGGGATTGTGATTCAGATCGTACTGTTTCTTGTTGTATCGCTGGTACTTCTGTTTTTTACACGTCCGTTCGCCGTTCGCTTTCTGAATAAGGATACACTGAAGACGAACGTGGACCGTGTGGTTGGCATGGAAGGAGTCGTGACGGAAGAAATCTCCAATCTTGCGGGAACCGGAAAGGTTTCGCTTGGCGGAAATATCTGGACCGCGCGGACAGAAAACGAAGGAGGCACGATTCCCGTGGACACTGTTGTTGCAGTGCTCCGTGTGGAAGGCGTCAAGCTGATTGTAAAGGTCAAAGAAAAAGAAGGAGGAAATGAAACATGAGTGGTGGAGGAGTTGCAGGAATTTTATTGATTGTGCTTCTTGTGATTGTACTGTTTATTGCAGCATCGTGTGTGAAGATCGTGCCGCAGGCCAGTGCTTACGTTGTTGAGAGCCTTGGAAAATACAAAGGCACCTGGGCAACCGGTCTTCATTTTAAAGTTCCGTTTATCGAGCGCGTGGCCATCCGCGTGAATTTAAAAGAGCAGGTGGTGGATTTCCCGCCGCAGCCGGTTATCACAAAAGATAATGTTACGATGCAGATTGATACCGTTGTATTCTTCCAGATTACCGATCCGAAGCTGTTTGCATACGGTGTTGTCAATCCGCTGATGGCAATTGAAAACCTGACGGCAACAACGCTTCGAAACATCATCGGAGATCTGGAGCTTGATGAAACGCTGACATCCCGTGAGATCATCAACACGAAGATGCAGGCTGCGCTTGATATCGCGACCGATCCGTGGGGAATTAAAGTAAACCGTGTCGAGCTGAAAAACATTATGCCTCCGGCAGCCATTCAGGAAGCAATGGAGAAACAGATGAAGGCAGAGCGTGAACGCCGTGAAGCAATCCTGATTGCAGAAGGAGAGAAAAAATCGACCATCCTTGTTGCCGAAGGTAAAAAACAGTCGGCCATCCTCGATGCAGAGGCTGAAAAACAGGCGGCTATTCTTCGCGCAGAGGCAGAAAAAGAGAAACGGATCCGTGAGGCAGAAGGCCAGGCAGAGGCAATCCTCAAAGTACAGCAGGCAAATGCCGATGGTATCCGCGCGATCAAAGAAGCCGGTGCAGACGATGCTGTTCTTACCTTAAAGAGCCTCGAGGCACTCGGTGTTCTGGCAAATGGAAAGGCAACAAAGATTGTTGTTCCGTCCGATCTGCAGGGACTGGCAAGTCTGGCCACCACATTCAAAGGTATTGTGGAGGAACAGAAAGTGCCGGCAGGAAAAGAAGTGCAGAAGTAAAATAGAGATAAATCGATAAGAAAAAGAGAATTCTCCCACAGAAAGCGTGATGCCGGATGTGGGAGATTTTTCATGGACAGCGAACAAAAGTCCGCAGTTACAAGAGCCCCCGGTGACAGCCGTGATAACGGGAAAAATGGAAAGAGAGTGTTTTTAAAGTGCATAAAAATGCATATTATATGAATAATA
>OOAD01001626.1_pt1 | contig 11839 bp, 10 predicted proteins | sample 1671151 | NCBI WGS metagenome assembly OOAD01 (sample SAMN06348127, study PRJEB24527) | human gut metagenome | biome: human gut; feature: ankylosing spondylitis patient; material: feces | host: Homo sapiens | place: China | collected 2015-10
CCAGCGAACAGAAACATAATATTTCGTTTATACCGTTTTTCTTTTTCATTACATAAAATTATTGACTTGTGGGAGGACACTTATATCTGCCCTTTACACCCTAAGAAAGCACCACAAAATCTGCGACATTCACTACTCTTCGTGATCCTCATAGCTTGTATCTTCATGCAGGTTCGGCATCATATCAATACCACGGTTTGAATCTGCCTCAACATCCTTTCCAAAGTGATAATCATTGCCAGGTAAAATTGCATTTAAGAGAATACCGGCAATTGCAGCAATTGCAAGGGAAGTTAAAGTAATATCAGTTCCAGCAACGGTAAAAGTAAGTCCGTTAGAAAATCCAAGACCACATACGAAAATAACACCGGCAATGATCAGGTTGCGCGATTTTGTCAAGTCTACGTGGTTTTCTACAACGTTACGGACACCGATCGCAGAGATCATACCGTAAAGCATAAAGCTGACACCTCCGATGATCGCAGAAGGCATAGAACCGATCACTTCTGCCATCTTTGGAATAAAGCTTAAAATAATTGCATATAAAGCAGCGATACGGATAACCTTCGGATCGTGTACCTTACTTAACTCAAGAACACCTGTGTTCTCGCCATAAGTAGTATTTGCAGGACCACCGACTAATGCGGAGAGGGAAGTTGCAAGACCGTCACCGATCAAAGTGCGGTGAAGTCCCGGATCTTCGATAAAGTTTTCTCCGACAGTTGCAGAGATGGCAGACATATCACCGATATGCTCCATCATGGAAGCAAGGGCGATCGGAGCCATAACCAAAATAGCGGAGATATTGAATTTACAGATAGAAAATTTAGGAACACCTACCCATGCAGCAGATGCGATATTTGTAAAATCAAGGATTGCGGAACCATCTGCATTTGTCATTCCAAGTGCATTGAAAATCAGTGCGGCAGCATAGGAAACAACAACACCCATCAGAATCGGGATGATCTTAAACATTCCTTTTCCCCAGATATTAAATACAATAATGGTAGCCAGTGCAATAAATGCAAGAAGCCAGTTTGTGGAAGCATTGTTTATGGCAGAGCCGGAAAGACTTAAACCGATACAGATAATGATCGGACCTGTTACAACAGGTGGAAGGAAACGCATAACTTTTTTTACACCTGCAAGACGGATGATAAGAGCAAGTATTAGATAAAGTAAACCTGCTACGACGATACCGCCACATGCGTAGGAAAGTTTGTCTGCGTTGGACATATCGGCAAAAACGCCGGTGTCAAGATTTGCGATAGTTGCAAATCCGCCTAAAAAGGCGAAGGATGAACCGAGAAATGCAGGAACCTTGAATTTGGAACACAGATGGAAAAATAATGTTCCCACACCTGCGCAGATCAAAGTAACCTGAACGTGAAGTACATCTTCACCAAAGTAGCTGTTTACTAAAATCGGTACGAGAATGGTTGCACCGAACATAGCGAACATGTGCTGTAATCCTAAGATTAACATTTTTGGGACGCCAAGAACGCTGGCGTCACGGATTGCTCCGTTCTTTTCGTTCATAAAAAACTTCCTCCTTAAAAGTAAAATGAAAATGATAAGGTTTTATGATTTACCTCAAATTAATTTATTATAGCATAGGAAAACGGGATGTTACAATAAAAAAATGCAATTGCTTTTACTTGAAGCGTAAGAAGGGAACGTGGTACAATGGGTATCAGCAGGATCCTGACGGGAAAACGTCAGAACATTGGATTGGCAGACTGAGGATAAGTCTGTAAAACAATTCAGAAAGAAAGGATTTACCATGGATATTATTTTGAAACTCTCTGAAGAACTTGGTATCAAAAAAAGTCAGGCAGAGGCAGCAGTGAAATTGATCGATGAGGGGAATACCATTCCTTTTATCGCCAGATATCGTAAGGAAGTGACCGGTTCTTTAAATGATGAGGTGCTCCGTAATCTATATGAGCGTCTTACCTATCTCCGAAATCTGGAAGAGCGTAAGGAGACTGTTTTAAACAGCATTGAGGAACAGGGAAAACTGACAGATGAATTAAAGGCACAGATTCTTGCGGCTGAGACGATGGTTGCAGTGGAGGATTTATACCGCCCTTATAAACCAAAGCGCAGAACAAGGGCTACGATTGCAAAGGAGAGGGGACTCGAACCCCTTGCCAATGTGATCACTTTACAGATGTTAAACACACCGCTTGAGGCAGAGGCTGCCAAATTCATCAATCCGGAAAAAGAAGTCAATTCCGCAGAGGATGCGATTGCCGGAGCAAAAGATATTATCGCCGAGGCAGTTTCAGACGAGGCGGATTACCGTACGAGAATCCGTGACCTTACCATGAAAAAAGGTCATGTGACTTCCACGGCAAAAGATCCGGAGGCGGAATCTGTTTATGAGATGTATTATGAGTTTGATGAGCCTGTGAATAAGCTGGCTGGGCACCGCATACTTGCGTTAAACCGCGGTGAGAATGAGAAGATCCTTAACGTGAAAGTGGAGGCGCCGGAGGAAGATATTTTACGTTTTCTTGAGCGGAAAGTGATCACAAGAGACAATCCGAATACAACACCTGTATTAAAAGAAGTTGTGGCAGATGCTTACGACCGTCTCATTGCGCCTGCGATCGAGCGTGAGATCAGAAGCAGTCTCACTGAGATGGCAGAGGATGGTGCGATCCGTGTGTTTGGCAAGAACTTAGAGCAGTTATTGATGCAGCCGCCGATCGCAGGACAGGTTGTGCTTGGCTGGGATCCGGCATTCCGCACCGGATGTAAACTCGCAGTGGTCGATCCGACCGGAAAAGTGTTAGATACGACTGTCATTTATCCGACTGCGCCACAGAACAAAGTGGAAGAGGCAAAGACGGTATTAAAAAAACTTATTTCCAAATATCATATTACATTGATATCACTTGGAAATGGAACTGCGTCAAGGGAATCTGAGCAGGTGATCGTCGATTTATTAAAAGAGATTCCGGTAAAAGTACAGTATATTATCGTCAATGAGGCGGGCGCTTCTGTCTACTCAGCAAGTAAACTTGCGACAGAGGAATTTCCGAATTTTGACGTGGGACAGCGAAGTGCAACTTCCATGGCAAGACGTTTGCAGGATCCTCTGGCAGAGCTTGTAAAAATTGACCCGAAATCCATCGGTGTCGGTCAGTATCAGCATGATATGAACCAGAAAAAATTAAGTGAGGCGTTAAGCGGTGTGGTTGAGGACTGTGTGAATAAAGTCGGTGTAGATCTGAATACTGCTTCTGCTTCTCTGTTGGAGTACATTTCCGGTATCAGCAAAGTGATCGCAAAAAATATTGTAGCTTACCGCGAAGAAAACGGAAGATTTGGATCCAGAAACCAGCTTCTAAAAGTGGCAAAATTAGGACCAAAGGCCTACGAGCAGTGTGCCGGATTTATGCGTATCACAGATGGCAAAAATCCGTTGGATGCTACAGGTGTGCATCCGGAGAGTTATGATGCCACAAAGAAACTGCTGGATAAATTAGGATTTACCATGGAAGATGTCAAAAACCGGAACCTGGATGGTATTTCTAAAAAAATCTCCAATTATGACAAACTGGCAGAAGAACTTGGTATCGGAGCCATCACCTTACAGGATATTGTGAAGGAATTGGAAAAACCGGCGCGTGATCCGCGTGAGGATATGCCGAAACCTATCCTGCGCAGCGATGTCCTTGAGATGAAAGATTTAACTCCAGGCATGGTTTTAAAAGGAACCGTAAGAAACGTCATTGATTTTGGTGCATTTGTCGATATCGGAGTACATCAGGATGGTCTGGTCCACATTTCGCAGATGAGCGACAAATTCATCAAACATCCACTCGAAGTCGTCAGCGTCGGTGATATCGTGGAAGTGAAAGTCATGAGTGTCGATCTGAAAAAACAGCGTATCCAGCTTACGATGAAATTGTAATTGTTTTAAATGGAATTATAATTGTTTTAAAATTGATATTGACAAGTGACAGACATATGCATAGAATAGACATGTAAAACAAATAAGGAATTCTTCGGGGCAGGGTGATACGATAACGTAGATTCCCGACCGACGGTGATCTGGCGATCAATGAATGCCAGAAAGTCCGTGACCTGCGCAAGCAGCTGATCCGGTGTGAGTCCGGAACCGACAGTATAGTCTGGATGAGAGAAGAAAGCGTGTTTTTTAGCATGTAGAATTTAACAGGGAAACCTGTATAAGCCCCGGATATTCATATATCCGGGGTATTTTATTACACGTAATATTCACCTCGAATTCCAAGTTCAAACAGAAAAGGAGACGAGTGACAATGAGCACACAAACAGCAACCGTAAACAAAACAGAAAAGAGAGTCAATGTAAGATACCTTACCGTAACAGCAATGTTATCCGCAGTAGCGTATATTTTAATGTTTCTGGATTTTTCAGTGCCATTCATGCCAGCATTTATTAAAATGGATCTTTCAGAGCTTCCGGCATTAATTGGTTCATTTGCAATGGGACCTTTATGTGGTGTCGTTGTATGTTTGATCAAAAACGTACTGCACTTATTCATCACAACGACAGGCGGCGTCGGCGAGTTATCAAACTTTATTTTAGGCGTAGCCTTTGTGCTTCCGGCAGGACTCATTTACAAACACAAAAAGAACCGTAAATCTGCACTGATCGGCTCCCTGACCGGTGCGGCATTCATGGGAATCTTTAGTATTGTTTCTAATTACTTTCTTGTATATCCGGTATATTACAACTTTATGCCGGAGGAAGTGATTTTGGCAGCTTATCAGGCGATTCTTCCATCTGTAAAAAATATTTTACAGTGTCTGATCTGCTTTAACATGCCATTTACCATTGTCAAAGGAATGTTTTCCGTTGTGATCACGTTCCTTACTTACAAACATATCTCCCCGATTTTAAAAGGAAGCCAGAACCGCTAAGCGTGAAAAAAAGCTGCTGGAATAGGCGGGCAAACAGTAACTAAAAAAATTTGGAAAAGACGTATTTTATATGCGTCTTTTCTTTTTTTGCAAAAAATGATATACTTTTTTTGTTAAAGAACAGGAGGCCAAATCCTCTCCTCGCTATAGAGCTCGGATTTTGCTTCGCAAAACAAGGAGGCTTAGGATTATATGCAATTTGATATAAAGTTAAAATCTCAGGATATGTACCGATTTAATATGTATCAGACCTACACAGGATTTCATGGATGGTTTTCCATTATTGTATCCATTATTATTTTTATTGTGGCGGGCTTAACATATGGTGGACTAGACATTACCTATACGGTTTTGTATATTGCGTTTGGCATTATCTTCTTATTATATATGCCGGTTACGCTGTGGCTGCGTTCCAAAAGTGCACTTGCAGCATCAGAAGTGCTGCGTGGAACGTTACATTATCTTGTAGATGAAAAAGGATTTACTGTTTCTCAGGGGGAGGAGAGTGCAAACCTTCCATGGGATCAGATTTACAAAATGGTAGCGACAAAAAGCAATGTTTTGGTTTACAGCACAAGGATCAATGCGTATATTATTCCGAGAGAGCAGTTGGGAGAACAGTATAAGGATCTTGCAAAAATTGCAAATGAGAAGCTGCCAAAACATCGTGTAAAAATGCAGTAGGGGACATTTAACAGGAAGGATAGCGATATGAAAGAGACAATGATCGAGACATTTTCTCCCGAAGAGACACATGCCATCGGGAAAAAAATCGGGCAGCAGGCAAAACCGGGAGATGTATACACATTAATTGGAGATCTTGGTGTCGGAAAAACTGTATTTACGCAGGGAATTGCGGAGGGTCTTGGTATCAGGGAACCAATCTGCAGCCCGACATTTACCATCGTACAGGTTTATGAGGAAGGGCGTATGCCGTTCTATCATTTTGATGTTTACCGTATCGGGGACATTGAGGAGATGGATGAGATCGGATATGAGGACTATTTTTATGGAAATGGTCTGTGCATGATTGAGTGGGCAAATCTGATCGAAGAGATCCTGCCGGAGAAAAGACATGATATTTCTATTGAAAAGGACTTGGAAAAAGGCTTCGATTATCGTAAAATTATCATTCGAGAGTTAGATTAGCAGGAAAGGCAAAAAACGTTATGAAAATATTAGGGCTTGACAGTTCAGGACTCGTCGCAAGTGTTGCGATCGTAGAGGACAATGACTTAAAGGGCGAATATACCGTTAATTATAAGAAAACACACTCCCAGACACTTCTCCCGATGTTAGATGAAGTGGCAAAAATGATCGAATTGGACTTAAATTCCATCGATGCCATCGCAGTTTCCGGTGGACCGGGTTCTTTTACCGGACTTCGTATCGGTTCTGCCACAGCAAAGGGACTCGGACTGGCGCTTGGGAAACCGTTGATCCACATCCCTACAGTGGATGCTCTTGCATACAATCTCGCAGGTAACAGAGACATCATCTGTCCGCTGATGGATGCAAGAAGAAACCAGACGTACACAGGCTTGTACCGTTTTGACGGAAATCAGATGGAAATTATAAAACCGCAGTGTGCAGTGGGAATTGATGAGATTATCGCAGAAGTGAACAAACTCGGACAGGCAGTTGTCTTTTTAGGGGATGGCGTGGCAGTGTTCGAAACATATATCCATGAAAACTGCACGGTGCCATATACCTTTGCGCCAGCGCATGTGAACAAACAGCGTGCGGGAGCAGTGGCAGCACTTGGAGAGATCTATTATACAGAGGGAAAAACAGAGACAGCGGAGGAACACAAACCTGATTATTTAAGACTTTCCCAGGCAGAGAGAGAAAGACTTGAAGGGGAGCAGAAAAAATGATTCAGATTCGGGAAATGCAGGTGAGAGATACCGATGCAGTCGCAGAAATAGAACGGCAGATATTTTCACAGCCGTGGAGCAGACAGGGATTTTTAGATGCAGTCAGCCTTGGTAATACGGTTTTTCTTGTAGCAGAGGAAAATAACCGCATCATTGGATATATTGGTATGTATCTGGCAATGGATGAGGGAGAAATTACCAATGTTGCAGTAGCACCGGTAGAGCGCTGCCATGGAGTTGGTGGTATGTTACTTACAGAATTATTAAAAATTGCAGAAAACAAAGGCGTCGCAAGAATTGTTCTGGAAGTACGTGCATCAAATGACAGTGCCATCAGGCTGTATGAACGCAATGGGTTTGTACAGTGTGGTATGCGCAAAGGATTTTATGAATTTCCAAAAGAGGATGCCTATGTAATGGTACACGGGCACTGAGAGATAGTATAGAGTTAGAAAAGGAGAAATCCATGTTAGACGTATGTCTTTTAGGAACAGCAGGCATGATGCCACTTCCACACAGATGGCTTACCGCAGCGCTGATGCGCTATAACGGCAGCAATCTGTTGATCGACTGTGGTGAGGGAACGCAGATCGCCATCAAGGAAAAAGGATGGACATTTAAACCGATTGACGTTATTTGTTTTACCCATTACCATGCAGATCATATCAGCGGACTTCCGGGGCTGCTTCTCACAATGGGAAATGCGGAACGGACAGAACCACTCACAATGATCGGACCAAAGGGGCTTGAAAAAGTAGTAAGTGCGCTGCGCATGATCGCCCCGGAACTTCCTTTTGAGATCAGGTACATAGAATTGACCGGACCGGAAGAGGATATGGAGATCAACGGATATCATATTCATGCATTTAAAGTAAATCATAATATCAGCTGCTATGGATACACAGTCGAGATCAGACGTGCCGGACGATTCGATGTGGAACGAGCCAGAAACAATCAAATTCCACAGAAATTGTGGAATCCGTTACAAAAAGGCCAGACAGTCACAACGGAGGATGGAATTACTTTTACCCCGGACATGGTGCTTGGGGCACCGAGAAAAGGAATCAAGGTAACCTATTGTACGGACACAAGACCAACAGAAAACATTGTAAAATGTGCAAGGCATTCCGATCTTTTCATCTGTGAGGGTATGTATGCAGAAAAAGATAAAATAGCAAAAGCAAAACAATACAAGCATATGACATTTTATGAAGCCGCAGACATGGCCAAAAGAGCCGGGGTGGAAGAAATGTGGCTGACACATTTTTCACCATCTTTAGTTCATGCAGAAGATTATATGCCTGAGGTGAAAAAGATTTTTCCAAATGCTTATCTTGGAAAAGATGGGAAGAGTGTCGAATTACTTTTTGATGAAAATGAATAGGATTTTTGGATCCTGAAATGTTACATGTAGTTTGGATAAAAAGAAAGGCAGGGCGATTTTATGAAAAATACAAAATTTGTGATCATAATCGTGGTGTGCGTGTGTGTAATATTGGGCGGTTATTACTATCTCACCAATCGGAACAATGCAAAAGAAGAAGAGAATATTACATTGACAGAGATACAGGAACTGACGACGAAAAATCTGGATAAAAATTTTCCAGCTACTCCTCGTGAAGTTGTGAAGCTTTACAATCGTATTATCACCTGTTTTTACAATGATGAATATACGGATGATGAACTGTATGATCTTGGAGATCAGGCGAGAAAACTTTTTGATGATGAACTGCTGGAAAATAATCCAAGAGATGAATATTTTAAGGATTTAAAAGAAGATATTTCAGAGTATCATGATAAAAGTAAGACCATTGCGTCTTCTGCTGTAGACAGCAGCAATGATGTGGAATACAAAGAAGTAGATGGGGACGACTGTGCTTATGTGAAGGCTTCCTATTTTATAAAAGAGGGAAGCGCATACAGCAGGACTTATCAAATGTATGTTTTGAGAAAGGATGCAGATGGAAACTGGAAGATTCTGGTGTTCTATCAGGTGAATGGTGACTCTTCAGATGATGAATAAAGAGATAAAAATACTTGCAATCGAAAGCTCCTGCGATGAGACCGCAGCAGCCGTAGTAGTAAATGGCCGTGATGTCAGAAGTAATGTAATTTCATCTCAGATCGCACTGCACACGTTATATGGTGGTGTTGTACCGGAGATTGCTTCACGTAAACATATTGAGAAAATCAATCAGGTAATTGAACAGGCATTGTCGGATGCATCTGTTACGCTGGATGATATTGATGCAATAGGAGTAACTTATGGACCTGGTCTGGTGGGAGCTCTCCTTGTTGGAGTGGCAGAGGCGAAGGCAATCAGCTATGCAAAAAACATTCCATTGGTAGGTGTACATCACATTGAGGGACATATCAGTGCAAACTACATTGAAAATAAGGAATTAGAGCCGCCGTTTTTATGTCTTGTTGTATCAGGTGGACACACACATCTTGTGAAAGTACTTGATTATGGAAAATACGAGATCCTTGGCAGAACGAGAGATGACGCAGCAGGAGAAGCTTTTGATAAAGTCGCACGTGCCATTGGACTGGGGTATCCGGGCGGACCGAAAATCGAGAAAGTGTCACATGAGGGAAATCCACATGCGATGGAATTTCCGCGTGCAAAAATAGAAGATGGACCATACGATTTCAGTTTCAGTGGCCTGAAATCGGCGGTGTTAAATTACATTAACGGATGTAATATGAAGGGTATTGAGGTTGTGCAGGCTGATGTTGCTGCTTCTTTCCAGAAAGCGGTCACAGATGTGCTGGTTGGAAATGCGATGAAAGCAATCGATGAGTTTAAAATGGACAAATTTGCGATCGCAGGAGGTGTGGCGTCCAATGGAACATTAAGGGAGGCTATGCGTGAAGCCTGTGAGAAAAAAGGTGTGAAGTTCTATCATCCGTCACCAATTTTCTGCACCGACAATGCAGCGATGATTGGTGCTGCAGCTTACTATGATTTTCTGGCAGGAAAAAGGGATGGATTAGATCTGAATGCGGTTCCAAACCTAAAACTTGGAGAACGTTAATAAATAATTGGCTATAGAATTGATGATGGAAGGAACAGGGATGGAAAAACAAAAATATGCTGCAATTGTTCTGGCAGCAGGCTCCGGAAAGAGAATGAATTCCCAAGTGCATAAACAGTATCTTATAATACAGGACAGACCAGTCCTGTATTACTCGTTAAAAGAGTTTCAAGATAGTGCAGTAGATGAAATTGTTCTTGTAGTTGGAAAGGGCGAAGAGGAATTTTGCAGAAGAGAAATTGTGGATAAATACGGAATTTCTAAGGTCAAGGCTATCGTTGAAGGTGGCAAAGAACGCTATCATTCTGTGTTTGAAGGGTTAAAACAGACAAGCGATGCGGATTATGTGCTGATCCATGATGGGGCAAGACCTTTTGTGAATCAGGACATCATCAGGCGCTGCATGTTGGAGGTGCCGGAATATCAGGCATGTGTTGTTGGCATGCCGGTGAAAGATACCATTAAGATTGCAGATGAAGGAGGCTATGCAAAGCAGACACCAGACCGGAAAAACGTCTGGATGATACAGACACCACAGACTTTTTCGTATGCACTTATTTACGAGGCATATGAGGAAATGTTAAAAACAGAGGATACTGCGATTACGGACGATGCTATGGTGTTGGAACGCATCAAAGGCAAAAAGTCAAAGCTGATCGAGGGAAGTTACCGCAACATCAAAATTACAACACCGGAGGACCTGCTGATCGCCAATGTTTATTTACAGCACCCGGAATGACAATACATTTGAGGGCAAAACAAAAAATATCAAAAAATGTAAAAAAAATGGTTGACAGAGAGGAGTTCTGATGATAGAATAAATCTCGCACTGATTGAGGTGCGAAACACGGAGAGGTATCGAAGTGGTCATAACGAGGCGGTCTTGAAAACCGTTTGTCCGCAAGGGCGCGTGGGTTCGACTCCCACCATCTCCGCCATAGAGTACAAAAAGCCTTTATTTATAGGCTTTTTTTATATTATCAACTATGTATGCCGATAAATCTGCAAAAGTCCTCTGAGCAGATGATATACAGAGGCAGACAGGCACGGGAAACAATATTGAATTTATCTTCTCAACCATACTATAATAAGGTGAATTACTGGGAAATGAAAAAGGAGTTGTTTGTATGTTAGAACAGAAGAAAGTTGCGATCTTTAATGACCTCAGCGGTTTTGGACGCTGTTCCATCAGCGTTATGCTGCCGCTGCTTTCTGTCATGGGCCATCAGGGGGTGGCGATTCCGACAGCGATTCTTTCCATGCATACGGAATTCCCGCATTATCATCTGGTGGATTTTACGGATGAGCTTCCTGCTTATCTGGAAAGCTTTCAAAAGGAAGGCCTTTGCTTTGATGCACTTTGCACAGGCTTTTTAGGCAATGAACGTCAGGTACAGATTTTGAAACAATATTTAAAGCATGCAGACAAACAAATGAAAGTGATCATGGATCCGGTCATGGGAGATCATGGACGCTGTTATCCTACAATAGAACCCGCCATCATTGAAAAAATGAAGGAACTTGTTCAGGAAGCCCATGTGCTTTTGCCTAACCTGACGGAGTTATGCCTTCTTTGTGATCAGGAATATCCTGAACAAATGCCGGATGATGCTTTTCTATTGGACTGCTGTCGGCAGTTGGAAGCGAAAGGCCCTTCTCAGATCGTTGTGACCGGAATGGAACAGGATGGCCGGATGTGCACATGGGTCTATGAAAAAGGCAGTGTACAAAAAGTGTGGAATCGCAAAATCGGAAACGGACGTCCCGGCAGCGGCGATGTTTTCGCTGCGGTTGTCAGCGGTTCTTTGCTGCGGGGAGATTCGCTGGTGGACAGTGTGCAGCGGGCAGCGGATTTTGTCGGGGACAGCATGGAACTGACCCTTCAGATGAAAACGCCGCATGCATACGGATTATGTTTTGAGCCGCTTCTTCATCGTCTGATGGATTGACGAGATAAAGCTGATTTTACATTCTTTTACATTCCTTTGAAGTTTTTTTGAATGCA
>OOAD01001631.1_pt1 | contig 11797 bp, 7 predicted proteins | sample 1671151 | NCBI WGS metagenome assembly OOAD01 (sample SAMN06348127, study PRJEB24527) | human gut metagenome | biome: human gut; feature: ankylosing spondylitis patient; material: feces | host: Homo sapiens | place: China | collected 2015-10
GACGTGTGCTCTTCCGATCTCTTCTACACTTACATTACTGTTGAACGCCCTCTTCGTCTTATATATAAGGATGTGAAGACAAAGTATGCTGCGCTCGATGAAAAGAAGCGGAGCGAAGCTTTGGCAAACATCGTTGCATTGGACGATATTGATACAGAACGCACCGATGCTGAGTTCTTTGCTTACTTGGAGTCGAAGAAGATAAAGACTACCGCAAAACTTATCAAAGATTGTCGCACCTTCTTTGGTGAAGTGTCTGAAACAGCTCCCGAGGTTCATGTCATACCACTTGATGATAGCAGCGACTTGGTAGCTGACACTAATTTGCGTGACTATGAATCGATTCCATTCAAGACGGATATTCAAGAGTATTTTCAAAACGAGGTGCTTCGCTTTGCTCCTGACGCATGGATGGATAGAGAGAAAGACAAGATAGGTTGCGAGTTCCCCATTTCAAAACTGTTTTATGAATATCAGCCGCTGCGTTCAGTAGAGGATATCCTTGCGGATATTCGGGCTCTCGAAGAAGATGAGGAACAGAGCATACAATCACTGATTAATGATTAAAAGCTATCATGAAAACTTACGAAGAATATAAAGTCAGCGGAGTAAAGTGGCTGGGTAAGGTGCCAAAACACTGGGAAATATGCCGTTTCAAAGATTTTATAAGCCTACAGACACAGACTTCACTCTCAGAAAATAAAATAGGCTTAGAAAATATTGAATGTGCGACAGGAAAATTCATCGAAACGAATTCAGAATTTGAAGGAAATGGCATTGCTTTTGACGTAGGGGATGTTATCTATGGGAAATTACGCCCCTATTTAAAAAAAGTGTGGTTATCTACTTTTAATGGCAATGCTGTTGGAGATTTTTTTGTATTTAGAGCAAAGAATACAAACTCTGCTTCTTATATAAGATATGTTATGCTTTCTGATGGTTTCACAAAAGAAGCCGATGGCTCTACATTTGGCACAAAAATGCCTCGCGTTTCTTCAAACTTCATAATGTCAATGCGGTATTTTCTTCCCCCTCCTTTCGAACAACAAGCCATTGCAGACTACTTGGATGCCAAGACGGAGAAGATGGACCAAATGATTGCTAAGGCAGAAAAGAAAATAGAATATCTTGGTGAACTTAAACAATCACTTATTACTCGTGCCGTGACACGAGGACTGAATCCCAATGCACCACTCAAAGATAGTGGAGTGAAATGGATTGGCAAGGTCCCGAAACATTGGGAAATTATGCCTTTTAAATATTATGGCAAATTACACAAAGGACTTACATTTTCAAAAGCAGACTTAACAGCAACTGGTGTTCCTGTAATAAACTATGGTCAAATCCACTCAAAAGAAAATAAGAGTGTACGATTTTTTGAAGAAGGAATAAGATTTATCCCAAGGGAACTCACTAAAAATGGAGATTCCGCTTTGGTAAAACAAGGAGATTTTATTTTTGCAGATACTTCAGAAGATTTAGAAGGGTGTGGAAATTGTGTTTATAATGATACAACAAATCCTATTTATGCTGGTTATCATACCATTATATATAAAGAAGTCATCTAAACTAATGAATTCTTAACATTTTCTTAGGAGCAGAACGACAAAAACGATGTAGTTCCACGCTTCCCAACTTGTCAATGTTGTGTCATGTCTGACAAGTACACTACGAAACGAGTCCATCCACGCATTTGTCCTTTCGATGATGTACCTTTTCCTATAGAGCTCGTTTATCAGCAATTCGTTTCTGTCATACCCACCGTTTCTTTTGTTGAAGCATACATTGGGGAACACCCCATGAGAGAAGCATTGATTTCTAAAATCCTCGCTGTCAAAGCCGGCATCTGCATTCAAGAATAGTCCGTCAACAGAAATGCCCGCTTCCTCCAAAGTTCCGAATATCTCATCCGTCGACCTTTTAATACGGTATAAGTCATTATGCTCTCCTGATACAGGAACAGACATGGCCAAAGGAAGCCCCTGTCTGTCAGTCAGATACAAGGCATTGGTAGTCTTTGATTTCTTCCGTCCTTGATAGCCAACGGATTCACCTCCTTTCACAGCTCGGGTGTGACTTCCGTCTAAATCCACGCTGGACATATCGAGCTTGCTACGGTACTTCTTCAAAAGATTTGTCCACATATACTTCCATTCTCCGTTCTTGCACCATTTTCTGAAGTGGTAGAACAATGTCTTGTAGCTGAGTACAACATCTGAAAAAAGGGATTTAACCGGAAGCATATGCCATTGGATACCCGTCTTTAGTTTGTACAGAATTCCATTTATCACTTCAGTTATGTCAGCTTTGCAGGTAAATCCACGTTTTGCCACTGACAGATAGGGGAGAATTTCCAAAATTATTGTATTTTTGCTGAGTACTTGGTACATATGGGAGATTTGTAACTTATTGTTTGCGGTAAAACAAAGATACAAAAATCTCCCATTTTATATTTTCTCAATAAGTTTAGATGACTTCAAAACAAGAGAAAGAGATTGCAAATACTTAGCTTATTTATTTAGGTCAAATGTATGGCGTTCACAAATTCGTTGTAGAGTAAGTGGTATAAAAGTCTATAGTATAACTCAAGGAATCATGTCACAAGTAAATATTCTCTTACCTCCTATGTCCGAGCAGAAAGAGATTAGCACATACTTAGACATAAAATGTTCAAAGATAGACCACATTGTCGCTACCCAAAAGAAAAAAATTGCTTATCTTCAAGAACTGAAACAAAGCCTTATCACCAATGTAGTGACAGGCAAGGTTAAAGTAAGCTGATACATTATAGAATATAAGACCATGAAAGCAAGCAATAACAAGGAAGAAAAACCTCATTTCGTAAAGCGAGATAAATTTGCCATAACCGCAGAATATAAGCAATGGTTTGCCGATATCAAATCTCGTTTGCGAAACAGTCAGATAAAAGCAGCCATCAAAGTAAACGGTACACTGCTGGAATTCTATTGGAGCTTAGGTCGTGACATTGTAAAGATGAAAGCGGAACAAGCATGGGGAAGTGGTGTTTTGCAACAGCTCAGCTTTGATTTGCGAGATGAGTTTCCTGATATGAAAGGATTGTCATACACCAACTTGCGATATGCGGCACAGTGGTTCAGATTCTATACAAGTGATGATGAGTCAATTTGCCAACAACTTGTTGGCGAATTATCCATGCCACAAAAATTCGCTCTTGTGCCTTGGGGACATCACATTGAAATCATGGCCAAGAGTAAGAGCGTGGACGAAGCATTGTTCTATATAAACGAAGTGATTGCCGACAACTGGAGTCGCGCCACCCTGATGAATATGCAGAAAGCAGGCCTTTATGAAAGACGAGGAAGAGCGCAAACCAATTTCAACAACAAGTTGCCACAACCGCAAGATGAACTGGCACAAGAAATATTGAAAGACCCTTATAACTTTGATTTCCTTACGTTGCGAGAACCATATAATGAACACATGCTTGAAGAAGCCTTAGAACACAATATCCGTCGGTTTCTGCTAGAATTAGGTACAGGTTTTGCATACGTTGGGAGCCAGATGGAACTCCGCATGCCTGGTGGAACCAGCTACTTTCCGGATATGGTATTCTATCATACAAAACTGAAATGCTATGTCGTGCTTGAGCTTAAAGTCGTGGAATTTGAACCTGAGTTTGCCGGTAAACTCAACTTCTATGTATCGGCGGCAGACCATCTTTTAAAAGATGACAATGACAACCCCAGTATAGGATTGCTGGTATGCAAGTCGAAAAACGAGACCGTGGTAAAGTGGGCTTTTGAAGGCATTGACCGCCCGTTGGGAGTAGCAACCTATGAACTTGATGAAGTACTGAAAAAGACACTGGCAGAGAAACTGCCAAGTATTGAAGACATAGAAAATGCAATAGAAGAGTAAATTGTGCGGAAACACTGCACGGTTATACACGAGCTTTGCAATCATAAAACGAAAAATATGAACCGATATGTTTGAACTACTAAACGAAACTCTCTTTGAGAAACATATGGCAGAATACCTTGCAGGAAGCAAGATGTACAATCAACGCACACCAAAGGATTTCAATATTCAAAAGTTGGTGGACTCAGATATGCTTTTACAATTCTTACGCGAGCAACCTATATGGCAGAAACTTATTAATCAAGGTTTTGCAGACGAACAAGATGCGCTCAACATTGTGATTGAAACCATCAATACGAAAATTAATCGTGGTGAGAGTTTGCTGTCACTGTTGAAAAACGGCTTCATGCTGCAAGGTCGACGCATCCGATTGGCGGCTTTCAAACCGGAGATGACTCTCGATGATGATGCCGACCACCTCTACCAGAAAAATATCTTCAGCGTGGTTCGTCAGATGAAGTACAGCACCCTGGGCTTCGATAAGGAGAATGAACTCGACCTCTGCATCCTGTTAAACGGTCTGCCTATCATTACTCTGGAGTTGAAGAACGAAGCTACCGGTCAGACTGTGGTGAACGCCATGCACCAATATCAGACCAACCGTCACCCACAAAACCGTATGCTTCGCACCTGTCTGGTTCACTTCGCCATGGATAACAACCGGGTGATGATGACCACCAAGCTGGCCGGCAATAATACACAGTTCCTCCCATTCAACAAGGAAACAGTGAATCCACAAGTAGAGGGAGATTATCCGACCTGCTATATGTGGAAAGAAGTGTTACAAGCTGATTCTTTACTAAATCTCATTCAGCATTTCATTAAACGCATTACACCTAAGAAAGGTGAACCGTTCTATATATTCCCCCGCTATCACCAATTGCGTTGCGTTCGTAATATCATTAGCGACGTGCGAGAGAAAGGCGTAGGTCAAACCTATCTTGTGCAGCACTCAGCAGGTTCAGGCAAAACAAAGAGCATGTCATGGCTGGCCTTCCAACTGGCAAACCTTCAGAATGCAGATAACACCCCGGTGTTCGATTCGGTTATCATGATAACCGACCGTATTGTACTCGACCGGAACATTGCCGATGAAATAAAGGGAATGGAAGAAGTAGCCGGTACTGTAAAAGACATCCGCAAAGGTTCACGTAATCTGGCAAAAGCATTAGCAGAAGGCGGTCACCGCATCATCATCTCCACTGAACAAAAGTTCAGCTTTGCATTACCTAAGTTGAAGGAGGCTGCCGGTTCACACTTTGCTGTCATCATAGACGAGGCGCATACAGCCTTTGGCAAGCAAGCGTCGCACGATGTGCGTCAAGTTCTCACCGACAAGAGTGAGCTTCGCGAAACGGTAGAAGAGTTCGGTATTGAGAGTCGTGAAGCCGAGAACAATATGCAAGACCAAATGTTGGCCGAACTGCAAGCTGCCCGCAGCATCAATAGCGGTCATATCAGTTACTTTGCTTTCACAGCCACGCCAAAGTCACAGACTTTTGCACTCTATGGCCGTAATGGAAAGGCATTCGACACCTATTCCATGAAACAAGCCATTGAGGAAGGCTTTATCCTTGACGTGCTGAAAAACTATACCACCTTCCAAACCATGTTTGAGCTGGTAAGTAAGGTAGATCTTCCTGAAGACACACCTGAATACGAAAAGCAGAATGCACTCCGCTTGATGATGCAATATGTGAACCAGCACCCATACGTCATCAACTACAAAGCCAATATGATGGTAGACTACTTCATGCAGCACTCTGCCCAAAAGATGAAAGGGCAGGCAAAAGCCATTGTAGTGACTTCCAGCCGCGCCAACGCCATATTGTTCCACCAAGCCATCACACGCCGGTTGAAAGAGAAGTACAATGGCGAGGTAAAAGCCCTTGTAGCATTCAGCGGTGAAGTAGAAATCAATGGTAACAAATATACCGAGGAAAAAATAAACGGCTTCGGAATCAAAGACAATGGCATTGCCGTTGAATTCAAACAGCCTAATCAAAGATTCTTGGTCGTAGCCGATAAGTTCCAGACCGGATTCGACCAGCCTTTACTCCATACCATGTTTGTAGACAGGAAGTTAGGCGGTGTGCAGTGCATCCAAACACTAAGTCGTTTGAACCGCTGTCATCCCGACAAGCAAGATACCCTGATTATCGACTTCGTAAACAAACACGAGGACATAAAGGCAGCGTTCGAAGACTATTACGATGCCACATGGTTACAAGGAAACTACAACCCATCAAACATCTATGAATATAAGAATGACATTGAGCGCAGGAAACTCTTTACACAGAGCGATGTAGATAAGGTTGTAACCTTATTGCTATGCGGAGATGAACAACAGATAGTCGGCATTCCATCTATCTTAGGACAACTGGTAAACGAATATGTGAAGCCTTTACCTGAAGAAGAACAGGAACTCATCCGCAAAGAGGTGAACCGTTACATCCGCCAGTACGGATTGCTTGCTCAGCTAATGAAATTCCTTGACCCTGACTTGGAACGTTTCTACATGTTCTGCAAGCTCTACTACAAATATCTGCCTTATACCAAGGAGACTTTGCCACTGGACATCTTGGAAAAGATTGACCTTGACAAGTATCGTATTCAATTAGCAGAACAGGGCTGTATCACATTAGAGGGAGAAGGTGGCAAACTGACACCTCCAAGTACTGCCAGCATTAGCGGTGGGGAGAAGGAGTTTGACAATCTCGATCATCTCATCCACATGATAAATGAGCCTTATGAAGGTTTCCTCAACGAGAATGACCAAATAATCCTTGAGTTGCTGCGTCAGTTGAGGAATGACCCTAACGTGAAGCAAGCATTCAGCGCAGAAAACTCCCACTCCAGCCTGTTGAAGATGGTAGAAAAGGAGTTCAACAAAAAAGTCGCGACACAGTTAGGCAAGTATATTAATTTGAAAAAACTGCTCAATAGCAATCAAGCTTTCAATGAGGAATTCTTAAACATGCTAGTAACCTTCCTAGGGCAAAGTTTCCATACAGGTAAGGTGCTTGAATATAATGAGGAGTTGCTTAAAGATGTGATGTTTGAGAAACTTGAAGATACTTTCAGTGAACTCTGCGGGCATGGCTATCGTGAACTTGAAGAAGTGCTCGATTGTCTTTTCGCCATCTTGAAGACCCACACTGTAAAGAACTTGGATGGGCTGAACACCATGATTCCAAATCAACTGAACAAGTTCTATCGTGGCGAGAACGAGCCGGTAGACTTGAAAGTGATATTCGGAGCATTGTTGCCTAAGTATGAGGCATTCCTCCGCAAACTCTATTACTTGAAAGAGGGAGAACTCTTTGTGTCTACCAAAGGTACAGATGGTTGGGTGGCCATCGTAAAGACTTTCCATGAAATAGATAACCTCTATTATAATCATGGCAAAAATCCGAAGTTGAACACTTTTGAAACCTACTATAAGTGCATTTCAAAGTGGAGAAACGAGAACGTTCACCTTGCTCCGGAACTACCCGATGCAGAGGTTGCTCCAGCCATCCACATGGTGGTCAGCATGTATATCTATGCCGTAATGGTCAGCATTACAGACTTGGAAATGGCAGGTTGTGAACTTGACAATTCGGGAGTTACTGCTCCTGATGTATGTCCTTCCACTCCTATAATCCCTTATAAAATGACTACAATGGCTGATTTGGGCAGAGATGATTCTAAAGACCAAAAGGTAGCGGATCATCCTATTGACAAGATGAACGAGGCAGAAAAGATGGACCTCTTGAAGCGCAGTATTCTGAAAGCACAAAGTTACACTCCGCTATTCACCAAAAAGCGTCATTGGATATCAATTTACAAAATGGCAGCACACAAGAACATCATCATCGATGGCGACTACGCACACTTCGTACAGCGTATCGGCATGATGGATCTGAAAAATATGCCTAGCGGTTTATCTGAAAACTATCTAAGCCGCATGAACAAAGGCGTTTTCGCTGATGATCTCAGCGAGTGGACAAGCATTGGCTTGAGCGGCATAAAACTCTCTGAGTTCACCGATATCAAGGAAACCGCAGAGAAATTCGGTAAAATCATCGACGAAATTAACTATAAGGAATAAGCCTGGAAACTAGTTTAAACAAAAAAGATGGCAACAAATAAAAATGCGATTGTTCGATACAGAGCTTTGGATAAATGCTTTAGTAGTAGAACTAGGAAATATTACATGAACGACCTCATTGAGGCTTGTCGTATGGCACTTGAACGCCAGAATGGTGATAGCGGTTCAAAAGGTGCCGAAGGAGTACAACGTCGTCAAATCTTTGACGATATGAACGACATGGAACTGATGTACGGAGTCACTATCGACAGAATCCAAGACGGTCATAAAAAATATTACCGCTACGCAGTCGACTCAAAAACAATGGCCGAAGCGGGTCCTTCTCAAGAAGAAATGGATTGCATACTTGAGGCTGCCGCCATCATGAAACGCTTTGAAGGAATTCCTCAGTTCGACTGGCTGGACGATCTGGAAAAGAAACTTTATACAACTTCAAAACTAGGTAGTGCAACTCTAAAGGCAGTTAGCTTCCAGCACAACCAATACCTTACAGGTATAGACAAGTGGTACAAGCCTATATTTGAAGCTATTGTAGCAAAGAAAGTAATAGAAATAAGTTACCATCCGTTTGGTAAAGATGTTAGAACAGTTGTGGTGAGCCCTTATCATTTGAAACAGTACAACAATCGTTGGTTCTTGATAGCGAAACGCAAGGACTTTGACAAAATGTCCAACTATGCGATAGACCGAATTAAAGAGATAAAGGAAACGACCAAAGTGTTTGAACCCCTAGACGATGACTTTGATTTCGAAGAGTTCTTTAGTGACGTGGTGGGCGTTTCCGTGCTTGAAGGCGCACCCGTGGAAAATGTTATTCTGCACGTTACCGACAAGGCGTGGAATTACATTACAACAAAGCCGCTGCATGAGTCTCAATCAGTACTAAACAGCAAACAAGCCGACGGTAAATGGGAGGTTCGACTGAAGGTACAAGACAACTATGAATTACGTTCGCTTCTACGTTCCTTTGGCGACAGTGTTGAGGTTATAGCTCCAGCCACCTTACGCCAAGAAATGAAAGAAATGGCCCGGCGTGTTTTCCAAATGTATAACGATTAAATCTATATACTATGAAAGACACTATACCTGTAAACGCCATCTATCACTATCCGACTTCTTATAGTCTTGAATAATAATCAACTTAAAACAAATCTAAAAAACCTCCCATAGTACCTGCTATGGCTATATTTCTAAAAAGCGACAGTCTATTAGATAGAATTTATTTACTTTATGTCACTAAACATATCCATTAATTCATAGTATCTCAGTTGTTTTACTATCTTTGTGACAAAACACCTGAATGCTATGACTGTCACCTTATCTAACGAACTTCCTGCCTATCCTACTTTTGTGGAAGGCATCCGCCGTGCGCCCGACAGAGGTTATCGTCTGACACCGGCACAAACAGAAACCGCACTGAGGAATGCACTGCGTTACATTCCCGAAGAACTTCACGCCCGACTCGCCCCGGAATTTATGGATGAACTGCTTACCCGGGGAAAAATCTATGGCTACCGTTTCCGGCCGCAAGGCGATTTGAAAGCAAAGCCTATTGACGAATATAAAGGAAACTGCATCGAAGGAAAAGCGTTTCAAGTAATGATAGACAACAACCTTTCATTTGATATTGCCTTGTATCCTTACGAACTGGTCACTTACGGTGAAACAGGACAAGTATGCCAAAACTGGATGCAATACCGGCTCATTAAACAATATCTGGAAGTAATGACTGACGAACAGACTTTGGTAGTGGAAAGCGGACATCCCCTTGGTCTGTTCAAGTCAAAGCCCGAAGCACCGCGTGTTATTATCACTAATTCCATGATGGTAGGCATGTTCGACAACCAGCGTGACTGGGAAATTGCTGCACAGATGGGCGTTGCCAATTACGGTCAGATGACAGCAGGCGGATGGATGTACATCGGTCCGCAAGGCATTGTACACGGCACATTCAATACCTTATTGAATGCCGGCCGCATGAAATTAGGAGTACCGCAGGATGGAAATCTTAACGGGCATCTCTTTGTTTCTTCCGGTTTGGGCGGAATGAGCGGCGCACAGCCTAAAGCTGCCGAAATAGCAGGAGCCGCCGCCATCATTGCCGAAGTAGATGCCTCACGCATCGAAACACGGTATCGCCAAGGATGGGTGCAGCACGTCACTGCCGACTTGAAAGAAGCCTATACCCTTGCTGCCGAAGCCATGAGGCTACGCAAGCCTTGTTCCATTGCTTATCACGGAAATGTAGTAGATTTGCTGGAGCATGCTTTGAATCACCATATAGATATTGAACTGCTGAGCGACCAAACCTCGTGCCATGCCGTGTACGAAGGAGGATACTGTCCGGCAGGCATCACTTTCGATGAACGTACCCGCCTGTTGAAAGACGACCGTGTACGATTTGAAAAGCTTGTAAATGCTTCACTACGCCGCCATTTCAATGCTATTAAAGCACTGGTGGAACGCGGTACTTATTTTTTCGATTACGGCAATTCGTTTATGAAAGCCATTTATGATGCAGGAGTAAAGGAAATCTCACGCAATGGCATTGATGAAAAAGACGGCTTCATCTGGCCTTCTTATGTGGAAGATATTATGGGACCGCAACTTTTTGATTACGGCTACGGACCTTTCCGTTGGGTTTGTCTCAGCGGTAAACATGAAGATTTGATAAAAACCGACCATGCCGCCATGGAGTGTATTCCCAAAGAACGACGCGGACAGGACATGGATAATTGGATATGGATACGTGATGCCGAAAAGAACAATCTGGTAGTCGGCACTCAGGCACGCATCCTCTATCAGGACGCACTCGGTCGCATGAATATCGCCTTGCGTTTTAACGAAATGGTACGCAAAGGAGAAGTAGGTCCCATTATGTTGGGACGAGACCACCATGATGTGAGTGGAACCGATTCTCCTTTCCGTGAAACATCGAACATCAAGGACGGCAGCAATGTAATGGCAGATATGGCAGTCCAGTGCTTTGCAGGCAACTGCGCACGCGGCATGAGTCTGGTCGCCCTGCACAATGGCGGAGGCGTAGGTATCGGCAAAGCCGTCAACGGCGGATTCGGAATGGTGTGCGACGGTAGTGATCGAGTAGACGCTATTTTACGCTCGTCCATGCTATGGGATGTCATGGGCGGTGTGGCACGACGCTCATGGGCACGTAATCCGCATGCCATGGAAACATCCGAAGAATTTAACCATACTCATCGGGAACAGGGCTATCATATCACCATGCCGCATCTGGCAGAAGATGCATTAATCGACAGAGTATTAAAAGAAAAAGGTATAAAACATCAATAACATTACGAATTATGAGCTGGACAAAAATCATGGAATGCGTTCCCAACTTTAGCGAAGGACGCGACTTGCAGAAAATAGATCAGATAGTATCTCCCTTCCGTGCACGCGCCGGGGTAAAACTGCTCGACTATAGCAATGATGAAGACCATAATCGTCTTGTGGTCACCGTAGTGGGAGAACCTGATGCTTTAAAAGAAGCGGTGATAGAAGCCATCGGCATAGCAGTAAAGCTGATTGACCTCAACCATCATCAAGGACAGCACCCGCGAATGGGAGCGGTAGATGTAGTACCGTTCATTCCTATCAAAGGATGTACCATGGAAGAAGCCATCGCCATCTCTAAAGAAGTAGCGCAACGGGTAGCCTCTCAATATGACCTTCCGGTCTTCCTCTATGAGAAATCAGCAAGCGCTCCTCATCGCGAAAATCTTGCCGCCATCCGTAAAGGAGAATTCGAAGGAATGAAGGAAAAGATTCACCAACCCGAATGGC
>OOAD01001633.1_pt1 | contig 11776 bp, 9 predicted proteins | sample 1671151 | NCBI WGS metagenome assembly OOAD01 (sample SAMN06348127, study PRJEB24527) | human gut metagenome | biome: human gut; feature: ankylosing spondylitis patient; material: feces | host: Homo sapiens | place: China | collected 2015-10
GTTGCGAAAAGAGGAGAAATAGGATATACTGGCGGCAAGTTACTCGTGTAATGAGAACTATAAATGGGGCAATAACAGTGGAGGGAAACATGAACAGAAAAAGTTGGGAAAAAATTTTTAAAGATCCTGGCGCAGACTACAGAAGCAAACCGTTCTGGTCCTGGAACGGAAAAATGGAGGAGAAGGAGCTCTTTAGACAGCTCGATATTTTAAAAGAAATGGGACTTCCCTTTTATGATCCGCTGCTTATCATTGAAAAAACAGATGGGCGAATGGCCGGTGACGAGCAATGGATCCTGATTCTGAAGAATAAGGAGGCACGCCATGGAACAGATCCGTCTTGATCATCAGCTGCCTGTCAAAAAAACAGATCACACCTCAAAAGGGGACCAGCTCAAGTGGAAAATCGGTAATATCTGGTACAAATCCGACTATATGGGATATGAGGGACTCTCGGAGACACTGGTGTCTCATTTACTGCAAAAAAGCACTCTTTCCCACCCGTTTGTCCTGTATCAGCCTGTTCGGATTGCATACCGCGGCACTCTCCGCAGTGGCTGTTCCAGTCCTGATTTTCTAAAAGCAAATCAGATGCTGATCCCATTGGAAAAACTGTACCGCCAGAATACCGGAGACAGTCTGGCAATCACGCTTGCTGCTTTTTCAGAACCGGCGGAACGCATTCGTTTTCTGGCAGATCAGATGGAACACATGACGGGAATTCAGAATTTCGGTGCATATCTGACCGCTATGCTGGAAATTGATGCCTTCTTTCTAAACGAAGACCGGCACACCAACAACATCGCTGTTCTATATGATACAGAAACAGAGCAATATTCTCCAAGTCCTCTATTCGATCAGGGTTTATGCCTGTTTGCAGACATTAGCAATGACTATCCTCTGGATCTGCCGATGGATGTCTGTATAGAACGCATCGAAGCCAAACCTTTCAGCTCTGATTTTGATACACAGCTGGATGCTGCGGAGGAATTATACGGTATCCAGCTTCACTTTTCCTTTACTGCAAAAGATGTCTGCACGGAACTGGCTTCTCTGGCCGATTACTATCCTCTGGAAATCCGCCAGCGTGTTGAGCAGATCATACGCCGACAGATGCGCAAATATGGATATCTGATGCGCAGTTAGAGTCGAAAAGAAAACAGTACAGAAAAGTCCCCACGCTGTGTGTGTCTTCTGTACTGTTTTCTTTTTTGACCTTTTTACACGATCTTATGCCATTTTCTTAAATACCGGAATCGAATCGATTGGTGCGGCGGCAAGAACGGTCTGTCCGCCTTCGTACACTTTTCCGTCTCTGGTGTCTTCCCAGCGTCCTTCCGGAAGATATACTTCACGCTCAAACTCGTTCAGATGGAAAATCGGCGCTACCAGGTATTCGCTTCCGAACATATACTGATCCTGCAGCTCCCAGCATTTTTTGTCATCCGGGAACTCGTAGAACATGGTACGGATCAGCGGAGAACCGTTTTCGGATGCTTCGTCATACAGCTGTTTGATGTAATCGTGCATGCTGATGCGGATGTCGTAATATTTCTTCATGATCCGGTAATTTTCTTCTCCATAGCTCCACAGTTCATTGGACTGGCCGGTATACAGGTAGCCGCCGCCAAAATCACGGTCATCGAGCGGTGGAATGTTGTGCGGTCCGCGGTCGCCGTGCATACGGAAAACAGCAGAGTAAACGGCAAACTCATACCAGCGGATCAGAAGCTGCTGGAAATCCGGGTCGTTGACATCATCTGTCATAAAGCCGCCGATATCGGTTGTCCACCACGGAATGCCGGCAAGGCCCATATTGAGGCCTGCCTGCAGCTGATCATAGAAGGCTTCAAAGGTACTCGGCACATCGCCGGACCATACAACATTTCCGTATTTCTGGCTTCCGGCCCAGGCGCAGCGAAGCAGGTTTACAATATTTTCTTCTCCTTCTGCTTTCATGCCGTCATAGAAGACACGGCTGTACAGCTGCGGATAGATATTGCTGCAGGAAAGAGCCGGTCCGTCGATATAGCGGTAATGATCGAAATCGTAAACGCCGAAATCCGGTTCTGAGTTGTCCAGCCAGAAGGCATCGATTCCAAAATCATAATAGTTTTTCTTGCAGACTTCCCAGACGTATTTTCTGGTTTCCGGGTTGAACACATCGATTTCCACACAGTCCCCCTGGAAATCATACGTCTGCAGGGCGCCGCGCTCTGTTTTAATCAGCAGGCCGCGGTCCAGCATCGGCCAGAAATTCTCGCTCTTCCGGTCTACGCTTGGCCATACGGAAACGATAACTTTGATTCCCATGGAATGCAGTTCGTCCACCATGGCTTTTGGATCCGGCCAGTATTTTTCATCGAATTTCCAGTCGCCCTGTACGGTCCAGTGGAAGAAATCGATGACAATCTGATCGATTTTGATGCCTTCCTTCTGGTAGCGGCGTGCCACTTCAAGCACTTCCTCCTGCGTACGGTAGCGCAGCTTGCACTGCCACAGGCCCATACGGTCCTCCGGGAATTTCGGCGCGCGGCCGGTCACTGCGGTGTAATTTTCCAGGATCTCTTTCGGTGTATCGGCTGCGGTCAGCCAGTAGTCCATATCTTTGGTCGAGCGTGCAGTCCATTCGGTGTAGTTCTTTCCGAAGGTTACCTGTCCGACAGCCGGATTGTTCCACAACATACCATATCCTAAGCTGGATACGGCGAATGGTACGCTGATCTGGGAGTTCCGCTGCGCCAGCTCCAGGGTGCATCCCTTCAGATCCATGTATTTCTGCTGATACTGGCCCATTCCGAAAATTTTCTCTTCGTCGTTGCTCTCAAATTTCAGGTTCAGGCTGTATTCGCTTCCGCCGATCACACCTTTCCACTCACGGTTGACCGTTTTTAAGCAGCGGCTCTCTTTGCTGATCGTTCCGTCGTAGCAACGGTGATATTCTCTTAAAATTTCCTGTTCTTCTTTGTAGAAGGTGATAACTCCTGCAAAGTTGACCACAGCACGGATTTTTCCATTGGTGATCGATGCGCTGGTTCTTTTTCCCATCGATCCGTCGATTTCCAGATGATCGACTTCAAACTGCTCTGCTTTTGCCTCTGTTTTTTCCGGCACTTCGGTCAGCGCCCAGTCTTTTCCGGAAAATTCTGGAAGCATGGTTGCGCGGACACGTAAGGAATCTTTTCCCCACGGCTCAATCCGCAGTGTTTCTCCGTTTGCCTGTGCAATTAACACACCATTTTCTGTCTGAAAACGCATTGTTTTATTCTCCTTTTTTGAAAAGAGAGGTCACAGAAAAATTTGCTTTTCCGTGCCTCTCCCTCCCTATATTCTTACATTCCGATGCTTATGCAACAACAACTTCGTTCGCATCTGCTGCCAGCACAGCCTCTTTCTTCTCGTTTCCGACGAATACTTCTACTTTCAGTTCGGTATGTGCGCCTTCTACGGATACTTTCACTGCATCGCCGTCTTTGACTGCTTTCACGGTGAATACGGTGTTTCCGTGGATATCCGAAACCTTTGTCTCAGCTGCGTCTTTTAACTGATATACGCATACGTTTGCATGGTCCGCGTAGTCATAATCCGGTTTGGTGTCGCAGTTTCCTCTGACTACGATGCTGTTTTCTCTTACATACAGCGGCATGGAGAAGTAGTCATAGGTTCCCTGGAACCATCTGCCGCCTTCTTTTGTCTCGCCGGTCAGAAGTTCTGTCCAGGTGCCTTCCGGCAGATAGTACTGTGCTACCTTGTCCTCACGGAAGACAGGTGCTACCAGAAGGGCATCACCCAGCATGTACTGCTGATCCAGATACGGAACGGCCGGGTCGTTCATGAACTCGAATACCATCGGGCGCATAACCGGGGTTCCTTCCTCGTGTGCCTCTACAGATTTCTGGAAGATGTACGGCATCAGAGAGCATTTCAGGTTGGTGAAGAATTTTACAACGTCGCATGCTTCGTCGTCAAACAGCCACGGCACACGGTAGCTTCCTGATCCGTGCAGACGGCTGTGGGTAGACATCAGTCCAAATGCGCACCATCTCTTGTACAGATCCGGTGTTGCTGTGCTCTCGAAGCCGGAGATATCATGGCTCCAGAAGGAGAATCCGCTCATCGCGAAGGAAAGGCCGCCGCGCAGGGTTTCTGCCATGGACGGATAGTTTGCGGAGCAGTCGCCGCCCCAGTGTACCGGGAATTTCTGGCTTCCTGCTGTTGCACTTCTTGCAAACAGAACTGCCTCGTTCTCGCCTTTTACTTCTTTTAACAGGCTGAATACTGCCTGGTTGTACAGGTATGTATAGTAGTTGTGCATTGCCTGCGGATCGCTTCCGTCGTGGTATACAACATCAACCGGGATTCTCTCGCCGAAGTCGGTCTTGAAGCAGTCTACACCGCAGTCCAGAACGGTTTTCAGTTTGCCAGTGTACCATTTTACGGCATCCGGGTTGGTGAAATCTACCAGACCCATACCAGCCTGCCAGTTGTCGGTCTGCCATACGCCTTTTCCGTCTGCTCTCTGCAGCAGATAGCCGTTTGCAGCGCCTTCTTTGAAGAATGCGGTTCCCTGTGCAATATACGGGTTGATCCATGCACAGATGTGCAGGCCTTTGTCATGATATTTCTTTAAGGTTGCACGGATGTCCGGGAAGCATTTCTTATCCCACTCGAAATCGCACCAGTGGAATTCATGCATCCAGAAGCAGTCGAAATGGAATACGCTCAGCGGAATATTTCTCTTCTCCATTCCCTCGATGAAGGATGTGGTGGTCTCTTCGTCGTAGTTGGTGGTGAAGGATGTGGACAGCCACAGACCAAAGGACCACGCCGGAGGAAGTGCCGGGCGTCCGGTCAGCGCGGTGTACTCGTTCATGATCTTCTTCGGTGACGGGCCGTGGAACAGATAATATTTGATTCTCTCGCCCGGTACGGAGAAGCCGACATACTCAACTTTTTCGCTTGCTACTTCGAAGGAAACGTTGTCGGTGCTGTCAACGAGAATACCGTAGCCGTTGTTTGTCATGTAGAACGGTACGCATTTGTAGCCGATTTCGGATGCCGTACCGCCGTCCTCGTTCCAGGTGTCTACAACCTGTCCGTTTTTTACGAATGGAGTAAATCTCTCGCCAAGGCCGTATACGCACTCGCCGACGCCAAGGGAGAGCTCGCTTACCATATATGGCTGATATTTTTCGGTCATGTAATTCTGGGCTGGCAGCATGGTGCTCTGCTGACGGTCCCATCTGATATAGGAAAGGTTGCGGAAGCCGCTTCCGGTCAGAACTTTTCCATCTGCCTCGAAGGTGTAAGCAAAGACACCTTTTCTCTGTACGCGGACCTGTACGCTTCCGGTATCAAGAACTGCCTCATCCTCGTTGATCGTTACAGTTACGTCCTCGTATACGCTCTCTGTTTTGTCGAAGGACGGAACTTTGTTGTCGTAGGCTTCGTAGTGCCATGCCTCCATGGAGATGGTGTCCGGTGTATGTGCTACGAACTCAACGGTGATGGTCGGCAGGTTCAGGGTCATGCCTCTGTGCTCGATCGGACGTGTGGTAGCCAGGATACGCATACCGCCTGGAATCTGCTCTACTTCATAAGCCTGCATTGCATGGGATGCATTTGCTTTTTCACTCGGAAGCCAGTAACCTTCTGTGAATTTCATCTTTTCATTACCTCCTGATTTGATGCGCCCGAAACAGAGGATGAAAAGCACTCTCTTTTCATCATTTTTTACAGAATTCCTGTTTCAGGCTGACGTTTTTTGGTAATTTTATCCTACCACACTTTTCCTGTCGAAAACAGGGAGGATTCTGTGAAAAAATACGGCGATATTATCTTTTTTCCGGTTTGAACCTTTTTCTGGTTCCAATATGCAAAACGGGAGTGTGTCCCGCAAAAGTATCCTGTTGCATTTCCAGTTACTTTTGCCGGGACACACTCCCATCTTTCTTCTTTTGTTTTTTCTTTATGCCACAATCAGATAGGCAACAACTGCCAGCAGGATCTGCAGGATCACAAAGCGGATCACAACCTGACTGTCGGACCATTTGTATTTCAGGCGGACATGGTCATGCAGCGGTGTTCTTGTATTTTTGAGGATCGCGATTTTCAGGAAACGGAGTAAAAATACTTTGACAAGGCCGATTCCTCCGTCGACGATCATCACGCCTGCCATCAGCAGATATAAGAACGGATGGCGGGACTGCATGGCAAGGATGGCGATGTAGAAGCCAAGTGCTCTCGAACCGGCGTCGCCCATCAGCATGCTGCTCGGCGAGGTGTTGAAATACAGGTACGCGAGAAGCGCTGCCACGAACAGGTAATTGGCTACGGTGAAGCTTCCAAGGACATCGTGGAAAATCATACTGAACGCGAAGATGACCACGCAGGAAAGGCTCGCGCAGAGTCCGTCGACACCGTCGGAACAGTTTGTAACGTTGATCGAAATCCAGATCAGGATGATGCCGAGGATTATGTAGACCACTTTCGGAATGGTAAGGGACATGCTTCCGAAGTAGATCGTGGTGGAATTGTAATTCACAAAGGTGATGACGGTCACAATGGAGATGACGAGGTCAATCGCGCCTTTTTTGTAATCGCTCCACGGGGTTTCGGATGCATCATCGAGGTAGCCGCTCAGCATGATGCAGACGAGCAGGATCGCGTAGATCACATACTCGGCGCCAAGAGGCAGGAACAATACGCTTCCGATCAGGAAACAGATGACGATCACGAGGCCGACGCCGCGCAGTTTTCCGCGGGAGAGGCCGCCGTTTACGGCAAATTCTCTGCCGTGATCGCTCGGCAGAAAGGAAAATGGATGCTTTAACGCCAGAAAGGTCAGCAGAAAGGTGACCACGATTCCCAGCATGGCGATCTGGCCGGGATTTAAAAAGTTACTCCATACTTGATACATACGTTTTCTTCCTTCACTTTTCTTTAGATTGAGTTTGCACGAAGCCGTATGTGACGTGGCTTTGTGTTCATTTATTATAACAACTTCATACAAAAATTGCTATACCCAATTCGGGGGTTTCGTGATAAGATAGTGATACACTAAGTTGAACAAAAAAGGAGTTTTTTATGCCACGCAAAGATCATCTGCCGCGCCAGACACGCCAGGAACACATCACGCTGCAGCCGAACCGCAGCATCGAATTTCGTGTAACCGACGATTTCGGCAGTTTTTCGCCGCCGCACTGGCACGACGCGCTGGAAATTATTTATATTCTGGAGGGTTCCTCCATTGTCACGCTCTCGGACCGCACAAAGACCGTCCTTCCGGGTCAATTTCTGCTGATCAATTCCGGGCGTATCCACACGGCGCGCTGTCCGTCCACGGGAAACCGCTCGATTCTGATGCAGATTCCGGATGCGTTCCTTGCGAACTATCTGCCTGATCCGTCACAGCTCTGGTTCTCGATTGACTACGACAGTACGAATCCGGAAGTGCAGAAAAATATCAGCCAGCTCCGGCGTCTTCTGCTTTCGATGATGCAGCTTCATGACGAAATGCCCGACGGCTATCTGCTGACGTTCCAGCGGGAGCTTTTTACGTTTCTCGATCTGCTCTACACGAAATTTTCCGAGAAGAGCCCGCTTGCGCACCACCCGATGAGCTCCCGGACGCAGACACGGCTCGATACGATTCTGACGTACACGCAGGAAAATTACCAGCGGCCGATTACGCTGAAGGAGGCTGCCGATGTTGTCTCGCTGCAGCCGGAATATTTCTGCCGGTTCTTCCGCCAGAACATGGAAACGACGTATCTGGAATACTTGAATTCCTACCGTCTTTCCCGCATCTACCGCGACCTGATCGCCACGGATCTGCCGGTCGGCACGCTCGCGGAAAAGCATGGTTTTACAAACGATAAGCTGTTTCACCGCCTCTTCCGCGAGCGGTTTCACACGACGCCGCTGCAGCTTCGGAAGGCAGCACGCGAGAAAGGATCCTGATAGCTTTCGCTGTTTTAATATCTTTGAGAATGGGAGTTTAACACGATGACAAAAGAAAAACTGGCGCTTGCCGTCATTGAACGTTTGAAACAAGAATATCCTGACGCCGACTGTACGCTTGACTATGACCAGGCGTGGAAGCTGCTCGTCAGTGTCCGCCTGGCCGCACAGTGCACCGATGCGCGGGTCAATGTTGTGGTGGAGGATCTCTACGCAAAGTATCCTGATATCGATGCGCTGGCAAACGCGACACCGGAGGAAATCGAGGAAATTGTGCGGCCGTGCGGTCTTGGAAAGAGCAAGGCACGCGACATCAACGCCTGCATGCGCATGCTGCGCGACGAGTACCACAGCCAGGTGCCGGATGACTTTAACGCACTTTTGAAGCTCCCGGGCGTGGGACGGAAAAGTGCGAACCTGATTATGGGCGATGTATTCAAAAAGCCTGCGATTGTGACGGATACGCACTGCATCCGACTGTGCAACCGCATCGGGCTCGTGCATGACTGCAAGGATCCGAAGAAGGTGGAGATGGCACTCTGGAAAATTGTGCCGCCGGAAGAAGGAAGCTCGCTCTGCCACCGGTTTGTGGAGCACGGACGCGAGGTCTGTACTGCGCGGACGACACCGCACTGTGAACGGTGTGTGCTCGCGGATATCTGTGAGAAGAACGGCGTAGAAAAATAGCATTTTTTTATGCGTTTCCATGCGAAAAAGGCTTTTGCATACCGGACAGATTTTTCTGATTCTGTCCCGGCTGCAAAAGCCTTTTTGTTTCTATTTTTTATACGACCGAAAGAAGTCCGTCAGCGCTTTCAGCGTTTTCCCGAGCACCTGCACTTCCTCTTCTCCGAGTTCCGCCATCACGGCATCCGTCATCTGCTCGTGGAATTTTGCGTGATGATGGAATGCCTGCCGTCCCTTTCCGGTCAGGTGGATGTAGACGATCCGGCGGTCCTTCTCGCTGCGCTCCCGCTCGGTGTAGCCTTTTTTCACCAGACTGTTCATCGACGTTGTCAGCGATCCGACCGTGATGTCGAGCTTTGCCGCGATTGATGACATATTGCCGCCCTCCAGGCCGACGGCTTCTATGATGTGCATATCGTTGTTCGTCAGATCCTTGAAATCCTCGGTGATGATCGCCTCTTCTTCCAGTTTTTGTATCTCGTGAAACAGATGGACCAGTGTCTCATTGATAATTTCTCTGTTATCCACTCCTCTTCCCCTTTCCGTCTGTTCTGTCCCTTCTGAACAGGGTTCCGCTCTTTCTGTCTGTATTGTATCAAAAAAGTTCCGGACAAACAATACCAAAAACTGCCTGGGAAACGGCGGATCGCTCCGTGCCGTTTCCCAGGCAGTTCTGTTATGTTTGATTCAATTACATCTGCCCTTTTTTCTTTAACCGTGCAAAGCAGATCATGAAAAAGCAGATGCCGTATACGGTTGTGATCGGGGTGGACATGCCGACGAAGGTCAGGTTCGTATTCGGCAGGTGTGAGAAGAACAGCGCCAGCGGAATACGGATCAGGCAGGCGGAGGTGATTCCCTGGATCATAACCGGGATGCTGATGCCGCGGCCGTTGAAGTATCCGATGCTGCTGAACAGCACACAGGTCAGAATACATTCCGGTGCGAAACCGCGCAGGTAAGCGGCGCTCTGCTCGATAACGGCCGGATCGCTCGTGAAGATTCTGGAGATGACACTTCCACCGAAGAAACCGATGCAGAAAATCACAACTCCAAGAGAGCAGCCCGTTGCGATTGCGGTGAGGAAGCCCTTCCACGCGCGGTCTTTCTTTCCGGCTCCGGTGTTCTGTGCCACGAATGCTGACACAGACTGCATCACAGAGGACGGGATCAGCATGATGAATGAGGTCAGCTTCTGCGCCACACCGTATCCGGCGGACGGCATAAGGCCCATGCCGTTGATGATCGAGTTGATCACAAGGAAGGAAATCTGTACGGTCGTCTCCTGCAGCGCGATCGGCACACCGACGTTCAGGACTTTCTTCAGCTCGTCATGGTCGATGCGGCAGTCTTCTTTTTTGAATTCAATCGGCAGATTGCCTTTTTTCAACACACCCATGGAGGCGATGACAGAAATCAGCTGCGCCAGAACCGTCGCAAGCGCTGCTCCCGCAACGTCCAGTTTCAGCACACCGACGAAGAACAGATCTCCGGCAATATTGGCTGCGCAGGCGATGCCGACGAATAAAAGCGGCAGATTTGCATTACCGACTCCGCGAAGCACGCTGCTGATGACGTTGTACGCGATGATGATCAGAATACCGCCGGAACAGATCCGCAGGTAGAGGACGGTTTTGTCAAAAGACTCCGCCGGGACCTGTAAAATATTGGCAATCGGACCTGCGAACAGCTCCAGAATCACCGTCATGGCGATACCGATGATGGCGAACAGAACAATCGAGGTTCCCACGGTTTTGCCGGCCTTATCCGGCTTGCCCTCGCCGATGTGCTGGCCGATCATAACGGTCGAACCCATCGCAAGGCTGGTGATGATAAATGTTACCATCTGCATGAAGCTGCTTCCGGTTCCGACAGCGGAAATACTCGACGCATCGCCGAACCAGCCGACCACGAGAAGGTCGACCGCACCGTAAGCCGCCTGCAGAATCAGCGCGCCGAGCACCGGCAGCGCAAAGCGGATCAGGGACTGGAAAATCGGTCCCTCTACAAACGATACTTCTTTCTTATTTTCTTTTGCCATTGTTTTTCACTCCTTTTATTCCCGGCATCGTTTCCTGCATCCGTGTGATTGCATGCACAAATTCGTCCACCACCGCGTCGTCCAGATCTGGCAGGCGGGATGCCCATTCCCCGTGAAAGTGCGTCACGCGGAGTTCCACAAACTCTTTTCCCTCTTCGGTCAGTGTCAGGTTGATCACGCGCTTATCTTTTTCATCCGCCTGTTTCACGAGAAGATTTCTCTCCTCCAGTTCCTGCACCAGCTTGGTGATGGTCGGGACACTGATATGCAGCTCTTTGGTCAGTTCCGAGAGCGTACATTCGCCGTTCACCGCCATGTAGGCGATGATGTTGCGCTTGATGATACTGTTCTTGTGCGAAATACCCTTCAGGGCATCGTCTTCGTGTTTGTTGAAAAATTCGGTGAGTGATGTCATCCGTCCTGTCTCATTTTTAACTAAACCTTTGCAAATATAATAAGTATATTTAAAAAATGCAACATGTTATTAATAAAATTTAATAAATTTTGTTTCAAAACACATTATAATAAAAGGAACGGACTGATTTTCAGTCCGTTCCTTTTTGTTTTGAGACTTTTTAGACTATAACGTCGATTTCGATTCTACGACGGCTTCGGGGTTTACCTTCCTGATAAGGCCCTGCAATACGGTGCCGGGGCCGAGCTCGGTGAATTCCGTCACGCCGTCGGCGAGCATGTTCTTTACGATGTATGTCCAGCGTACCGGGGCGGTCAGCTGTGCGATCAGGTTGGCCTTGATCTGTGCGGGATCCGTGTAGGGCTTCGCGTCGACATTCTGGTAGATCGGGCATACGGGCGTCTGGAACGGAGCCTCGCTGATCGCCTTTTCCAGTTCCTGCTTGGCAGGCTCCATCAGCGGCGAGTGGAACGCTCCGCCCACCGGCAGGCGCAGCGCACGGCGCGCTCCGGCGGCCTTGGCTTTCTCGCAGGCGGCGTCTACGGCCTCCACGGCTCCCGAGATCACCAGCTGGCCCGGGCAGTTGTAGTTGGCGGCGACGACCACGCCGTCGACCGACGCGCAGATCTCCTCGACCTTTTCGTCCGGCAGCGCGATGATCGCGGCCATCG
>OOAD01001638.1_pt1 | contig 11754 bp, 10 predicted proteins | sample 1671151 | NCBI WGS metagenome assembly OOAD01 (sample SAMN06348127, study PRJEB24527) | human gut metagenome | biome: human gut; feature: ankylosing spondylitis patient; material: feces | host: Homo sapiens | place: China | collected 2015-10
TTTCGTTAAACGAAAACCGGACGGTTTAACGGCGGAAACGCCGCCAAACCGCCCCCCAAAAAAAGCTCCGGAGTCGCTTTTCCGTACCGGTATCAGAAAAAGAGCCGACAAATCACATAAAGAAGGAAAGTGAACAGTTTTCTGATATTTTGGTCAGAAATCATATCGGAAATTTTGAGCGGTACATGTATTTTTGCAAAATAAACAGTACCCCTTGCTGCTTATCCGAAAACATTGCCTATCTTTGTAAAGTCGTGCAAACGACTGACATATATAGTTGATGTGTTTCGCTAACACCTTGTATTAGAAATCTGGTAAATTTCAAAATGGAAGCAGGGCTGAGCAGTAACACTTGTCACATGTATCCGTATGCGAATGACATGCGATATAGGTGTGGGGTACTGTTTTCATTTATTTGCTTCCGGGTTTTACCAGAACCTCTAATACAAATAAGTAAACCGGCTCCACACTTTCTTGTCAGATAGTGTGGCATTCAAGTCCGATGGCGAAAATCGGAACAGTCCGAATGTCAATTTTCAATAAGGGAATCCATGTGTGTTGGATAATTGACGGATAATTGGTCAGGATGAACAGAAATCCGTAAAATTTATCAGCATTCATAACTCCCATATGTAGAATATAGCTATTTTTACGCAGAAAAAACGGATAAGATTATGAAAAACGTAATTGTTATAATAAAAAACGCTTGGGGTGAGAGTCCTCCACCGAAAGTCAAAACCGGCTTTATCCCCAATCTTTGTGATTGGGAGAAGAAAAATTATCTGACGAATCCCGGCTCTTACTACCGGCAAAAGGCATCGGTCGGATATATAGCCATGAAAGGATGGCTTTTCACTATTTTGCGTTTGCCGAACTGTACCTTTGCTAACCAAGTGTTTTCCTACTTCCCTTTTCCATTCTCTATCCTGAATAATCAGATTCTCGCAATATATAAATTCTACAATCATCTTTGGAATGATATCAAGGTGTCTTATCCTGTAAAAGCTGCTATGAAAAAAACGGCATTCATAGCATTGTTCTCAGGCATGGTATTGTCAGCCGGAGCTCAGAATACAGACCTGATAACCGAAGAGGAGCCTGATATAAAGGTGACAAAGGATACGGTATGGAATGTGGCGATTGAAAAGAAAGCGACACCCAAGGTACAATTTCCCCAACCGGGAGACAAAATTGATGTACTGGATCCTATCGTGTACAGTTTATGCTATACCACCGCCTATAACAGGCTCGCCCGGAAATCCGTCAAGGTGAAAACTTACAGGAAAGAGTACTCCCCGTATATCCACGCCGGCTATGACTTTGGCGTAAAGCATTGGAAAGAAATCGTTCTAAAAGACTATTCCTCGCTCTGGAAACAATTGCGGGGCATTGCAGAGAGTACCGGAATGGAAAGGATCTGCTTCCGCAACGGAGCCCTTATGGGAGCATACTCAACAAATCCCTATCCGGAACTGGATTATATCGATGCCGCAATTTCCGATGTGCTGAAACAGGTAAGGAAGCATATTGCTTCTGAAAATGAGATATCCCGGCACTATGACACCTTATCCGATAAATGGTTTTCTTTTTTCAATGAAGAGAAAGAACGCTATTACGACATCGCAAATCACAACAGACCTTATTTCCTGTGTCAAGAGCATGCCGACGATGCCCTTATTCTTCCAGAGTGGATAGATACCGCCACAGCAAGCAATGACATCACCCAATCGGAAGCCCTGGCTTCGGCAATTGCAAAATTTGATTCTCCTGCAGCCCCGGACGGCATCCGCAGGCTGAAAGACAACATGAAGCTTACACCCGACGAACGGAATGCCTTACTGGCACCTAATGATATGATTTCGTATGCAGTGGGAGTAGCACAGGCTGGCTGGATTATGGAATATAAGTGGTTTATAGGAGAAGCTCACAGAGAGGAGTTTGATGCAATGCTACTTTCCCGGGGTAACAGTCCTGCCATCATGGCCGCTTTTGGAGACGGACTGAGGAGTGCCATGGATATAACGGAACGTTTCAAAAATGCGATTCTGTGTCAGGACTGCGACTCGATATGTCTTATGAACAAAGCCATCAAAGCAGAATTGAACAAAGCATACAGACAAGACGTGGTTTATGGTTATGTCTTTATGAACGGAATGGATGCCGTTGAAATATACAGGGCCGGTGCCGAGTGGGATATTCCTGAAAAACAAACGGCCAGCGGATTGCGGCTTGATAAGGACCGGGTGCTTGAAGGTTTCAGGGATTATCTGGAGGGACATTTGAAAATGGGTGTCGAATATGCCCGGACACTGACCAAGGGGCGCAATGCCATTGACTGGCATTTATATGAAAAAGATACGGAGACAATAGACTTGTCCGAAAACGGATTCCAGCCTGCCATTCCGCTTAATATAGAAACTGGCTCTCAAAGTGAATTAAGTGCAGAACTGTCGCAGATGCTTACACTCCCACAAGAAGTTGCCGGGCAGAACATTACGGGCAAGGTAATGGCTACGGTGGTAATTGAGGCCGATGGTGCTGTCAGCAAAGTGGAAATTACAAGTTCGCCGCATCCGGCTTTGAGCGAAACCGTAACGGATTGCATCTACCGCATGAGGTTCATGCCGGCAAAATATGACGGAAAATGCGTTGCATCGGTTGCCATTATTCCTGTATTATTCTAATGAAAACACAATATCACCATTCACCATGAAAAGATTATTATCAACCGTCCTGCTTGCATGTTTCGTACTGGGAGCATGGGCACAAAACAAGACGAAAATGACAGAAGAAGAGAAAAAAGAGGCCATGAAGCAACTTGAAGTGCTCTATCAGTTCGAGACAGGAGCGGCATTCGGCGAACTTGATTCATTAACAGAAAGCCAAGAGTTCAAACAAGATAGGCTCCCTTGGGAAAAATGGGCGGACAAATTCAAACACAAGAGCTTTAAAAAGAGCCTGTCAAGACTGTTCATGTGCTTCGACAAGGCATTCATAGAACCGAACAAGGATTCTCCTATCTTTTTCAACCTTATGCTAAGGGGCAAAGACGAAGATGTATCTTCATATTTCGGTGGTCGACAAGGATCCGGCCTGTGGAAAAAGTATTATCACGAGGATGAGAACGGGAACTTCACGGGGTTCTGCAAAGAACTTTTCTTCGACCTGGAGACTGATTTGCAGCTTCATCTGGCGGATAAACAGGGCAAACCGGTCTATATACACCCGGATGAAGATATCTATCTGCTTGAGGGCGGCGACTATGCCAAGAACAAAGACATGTTGAATATATGGTTCGGATTGCAGATACCGTTGACTGTCCCTTATCAGGAAATTGCAGGCGGACACATCTCCTTGTCTTTCTATATGCCTCAGAAATACGACCGCATCACAGTACCCATAAAGGATTTTGGAGACAAACCGGTGCAGGTGACTTGGGGCAACAAGACTTTTTCCATAGAAAAGGTTGACAGCAGCGGCTTCACCATTTCCGCAGACGCAGAAACTATCGATAAACTGAGACGCATGGATTACCTTTATCACAGGGATGGAAACTGGTACGAGCCGTCCTCTTCAACATTCACAACAGGAGATTTGGACAAGATTCTGAAAAATAGTACAGGGAAAATCACGTTTGAAGAGTGGTTGAAAGGAAAAGGCATCGACCCGAACAACCTGGAAGAGACCTTGAAACACTTTATGGAAGATGAAGATTCAGAGGGAAATGACGATACAGACGCTGCCGGAGTGATGGGAAAGCACTACACGGTTGCCTTGCAGGGAGATAGTCTGTTGCTCTACATGCCGGACGAAAAGAGACGGAAAATTGCCGAGATAACCGTATTTGCCCCATCGGAAGGCGAAGCATCGCGGTTAATAATCAACCGCGAGCGATGCAACGAACTTATCGAATGGTTGTGCACAGAAAAATCACCGGACAATACAAAGCAGACCGAACCGGAAGAGATGGAGGAAGTGGATTATTTCAGTCCTGATTTCCAGCCAGCCAAGCCCATCAACCCGCAGACAGGAATGCCGGACGAATGGAACATGGTCTTGGCACAATTGCTCAGGAAGCCGGAAGAGGCAGTCGAGCAAGGAATTACAGGAAGAATGACGGCGGAAATAACCATCGGAACCGACGGCGTTGCCAGCAACGTAAAAATATACGGAGACCCCCATCCGCTATTGAAAAAAGCGGTCTGCGACTGCCTCTACGGCATAAAGTATGTCCCGGCAAAATGGAAGGGAAAAGCAATCTCCTTTGTCGCTACTCTTCCCGTCATTTTTAACTGACCGAGCCTATGGAAGGATATATCCTGATTGTACTACAGATTCTGATAACCGGACTGATTATCTGGAGAAGGAAGCAGGACTCCAAAGAGCCGTCAGGCTGTCTGGCAGCAGGTGTTATTTTCATGATTGTATTTGCTCTGACCACCGCACTGTTCAGTCTGGGGCATCTTATCATCAATGAAGGACTGTTTGCCAATATCTTTGCAGAGAGCAGAGGGTCGCTCGCCGCCGCTTCACCAATGGAATGGCTGATGGCTGGATTTATCTGTCTGATAATGATGCTGGTATCTGCCACCGTTTGCTCTTTGGCTGGCTATGCTGTCACAGGCCGTCACCCCAAATTCTGCAAACTGATATGGAAAACACTGGCAATAATCCTGCTGTTTCCCGTCATGGCATTGGGAATATTGGTTGCGGCATTTGGGTTTGCCTATATTATCTGCATGAGGTTTGCCTCACCCATGTTTGACAATATCGGCTGGGGCTGGATGCTTCTGCTCTTATTTTTCAGTGTGATGTGCCTGCTTGGATTTTCCGGATTCGTCGTTTACCTGTTGGAAATGAACAGCGAGAAATTAAAAAAATACGATGAAAAGGACAGCAGACGTTCTTTCAGACCGGTCGATATGAATAACCATGAGAAAGGAGGCACTATATGATACGAAAACTTATAATCTGCATAGCCGTTCTGGTGGGTTTCTGCCCGATGGCATGGGGAACGGTCGATGATGTACCTAATCCCAAGACATACGATGCGGACAATTGGGTATCCGACCCTGACCATATATTGGACAGTGAAACGAAAAATAAAATCAACAATATATTGCAACAACTGGAAGACTCCCTGACCATAGAAGTGGCAGTTGTCGCCTTGAACAGCATCGGAGAAGAGGATCCGCATGAATTTGCCGTTACGCTGTTCAACCGGTGGGGTGTCGGCAAGGCGGAAGATGACAACGGACTGCTGATTCTGCTGACCCGGGATATACGGGATATCACCTTCAAGACCGGGTATGGCCTGGAAGGAGTATTGCCGGATGCCATTTGCAAAAGAATACAGATGGAAACCATGGTGCCGCATCTTCGGGAAAATGATTGGAATACAGGAATGCTTGAAGGTGTCAAGGCGGTGGCGGCAGTTCTGTACGGAAGTGACTATCAGGCAGCACCGCCGGAAGCATGGATAAAAAAGTTCCGGCGTACCACCCCTTCCCTGGTCTTTATCGTGTTTGCCCTGATGCTGATACTTATAAACTGGTTTGTCTGGAAATCGGCGGTACACAGGATGACGCCCAAAGACGAAGGGACGGAAGCCGCATTGACCTTGCTGGCGACCCGAAAACCCTTTACTGTACGTACCCTGCTCGGACTGTGCTGGCTGGTACCGGTGTGGCCCGCCATTCTGGGTATTGCCTGCTGGTATTTCGGCATACAGAAACAAAAGACCCTCAGGCGCAGCCGGACATGCCCGAAATGCAACCAGGAAACCCTCCGGGAGATTCCTTTGCACGAGTTGATAAAAGATACGAAACGGCTGACTGAAAGAGAACGCAAAGAAACAGAACTGAAGACGGCATACATCCGCATCTACCGGTGCTCCGCTTGCAGCGAAGAGGTGAAAATCCGGATACCGCTTGAAAAGGACGGCTATGAATGCTGCCCCTCCTGCGGGCAAATGACGCTACACAAGGAAGAAAAATATCGGACTATTATTAAAGCCACCACTTCATCAGAAGGACTGATGGAGGCTCGCCATCGATGTATGCATTGCGATGCCGAATACATGGTAGGCTATACAATACCGAAAATCAACACCTCTTCCAGACGTTCGGGAGGCTCAGGCGGTGGCGGAGGCAGTTTCGGAGGAGGATCGTCCGGAGGCGGAGGTTCATCCAGCCGTTTCTAATACAGTATATCAATATTAACAAAAACATGCAAATCATGAAAACTATTTTTATCATGGGAATCTTGAGTTTCTTTTGCGGCATCAGTGCCGCACAGCCTCAATACTGGGGTGAGGGTGCATACGATTTGGAAAATGTGGTGTTCGGAATGAACGTGGACAAGTATTATTCCAAAGCGAAGACATACGACGAGGATTATGACAAATCATCCCGCTATTTCGGAAAGAAAAAAGTGAAATGCGAAACCCGGAAAGGCAAAAAAGCGGTCATTTATGAATACAGCTCGATAGAAACAAACTACGGAGAGGTTCTTGCCCGCTTCGGGATCTTTGAATTCCCGTATACCGGCATGGTGGCGGACAAATCAGGAAAACTGATTGGCATCCTGGCCCAGGGAAGGTTGGACGGGGCGGCAGCAGTGGATTCGCTGCTATATGCCCTGGCGGAAAAATACGGCCCCCAATGCTTTGTCACAGAAGAGTATTTCGGACTTCGGAATTATGGATGGCATGTGAATGACCGGACTATCCAACTATATGTACGCAAGCCGAATCCGGAGCACAAGGATGCCGTGATTTACCTTGAAGAGAACGAAAAGGGGGAACGGGAAATTGTCGGCGGAGGCAGCCAGCCACACACCTGGTATGAAGTGTGCCTGATGGTGACAAAGACGAAACATGACCCGTTCATCGACTGCATCAGCGTCGGTAACTGGTGCAATTTCAATGATCTCTCGTCAGATGTCCGGAGCATGGAAATCAATCCGGCAGCAGGCGTATACGACACCGGCGAGTTGTTTACAGAGGAGGACCTTGTCCCGGACACCATCAAGGGATATATGAACATTCCGGACGGAGAACTTCCTAAGTTCAAGGAAGAGCCGTTTGCGAAATTTCCGGATTTCAGGATTGCCGTGCGCCATTGGATGGCCTATAATGCCGGTTTCGGAAACCAAGGAAATCCCGAAGGAAATGTCAGCGTATCCTTCACAGTGGGAAAGGACGGCAAAGCGAAGGATGCCAAGGTGGAAAACCGGGAGACCACATCGTCCGAACTGGAAGTTGCAGCACTATATACCATTCAACGGCTTCCCGAGCTTATACCTGCCACCCAAAACGGAAAACCCGTGGCATTCCGCATGACGGTGGCCCTCAGGTTTGAAAACCGATAAATTTTCCCTGCTATGGACAAAGGCTTTTCAATAAGCGGTTACCTCCTTTCACGCCTGCAACCGGACAATCCCCGGGAAGCACGTCTGCGTATGCTTTGTGTGACCATATCCAAGGATATGCCGGAGGAGAGAAGAGAGCGGCAACTGCGTCCCTTTGCATCGGACATGGAATTCATGAATACGATTGCCGGATGGATGAACAGGCTTCCCGAAGCGATCACCCATGAACAGCCGGACTTTGAGAGATGGCTGGAGCTGTTCATGACTGCCGGTGAAGCAGAATCCACCCGCTATGTCATGCGTTTGCAAATATGGTACACACATTATTGCTACGTAGAAGAGTTACTGACCTTATGCCGATTGCTGCAAAAGCACCGTGAAGAGCATCTGGAAGCCATCTATCACAGAATGCACTACTACTTCCGCGAAGCGAGAATACAATGCGGAATGCCTTCCACTTCCGAGCCGGCAGAAGGCATTGAGGTATCATTCAAACTGCTCGATGCCTCCTACGAACATATCAACCGTAAAATCATTTTGCAAGCGGAAGAACTGCTCGGTATCCATACCGACCATTCTTTCATTCAGAAAGTGATGGAATGTCATACTGAAGCAAAGACAGCAGAAGAACTGGCGGAACTATGCGGAGCAAACAGTACCGTTACCTTCCGTCGGACATTCCTGAGATTGTTTAACTGTCCGGTAGCCCAGTGGCTTCGGCAAAAACGTGCCGAGCAGGTGCTGAAACTGTTGAGGACTACACACCTTCCCTTACCGGAGATTGCCGAACAATGCGGGTTTGCGAACCAGTCTTACCTGTCTGATTTCTGCAAGCGGAATCTCGGTGATACACCGGTAAATATCCGGAGAAACAGGAGCTGACCATTTATTATAAAATGAACGAATATGAAAATTAAAACACTTATCATTATGGGACTATTAAGTACAGCAGGTTCAAATTTATCTGCACAAGACGAAAAATTGACAAAAGAAGAGATTCAAGAGTTGAAAGAATATTTCGATTGGGAACAATCTACATTTAAAAATCCGATCATAAATCCCCAATATAATAATTCCGAAAATCTTAAAGCGGTGAATAAAAAAAAACCATGGGAAGAACAAGTTACCGTTCCTTTGGATGTATATGACAAAATTTTAAGCACTGTTTCACTGTCAACTTCCTCCAATGAAGATGACAGCCATGAAATCAAAGTAAACCTGCATTATGACTTCCCTTCGGCATGGACAAACCAAAACGACTTTACAGGCTACCAAAGTGGTTCATATAAATATGAGGAATGGCCTAAAAACAATGGTTTTGACCCTGCTATTGGTATCCAGGCAGAGCGAAACGATGGTGTAAAAATCAGATTCATCTCACGAATGACCGACAACGAAAATAAATCCGTGTTATTGGTAAACAGCCTCCACTATGACCGTAAGCCGGTAAGAGATGACCAGGGACGCCAAAAAGGTACTGATGAAACCTATACATTGCGCACAGAACAACCATTATCGCAAGTGAAAGGGGATTTATCGGTCTGTATCCTTCAAACGGAATGGGAAAAGGTCAAAATCACCGATGCGGACATAAACAAGGAATTTACTCTTGACGGAATACCTTTTGAACTGCTGTCTTTCAAAAACGGAGTCATAGTCATTGCGTTTGATTACAAGTATTATGACAAAGTTCGTGATGAGTGGAAATACATCGGAACGAAAGACGGTGCGTGGTGGAAAAACAATAGGGCCAAGAGAGCCATCACTTCTTATACAATATACAACAACATCATCAATAATCCCGATTATTCTTTCCAAGACTGGATGAAGCATATAGATAATGAGGATTCAGAACATAGAACTGTATGCACATTTGTTTCCAATGCCCCGATTGATGAAGTGTATTTTTATATTGACCCGAAATATTGTGAAACGATTTTATTGGAAAAAGTTTTAAAAGTAAAGTAACTACAAAAAATGTAAATTACCGGGAAGTATTTCCCATTAAGAATTGCGACCCGGTAATTTGCAGCAGCGGAAAATACAAGGAATATGAAAATTAAAATACTTATCATCATTGGATTGACAGCATTTTTATGCTTATCCGGCGCAACAGCCCATGCACAATCAGACAACCAGATTATCAACATGGATAACCCGGACTATGACATCGATCTGGAACGTTTTTGCTCTCCATTTATTGATTTCGATAATCCCAAAAAGACCCGCAAAGAAGTAAACTATCGCTATGTGAAATACACACAAAACATGAACGTTTCGTTTTCTGAGAGATATCCGATTTTAATATATTATATAAGTATGGACAGTCTCGTTACCAAGAAAGCAACTTTTTGTGATACCGACTTCGGGAAACTGAATTTAATAACCAATGCACAAGGCAAATTAATATCGATGGTCTGCGAAACGAAGATGAACAAAACAAGCTTCAAGGAACTGGTAAAGGCTGTTAGACAGAAATGTGGCAAACCTGCCCTGAAGAAAGCAGAAACAGGTAAAGACGAACTTAAGAAGATTCTGATAAACTCGATGGTATCAAAGGGCAAGGACATACCCGTGTATCTTTGGAAGCTGGATGACGAATATATCGGACTGTTCATGGAAGGCGAGGACATCGTAAAGCTCTTCCGGGCAAAAAAAGAATTTGAAGATTTACTCATCAAAGTAGATGGCCCTTACATTGAGGCAACAATGGAGTTGCAAAAATTGGAGAGAAAAATGTTCAAGAGATAAGAAACAGGCTATAATAAGCTAATTTTAAATCACATGAAAATGGCAAAAATGTGGGATACGAGAACACCGCGAGAAAGCAAGTTCAAACATATTCTACAACACATTCCGGTGAAAATAAATCCATCTATAAGCATACTAAAGAATCATTCTCTATATTTGCCACATCACCAATCGGCAACAAGCCATTAAAAACACATGCCTATGGAACAACAAACAATGACCGGTTCGGGACTCTATATCCTTATAGCTGTCCAGCTGCTGTTCTCCATGCTGATACTGTTGCGGATACGCCAGTACCGCAAAAAGCCGACAGGCTGCCTGCCGTCCGTTCTCGTCATCCTCTCCACAGTAGTCTTCACCTCTGTGCTGTATTACATATGGCAAATCGTGTGTGATGAGAACAGCCGTTGGACAGACCTCGGCGGAATGCTTGCCGCAGGATCCTGGCAGGAGTGGGTGGCATGGGCATTTTTCGGACTGTTCGTTGTGCTGTTCACCGCTGCAGGCTGCTCCCTCTTCGGGTTTGCCCTCACCGGTCATCACCCCAAGTTCTGCAAAGAAATGTGGCGGAGCCTCATAGGAATGATGCTCATCCCATTCCTTACACTCGCCCTGCTGGCTGCATCCACCCTGTGCATCAGCCTTTCAGGGATGACACTTTTCACTTGGTTGTTTTCCGAAGCAGCGTTCAGCGACGTGGCGATGCTGGTACTGAGTGCTGCCCTGTTCACCTTCGGATATATGGGACTTCTGGCCTTCCTGTTCAAGTTCAACGGCAGTAAGCTGGACGCATACATTTTAGAAGACATAGAGCGTTCTTACAGACGCATCGAAGAAACCAACGAGAAAGGAGGCAAACAATGACCACACTACCTTTGCTTATATTGGGAAGCCTTTCCCTTCTTTCCCTTCTTCTCCTCAACTGGCTGACATGGAAAGGACTGAAAAATTACCTGCAACCCAAAGGCAAAACGGCATCCACTGCTTTGGAACAGCAACTCACGGAGCAGGCATTTGCCTGGCGCACCCTCATCGGCCTGCTGTGGCTGGTTCCCGTATGGCCTGCCATTGCAGCTGTGATGCTATGGTACAGACTGAGATTACGCAAGCAGATACTCAGCCAGAGCCGTACTTGCCCGAAATGCGGAAAAGAGACCCTCCGCGAGATGTCGGCACAGGAGATAAAGAAAGATGCCCGGCTCTTCACCCCACAGGAACGAATGGAACTCAATCTGCAGACCGTCTGCATCCATGTGTACACCTGTACCGACTGCGGAGAAAAGGTGAAAGTGCGCATCCCTCTTGCGACAGGTCTCTATGAATATTGTCCGGATTGCCATGGTATCACCTTACACCGGAAAGAAGCATACACTGTGGTGGAATCTCCTACTGAATTCTCCGAAGGACTGAAGGAAGCGCGTCATGAATGTAAATACTGCGGTGCTAAATACATCGTAGGGCATAAGATTCACCGTACACATACATCTTCCAGCCACAACTCTTTTGATTTTTGAACAATTTGTACATAAATGTAGATGTAGAATAAAAACAAAAATCAAACGGAAAATATAGGATATATTACTGCAATTCAATAAAATCAGTAACTTTATCCGGAAACTATAAAATAACAAT
>OOAD01001644.1_pt1 | contig 11734 bp, 9 predicted proteins | sample 1671151 | NCBI WGS metagenome assembly OOAD01 (sample SAMN06348127, study PRJEB24527) | human gut metagenome | biome: human gut; feature: ankylosing spondylitis patient; material: feces | host: Homo sapiens | place: China | collected 2015-10
GAGCGCCACCTTGCCAAGGTGGAGGTAGCGAGTTCGAGCCTCGTCGGCCGCTCCAGACAAAACAAGCCACTGCAAAACATGATTCGTCGTGTGATGCAGCGGCTTTTTTGTACGTTGAAAACTTTTTGGAATTGGAAAAGGAGGGAAAAACGCAGTGATATTCGGCAAGTACATCAACCGGTATTACCTCAAGCATGCTCCCGTACTGCTGCTGGGCCTTGCCGCCCTGCTGACGGTGGATTACATCCAGCTTTTGATCCCGCAGCTCTACCGGCTGGTCATCAACGGGGTGAACCTTGGCCAGGTGGTGGTGAACGGTGAGACGCTGCCCTTTACCAAAGAGGTGCTGCTGCAGCACATCTGCCTGCCCATGATCTGGATTGTGGTGCTGATGGTCATTGGGCGCTTTTTGTGGCGCATCTGTTTCTTCGGCTCGGCGGTGCGGGTCGCGGCAGACCTGCGGGAGCGGATGTTCGACCACAGCCGCAGGCTGTCCCAGCAGTACTATCAGGTGAACAAGGTCGGCAACCTGATGAGCCTGTACACCAACGACCTGGACACCATTCAGGAGTGCTTCGGCGACGGCGTGCTGATGTTCTTCGACGCGCTGACCCTGGGTCTGCTGGCCCTTTATAAGATGTGGACCATGGACGTGCGGCTGACCCTGCTGGCCCTGATCCCGGCCCTGATCATGTTTGCCATCGGCACCCAGATGAGCAAGGTGATGACCCGGCGCTGGGAGGAGCGGCAGGAGGCCTTCTCCGGCCTTTCCGATTTTGCGCAGGAGAACTTTTCCGGCATTGCGGTCATCAAGGCCTTTGTCAAGGAGTACAAGGAACTGCAGGCCTTCCGGAAGCTGAACAAGGAAAACGAGGAGATCAACGTGACCTACACGAAGATCGCCACCCTGCTGGAGGTGCTGGTGACCCTGTTCGTGGAGTCCGTGATCTGCATCATTCTGGGTTACGGCGGCTATCTGGTCTATCAGGGCCGGTTCAACGCCGGCCAGCTGGTGGAGTACATCGGCTACTTTGAGGCCATTGTCTGGCCCATCATGGCCGTGTCCATGCTGATCGAAAAGACCAGCCGCGGCAAGGCCTCCCTGAACCGCATCACTGAGCTGCTGGATGCCCCCATCGACGTGGCCGACCGCCCCGGCGTGGCCGACCTGACCGCCCCCAAAGGCGGCATCGAGTTCCGCCACCTGAACTTCCGCTACCCGGACGGCGAGTACGATGTGCTGCGGGATATCTCCTTTACCATTGCGCCCGGCGAGAGCGTGGGCATCGTGGGCAAGACCGGTGCGGGCAAGACCGCGCTGGTGGACCTGCTGCTGCGCACCTATAATGTGCCGGACGGTACCCTGTTCGTGGACGGCAGGGATGTGAACAGCCTTTCCATCCACTCGGTGCGCAATGCCTGCGCCTACGTTCCGCAGGATAATTTCCTGTTCTCGGACACCATCGCCCACAACATTGCCTTTGGTGTGGACGATGCCACCCCGGAGGACATCGAGCGGGCGGCAAGCATGGCCGATGTGCGGGATAATATCGTGGATTTCAAGGACGGCTACGAGACCGTTCTGGGCGAGCGCGGCGTGACGGTGTCCGGTGGTCAGAAGCAGCGCATCTCCATCGCCCGCGCCCTGCTCAAGGACGCACCCATCCTGATCCTGGATGACTCCGTCTCGGCGGTGGATACCAGCACCGAGAAGATCATTCTGGACAACCTCAAGAACAGCCGGGCAGGCAAGACCACCCTGCTCATTGCCCACCGCATTTCCACGGTGGAGCGGCTGGATAAGATCATCTTCCTCAACGAGGGCCGGGTGGAAGCCGTCGGCCCCCACGACCAGCTGTATGCTTCCTGCCCGGAGTACCGCCGGATGGTCGATCTGCAGCGGCTGGAGGATGAGACGAAGGGAGGCGAAAACGCATGATGCATCTGAATCCGTTGGTTCTGGTGGGCGCTGTCATCGGCGTGATCACCGCCCTGCTGGTGGCAGCTTATGCCGCCGTCAAGGACAAAAAGATCGCCATGGGCTTTGAGCGCAACATGGAGGACGGCGAGATCATGCGCCGCCTTGCCCGCTATGCCCGGCCCTACCTGAGCAAATTCCTCATTGTGGGCCTGCTGATGCTCTTCTCCATTGCCTACGATATCATTTCACCCCTCATCGTGGGCCGCATCGAGGAGCTGGTGGCCGGGGAGTTTGAACTCCGCGCCCTCTTCCTGGGCGTGTCAGTGTATGCAGGCGTGCTGGTGTTCTCTATGGGCAGCACTTACCTGCAGGCCGTGATCCTGCAGCGGGTGGGCCAGCGCATCATCTCCGATCTGCGCGAGGATCTGTTCAGCCACATTGAATCTTTGGCACACGAGCAGCTCAACGAGATCCCGGTGGGCAAGCTGGTCACCCGAGTGACCAACGATACCAACGCCATCTCCATGATGTTCACCAACCTCTTGGTCCAGCTGACCAAGAACAGCTTTGTCATTCTGGGCATTCTGGTGGCCATGCTCTGCCTGAACTACGAGCTGACGTTGATGGTGCTCTGCTTTGTGCCCTTCATCGTGATCTTCACGGTCATCTTCCGCAAGTTCTCCCGCCGCGCCAACCGCAAGCTCAAGAACGCGACCACCGATATCAATACCTATCTGTCCGAAAACCTGTCCGGCATCAAGGTCACCCAGATCTTTGGCCGGGAGGACGAGAAGATGGAGGACTTCCGCCAGAAGAGCCAGAAGCTGGCCCGGGCCAATCAGGAGCAGATCTTCGTGTTCAGCGTGTTCCGTCCGCTGGTGTATATGCTCTATGTCAGCTCGATCTTGTGTCTGTTCTATCTGGGCGGCATGGGTCACCTGAACAACGTCAGCTTTCTGGGGCAGACCATTTCCAGCGGCACCATCGTCACCTTTTATATGTACATCTCCAAGTTCTTCACCCCCATCCAGAACCTGGCCGAGCAGTTCAACTGGCTGCAGTCGGCGCTGGCATCGGCAGAAAAGGTGTTCTCCATCATGGACATCCAGCCCAGGATGCAGGATGCCCCCGATGCCATTGAGCTGGACGAGGTGAAGGGCGAGATCGAGTTCCGGAACGTGTGGTTCAGCTATGTTCCCGGCGAGTGGGTGCTGCAGGGCGTTTCCTTCCATGTGGATGCTCGCCAGACGGTGGCCTTTGTGGGTTCCACCGGCTCCGGCAAGAGCACCATCCTCTCCCTGATCTGCCGGAACTACGAGTTCCAGAAGGGCCAGATCCTGATCGACGGTATCGACATCCGCAAGATCAGGATCTCCTCCCTGCGCAGGCACTTCGGCCAGATGCTGCAGGATGTGTTCCTGTTCTCGGGCACCATCCGCTCCAACATCGTTCTGCGGGAAGAGGGCATCCCCGACAGCGAGATCATGGAGGTCTGCCGTTACGTCAACGCTGACAAGTTCATCAACAAGCTGGACCACGGGCTGGACGAAGAGGTGCGTGAGCGCGGCAACAACTTCTCCGCCGGACAGCGGCAGCTGCTCAGCTTCGCCCGCACCATCATCCATAAGCCCAGCGTGATGATCCTGGATGAAGCCACCGCCAACATCGACACCGAGACGGAGCTGCTGATTCAGGATTCGCTGGAAAAGATGCGCACCGTGGGCACCATGCTCATTGTGGCCCACCGGCTGTCCACCATCCAGCATGCGGACAACATCATCGTGCTGTCCCACGGTAAAATTCTGGAGCAGGGCACCCACCAGCAGCTGCTGGCCCGGCATGGCCGCTACTACCAGCTGTACACCCTGCAATACCACAAGGCGCAGCTGAACGCAGCCGAATAAGCACAGACAGAAAGGCCGTTGACCTGAGATGGGTCAGCGGCCTTTCTGTCTGCACCGGGGGTGGAGTCGTCCTCTTCCGGATCGTCGAGGGAACGCAATTAACACTTGCAAAACAGGTGCATCGCTCGTATAATAGAATGTGGTAAAATAATAAAAAAGAGAAATGGAAAGGAGGGGCCACAGGATGCAGTGGATCGATGCGATCGGCTACGAAGAAGTGATGACCTTTCTGCGCAGTACACCGGCGAACCTCTTTTTCAAGGATACGGAATGCCGTTATCTTTTTATTTCGGACGTTAGGACTTTCTTCCCCTACGGAGAAGGGCAGGAAGAGGATGTGCTGGGCAAGACAGATCTGGAGATCTGGGGCAGCGAGGAACAGGCCCGCTTTTATTATGAGCAGGACCAGAAGGTGCTTGCCACCGGCAAGGGAACCGGCTATATCACCGAGGTGCCCCGGAAGGATGGGACGGCATACTATCAGATCAAAAAGAACCCCGTTGTGCTGGAGGGAAAGATCATCGGCATCGTGGGGCTTATTGGTGATATCACCGAACGGGTGCGGCTGGAAAAACAGGCCGAGAACTGGGCCATCCACGATGAACTGACCGGTCTGTATAACCGCAACTACCTGAAGGTAAAGGGCGCTGAGCAGTTGAAGGAAGTCACCATGCCCGTCACAATCATCATGGGTGACTGCAATTACCTGAAGCGTGTGAATGATGCCTACGGCCACGAGTACGGCGACCTGCTGCTCAAGCGGGTGGGCCGGGTGATCCGGGAAAACCTGCCGCCGGAAAGCGTGGCCCTGCGGATGGGCGGCGATGAATTCCTCATTGCCTGCAACCACTTCTCTGCAGAAGAGGCCGAACAGCTGATCGAGAGGCTGCACGGGGAGCTGGCCCGCCAGAGCGACGACCGCCTCAAGCTGGATGTTGCCTTTGGATACCACACCGTGACAGAAGGCCCCTTTGATTATATCGCAGTCTACCATGCTGCCGACCGGGATATGTACCGGAACAAGCGCAAAAACCGCTGAAAATGCGGACGAAAAACAGCCTCAGCTCGATCTCAAAGGGCTGAGGCTTTTTTGGTGATCTGTTACATCAGGGCGGTGAGCACCGTGCCCATGAGGATGGCCAGCGCACCGGCTCCGATCAGCAAAAACAGCACAGCCACCTGCGGCGGCTTACAGGATCACATTTTTGATGAGCAGGGAAACGCTGCCGTCCGGATCGTGGAGAAACTCCAGCTCGGAATCGGAGTTCAGCAGCTCGGTGGGGATCTTGACCTCGATGCCGTTGGCGGTGCGGATGCTCCGGCTCTCCATCCGGCGGATGCGGGCAGGGGTCACGGTGACAGGGGCGGCTGCCTCTTCCAGCACCTCACTCTTCTCCACATAGTCATCAAAGGGCACAGCGGCCAGCGGGTATTCCTCGGCCAGCTGCTGGCGCACCTGCTCCACCGATACCTGATTGTCGTTGTCGGCAGCCTGGTTGGCAATGAGCATGGCCACCTGCGCATCGGCATGGGGCTCATCCTCATAGGCATCCTTCACAGCCTGTGCGGCGGCCTCCTGAATGGCCTGCAGCTTCTTTTTCTCGGGCTCGGCCTGGGTATACTGGAACACAACAGAGGAGAGGTAGAACTCCTTGTGGCCGTCGATGTCGTATTTCTTTTCCAGCAGGCGCATGGAGTAGTCTGTCAGGTTGACGAGCGCACCCTCCTCCACCTTGCCGCTCTGGGTGGGCAGGCAGGCCCGCTGCTGGATGATGGAGTTGACCGGGGCACCTTCCACGGTCTCGGTGTAGTGGGTGTAGCCGTTTTTATAGTTCAGCTTGAGGATGCCCAGCCAGGGTGCGCCGTCCCGGGTGAAATCCACCACGGCCAGGTCCGCCCCGGGGATGGTGGTGTGGGCGTGCATGTAATCGAACAGCACCCCCGCAATGCGGCAGGACAGATCAATGAAATCCTGATTGTGCTCCAGCTCGTTCCGGAAAGCCGAATCCGGCAGAGGGCGGCACTGGCGGATCTCATCGCTGGCCAGCAGCTTTTCGATATGATTCTGTAGGTAGGCGGTCTTTTCGGCAGTCAGCTCCATGCCGCCGCCGCTGAGCACCGGCGCGTCCAGCGTGGTGTCCAGCACATGCAAAATTGCCTGATGGATGATGATCTCCATGGGTCAAAACCTCATTTCCCGGGTGATTGTGATGTTCCTGCCCAGTATAGCACATCCGGAACAAAAAGGCGAGAGGGAGTGCAAAGGCTTGTCAACCGCCGCCTGAGATGCTACAATGGGGCTGACCAAACATCCGGACAAGCCGAAAGGGGAGTGTGTTATGGAATTTCGGGACAAGCCGATGCAGAACCTCATCCGCATCAAGGAAAAGGAGATCTGCAAAAATGTGCAGGAGCTGCTGCTGGACGGTGAGCAGATCGTGGGGGCTTACAAGACCGTGCGCGATCAGGCCGTGTTCACCACCCACCGCATTTTTATGGTGGATATGCAGGGGATGACCGGTACCCGGCAGGAAATCTTTGTGCTGCCTTACCGCAAGATCCTGCATTACGGCATCAAGACGGCAGGCTTTGGTGACCCGCTGCAGACCTCAGAGCTGACGGTCTGCTTTGCGGATGAGCACGAGGCGAAGTTCGGCTTCATCGGGCAGGATGAGCTGCTGGCGGTGGCACGGGCCATCAGCCGGTGCATCCTGTAACAGAACAAACGTAAAACGCCCGTTCCGGCTTCTGACCCCGGAGCGGGCGTTTTACATTGCTGTAATATGCGAAAAAAGGAGAATGTCGAAGGGTCAGCAGGCGGCGCGCTCTCTGCGGCCGGCCTCGAGCATGTAGTGCAGGAAGCCGGAGACATCAGCGGGGTCGGTGACAGAGATGTCAAAGCCCTTGGAGGGAGCGTCCATCATCTGGAACAGCTCGGTGGCGGCGTTGTCCTTTTTCAGGTCGCAGGTCTCGCCATTGTCCAGGTGCAGGAGCACACTGCCGCGGCTGGCGGCTACCTGCTGCATGAAACGGTCTTTATCAAGATACTGGATGCGAAGCATAAAAATACCTCCCACAAAGAAATGTTTTATTCTGGAAGAGTCCCCCGGGCCAGGCTGCCCGTGGGGAACGATCCTTGGGAACCGGATCAAGCCGCGCCGGGGGTTGTTTTCCGCCCCCTGCGGTGTTATACTGTGCTTGCTGGTTCTGATGAAATAATACCACGAAACTGGCACGATAGATAGAATAAAAACACCCGATTTGTACAACAAAATCGGCTTTGACAAAAAATATTCAAAGTATTGCGGAAAGGAATTGTTCAATATGGCGTTTCAGACGAGCTGTGTCACTGGTGCCAATATCGTTACCGGGCTGACCTGCCAGCAGGATGTTATGGCCGATGCCGAGGGGCGGGAACTGGTCCAGCATGGCAGCGCCCTGTTTCCCATTGCCTGCTACGCGGAGAACCTGAAAAGCTATTCGGTGGCCTGGCACTGGCACGAGGAGTTTGAGTACATACTGGCCATGAAGGGCCCCCTGACGGTGGACGTGAACAAGACCCGGGTGACCCTGCAGACGAATCAGGGCGTGTTCCTGAACTCCGGCATCCTCCACGCGGTGGAGCAGGCGGAAAAAGGGGAGGCTCTGCTCCACTCGGGCGTGTTCCACCCCCGGCTGGTGGGCGGAATGGACACCATCTTCTGGCAGAAGCTCATCCGACCCATGCTCCAGCCGGATGCTCCCGCTTTTTTTCTGCTGGATGGAGCCGTGCCCTGGCAGGCGCAGGTGTTGACCTGCCTGCGGGAAGCCTGGCAGGCGGTTGCCGTGGAGCCCTTTGATTACGAGAACCGGGTGCGATATTATCTCTCTGCGGCATTGCGGCTGCTGAGCACCCAGTGCGTGGGCGGCAAGACCAAGGTCTCACAGCAGGAGCAGATCGCCGCCGAGCGGATGAAGCAGATGCTCCGCTTTGTGGAGGAGCACTACGCTGAGGAGCTGACCGTGGAACGCATCGCGGCCAGTGTGGCACTGAGCGAGAGCGCCTGCCTGCGCAGCTTCCGGCAGATGCTGGGCATCACGCCCATCCAGTATGTCAAGCAGTTCCGGGTGGAGAAGGCCGCCGAGCTGCTCCGCTCCACCCGGCTCAAGACGGGCGAGATCGGGATGGAGTGCGGCTTTGCAGATGGCAGCTACTTCATCAAAACCTTCCGGGAGATCAAGCACTGCACACCCAAGGAATACCGCGCAAAATTCTGCTGAAATGTCTGAGATAGGAATCGGAGGAAATGATCCCCATGCAGCACAGTCTGACCCAAGGCCCCATTACAAAGAATATCCTGCTGTTTGCCCTGCCGCTGATGTTCGGCAACCTGCTGCAGCAGATGTACAACATTGCCGACACCTGGGTGGTGGGCCGCTTCCTCGGCGCGGATGCGTTGGCGGCGGTGGGCTCCTCCTACACCCTGATGACCTTCCTGACCTCGATCCTGCTGGGCCTGTGCATGGGCAGCGGCGCGGCTGTGTCCATGCAGTACGGCAGCGGCGAGACCGAGAAGATGCGGCAGAGCGTGTTCCAGTCTTTCCTGCTCATTGCGGGCATCGCCCTGGTGCTCAACCTGCTGGTCTATCTGGGGCTGAACGGCATCCTGTGGCTTCTGCGGGTGCCCGCAGAGCTTTGCCCGCTGATGAAGGACTACCTGCTCATCATCTTTCTGGGCATTGCGGCCACCTTTTTGTATAACTATTTCGCAAACCTTCTGCGGGCCATCGGCAATTCCGTGGTGCCGCTGGTATTCCTGGCTGTATCAGCCATCCTGAACGTGATCTTGGATCTGGTCTGTGTCCTTGTGCTTGACTGGGGTGTGAAGGGTGCCGCCGGGGCAACTGTCTTTTCCCAGTATGTGTCCGGCGTGGGCATCGGCCTGTACACCCTGAAAAAGTTCCCGCAGCTCTGCCCGAAACGGACAGACTGCAGGTGGGATCGGAAGAACCTTGCCAATATCCTGAATCTTTCGGTGATGACCAGCGTTCAGCAGTCTATTATGAATTTTGGCATCCTGATGGTGCAGGGTCTGGTCAACAGCTTCGGCACGGTTATCATGGCGGCTTTTGCGGCAGCGGTGAAGATCGATTCCTTTGCCTATATGCCGGTGCAGGATTTTGGCAACGCATTCTCGACCTATGTGGCCCAGAACTACGGAGCCAACCGGCCGGACCGCATCAAAAAAGGGATCCGCAGTGCCGGGCTGACAAGCGCGGTGTTCTGCATCGTCATCAGCATGCTGGTCTGCGCCTTTGCCGCCCCGCTCATGGGGATTTTCATCGACCCGGCCCAGACCGAGATCATCGCGGCGGGCGTGCAATACCTCCGCATCGAGGGTGCATGCTACATCGGCATTGGCGTGCTCTTCCTGCTCTACGGCTATTACCGGGCGGTCAACCAGCCGGGGATGTCGGTCATCCTGACCATTGCCTCCCTTGGCACCCGTGTGGCGCTGGCCTATCTGCTTTCTGCCACGCCGCTGGGTGTTACCGGCATCTGGCTCAGTGTGCCCATCGGCTGGGCACTGGCAGATGCCATCGGCATTGGGTATTATTTGAAGAGGAAAACATAAAATATCCCCCGCTGCAAAGCGTGTTTTGGCACGTCTGCAGCGGGGGATATTGTTTTTTCTGGGGTTTGAGGTGATTCGGGCGGGGGCTTATTCCCCCACGGCGGGGACGTTCTGCATCGTCCAGAGGAGCTTCTGGACATCCACGCTGCCCATGTGGGTGAGCTCCTCACCCAGACGGAGGAAATCGGTCTGCTGGGCGGTAACAGTCTGCCACTGGGGCAGGTTTGCGCCGTTGGGGTTACCGGTCTTGGCAAAGTTGGTCAGGTAATCTACCATCTGAGCGCTGAGGGCGGTGTCCTTCTCAGTGAAGGGCCGCCAGCAGTGAGCCAGCGTGCCGAACCAGTACCACAGGTCGCTGGAATGCCAGGCACCACGGTCATCACCGGGGAGCTGGCGGTCGAAGAACCAGCCGTAGCTGTCGGCGTTCCGGGCGCACCAGTCCTGAGCCATCTGGTAGAGGTAGGGCGGAACGATATCCTCGCTGGTGAAGCCAATGAGGTAAGGGATATGGTGCTGTTCGTCGGCAGCCAGCGTCTCGGGGCCGGTCTTGACCTGGAAACGGCCATCCACCACGGGCTCACAGCCCATACCCTTGAACTGGGGCTGGGTGCGGACGGCATCCCAGGCTGCAAACAGTCTGGCGGGGGCGAGGGCGCGGAACTCGGCCAGCGTGCTGCACCCGGCGGTCTCCATGACCTGCTTCCAGAACGGGTAGTGGGCCTCAGCGGGCTTGGCCGTCAGCATTTGGCTCACGCCGCCGCCGCTGCTCATCACGGCCTTGGAGAACAGCCCCCTGGTGATGGGGGAGAGGACGAGCTGCTGGACGCTCATGGCACCGGCGCTCTGGCCCATGATGGTGATGTTGTTGGCATCGCCGCCAAAGGCAGCGATGTTGGCGCGCACCCACTGCAGGGCCGCCAACTGATCCAGAAGGGCGTAGTTGCCGGTGGACCCGGCCTCATCGGCCAGCTCGGGCAGGCAGACAAAGCCCATGGGGCCGAGCCGGTAGTTGATGGTCACAGCCACGCAGCCTTTGGTGGGCCAGACGGGGCCGTCGAAGTGCTTCTCGTGGCCGCAGCCGCCGGTAAAGCCGCCGCCGTGAATGTAGAAGATGACCGGCAGTCTGTCCCCGGGAGCTGCATCGGCAGGGGTCCAGATGTTCAGGAACAGGCAGTCCTCGCTGTAAGTGTAAGTCTCGCCCTTGCGGAACTCGTTGTAATAGAAGGCTTTTCCGGGTGCGGCGGCTTCGTCATAGAAGGCGCGGGGCTGGTAACAGCAGGCACCGTACCGGGTGGCATCATAGACACCGTCCCAGTGGGTGACGGGGACGGGGAACTCCCACCGCCCGGCGGTGGCGTAGCGAATGCCCTTGTAAGCGGCAATGCCCGGCCACTGGCAGGCCGTGCCTGAGATCACGCCGCAGGGCGTGGTGCGCTCAAAGCTCATGGGGAAAACCTCCTTGTCTTACTCCGCCGCTTTCAGGCCCCGGATGTCCTCGCCCGCAAACAGGCAGGGGACAAAGGAGGAAAGGCGGCTGGAGATCTTTTCGGTGTATCGCTTTTCCAGCAGGGAACCATCCGCAATGTTGGTGGTGACGATGGTGGGCAGACCGGCTCCCAGGCGGTTGTTCAGCAGGCTGTAAAAAGTGGTGATGAAGTAGGGGGTGACGAACTCGGTGCCCAGATCGTCCAGGATCAGCAGGTCGGCAGCAGAGGCGGTGCGCAGCAGGGTCTCGGCATCCTCGGAGGAGTCGAAGCGGGCGTTTTCCAGCTTGCCGAAGAAGTCCGGACTGGAAACGTAGATCACGTCAAAATCCTTTTGCAGCACGATGCCCGCAATGGCAAGGGCGGCGTGGGTCTTGCCCAGCCCCGCATTGCCAAAAAGCATCAGGCTCTCGCTGTTGTGGTCGAATTCCTCAGCATAGCTGCGCAGATCCTCCAGCAGGCCGCCCATGTAGGTGCGGACAGGCTCACCCAGCTTCTCGTCCATGGTGTTGGGGTAGTACCGCAGCTCCATGGTGTCAAAGCTGGAAATGGACAGGCTGGACAGCGCCTCGATCTCCTCCCGCCGCAGACCCTGCATCAGCTTGTGAACGCAGGTGCAGGTGCGGCCCTGCACGCTGCCGGTATCCTGGCACAGCTTGCAGGTGAATTTGGGCTCCAGCGCATCCGCAGGGCGGCCGCTGGCGGCCAGCAGGGCGGTGAGCTCCTGCCGGGCTTTGCTCAGTGCGGCGGCGGCTTCGGTGCGGTCTTTTCCGGCCGCGCCTGCCAGTGCGCAGCGGATGCCCCGCACCC
>OOAD01001657.1_pt1 | contig 11661 bp, 10 predicted proteins | sample 1671151 | NCBI WGS metagenome assembly OOAD01 (sample SAMN06348127, study PRJEB24527) | human gut metagenome | biome: human gut; feature: ankylosing spondylitis patient; material: feces | host: Homo sapiens | place: China | collected 2015-10
CACTCCCACAATTCTACCCAATATTCGCATATCGTGGGACTATCATCCCACTTTTTTGACCCTATTCTCCAATATCCTGATTTAGGTCATATTGAATTGACAAACTATCGTTACTCTTTTGACCCTATTCTCCAATGTCCTAATTTAAGTCATATTGAATTGGCTATCTATTGTTTTTCTTTTGACCCTATTCGCTAATATCCTAATTTAAGTCATATTGAATTGACAAACTATCGTTTTTCTTTTGACCCTATTCTCCAATGTCCTGATTTAGGTCATATTGAATTGGCTATCTATTGTTTTTCTTTTGACTCTATTATCTAATACCTTGATTTAAGTCATATTGTATTGGCTATCTATTGTTTTTCCTTTGACTCTATTATCTAATACCTTGATTTAAGTCATATTGTATTGGCAATCTAGTGTTTTTTCTTTGACCCTACTCGCCAATATATCAATCTAAGTCATACATATCCAACCCAATAATTAATCTCAATTAAGCCAAGTTCCTCTCTATCTGACATGCTTAAGATAAGCATCCACGCTATTACTGTCGCTTATAACTTTAATATGCTCGTCATTGGAGAATACATAGTCGGCGTCGGGCATTATCTGCACATCTTCGCCGCGCACAATTCCAATAATATTCATCTTGTATTTCTTTCTGACATCCGCCTCCCTGATACTCTTTCCAACAAGCTGCGGAATAACCGGAACTTCAAATATAGCATATTCATCAGAAAGCTCTATATATTCAAATATGTGGCTTCTACTGCATTTCTTGGCAAGTCTGTAAGCTATATCCCTGTCCGGATATATAACTTCGTCTGCTCCATTTTTTAAAAGAAGCTTTGCATGAATATCCCTGCTTGCAACACTTACAACGTGCTTTGCACCAAGCTCCTTTACAAGACTTGTTGTTTCAATACTGTTCTGGAAGTCCTCGGAAATGCATACTGCAACAGTATCGAAGTTCGATAAGCCAAGGCTGTTAAGCACGTCCTCATCCGTGCAGTCACCTATTCTTGCACTTGTTGCCTTTGACATAAGCTCTCTTACCTTGTCCTCATCCTCATCTATTATCATAACCTCATTGCCAAGCGCTATAAGCTTCTCTGCAAAATGATGTCCAAACTTACCAATACCTATAACTAATATTGAATTCATACTTAATTCCTTTCCATTATATACAGCTATATATTTTTGTTAATTAAATTTTCCATACTAAACATCATTTATATATTTCAATCATTGATAAGTAAATATCAACAAAATATGAAAAATAAATTATTTTAGTTTTGGATTAAGATGCATTTAAACAAATAACACCTTCTTGCTGATTAATATTTTCCTCCGGTTAACCTTCTGCGCCACGTTTCCAAAACATCTCGAACCAGCCAGCATCATCCCACATTAACATGCTCCTCAGGATTAAGCAGCTTAACCTGCTTTCTGTTATAAGCAAATGTTGATGCAAATGTAACTGTTCCTATTCTTCCGCAAAACATCAGTAATATAATAACTATCTGTGAAGCCACATTGAGCTGTCTTGTTATACCCGTTGAAAGTCCGACAGTTCCTACTGCCGAGAACACCTCAAGACATAGGTCCTCAAAATCAAAACTCTGCATACCACTGATAATAAGCAGCGCTGCAACAGCCATAATAAGATTAAGACCTATAACCATACTGGCTTTCTTTATATCCTCATCTGCAAGCCTTCTTCCATATATATTACAACCTGAAGCATTGCGCAGATTAGACCATATATACACCATTATAATCACGATTGATGTAGTCTTTACGCCACCTGCGGTCGAACCCGGACACCCTCCTATAAACATAAGTATAATAGTAAGCAGCTTGCTTGCCTGAGTCATAGCACCAAGGTCAACCGTGTTATATCCTGCTGTTCGTGGCGTTACCGCCGCAAAAAGTGATGTTATAAATCTGTCGGCAAAAGGCATGCCTGCCTCAACACCATCTCTTTCAAAATACATAAACAATATCGTTGGCACAACAACAAGCACTATAGAACTGACAACAACAATCTTAGTATGGAGAGTATACTTCTTAAAATACAGCTTATTATGCTTAAGGTCAGCCCACACTGTAAAGCCTAAACCACCGATAAGTATAAGTGCCATAATTGTTATATTTACAACATAATCATTGTAATAACCTGTGAGCGATGAATAAGGCTCGTATCGTCCCATAAGGTCAAAACCGGCATTGCAGAATGCAGTTATCGAATGAAATATACTGTTATATATACCCCTTGCAACACCCATCCGCGGAATAAACCTTAGCGAAAGAACTGCCGCACCTATCGCTTCAAATATAGCAGTTCCAACGATAACATTTCTCATTAGCCTGACTATGCCCCTAAGCATGTTGGAATTCATACTTTCCTGTATAAGCGTTCTGTTGGCAAGACCTATATTTCTGTTAAAAAACAGCGCAAACACAACACCGATTGATATAAATCCAAGTCCACCTATCTGAATCATAATCAGTATCACTATCTGTCCGAATAATGTCCAGTATGAAAATGTATCAACGACTACAAGTCCTGTAACGCATGTAGAACTTACAGAAGTAAACAATGCCTTGATAAATGGTGTCCACTGACCTGTCCTGCTTGACACCGGAAGCATAAGAAGCACCGTACCTATTATTATGACTGTAAGAAAACCAAGTGCCATAATCTGGGCATGTGAAAGTCTTCTTCTGATTTTGCTAAATAAACTCATAATATTTTTCCTCTTAATATCCACACAAATGTATATGTTCTTTATATCAATTCACAATCATTGAATAAATCGGACATAAAATATAGATATTATATTTCTATATATTTTCACATCATTTTTTTCTTCTTTAAAAACCAGAGCACACCTATACATATAACAAGTATTATTCCAACTATTATATAAAAGCCATAAGGTGTGGTTGAAAGTGGCATCCATCTGCCGTCCACATTCATTCCGTATATACCTGAAATAATCGTTGGTATAGCCATAACTATAGTTATAGAAGTAAGTATCTTCATAACATTGTTCAGTCTGTTATTAATAACAGATGAAAGCAATTCTCTTGTACCATCAATAATATCCCTGTATATAGTCGTCATCTCGATAGCCTGCTGGTATTCGACTGTTACATCCTCAAGAAGCTCCATATCCTCCGGATACTGCTCAAGTCTTTTATATCTCCTTAATCTCTCAAGGACTATACTGTTTGATCTGAGCGAAGTTGCAAAGTATACAAGCGTTGACTCAAGCTCGTGCAGTTCGATAATATCCGTATCGTGTGTATCATCCCCGACACGTTCTTCTATCTCTGTTCTTTTTTTATCTATTCCACGAAGATAAGCCTGATATAACATAGCTGAACGAAACATCATTTCATATATAAAACGCATTTTCTTTTTCGTGCTGAAATCCTTTAACTTATTTCGCACAAAGTATGTAAGAACTGGCGTTTCTTCCCTGCATATCGTGATTATGGCATCATTTTTTAAGATTATACCAAGAGGAATTGTTGTATACATTTTCTTTTCATGTCTGACCTCCGGCGTTGGAATATCAACAAGTATAAGTGTATAACCATCCTCAAGACTTATACGCGAACTTTCTTCCTCATCTAACGCAGTCGCAAGGTCATCCGCATCTATATCAAAATATCCGGACACAAGCGAAAGCTCACTGCTTGTAGGATTAACCATATTTATCCAGCAGCCATCTTCAATATTATCAAGCTTGCTAAGTACTTTATTATCGGTTTTATAGATATCTACCATAATTCACCTCCAGCACCTTAATTGTTTCTGCGGCGCGTCTTTACAAATATATTTCTTTCATCCTTAACCATCCGCCTGCACGATACAGGACACTGTGTAACACACTGCCCGCAGCCTATACAGTTATCAACATCATATATAAGTCTGCCAGTATTTTTATCATAATATGTTGCACCTGTAGGACAGTACTTTTCGCACCTGTTACAGCCTGTACATACAGCACCTTCTATCATCTGAGGTCTGTAATATGCCTTAAGAAGAAGCTGGGATAGTGCGCCTTTTCTGAAACTTCCATATAAAAAACAGCAGTCCATGCAGCAGTTGCAAAGCACTATTTCATCATTAACTGAATATGTTCCATAATGATAAAGTGTGTGTATACAGCCCTTTTGTTCAAGCTCATCCACCAGCCTGACAGCCTCTTCATATGTTATATGCCTTGCCACGCCAGCCTCTGTGAGCTGCTCTGCCATTCTTCCGACTGCCATGCATGACTCTATCGGCATATCAAAGTCACAGCTATTGCCCTTTAACATTTCCATAGTACGGCAGAAACAGTTCATAACAGCAATATTATCCTTATTCCTATCAAGAACATCCATAGCTTCACCCTTTGTATATACAGTCTGCTCTGCACCTACAGGTTTATCAAGAGTTATCTTTTTCTTTCTCTTAGGAAGATTATTACGGCTGTCTGTCACAACTGTGGACATACGTCCCTCTTCCTTTGACATATTATTAGTGTTGACATAATTCATGTATGCCCTTACAGGTGCGATATTGAGTTTCTTTAATAGTTCCTCAAACTCTGCAAACTTTGTGATAAGTGCTTTTCTGTTATCATTAAGTTCGCCTGATGCATATAATTCTATCCAGCCGGGAAATATGGGTGCAAGGTCATATACGCCTTTTTTCTGGCTTTCCCATATGCCACCTTTATCTTTTATACTTTTGTATAAAGCTTCAAATGTATGCACATTTTCATCACCTGTAACCCCATAATTCTTCTCCCACAGGGCTATAAGCTCTTCCTTTGTATAATTTCCAGCTCCCATAAGAAGCATACAATCTATTTCTTCCTCAGTATATACTATCTCAAAACAGTCAAGTATACACTGTACAAGCGGTATTGCAAACTTTGACTTTCCATTCATGAGCTTTCCAAGCCTTACCGCTTTTTCCTTAAACTGACTTGTCATTTTACCTGCTGCCCCTGCACTTATTTAGTTTCATCCTTACAGTGTGCGCGGCATGATGAACAGTCGCCGCTGCACGCATCGCCAAGTCCACTTTCCTTATGTTTGGCTGACACCCATAAAAATAAAACTACTACAGCAAACAGAACAACTGCTCCTAATATTATATTAATTATCTGTGACATAATAATCCTCCATTCTTACATTTTGTTCTACTTTCTTCTTGCTTTTCCTATCTGGTCAGTGAGTGAAAGTAGCATATTTCTTAACAGATTACGGCTGTCTTTATCAAGACTTGCATACTGTTTTATGACTTCTCTTGTACTTCTGAACCTGTCTGCTGTTATATCAGAAAGATTTCTTGCACCACATGCCGATAACAGTCCAAAAAGCGTTTCCACAAACTCAGCCCTTTTTTCATTGTCAACGCTGTTAATCCAGTTGCTGAATGCCCTGTTAAGCCTTCTGCTCTGTGCACTAAGCCTTTTAGCAGTCACCATACTAGCTCCTGACACCTGCCACGACATTGCATCATGCTGCATAATTCCTGTCTGTGAACTTTTAACTATAATATAATCATCATCATGCTCAAGCAACATTCCGACTATAGAATTCTCCGGCACAATACTTTTGATATAAGGAAGCATTGACTGATATTCATCACTTCTTACTACACTTATATCAAAACCCGGTCCGTCATTATTGTATACACACTGTATTTTCTTTCTGACCCTTTTACTACAGTGTATAGCCGAATATATTGCAAGATTGCCACCTTTGGAATGGCCGCCCACATACAGCTTTCCCCTTATATATGAACACGTATCATCAAGATACTTAACCGCATCCTCCTGTGATGGAACAGGCGATATAAAGCTCATATTAAAGTCCTCCTTCCAGCCTACAAGTGTGTCATCCGTTCCCCTGAACGCCACATATGTACACTGTGGACTTAGCTTTATATGAAATGCGCCAAACTGTTTTTCCAGAGTTTCATCCACCATATCAACATAATCAGACAGAATTACATCCCTGAACCGGTTTGTCTGCGCCGCTTTTTTTAGAAGCTTTGGTGCATCTTTTATAAATGACTTATCCTGCATAAGTTCTTCTTCTGTATGAAGGTCAAAGAATAACTGTGCTGCTGCTTTTAGTGTTATTCCCTTATTCATTTGTACAGACGGAATTACGTCCCTGAAGTTTACATACGCTAACTGTGACAGTATAACGTTATCCACATCATTAAATGGTGACTGGTCAAATGTGAGGTCACCACGCCATTCGAGATAATCCATTACATTCCCCATAATAATCTCCGTTTCTGCCATAAGCCATAGATTTTATCTGAAACTTACTTAACACCAGATAAAATGTTGTTAATACAGCATTTTATATTAAGTTGATTTCAAATATTACTTTAAATTCTTAAGTTCATTTACAAGTTCTATATCAGATGCCTGCACCTTCATATTGGCTGTTACAGGAGCCTCACCCGGCTTTGTAACTGTCACCTCTATAATTGTGCCCTCTGTTATGCCACCAGACATACAACGGTTAAAAAATGACACAAACTTTGGATGTGTCGCCGCAAACTTGTTTTTTGCATTCATTATTTTCATAATAGAACCTGGATTCATAATTATACTTCCTCTCTTATATAAGTTTATCTTAATTCCTGTTTACCTTAATTTGTCTTATTGTAACGTACTTTTTCCTTTAATGTAAAATTTTATTATTTATAAATGAACAATTACAATATTGTAAAATTATTTCACTACATTTTTACCTCACCGCAGCTTTTTTCTTAAGCCTTGCACATATAATAAATCCTATGCACACCGCTGACGTTATTCCCTCTGACACTGGAAAGCTGCTCCACACGCCATTCATTCCAAACAGGCGTGAAAGTGTTATAGATATGCCTATCATAAGCACAAAGCCTCTCAATACTGACACAACAAATGATTCCTTTGCCATCTCAACCGCACTGAAATATCCGGCAGATATTATATTAAAGCCTGCAAACAAAAAGCCTATGAAATATATTCTCATACCAGTATACGCAAAACCCGCCAGTTCCACAACTCCCTCACTGTTAAAAAGGCTTACAAGCTGGCTTGTGAAACCTGCCACCACCACATATATGACAGCAAATAAAGTTACTGATGTTATTATACTATATGTGTATACCCTTGACACGTCTTTTTTATTGCCTTTTCCATATGACTCACTTATAAGAGGCTGTGCTCCCTGCGAAACTCCGTTGAATATAGCAGTTCCTATATAAGCATAGTTCGCAACAACTCCATATGCTGCAACGCCGATATTGCCCGTAAGCGAAAGCATAAGCATATTAAAAACAGTCGTTGTCACTGCCGATGCCATCTCACCTACAAATGCGGCTGTTCCTAACATACATGACTCCCACAGCATTTTAAGCGATGGAACGTGCCACTTAAAGACCACTGTATTCTTCTTTCCCATAAAATGTGTCAGACACACAAGTATGCTGCATATAGGTGAAGCCGCTGTCGCCATAGCCGCACCAAGCAGTCCAAGCTTCATAGGAAACATAAATATATAATCAAATATGATATTAAAAAGACTTCCTGAAAGTGTGGCAAGCATAGCCCTTGAAGGGTCGTTGTCATTTCTTACATAAGCACTGACTATATAGTTACACATAAAAAACGGCGTGAACATAAGAAATGTCCTTGTATATCCTATTCCTATCGCCGTAATCTTATCATCCGCGCCCATAATGTGCAGAAGCTTATCCGGCGCAAACAGTCCGACAAGTATGAACAGCACGCTGAGAATACATGCACACATTATCGCATTGGAAAAATAATCGTCAGCATGCTTATCTCCCTTTGCCCTTAATATCTTGAATCTTATCGCTGAGCCAACGCCCATCATAGAACCGAAAGCGAATATGACACTGAACATCGGCAGCACCAGATTAAGTACTGTTATTCCGTCTGCTCCCGCAAACTTTGATATAAAAAATGTATCAGCAACAACATAGCACGATATTCCAAGCATACCGAATATATTCTGCGATACATATTTAAAGAACTGCTTTGTCAGATTCATCTTGGTTTTCCCTTTTTCCCGGAAATTGTCATACACAAAGCGGTATTGTAGCACACCCCGCGCGTCAAGTCAATTCCAAAACTGCCCTGCAGCGCAGAAAAATGAGGAGGCATTTCATGAACATCACCGAATTTGCCCAGTATGCCGGTGTATCCAAGGCGGCGGTGAGCCGCTACTTCAACGGCGGCTACCTCAGTGCCGACAAGCGGGCACGCATCGAGGCCGCTGTGGAAGCCACCGGCTACCACCCCAGTGCGCAGGCGCAGATGCTGCGCACCCGCCGCACCCGGCAGGTGGGGGTCATCCTGCCCAAACTGTCCAGCGACAGCTGCCCCCGCATCGTGGAGGGCATCGGCAGCGTGCTGGAAGAATCCGGCTACCAGCTGTTGCTCATCAACACCGCCAACGACCCGCAGAAGGAACTCCGCGCCCTGGACACCCTGTGCCGCCACACGGTGGACGGCATCCTGCTCATTGCCACCGTGTACACCCCGGAGCACAAGGCCGTGCTGGAGCGGATGCATGTGCCGCTGGTGGTGCTGGGGCAGCAGTTTCCGGGCTGCTGCAGCGTGTACCACGACGACTTTGGCGCGGCACAGGCTGCCACGGCCCACATGCTGGCCAAGGGCCGCCATGCCCCGGGCTACATCGGGGTCACCCTGCTGGACAAGGCCGCCGGGCAGCAGCGCCGGGCAGGTTTTGAAGCCGCCGTGAAGGACGCCGGGCTGCCGGTGCGGCCCCAGCGCATGGTGGTGGCAAAGTTCAGCACCGCGTCCGGCTACGAGCAGGCCGCCCGCCTGCTGGGCAGCGACCCCCGCATCGACTGCCTGTTCTGCGCCACCGACGCCATTGCTCTGGGTGCCATGCAGTACTGCCGGGAGGCAGGCATCCGCATCCCGGAGGATGTGATGATCGCCGCCGTAGGCGACAGCAGTGTGGGGCGCAATACCTTTGTGCCTCTGACCAGCGCCCACCTGCACTACAAGACCTCCGGCCGGGACGCCGCCGCCCTGCTGATGGACCTGCTCAACGACCCGCACACCGTGCCCCGCAGCCAGATGCTGGGGTATGAGCTGGTCTGCCGGGAGAGCACGGGGGACTGAGCGATATGAAACCATGTGAAATCAATAACAGAATGCATCCCAACTTTATGCCCTCTGCGAATGGAAATATTGCGCTGATTATCGTATAATCATGCCAGTGAAACCGATTACAACACAGTGGTCGGTCTTTGGAAGAGGAAGCATCAAGCAAAGGAGAAGTGCACTATGGATTACAAACACGCAGCACAACAGGTCCTGGACTGCATCGGCGGAAAGGACAACATCCTGTCGGCCGCACACTGCGCCACCCGCCTGCGTCTGGTCATCGCAGACAACGCAAAGGTCAACAAGCAGGAACTGGAAAACGCCGAGGGCGCCAAGGGCGTTTTTGAGGCACAGGGCCAGCTGCAGATCATCTTCGGCACCGGCACGGTGAACAAGGTATACGACGAGTTCATCCAGCTGGCCGGCATCGAGGGCGGCAGCAAGGAGGACGTGAAGCAGGCGGCCGCCGCCAAGGCACCCTGGTATCAGCGAGCCATCAAGACCCTGGGCGACATCTTTGTGCCCATCATCCCCGCCATCGTGGCTTCCGGCTTCCTGATGGGCATCATGGAAGCGCTGAACTTCATGGTGAACAACGGTTTCCTGAACATCGACACCACCGGCTCGGTGTATGTGTTCGCCAAGCTGTTCTCTAATACGGCCTACACCTTCCTGCCCATCCTCATCGCCTACTCCGCCGCCAAGGTGTTCGGCGGCAACCCCTATCTGGGTGCAGTCATCGGCATGATCATGATCCACCCCGACCTGCAGAACGCCTGGACCGTTTCCAACGGCGTCAACGTGATGCAGCCGGTGTTCGGCGGCCTGTACTCGGTGCCGCTGGTGGGCTATCAGGGCCACGTCATCCCGGTCATCATCGCCGTGTGGCTCATGTGCCAGATCGAAAAGCGGCTGCACAAGGTGGTGCCCGCCATGTTTGACCTGTTCGTCACCCCGCTGGTGTCCGTGTTCGTCACCGGTTACCTGACCCTGGCCGCCATCGGTCCCGTGTTCACCAAGTTGGAAAACGGCATCATCACCGGCGTGCAGACCCTCATCACCCTGCCCTACGGCATCGGCTCCTTCATCATGGGCGGCCTGTACGCGGTCACCGTCGTGGCCGGCATCCACCACATGTACACCCTGATCGACCTGGGCCAGCTGGCCCGTTACGGCTATACCTACTGGCTGCCGCTGGCCAGCGCCGCCAACGTGGCACAGGGCGGTGCTGCTCTGGCTGTGGCCCTCAAGAGCAAGGACACCAAGGTCAAGTCCATGGCCCTGCCCTCTGCCCTGTCCGCCTGCATGGGCATCACCGAGCCTGCCATCTTCGGCGTGAACCTGCGCTACTTCAAGCCCTTCATCGGCGGCCTGCTGGGCGGTGCCTGCGGTGCCCTGTACGCCAGCATCGTGGGGCTGGGTGCCACCGGCACCGGCGTCACCGGCATCTTCGGCATCCTGCTGCACCTGCACATGCCCCTGCAGTACATCATCATGATGGCCATCTCCTTCGGCGTGTCCTTCGCCGTGACCTGGGTCATCTGGAGCCCTGAGGAGGTCAAGGCATGAACGCACTCCAGCGCGACCTGAAAAAGCTCGTTCCGCTGGTGGAGTCCCTCGGCGCGGCCAATATCGCCGCCGACCCCCACCGCCAGCGGTTCCACCTGCAGCCCCCGGTGGGCTGGCTGAACGACCCCAACGGCCTGTGCGTCTACGGCGGGCAGTACCACGCATTCTTCCAGTACGGCCCCTTCGACGTGAACGGCGGGGTCAAGCACTGGGGCCACGCCGTGAGCACCGACCTGCTCCACTGGGAGCAATTGCCGGTGATGCTCTATCCGGACGAGCCTTTTGACTGCCACGGTGCCTACTCCGGCGCAGCCCTGGTGGAGGATGGCACCATGTACCTCTACTACACCGGCAACGTCAAGCACCCCGGCAATTTCGATTACATCAAAGAGGGCCGCGGGCACAACGTCTGCCTGGCCGTCAGCAAGGACGGCGTGACCCTCGACAGCAAGCAGTGCCTGCTGACTAACCGCGACTACCCCGCCGGGCTCACCTGCCATGTGCGGGACCCCAAGGTGTTCGCCTACGAAGGCCGGTACTACATGGTGCTGGGTGCCCGCACGCTGGAGGACAAGGGCGAAGTGCTGGTGCTGGAAAGCACCGATAAGCTCCGCTGGACCCACATCAACACCCTGACCACCCCGGAGCCCTTCGGCTACATGTGGGAGTGCCCGGACCTGTTCTGTCTGGACGGGCAGTGGTATCTGGCGGTGTCCCCCCAGGGCATCGACTGCCAGAACGTCTACGGCTGCGGCTGGTTTGCCATCCACGGTGACTGGCGCGGGGACTGCACCCTGAGCGAATTCCACGAGCTGGACGCAGGCTTTGATTATTACGCCCCCCAGAGCTTTGTGGACGGCAACGGCCGCCGCATCCAGATCGGCTGGATGGGTATGCCGGATGCCGACTA
>OOAD01001667.1_pt1 | contig 11615 bp, 13 predicted proteins | sample 1671151 | NCBI WGS metagenome assembly OOAD01 (sample SAMN06348127, study PRJEB24527) | human gut metagenome | biome: human gut; feature: ankylosing spondylitis patient; material: feces | host: Homo sapiens | place: China | collected 2015-10
TGTATCCACGAACGGTTGAGATTGAGCATGATGCTGTACGAACTCTCGTAAGCATCGGAGATGTCGGTCATGAACTTCGGGTTGAGGGGATTGCAGCGGTGGCTGCGTGAGGGATCGTCGAAGTTGATGACATAGAACTTCGGCGGCACTTTGTACCCCTCCAAATGGTTGAGCAGGTGATTGTAAGCAATGGTGGAGAGGTCGGGAAACTTGAAATCGTAGATATAGGCGGCATAGCCTTTCTCTATCTGCTGTTTGATATAGGAATTTACCACTGCAAAAGACTTTCCCGAACCGGGCGTTCCCAGTACGATGGAGGCACGGAAAGGGTTCACGACATTGATCCAGCCGTTGTTCCACTTCTTGCCATAATAGAACCGTGTCGGCAGATTTACAGAATATTCGTTTTCGATAAGCCTTGTTTCCTGCATGAAACTTTCGTTCTCGTTGTTGAACACATCGTCCATAAGGTCCTGTTTGAGAAGGCGGGAGATCCATACACCTGCGGCAAGCAGGCAGAGATAGCCGACGGCAAGAGTGAGTATATAAAAGGCGGTGCGTGCCATTAACGGTACGGGCAGGCTGAGCAGCCACCAGTTGAAAAAGAAGAGGACAACACCTGCGGAAAGGGCTGTCCAGATATGCGCCCATTTGATTTTTTCCTCCTTTACACCCTTCGTGCCCAGACACGACAGGGCAAGGAAGGTAACGGAGAAAAGCTTTGTCCAAAGGATGGAGCCGAACAACCCGGTCGTGCGCTGGAAGTTCAGCAGAATCCTGTCCACCACTCCGATACTGACATTCCACTCCCGGATGGCCGGATAGCAGAACCAATAGATATTGACAACTACGAACAACACGCTGAGGGCACGCATAAAGTCCATGACTTTCGCCAGTCCCCTGAGATCATCTTCTTGTGACATAATACTGAGTTTTAAAAAGTTATCGTCTTGATAATTATGTAATACGGGTTCAGTCCTGACGGCCGTAACGCCGACGGCGTTTCTTCTTGTCGGGCTTCAGTAGCCTGGGATGCCGGGGGACATAGTTCAGCTCCGGCTCCATGCCGGAAAGTAGCCCTTCCAGAATTTTCTCCCCGTTTCCGGAAACCACAGCGGACGGAACGGACGGCAGAAGTGGCGGCAGGAGATCTTGTGGCCGCTCCTGAAAGCATCTGTCCAGCGTGTTCGCCGAAAACTCCTTGCCCAGACGTGAGCCGTTGAGCACGGTGCGGCTGCGGTGGTCTATAAAGGTAACGCCATAAATCCTGCCGGTTCCGTTGCGGCGGAGAACCAAGTCTATCTGTTCTTTCGCCAGCCGGCTACGGAAATCCCGTTCGTCCACGGATCGGCGCAAAGCTTCGGCCACTAACGGCCGAAGCCGTTCACGGCACGGGTCGGACTTGATTCTTGCGGCGGATTCCCGCATCTTCCTATCCAACTGCTGTGCACCGGCCGTTTTTCCCAGCCGGGAGGACTTTATGGGAGTGGCCGCCGTTTCGCCGTTGCCGTCCAAAGCGGTATAGAGTATGCCGTGATAGGTGCGTCCGCCAATTTCCCCCTTCACTTCTTCCACTCCTATATTATACAGGGAAAGCAGGGCACGGAGTTCGCCCATTGTGCGGAAGCTGTAAAGCTCGAGCAGGGGTTTGAGGGTACAGGCGATCTGCCGTTTGATGTCCCCTTTGGCAACATCTACCGGCTTCAGCTGCCACTCTTCGCCTTTCTTCCGGCCTTCCGCCGGATGCAGGCCGTATTTCTGCTCCAGAAGTTCGGTAATCTCCTTGCTGCGACGGTATTCGAACTTGTCGGATACTTTCCTTCCCTCACTATCGACACGCAGGGAAACGATGTGGATATGATGCCGGCCGATGTCCTCGTGCTTGAAGACAAGATAGGGCTGGTTGCCGTAACCGAGCCGCTGCATGTATTCCCTGCCGATTTCCGCCAGCTGCCCGTCGGTCAGCACGTCGTCGGGATGCGGGTTGAGGGAGATGTGTATGACCGGCTTCTCGGTGCGGTAATGGTTCGGCATCCATTCGAGAAACTGCCTCACGGATTCATCCGGACGGAAACGCCCGTCTTCGGGATAACGGAGGAGATGTGCCGACAGGATTTTCGCACCGCCTTCATCGACCTTGTTCTGGTTGTAGGCCAATGCACCGTACAAGTTCTTACCCACGCTGATCCTGGCTACCATGTGAGGCGAGTTTTTGGGAAAGTTCGACAATCCGGCGGTTCAGCTCCACGAGTTCAAGGGTGAGCTTTTCAAGTCTGTAAAGCAGTGCCAACGCTTTCTTTTCGGTGAAATGGATGTGCAACTCCTTGACTGCCTGATTGTAATTCACTCCTATGGCACGGAACTGCCGGAACAGTTCCGTGAGCTTGGCCACATACTCCATTGTGGCACGGTCTGTCCGGATCACCCTGAACTCCTCGTTAAAGATCCGTGCGGCGATGAACTTGGATTTGGACAACAGGCCGGACTGCTCAAACATGGTGAGAAACCGTGCATGGCCGGCTTCGTCCAGATTGACGGTTTCACGGCGGACGGCCGGGTTCGACTTGGGCAATCTGCCCCCTTTTCCCCGTGTGCGGGGACGCTTTTTCTCGTTGTTCATATATACGTTTTTTATGTGGTACAATTCCACCGGGTGGCATTGCCGCCGTCTGTTTCTCCCCCACAATTTGCGACTTCGGAGCAAATTGCAGCCCCCTGCAAGGGCAAGCGTTTTTTGCTGCAAAACGGAGTGGTGCTGCAAAAAACACAGCTTGCTATGTTCGGGCGAACATAAATCTTTCCTCTCCGAAGAGGAAAGAGCGCTTTCGGGGGAAAGCGGGGATTGACGACCGACGAAGGCAAACAGCCCACTTCCGGTTGGATGCCGCAAAGTTAGGAAGTGATATAATCAGTTGTATATCACCAATATTAGCCACATTATGCCAAATAGAAGCCACTTGTACACACAGGTGGAACAGGAGGAAAAACGGGCGGCCGATGATGGCTGAACCAACGGCTGAGAATGTGCCTGAATGGGATGCGTAATGGCGGACTGAATGCCCAACCGGTCAGATAACCAATCAGACGGTCAGCCGTTGCAACGTTAGTGCGGTCGTCCGGCTGACCAGCCAACCAAGCGGATAACCTTTTGTTCGGGCAACCTGTTCATCGGTCGGTTGTTTCCTTGGCTGATTATCCGACAGGCAATACAATCCAATAATATCATGTATGGTCGGACAAGTATCCTATTGGCCAATCAGACGGACAATACTTCGGTCGGTCGGCTGTTCAGTCAGCCATTCCACGTCAGGAGCCGGCCACTCGAACCCCTCCGTTCCCAAACCATGAATTCCCCTTCTTTTTCCTTCTTTATTTGCGGCGTTGATTCAAAAGTATCATTTGTAAACAAACTGCATCATGGAAAAAGAAACACTCTTTATCGCCTTTTCCACGCAAAAAGGCGGAGCGGGAAAAACAACGCTGACCGTGCTGGTGGCAAGTTACCTGCACTATGTGAAAGGGATGAATGTAGCGGTGGTGGATTGCGACTACCCGCAACACAGCATTGCCGAGATGAGAAAACGTGACCTGAAAACGGTCATGGAGGACGAGCATTACAAACTGATGGCGTACAGGCAACTGCAACGGATAAGGAAGAAAGCCTATCCGATAGCGGAGAGTACGGCTGAGGATGCTGTCGCAAAGGCGGACGAACTGCTGGAAAAGATGCCGGAAACGGACATCGTGTTCTTCGACCTGCCGGGCACGGTAAACAGTACGGGCGTGTTGAACACGCTGGCGAACATGGACTATGTCTTTTCCCCCATTGCCGCCGACAGGGTGGTAATGGAAAGCACACTCCGCTTTGCGAGCCGGCTGAATGACACGCTGATCGCTACGGGCAAGACGAATATCAAAGGTCTGTACCTTCTGTGGAACATGGTGGACGGCCGGGAGAAATCGGAACTGTACAAGGTGTACGAACAGGTGATCGGCGAGCTGGGACTGAAAGTGCTGAATACCTTCCTGCCGGACAGCAAACGGTTCCGCCGTGAGCTGACGGGGGAACATAGGGCATTGTTCCGTTCCACGCTGTTTCCTGCGGACGGTACGCTGGTCAAAGGCAGCAACCTGAAAGAGATTACGGAAGAACTGTTGTCCATTATCAAAAAGTAGGCTATGGGAAACGAACGGAAAAAAATAAACCTGACGGACATTGACGAGGACTCCATAGTCGCCTCGTTCAAGGAAAGCCGGCAGACGGACGGGCAGGTACAAGCAGTCGGAAATAATGGACAGTCCGGTGAAGAGAACGGATATGTCCGTCTGTTCATCCACGAGTCACCGGTCTGCGCACGGCTTGGCAAGACAATCTACCTTCGTAAGGAGTTCCATGAACGGATTCAGAAGATTGTCCAGACAATCGGGAACAACGAGATGTCCATTTTCAGCTATGTGGACAATGTGCTGGAACAGCACTTTTCCACCTATCAGGACGAGATTACGAAGGAATACAGAAAACGAAGTACCGAACTGTTTTAAACCCCGGAAATCATGTCAGCAATCTTATTCTTACTTACCGGCGGCTATCTGCTGTGGATAGACGCCTACCTCTTCCACGAGCGGAACAGCCGGAGGAAGAAAACGGAAAAAGCCGGGCAGATCCTTACCCGGATGGCGGTGGACGTGAGCGAGATTTTAGGCAAAAGCACATTTTCCCTTAGCCACTCCACGCCACAAACACCCGAAAAAATTGAAAACGAAAAATCTGTAAGTGAAGCAGATACTTTTGCACCGGAGAAAGAAAAGTACCCGAAAACAGTTTCCGCCGAGGAACTGGACAAGCTGTTTGCGGAAGGGAGTCCGCTGCCGGAAGAACTGGAACTGATGGAAGATATGGATGTTCCGCTGGAGTTCCGGAAAGAACCGGCAGATGACAATCCTCCGGTAGATGATGACGAGCAGGACAGACGCCTGCCGGGATGCACGCCGCAAGCCACGGGCATCCGCTTCGAGGACATGGGACTGGCGGTGCGTGTGGCGGTCAGCGGTGAAGCAGCCAGTGAGGAGGAAAGGATTCAGGCCGGAAAGACGCTGGCGGAACTTCGCAACACCCCGATGTTCGAACAGCTGACCTCCGGCGATGCGGAACGTGAGGAACGGATCGGCTCGCTGATAGAACTGCACCTTGCGGCATACCGCAAGCGTAAACAGCCGGACAGCGAACCGGCGGCAGAAACCATACCGGACACTTTCTCCATAAGCGATATTGTCTAACGAATAAAGTAAAACGTACATGAAAAAAAGAGATTACGGATAGCTGACGGTTCATTCTTACCAGTAGAAATCCAGACAAATTTAATTAACAACCGGATACGGCGGACTCTTCCCTCCGTCGTGTCCCTCATTCAAATCCATTTATTTTATGAACACGAAACAACTTGTATTAGTGGCGGTCATGCTAATCGCCACAGGCTCGCTCCATGCGCAGGGAAACGGCTCGGCCGGTATCGCAGAGGCGACGAAAATGGTAACAAGCTACTTTGATCCGGGAACGAAGCTGTGCTACGCAATCGGAGCCGTGATCGGCTTGGTCGGCGGGATTAAAGTGTACAATAAGTTCAGTTCCGGCGATCCGGACGTAAGCAAGGTGGCATCCTCCTGGTTCGGTGCGTGCATCTTTCTGATTGTCGCCGCCACTATCCTGCGTTCGTTCTTCCTCTAAGGGACAGATTCGCCTATATAATAATGTATATGGACTATGAACTGAACAAGGGGATCGGCGAGAGTGCGGAGTTCAAGGGACTCAAGGCGCAATACCTTTTTATTTTCGCCGGCGGGCTGCTGGCTCTGTTCGTGCTGTTTGTCATTCTCTATATGGCCGGTGTCGGCCAATGGCTCTGCATCGCTTTCGGTGTAACCTCCGCATCCGCACTGGTCTGGCTGACATTCCACCTGAACGGCAAGTTCGGAGAACACGGACTGATGAAGCTGCTGGCCAGAAAACAGCACCCCCGTTACCTGATCAACCGGATCAGTCCCCGAAAATTATTCACGATTAAAAAGAAGAATGTATGCGGAACACACTAAAGGCCGCCACATTGGAAAGCAAGTTCCCGCTTCTCGCCGTCGAAGCGGACTGTATCATCTCCAAAGATGCGGACATCACCGCCGTCTTTGAGGTGGAGCTGCCCGAACTCTTCACGGTAACGGCAGCTGAATACGAGGCTATCCATGCGGCATGGGCAAAGGCAATCAAGGTATTGCCCAATTATACGGTGGTACATAAACAGGACTGGTTTATCCGGGAGGATTACCGCAGCCAGACGGACAAGGAAAATCTAAGTTTCCTTTCCCGGAGCTACGAGATGCACTTCAACGAACGTCCTTTCCTGAACCATAAATGCTATCTGTACCTGACCAAGACGACGAAAGAACGCATGAGGATGCAGAGCAGCTTCTCTTCGCTGTGCAGGGGATTCATCATCCCCAAGGAGGTGGACAAGGATACCACCGCCCATTTTCTGGATACGGTGGGACAATTCGCCCGTATCGTGAACGATACAGGGCTGGTACACCTAAGACGGCTCGTCGGTGATGAGATTACCGGCACGGAGGATAAGGCCGGACTGGTGGAGAAATATTTCTGTCTGTCAATGGAAAATACCACTGCGCTGGAAGACATCGAACTCGGAGATGACGGCCTGCGTGTCGGCGACAAGCACGTTTCGGTACATACGCTATCGGAACTGGATGCGTTGCCCAACAAGGTGGGTACGGACTGCCGGTATGAAAGGCTGTCAACGGACAAAAGCGACTGCAAGCTGTCATTCGCCAGTCCGGTAGGCCTGCTGCTCTCGTGCAACCACCTGTACAACCAGTATATCTTTCTGGATGACAGCGGCGAGAACCTGCAACGTTTTGAAAAGAGCGCACGCAACATGCAGTCGCTCTCGAAGTACTCACGGAGCAACCAGATCAACAAGGAGTGGATTGACCTGTACCTGAATGACGCACACTCTTTCGGGCTTACCTCGGTACGTGCCCACTGCAACGTCATCGCATGGACGGACAACCCGATGGAGGTGAAGAACATGCGCAATGACGTGGGCAGCCAGATCGCCATGATGGAGTGCAAGCCACGCCATAATACGGTGGACGCCGCCACGCTGTACTGGGCGGCAATGCCGGGAAACGGCGCTGACTTCCCGGCAGAGGAGAGCTTCTATACGTTCATCGAACAGGCCCTCTGCTTCTGGGTGGAAGAAACGAACTACCGCAGCTCCGTTTCACCTTTCGGACTGAAGATGTCAGACCGTATCAGCGGAAAACCGCTGCACGTGGACATCTCCGACCTGCCGATGAAACGTGGCGTAACCACAAACCGAAATAAATTCGTATTGGGCGGCTCCGGTAGCGGCAAGTCATTCTTCATGAATCATTTGGCGAGGCAGTATTATGAACAGGGCACACACGTGGTATTGATCGACACGGGGAACAGCTATCAGGGACTTTGCTCGCTGATACACCAGAAAACCGGCGGCAAGGACGGCATCTATTTCACTTATACGGACGAAAACCCGATAGCGTTCAACCCTTTTTTCACGGATGATAAGGTTTTCGACATTGAGAAACGAGAGAGTATCAAGACACTGATCCTCACACTCTGGAAAAAGGACAACGAACCGGCGACACGTTCGGAAGAAGTGGCGCTGTCCAATGCGGTGGCCCTGTATATCAGGCGCATCAAGGAGGATGAAAGCATCGTTCCCTCGTTCAACACCTTCTACGAGTTCGTGAAAACGGACTACCGGAAGATACTGGAAGAGAAGGGAGTCCGGGAAAAGGATTTCGACCTTGCGGGTTTCCTGAACGTGCTGGAGCCTTATTACCGTGGCGGAGAATATGATTTCCTGCTTAACTCCGACAAGCAGCTCGACCTGCTCGGCAAACGGTTTATCGTATTCGAAATCGATCAGATCAAAGACCACCCCATTCTTTTCCCGGTAACGACTATCATCATCATGGAGTTGTTTATCAACAAGATGCGCCGTCTGAAAGGGGTGCGCAAGATGATCATCATAGAGGAAGCGTGGAAGGCTATCGCCAAGGAAGGGATGGCGGACTACATCCGCTATCTTTTCAAGACTGTCCGCAAATTTTACGGAGAGGCGGTTGTGGTGACGCAGGAAGTCGATGACATCATTTCCTCGCCTATCGTAAAGGAGTCCATAGTGAACAACAGCGACTGCAAGATTCTGCTTGACCAGAGGAAGTACCTTAACAAGTTCTCGCAGATACAGTCCCTGCTGGGACTGACGGACAAGGAAAAGGCGCAGATTCTGTCGGTGAACATGTCCAATGACCCGAAACGCAAATACAAGGAAGTCTGGTTCGGATTGGGGGGCGTACAGTCAACGGTGTACGCCACGGAGGTATCGCCCGAAGAATATCTGTGCTACACGACCGAAGAGAGCGAGAAGGTGGAAGTGGAACAACTGGCGAAACAGCTGGACGGCAATATCGAACTGGCTATCCGAAGGCTTGCGGAAAAGAAACGGAATCAAAGCAATGAAATACCGTAAATGCCTATGGAGTATGAAACCTTGTTTCCGCTCTACTGGATATGCGGGGAGTGGAAAAGCAACCGCAAGTCGCCGCCCGTTACCGTATTCCGTGACGGTGGCGCATACAAGATTGCCCTGACCTACCACCTTGATGCGGTGGTGGTAGGCACGATCCACCAAAGCGGCGGCATCATCTGGGCAGACCTGCTGGGGAGGGTGCAGCTCGCTTATGACCGGGAGGAAGACCGGCTGGTGCTGGCTACCGAAGGGATCTATGTACGTGCGGATGACTCATAGGGAAAATGGAGAACCCCGGTTCTCCCGTAAATGACAGTAACAACTATCCGATTTATTCAACATTAAAATTTTAAAAGACATGAAACGAATTATGGCTGTCTGCCTGGCCGGGCTTCTTTGCCCGATTATGGCAGTAAAGGCACAATGGGTGACGTTCGATCCCTCGAACTTTGCACAAAGCATCGTGAATACAACCCGCAATGTGGTGCAGACCACGACGACGGCAGAAAATATGGTGAAGAATTTTCAGGAAACAGTCAAGATCTACGAACAGGGGAAGCGTTATTACGACGCATTGAAAGCGGTCAACAATCTGGTTAAGGATGCCCGCAAGGTACAGCAGACCGTTCTTCTGGTCGGTGAAATATCGGACATCTATGTAAACTCTTTCCAGAAAATGCTGACGGACGAGAACTATACGCCGGACGAGCTTTCGGCAATCGCTTCCGGATATGCGAAGATGCTGGAAGAGAGCAGCGGTATGCTGAACGAGATGAAGACGGTCGTAACCTCCACCAGCCTTTCCATGACGGATAAGGAGCGCATGGATGTGATCGACCGTGTGTACCGTGACGTAAGAAACCAACGCAATCTGGTCAGGTATTACACGAACCGGAACATCGGCATCTCTTACCTGCGTGCAAAAAAGAAGAACGATACCCGAAGGGTGCTGGACTTGTACGGAACGGACAATCAAAAATACTGGTGACATGACGGGCGAAGAAACTTTCAGCAACCTTCACGAAGTGTTGCGCAACCTTTATGACGAGATGATGCCGCTCTGTTCGGACATCACGGGTGTGGCTACCGGAGTGGCCGCACTGGGTGCACTGTTCTATGTGGCCTCACGGGTGTGGCAGGCTCTTTCGAGAGCCGAGCCGATTGACATTTACCCGCTCTTCAGACCTTTTTGTCTGGGTGCGTGCATCATGTTCTTCCCCACATTCGTTCTGGGAACTCTCAACGGCATCATGAGTCCTGTGGTTACCGGCTGCCACGATATAATGGAAGGCCAGACGCTGAACATACGGGAGTATTCCGAGAAGCGGCAGAAGCTGGAATACGAAGCGATGACAAGGAATCCGGAAACGGCGTATCTGGTCGACAACGAGGAATATGAACGCCAGATCGAGGATCTGGGATGGTCGCCTTCGGACTTGAAAGCAATGGCGGGCATGGCGGCGGAGCGCTTCAAATACCAGGCCAGGCAGGGCGTGAACAATTTTCTCCGCAGCTTTCTGGAACTGCTGTTCCAATCGGTTTCGCTGGTACTGGACACGCTGAGAACCTTCTTCCTGATCGTATTGAGCATTCTGGGGCCCCTGTCGTTCGCCATATCGGTGTACGACGGCTTCCACAATACGATGATCCAATGGATTTGCCAGTATATCAGCATCTATCTGTGGCTGCCCATATCCGACCTGTTCAGTTCCGTGCTGGCAAGGATTCAGGTACTGATGATCGAAAAGGACATCGCCGCACTGAGCGATCCCGCCTATGTGCCCGACGTGAACAATTCCGCTTACATCATCTTCATGCTGATAGCCATTGTGGGGTATTTCACCATTCCGACAGTGGCCAACTGGATAATCCAGGCAGGCGGCGGTGCAGGTAACTATGGCAGGAACGTAGCCCAGACAGCGAGCCGCACGGGATCGATTGCAGCAGGTGCGACAGGTGCCGCCATCGGCAACATCGCAGGAAGATTACTTAAACGATAACCTATTAAACAGTATTCAAATGGAATTCAAATCATTTAAAAACATCGAGACCGGCTTCAGACAGATACGTTTCTTCGGCATTGCCTACCTCTTTGTCTGTGCTTCACTTGTGGGCTTCTCGCTTTGGAAGGCATACAGCTTTGCCGAGGCACAACGACAGATATATGTCCTTGACGAGGGCAAGTCGCTGATGCTGGCTCTCTCGCAGGACTTGGAGCAGAACCGTCCTGTGGAAGCAAGGGAGCATGTGAAGCGTTTCCACGAACTATTCTTCACGCTTGCACCCGACAAGAGTGCCATCGAGGGTAATATCCAGAGGGCAATGTTTCTGAGCGACCGCTCGGCATATGAGCACTACAGCGACCTTGCGGAGCAGGGGTATTACAACCGTATCATCTCAGGCAATGTATCGCAGCGTATCGAGGTAGATAGCATAAGCTGCAACTTCAACCACTATCCCTACGAGGTGGTGACATACGCAAGGCTATCCATCATCCGCGAGAAGAGTATCACCGAACGAAGCCTTGTAACCAAAGGGCGACTGCTCAACTCCACACGCAGCGACAACAACCCTCACGGATTCATCTTCGAGGCGTTCCGTGTGGTGGAGAACAAGGACCTGAGAGTCTATGACAGATAACCCAATTATTCACCATTAACATTTACAGCGATGAAAAAGTACATTCAGAAAATCAAGGATTCAATCAACAAGTCTTGGAACAACAAGGCATCGAAGACCAAACGCCTTATCATCTACGGCCTCTTGCTGGCGTATATGGGAGTGGCCCTTTATGTCATCTTTATGCCTGCTCCCGATTACAGATATGAGGAGTATGTCAGAAGTGAGCCGCCTGCCACCAATCTGATTATCGAGGAGGAGGCAACTCCTGCCGACAGCCTCTCGGATGAGAAGATACGGGAGATGGAAGAGTTCTTTAACCAATTTAATTCAGAGAGCTATGAGTAACGATGCAAATGCTCTGAAAAGAAAGGAGCAAATCAAGAAAATTCTTGTGTATGGCGGAATGGT
>OOAD01001674.1_pt1 | contig 11593 bp, 10 predicted proteins | sample 1671151 | NCBI WGS metagenome assembly OOAD01 (sample SAMN06348127, study PRJEB24527) | human gut metagenome | biome: human gut; feature: ankylosing spondylitis patient; material: feces | host: Homo sapiens | place: China | collected 2015-10
GCCACCGGCATCGGTGAGGTGAAGGTCACCATGACCTTCAGCGAGACCGCCATCACCGACGTGGTCATTGACGCCTCCAACGAGACCGAGAGCATCGGCGGCGTGGCAGCCCCCACCCTGAAGGACGCCCTGATGGCTGCTCAGAGCACCGAGATCGACAACATCTCCGGCGCTACCATCACCACCAACGCCGTCAAGAAGGCCGCCGCAAGCTGCATCGAGCAGGCAATGGGCGTCCACACCGCAGGCGGCGACACTGCTGCATCTTCCTCCGATGAGGACTGGCTGGGTACCGAGTCGGAGATCGACGAGAGCAAGGTCGCCAAGACCGTTGACGTGGATGTGGCAGTCGTGGGCTGCGGCATCGCAGGCGTTGCCGCTTGCCGCAGCGTCGCTGAGGACGGCGGTCTGGTGGCTGCTTTCGAGAAGGCCGACGGCCCTCAGTGCCGCAGCGGCGAGTACGCCGTTATCAACGGCATGGTGCAGGCCAAGTGGGGCCGCGACACCTGGACCCGTGAGCAGATCGACGACATCATCGACTCCCACATGGTGGAGAGCACCTACCGCTGCAAGCGCAGCATCATGAGCAAGTGGGCCCACAACATCGGCGACGCCTTCGACTGGTGGGTGGAGGCAAACCCCGACCTGTATTACGCTGAGACCACCCGCAGCGCCATCCCCGATGAGAACGCTGACAACTTCATCATCCCCATCTTCTACCCGCTGCCCGAGCACTACGACTGGAAGCAGGAGCGCTTCCCCTGCTACCCCACTTCCGTTGAGTTCAAGCCCGACCAGCACGTCACCGTCGAGGCCAATATGCAGAAAGCCATCGACACCGGCAATGTCCAGACCTTCTACGGCTGCTTCGTTGAAAAGCTCATCATGGAGAATGGCCGCTGCGTGGGTCTCTACGCCCGCGATGCCGCTACCGGCGAGTACATCAAGTGCAACGCCTCCAAGGGTGTCATCCTCTCCACCGGCGACTACTCCCAGAACACCAAGATGCTCAAGCACTTCTGCCCCGAGGTCATTGAGAACAACATCCAGTGCCTGTTCACCAATGTGGACGTGGAGGGCAACTTCACCAACCAGGGCGACGGCATCCAGCTGGGTATGTGGGCCGGTGCTCAGGTGCAGCAGAGCCACGCCCCGATGATCCACCACATGGGCGGCGGCGCCGACCTCGCCGGCGTAGGCGTCATGGGCAATGCAGGCTTCCTGAACCTCGACCTCAACGGCAAGCGCTTCATGAACGAGGACCTGCCCGGCCAGCAGCTGGAAAACCAGATCGAGCTGCAGAAGAACCGCGAGAGCTGGCAGATCTTCGACTCCAACTGGCCTGAGCAGCTGCCCTATATGCCCGCAGCCCACGGCGGTGCCTGCTACTATGAGGACTATGCCAGTGAGGACGAAGGCCCCAAGAACAACACTACTTACCGCAACTACAAGAGCCCCTATCAGCTGGAAGCTGCTGTGGCCGATGGCCGCGCTGTGAAGGCCGACACGCTGGAAGAGCTGGTGGCAAAGATCTACCCGGACGATACTGCCGCCCAGCAGACCGCTCTGGACTCCATCCAGCGCTACAACGAGTTGGCCAAGGCCGGTTACGATGAGGACTTCCACAAGCCCGCTTCCCGTATGTGGGCAGTCGAAAACGGCCCCTTCTACGCCGACAAGTTTACCACCGCTCTGCTGCTGGTCTGCATCGGAGGCCTCGAGAGCGACGAGGACTGCCACACCTTCGACGTCGACCGCAATGTCATCCCCGGCCTGTACGTCGCCGGCAACATCCAGGGAAACCGCTTTGCCACCGAGTATCCCATCGGCCTGAAGGGCGTCAGCCACTCCATGGCCATGTACTACGGCTACGTCGCCGGCAAGAACGCCCTGAAGGACATCTGAGCCTGAAATCGCAAAATAATTTCCAGAGCCCGGAGCAGAAAATGCCTGCCCCGGGCTTTTTATGTGACTTGCTCACGGAAAAACGCCGGAGTTTGGGGTATACTGTCCCTGTCAGATGAAAAAACACTCTTTATGGAGGGAAACGATATGGCAGTCATCACCATCACGAAAGAAAACTTTGAGGCCGAGGTGCTGAAGAGCGCTCAGCCCGTCCTGCTCGATTTCTGGGCCGCCTGGTGCGGCCCCTGCCGGATGCTGAGCCCCATTGTGGACGAAGTGGCCGAGGAGCGCACCGACGTCAAGGTGGGCAAGGTCAATGTGGACGAGCAGCCCGATCTGGCCGCCGAGTTCGGCGTCATGAGCATCCCCACCCTGCTGCTGTTCGAGAACGGTAAGCTGGTTCGTCAGGCCGTCGGCGCACGTCCCAAGAGCGGCGTGCTGGAACTGCTGGGCTGAGAATAAAACGGCGAGGAGCCGCTGCACGGAAAACGCTGTGCGGCGGCTCCTTTTTTGCGCCTGCATCATCTCAAAGCGGGCTTTCGTGAAATCATTTCGCCTTTCTGTACAAACGCACAGAAAAATCGTATCATAAAAATGAAAACACGGTCACTTTCACACTTTACAACTTTATCTTGATAAAGTAAAATAACCTTATCATAAGACAAAAGCGCCCGGGAAAAGGCGGGGCGCAGGGGCCGGGGCGGGCAAGCGCCCGGTGAAAAGTGAGGGAAAAGGTATGAAATTTGACATCTCCTGCTTACAGCCGAAGGAACAGGCCTCTTTCGCGCTGCGGGCGCTGTATGAGGCGGCGGGCTGCCGCAAATATCACATGGGCCGGTTCGAAGAGTACGGGCTGTATCAGGAGAACCGCAGCTTCCTCTCGTCGGAGCAGGTCATCACCTTTACCGATCTGGACGGGCGGCTGCTGGCACTGAAACCTGACGTGACCCTCTCCATTGCCAAGACGGCCCAGCCCGCGCCGGGCGAGACACTGCGCTACTACTATCACGAAAACGTCTACCGCCCCTCGGCAGAAAGCCACACCTTCAAGGAGATCGGCCAGATGGGACTTGAGATGCTGGGCGATGTGGGCGAAGGACTGGTGCGGCAGGCGGTGTCGCTGGCGGCACAGTCCCTCGAGCAGCTGGGCCAGCCGTGGGTGCTGGAAGTGAGCCACATGGGCTACCTGTTCGGTCTGCTGGATGCGCTGGACGTGCCGGAAGCTTCCCGCGCCGCCCTGCTGGCAAAGCTGAAAGCGAAAAACCTCCACGAGCTGAAAGCGGCGGCATCCGCCGCCGGGCTGGACGAGGCCGGTGCCGACGCGCTGGCGGGGCTGATGAGCCTCTGCGGCAGCTGTGAGGATGTGATTCCCCGTGTGGAAGCCGCCTGCCGGAACGAGCGGATGGAAGCCGCCGCTGCCGAGCTGAAAGCCATCACCGAAGAGCTGGCTGGTGCAGGCGGCAGCATCCGTCTGGACATGACGCTGGCCGGTGAGATGGAATATTACAACGGCCTTGTGTTTCAGGGCTATCTGGAGTCGCTTCCCCGTCCGGTGCTCAAGGGCGGGCGGTATGACCTGCTGATGCAGAAGTTCACCCCGGGCGCGGGGGCCATCGGCTTTGCGGTCTATCTCGACGAGCTGGACCGCCTGGGCGCCCCGCTCCCGCCGGTACAGCAGCAGAAAACCGAAAAGACCATGCTGAACGTAGCTCTGCCGAAGGGTCGTCTCGGTGACAAGGTCTATGACCTGCTGGCTGGCATCGGCTACGGCTGCCCCGAAGACTACAACGCCACCCGTAAACTGGTGGTGGAGAACCCCGCCGCCGGCATCCGGTACTTCCTCGTCAAGCCCAGCGACGTTGCGATCTACGTCGAGCACGGCGCGGCAGACGTGGGCATCGTGGGCAAGGACATCCTGACGGAAGCGTCTGCCGATGTCTACGAGCTGCTGGACACCGGCCTCGGAAAGTGCCGAATGTGCGTCGCCGCCCCGGCAGATTACAAAGACGACCCCAGCCGCCCGGTGCGGGTGGCAACCAAGTTCGTCAACATCGCCAAGAGCTATTATGCATCCATCGGGCGGGACATTGACATCATCAAGCTGAACGGCTCCATTGAGCTGGCCCCCATCCTGGGCCTGTCCGACGTCATCGTGGATATTGTGGAGACGGGTACGACCCTGCGGGAAAACGGTTTGCGGGTGGTGACGGAGTTCATGCCCATCTCGGCCCGCTTCATCGCCAATAAGGCCAGCTACCAGTTCAAGCACCGCGAAATGGATGAGATGCTCGAAAAGCTGCGTGCCGCCCTTGCCGCAAAGGAGGAGAAAAAATGATAAAGCTGTATCACTTCGATGAACTGAAGCCCGAAGAGATATTGAACCGTGACATCCGCGCGGAGAAGAATGTGGAAGACGTGGTGGACGGCATCATTGCCGATGTCCGCGCCCGGGGCGACGAGGCCCTGAAAGAATACGCCCTCAAGTTCGACGGTGCCAAGCTGGATAACATCCAGGTGACGCAGGAGGAAATTGAAGAAGCCTTTGCGAATATGGACGGCTATTTCCTCGAAACGCTGCGGGAGGCCGCCGCCAACATCGAGGCCTTCCACCGCCAGCAGGTGCATAAAAATTTTGTGATGAACGACAAGCCCGGCATCGTGCTGGGCCAGAAATACACCCCCATCGAGAAGGCGGGCGTCTACGTCCCGGGCGGCACGGCGGCGTATCCTTCCACCGTCCTGATGGATGTCATCCCGGCCAAGGTGGCGGGCGTTTCGGAGATCGTCATGACGACTCCCGCCGGTAAGGACGGTAAGATCGATCCGGTCATCCTCGCCGCTGCGGCCACCGCAGGCGTGACCAGGATCTTCAAGACCGGCGGCGCACAGGCCGTGGCCGCGCTGGCCTACGGCACCCAGAGCATCCCGGCGGTGGATAAGATCGTCGGCCCGGGCAATATCTATGTCGCCACTGCCAAGAGGAAGGTCTTTGGCAAGGTGGGCATCGACATGATAGCAGGCCCCAGCGAGATCCTGGTTCTGGCCGACGGCGGCTGTGACCCCGCCTGGGTGGCCGCCGACCTGCTGAGTCAGGCCGAGCACGACAGGCTGGCAAGCCCCGTCCTCGTCACTGACAGCGCTGAGCTGGCCAAGGCCGTGCAGGCAGAGCTGGAAGTGCAGATCCCCCAGCTGCCCCGCGCCGCCATCGCCCGCGCCAGCGTGGACGACAACGGCAAGATCATCGTCTGCTCTGATCTGCGCAAGGCCATCGAAGCCTGCAACATCATTGCACCCGAACATCTGGAAGTCTGTGTGGACGACCCCTTCAGCGTGCTGAATGAAATCAAAAATGCAGGCAGCATCTTCCTCGGCCGGAACGTCCCCGAGGCACTGGGCGACTACTTCGCCGGCCCGAACCACACCCTGCCCACCAGCGGCACGGCACGTTTCTCCAGCCCTCTGGGCGTGGACGACTTCGTCAAGAAGTCCAGCTTCATCTACTACACCCGGGAGGCGCTGGAAAAGGCTGCGCCCCGCATCGCCGACTTTGCTGAGCGGGAGGGCCTGCACGCCCACGCCCGCAGTGTGACCATAAGATATGAATAAACCTCTCAGGCGCTTCGCACCAGCTCCCCTAATAGGGGAGCCTTTGGCAGAGAGGTCAAGTTGCAATAAAAACGGAGGCTGGCAAACATGAGCCGTTTTCTTTCTCCCACGCTGGAAGCTGTCACTCCCTACACCCCGGGCGAACAGCCGCAGGACCAGCAGTACATCAAGCTGAACACCAACGAAAGCCCTTATCTCCCCTCTCCGGCCGTGGTGGGGGCGGTGAGCGAGGCCGAGGTGGAAAAGCTCCGCCTTTACTCCGACCCTGCGTGTGCCGAGCTGCTGCGGGCAGCGGCGGCACACTTTGAGCTGAAGCCCGAGCAGATCATGCCCGGCAACGGCAGCGACGAGAACCTGTTCTTCGCCCTGCGGGCCTTCTGCGACGAGAACCACCCGCTGGCCTATGCAGACATCACCTATGGCTGCTACGGCGTCTGGTGCGGGCTGATGCACATCCCCAGCCACATCATCCCGCTGAAAGAAGATTTCACCCTCGACCCGGCAGACTATTATGGCCTGAACGAGACCATCGTCATCGCCAACCCCAACGCCCCCACCGGTCTGGCCCTGCCCCGCAGCGCCATCGAGGAAATCCTGAAGAGCAACCCCAACCATGTGGTCATCGTGGACGAGGCCTATGTGGACTTCGGCGGCGAGAGCTGTGTGCCGCTCATCAACGAGTACGAAAATCTGCTGGTGGTCCAGACCTTCTCGAAGTCCCGTCAGCTGGCCGGTGCGCGGCTGGGTCTCGCTATGGGCAATGCGAAGCTCATCGCCGACCTCAACCGGGTCAAGTTCAGCCTCAACCCCTACAACATCAACCGGCTGACCCTGAAGGCGGGCAAGGCCGCGCTGGAAGATACGGACTACTTCGACAAGACCCGCGCCGCTATCGTGGAGACGCGGGGCTGGACAAAGCAGCAGCTGGAAGCGCGGGGCTTTGCCGTGCTGGACAGCCGCTCCAATTTCCTGTTTGCTTCCACCGACAAAAAGAGCGGCGGTGAACTTTACCTGAAACTGAAAGAAAAAGGCGTGCTGGTGCGCCACTTCGACGCACCCCGTATTTCGAACTGGTTGCGCATCACCATCGGCACGCCGGACGACATGACCGCCCTTCTGCGGGCGCTGGATGAAATTTTGGAGGGCTGAGCCATGCGGGAAGTGACCATTGAGCGGAACACCAACGAGACCCAGATCGAGCTGACCCTGAACCTCGACGGCGCAGGCCGGTATCAGGTGGACACCGGCTGCGGCTTTCTGAACCATATGCTGGAGCTGTTTGCGCGGCACGGGCGCTTTGATCTGGTGCTTACCTGCCACGGCGACGTGGAGGTGGATTATCACCACACCACCGAGGATGTGGGCATCGCGCTGGGGCAGGCATTCGCCCAGGCGTTGGACGATATGCGGGGCATCCACCGGTACGGCAGCTTCTATCTGCCCATGGACGAAGCCCTCATCCTCTGCGCCGTGGACATCTCGGGCCGCTGCACCCTGAACTGGGACATCCATTGCAGCACCGAAAAAGTCGGCGACTTCGACGTGGAGTGCGCCAAGGAATTCTGGCTGGGCTTTGCCCGCAGCGTGCCGGCTACCGTCCACTTCGTTCAGTTCGCGGGCGAGAACAGCCACCACATCCTTGAGGCCGCGTTCAAGGGCGCTGGCCGTGCGCTGGCCGATGCCGTCCGCATCGATGCGGCCCATCGGGACGAAATTCCCTCCACGAAAGGACTGCTGATATGATATGCATCATCGACTACGGCGTGGGCAACCTGTTCAGCCTGAGATCGAGTCTGGCCCACTTGGGGCTGGAAGCGAAGGTCAGCGCGGACGCTGCCGACATCCGTGCCGCTGACCGGCTCATCCTGCCGGGCGTGGGCGCCTTCGGGGACGCGATGGCAAAACTTGAGGCCACCGGCCTTGTATCGGTCATCAAGGAAGAAGCGGCGAAGAAGCCCCTCCTCGGCATCTGCCTCGGGATGCAGCTGCTGTTTGAAAAGAGCTATGAGTACGGCGAGCACGACGGCCTTGGCTTCGTGCTGGGGCAGGTATGCCCGCTGGCTCCCGACCTCGGCGACAAGAGCCTGAAAGTGCCGCAGATCGGCTGGAACGCCGTCCACATCCTGCGGGACGACCCGCTGTTCAAGTACGTCAGGGACGGCGAGTATTTCTACTACGTCCACAGCTATTACGGCAAAAACTGCGCCGCCAACACACTGGCCGTCAGCGACTATTCCCTGCCCGTCACCGGCGTGGTGAAGGCGGGCAAGGTGTACGGCACCCAGTTCCACCCGGAGAAAAGCGGTGACGCAGGGCTGCGGCTGCTGAAAGCGTTTGCGGAATTATAAGGAGAAACGAAAATGCAGCTATTCCCAGCCATTGACCTGCGGGGCGGCAAAGTCGTGCGCCTGACGCAGGGCGATTACGACCGGATGACCGTCTACGGCGAAGACCCCTGCGCCCAGGCGCGGGCTTTTCTCGAAGCCGGGGCAAAAAACCTCCACGTCGTCGATTTGGACGGCGCAAAGGACGGAACCCTTTCCAATTACGACACCATCGCCGCGCTGGCAAAGCAGGGCGGCCTGTATATCGAAGTAGGCGGCGGCATCCGCACCGAAGAGCGCATTGAAAAATATCTCTCTTTGGGCGTGGGCCGGTGCATCCTCGGCAGTGTGGCCGTGACGAACTTTGACTTCACGGCCCGGATGCTGAAAAAGTACGGCGAAAAAATTGCCGTGGGCGTGGACGCCAAGGACGGCTATGTGGCGATCCACGGCTGGAAGGACGTCAGCGCTGAGCCGGGCGTGGCCTTCTGTCAGCGTCTGGCTGAGGCTGGATGCAAGGCCATCATCTACACCGACATTGCCTGCGACGGCGCGATGAAAGGCACGAACCTCGCCCTCTACCGCCAGCTTGCAAAAGAAGTGCCGGGTGTGGCCATCACGGCCAGCGGCGGTATTTCCTCGGAAAAGGAGCTGCTGGAACTGGAAGAGATGGGGACTGCCGCCGCCATCCTCGGCAAGAGCCTGTACACCGGTGCGCTGGACCTTGGGCGCTGCGTCGCGCTGGTGCAGAAGTAAGGAGCAAGACCATGATAACAAAACGCATCATCCCATGTCTGGACGTCCGGAACGGACGGGTCGTCAAGGGAACGAACTTCGAGGGCATCAAGGATGTGGCCGACCCGGTGGAGATGGCCCGGATGTACAACGCGGCGGGCGCGGACGAGCTGGTGTTCTACGACATCACGGCCAGCGCCGAGGGCCGCGCCCTCTTCACCGACATCCTCACCCGGGTGGCCAGCGAGATCTTCATCCCCCTCACGGTGGGCGGCGGCGTCAACACGCTGGACGATTTCGACCGGGTGCTCAAGTGTGGTGCCGATAAAGTCAGCGTCAACTCGGGCGCACTGAGAGACCCCGGCCTCATCCCGGCGGCGGCCAAGCGGTACGGCGACCAGTGCGTGGTCCTCTCCGCCGACGTCAAGCGGGTGGACGGCCAGTTCCGCGTCTTTGCCAAGGGCGGGCGCGAAGACACTGGCCGGGACGCGCTGGAATGGATAAAATGGTGCGTGGACAACGGTGCAGGCGAAGTGTGCCTCAACAGCATCGACACTGACGGTGTCCGGAACGGCTTCGACCTCGAGATGCTAGACGCCGTGGCGGCCCGGGTGAATGTCCCCATCATCGCCAGCGGCGGCGCGGGCAAAAAGGAAGACTTCCTCGAGCTGTTCCATCATAAAGGCATCGACGCGGGCCTTGCGGCGGGCATCTTCCACCAGAAGCTGCTCACCATCCGGGAACTAAAGGAATACTTAAACGAAAATGGCGTGGAAATGCGGCTCTGAGCCCTTGCGTTTGCCCGCCGAATACGCTAAACTATAGCTGTCCCCCTGCGGGGAAGGAGAAACATTATGGATCTGAAATTTGACGAAAAGGGTCTTATCCCTGCCATCGTGCAGGACCACTACACCAAAGAGGTGCTGACCCTCGCCTACATGAACGCCGAGACGCTGGCGCTGACCATCGCGGAGGGCCGGACGGTGTTCTGGAGCCGCAGCCGTCAGGAGATCTGGCGCAAGGGCGAGACCAGCGGCAACGTCCAGCGTGTGGTGTCCATCACCGCCGACTGCGACGCCGACGCGCTGGTGGTGGAGGTCGTCAAGAGCGGCCCCGCCTGCCACACCGGTGCCGAGAGCTGCTTTTTCAACGAAGTGTATGTTTCCCCGGAGCTGAAGCAGTTCAGCTGGCAGGGGCTGTATGACCTCATCAAGGGCCGCAAGACCAGCCCCAAAGAGGGCAGCTACACCACCTATCTGTTCGAGAAGGGCAAAGAAAAGATCCTCAAGAAGGTGGGCGAGGAGTGTACTGAGGTCATCATCGCGGGCGAAAAGGAAGACAAGGCCGAGACGGTCTACGAGATCAGCGATCTGGCATACCATGTGCTGGTGCTGATGGTACAGGCCGGCATCACGGTGGAGGACATCACCCGCGAGCTGGAAAAACGACACGTTATCGACCACAAGGTCAAACAGGAAAGGATGCAGTGATTCACTATGGCAGATTATAAGAAGTCCAGTGTCCATTGTCACTCGACGATGTGCGACGGCAAAAACACCTTACAGGAGATGGCCTCCGCTGCGTGTGCGAAGGGGCTGACCACACTGGGCTTCACGGGCCATAGCTATACCCAGCGCGACCGTGAATACTGCATGAGCCCCAGCCGCACGGCCCAGTACAAGGCCACCATCGCCAAGCTCAAGACCGAGTACAAGGGCAAGGTGGACATCCTCTGCGGCATCGAGTGGGATCTGCTGAGCGAGGACAAGCGCACCGGCTACGACTACTGGATCGGCTCTGCGCACCACCTCTACGGCAAGAACACCGGCAAATACTACGAGATCGACTTCCGTCCCCAGGATCTCCACGACTGCATCTACGACGACTTCGACGGCGACCCTCTGGCCGCTGTGGAAGCATACTTCGCCGAGGTGGAGAAGGTGGCGGCCATGGGTCCCGACATTCTGGCCCACATCGACCTCATCAAGAAGCTGAACGCTGCCGGTGAGTTCTTCGACGAGGAGTCGCCCCGCTATAAGGCCGCAGCCCTCAAGGCGCTGAATGCTGCCAAAGAGCACGGCTGCCTGCTGGAAGTGAGCACCGGCGGCGTCTACCGCGGCTACCGCAAGGACTTCTACCCCGGCCCGTGGCTGCTGGGCGAGTGGCAGAAGATGGGCGGCAAGGTCATCATCACCTCCGACGCCCACGATGTGGACAGCCTGACCTTCGGCTTTGACGAGGCTGCTGCCGCCGTCAAGGCCGCAGGCTTCAAGAGTGTGGAAGTGCTGACCGTCAACGGCTTCGAGACGCAGGAGCTGTAACAATCTGAAAATATTGAAAAGGGCTGTTGTACAGCGGAATCAACCTCTCCGTCAGTGCTGACGGAGAGGTTGTACCTGTACAGCAGCTCCTTTTTGTGACTATGGAGGAACGCTTATGACCCAGTCCCCCGCGAAAAAATCATTCTTCAACCGGAATGTCGATTTGATGAACGGCCCCATCTTCAAGAGCCTGCTCATCTTTATGCTGCCCATTCTGGTGTCGTGCCTCTTCCAGCAGCTCTATAATACCGTGGATACCATGATCGTCGGCAATGTGCTGGGCGATACCGCCCTTGCCGCCATTGGCGCCTGCGGGGCCATCTACGAGCTTCTGGTCGGATTCGGCCTCGGTATCGGCAATGGCCTCGCCATCGTCGCAGCGCGCGCCTACGGGGCCGGAGACGATGACCAGCTCAAACAGACCGTGGCGGGTTCCATCGTCATCGGCATCATCGCGTCGGCGGTCATCACGCTGGCGGGTGCGGTGGGCCTGCATCCGCTGCTGGAACTTCTGGACACCCCGGCGGAAATTTTAGAGGACGCCTACGGCTATATCATCATCATCGACTTCGGCGTCATCGTCATGTTTGCCTATAACCTCTGCGCCGGCCTGCTGCGGGCCATCGGCAACAGCTTTATGCCGCTGGTCTTCCTCATCCTCTCGTCGGTGCTCAACGTCATCCTCGACCTCTGGTTCATCGC
>OOAD01001684.1_pt1 | contig 11546 bp, 9 predicted proteins | sample 1671151 | NCBI WGS metagenome assembly OOAD01 (sample SAMN06348127, study PRJEB24527) | human gut metagenome | biome: human gut; feature: ankylosing spondylitis patient; material: feces | host: Homo sapiens | place: China | collected 2015-10
CCCCATCGGCCATCAGTCACGCCATTGCCGTAATGGAGGAGGAGCTGGGCTTTGCCCTGTTCAACCGCGGCAAAAACGGCGTATCCATGACCAGCTACGGCGCTTCCCTGTATCCTTCTATCCGCGAGGTGCTCAACAGCGACGAGGCGCTGAAGCAGAGCATTGCCCGCCTGAACGGTCTGGAAAAGGGCAAGGTGAAGCTGGGTGTATTCAACTCGGTGTGCGCATCGCTGCTGCCCGGGCTGCTGAAAAGCTTTGCGGCGCATTATCCGCAGATCGAGATCGAAGTATATCAGGGCACCTACGATGATGTCAAGGAATGGCTGCGCACCGGTCAGGTGGACATCGCCTTCCTGTCCTCCACCTGCCGGGAGGAGTTCAACCTCACCGAGCTGTTCCGGGAGCCGCTGCTGTGCATCGTGCCGCAGGACTGGCCGGAGCCGCAGGACGGCGTAATGACCCCGGCGTTGATGAACGGCCAGAGCTTTGTGGTGCAGTGCGACGCCACCGACGCCGAGATGCGCCAGTTCCTCAAGAAATACAAGATCGGCACCGAGCGCCGCTGCCACGTCATCGACGACCAGTCCAATATCGCCATGGTGGAGGCCGGGCTTGGTATCTCCATCATGCCGCAGATGCTGCTGCGGGACTGCAAGGCCGCCGTCAAGGTGTACCCCATCGAGCCGGAGGAGTACCGCGTTGTGGGCTTGGCCGTGCAGCGCCCGGCCTCCATGGCTCCCGCCGTGGAGCAGATGTTCCACCACATCGTGGACTACTGCCGTCAGCTGGAGCTGCCCCTGTGACCTGTTCAGTATAACACAAAGCGGCCGGTGCGGGAAACACCGGCCGCTTTTGCATAAAACAAAAACCTTTGCTGCCGGAGCGAAGGTTTCTGCACGGCGTTGCTTTACACTGCCAGAAATTTCCGGTATAATGAAGGGTAGAACAGAGCAAAACGCCAAAGGAAGAGGTTTTTATGGAGACTGCGGGGTACGATTCCAGCCGACCGCTGGCCGAACAGGTTGCACAGCGGATCAAGGACTACATTCTGGAAGAAAAACTGAAGAGCGGCGACAAGCTGCCCACTGAAACAGCGCTTGCCCGCGAGATGGGTGTGGCACGCAGTACCGTGCGCGAGGCCATCAAGCGGCTGGAGTCACAGAACATTCTGACCGTGCGCCACGGCGCGGGCTCTTTTGTGACCGACCAGCCCGGCCTGGCGGATGACCCGCTGGGGCTGGATTTCATTGAGGACAAGGAGCGTCTGGCCTTCGACCTGCTGGAGGTGCGTAACATCATCGAGCCGGCCATTGCCGCGCTGGCGGCGCGCCATGCCACCCCGGAGGACATCGCCGAGATGGAATCGCTGTACAACCTCATGGAATACCACATCCTGCATGGGCAGGATTATCTGGACGAGGATATGAAGTTCCACCGGACCATTGCCCGCGCCAGCGGCAATCTGGTGGCTCCCCAGCTGGCTCCCATCATCACGGCGTCGGTGGAGGTGTTCACCGAGGGCACCCACCGCGCTCTGCTGCAGGAGACCCTGGACACCCACAAGGCGGTGCTGGAGGCCATCAAGTGCGGCGACAGCACCTGGGCACGGGATGCCATGACCCTGCACCTTTCCTACAACCGCGACCTGTACCGGAAGATGCACCGCGCCCGCAGCGGTGAACCGCCCCTTGCTCCCAAAGTGCCGGAATGGGTGCTGCAGCTCAAGGAGCTGGCCAAGCCCGAAGAACCGGAAGAAAAAGAGTAAATCGAACGCAAACAGCCCGCATGACGGAGCACGATGCTCCTGCCATGCGGGCTGTTTTTCTGTGTTAACTCAGGCGGCGGGATGCATTACCACTCGGCAACGCTGCCGTCCTTGTGACGCCAGACGGGGTTCTTCCACTCGTGCGGGGTCTTGTTCTCCTCCAGCACCAGTTCCTTGTTGACGTCCACGCCCAGACCGGGACGGACGGGCAGCTGCACGCGGCCGTCCACGAACTTGAAGTCGTCCTGGTTCTTGACATAGTCCAGCACGCTCTTGCCCACGTTGTAGTGGATGCCGATGCTCTGCTCCTGGATCACGGCGTTGTAGCAGGTGGCGTCCACGTTCAGGCAGCTGGCCAGAGCGATGGGGCCCAGCGGGCAGTGGGGAGCCAGGGCAACGTCGTAGGCTTCGGCCATGGAGGCGATCTTCTTGACCTCGGTCAGGCCGCCGGCGTGGCTCAGGTCGGGCTGGATGATGTCCACACCGCCGGCCTGCAGCAGGCGCTTGAAGTCATACTTGGTGAACAGACGCTCGCCGGTGGCAATGGGCACATTGCAGGCAGCGGCGATCTCCTTGAACACCTCCATGTTCTCGCACAGGACGGGCTCCTCGATGAACATGGGGTCGAACTCTTCCAGCTTCTTGGCCAGGACCTTTGCCATGGGCTTGTGCACACGGCCGTGGAAGTCGATGGCGATGCCGAAATACTTGCCGCAGCTCTCCCGGATGGCGGCCACGCGCTCCAGCACGGCGTCCACCTTGTCGTAGGTGTCGATCATCTGCAGCTCTTCGGTGGCGTTCATCTTGATGGCGGTAAAGCCGGCATTCTTGCGCTCCAGAGCAGCAGCGCCCACGTCGCTGGGGCGGTCGCCGCCGATCCAGCTGTACACGCGCATGTTGTCGCGGCAGGCACCGCCCATGAGCTGGTAGACCGGGGCGTTGAAGAACTTGCCCTTGATATCCCACAGGGCCTGATCAATGCCGGCAATGGCGCTCATCAGCACGCCGCCGCCGCGGTAGAACCCGGCGCGGTACAGCACAGCGGAAAAGTCCTCAATGCGCATGGGGTCCTTGCCGATGAGGTAGGGCTTCATCTCCTGGACACAGGCCAGAACGGTGGCGCAGTGGCCTTCCAGCACGGGCTCGCCCCAGCCGGTCAGGCCCTCGTCGGTCACGATCTCAACAAAGCCCCAGCGGGGACGGACGGTATAGGTGTTGACTTCAACGATCTTCATGGGAAATCATCCTTTCTCTTGTATTGCAGAAGGTTTCAATGGGTTCAGGTTCAGCGCTGGATCTGGTCCACCATGCCGCGGACGTAGGCGGCGCAGGCTTCCCAGTCGTTGGCGGCCACGGCGTCCTTGGGCATCAGGCTGGAGGCCAGGCCCACGCTGATGCAGCCGGCGTCAAAGAACTCGCGGATGTTGGCGGGGCTCACGCCGCCGATGGCCATGTAGTTGGTGCCGTCAAAGGGGCCCTGCAGGTCCTTGACGTAGTGGCGGGGCATGCTGCCGGCCGGGAACAGCTTCATGGTCTTGTAGCCGAACTGCAGGCTGGTGGCCACGTCGGTGGGGGTCAGCACGCCGGGCAGCAGGGCGATGTCGTTCTCGGCGCAGTAGCTGAACACATCCAGCGGGGTGCCGGGGGTCAGAAGGAACTGTGCACCGGCGTCCAGAGCGGCTTTGCAGCGCTCCACGGTGATGGCGGTGCCGGCACCCACGGTGCAGCGGTCCCCGAAATGGGTGCGCAGCATCGTGATCTGCTCCAGGGCGTGGGGGCTATTCAGTGCCACCTCAAAGAAGGGGGCACCGCCCTGCACGGCGGCCTCGGCGTAATCAATGGTCTTTTCCAGCGGAACGTTGCGCAGGATGGCCAGCAGCGGATGCTTGGAAACCAGATCGTAAGTGTCCATACAAAAAACTCCTTTCGGCAAAAAATGAAACCGGTGGTTTCAGCGGATCAGCGGTAGGTGACGGCAGCGCCGGTGAGGGCAGCTTCCATCTGGGCGGCGTCGGGGTAGCCCTCCACGTCGCCCGGGGTCTGGGTGGCCAGGGCGCCGCAGATGGCACCCATGCGGCCTGCGGTGACCACATCGCGGCCCTGCAGGATGCCGGCCAGGAAGCCGGCATTGAAGCCGTCACCGGCGCCGATGGGCTCAATGGGCTTACAGGGGTAGGGCGGCAGCTTTTCGCGGGTGGTCTTGTCGGCCACCCAGGCACCGTTGCCGCCGTCCTTGATGGCCACATACTGTGCGCAGCCGTCGCGGAACAGCAGATCGAAGATGGCGTCCGGGTCGCGCAGGCCGAACAGGGCGTCGGCCTCGTCCAGGCCCAGCAGCACGATCTCGCTCTGCAGGGTCAGCTCCCGGATCAGGGGGGCGTAGTCCTGCCCACGCCACAGCTTGCGGCGGATGTTGGGGTCAAAGCTGATGGCAACGCCTTTCTCCTTGGCCAGAGCAAAGGCGGCTTTGGTCATGGCCAGGCAGCTCTCGCTCAGCACGGGGGTGATGCCGCTCATGTGCAGCACCTTCACGCCGTCCAGCAGAGCGGGGGTCACGTCCTCGGGGCACAGGTGGCTGGCGGCGCTGTTCTCACGGTAGTAGAACACTTTGGTCTCGCCCACGCCGGTCTCCTTGAACATGATGCCGGTGCGGTGGTCGGGGTCGTAGATGACGCGGGAACAGTCCACGCCCTCGGCACGGAGCTGATTGCGGATGAAGCAGCCGAACTCGTCGGTGCCCAGGCGGCTGACCCAGGCGGCCTCCAGGCCCAGCTTTGCCAGACCCACGGCTACATTGCTCTCGGCACCGGCGGTGCGGATGCCGAAGTTCTGCACATAGCGCAGGGCACCCACGCTGTCCGGGGTGAAGGCGGCCATGGTCTCGCCGATGGTGATCAACTGAGGCATAAATAACACTCCTTTTCTTATAGGGCTCAGAACTGCAGCTCTACGCTGCAGAGCATTCGTTCGATCTGACGCCGGGCTTCGTCCAGCGCCTGCTGGGCGCTGGCGGCGGCAGCGTCGCTGTAGCGCTCCAGCGGGAAGGCAACGCTCAGCGCGGCCACCACTTTGCCGCTTTTGCGCAGCGGCACGCCGATGCAGCGGATGCCCCGGGTGCTCTCCTCACACTCGTAGGCAAAGCCGCTGGCCCGGATCTCGGCCAGCTGGTCGGCCAGGAGGCGGAAGTCGGTGATGGTGTGCTCGGTCAGCGGGTACAGGCCGTCGTAATACAGGGCCTTGAGCTGGGGCAGCTGGTAGTCGGCCAGCAGAGCCTTGCCCACGCCGGTGGCGTAGGCCGGCAGGCTGCGGCCCTCCACCGTGACGGTACGGCTGCGCAGCGGGGTCTCCACCTTTTTGAGGTAATAGACATCCCCGTTTTTCAGGCTGCCGAGGTGGCATGTCTCGTGGCAGACCGACACGATGTCGTGCATCAGGCGGTAGATCTCCCGCAGGGCGCTGGCTTCGTCCAGATAGGTGTTTCCAATGCGGAACGCCATGCGGCCGATGCGGTAGTGATGATCCTGGTCGTCCAGGGTCAGGTAGCCGCGGGCCCGCAGGGTGTGCAGCAGCGGGGAGATGCTGCCTTTGGCAATGCCCAGCTGCTGCGACAGCTGGGTCAGGGTGTAACCGCTGCCGTTCAGGCTGCACAGCTCCAGAATATCCAGCGCGCGTGCCAGGGAACGGTGGGCATCTCCGGAAGGCATGGGACTCACTTCCTTTCCTTATATATAGGGCCTCTGAGAGGCATTCGGACCAGGTCGGGAAAACGACGAAAGTGTTCCGATGTGTTCCGCACAGGAATCCTGAAAACACCGGACGTGTTCGGATATCGGGCTGTATTGAAACTCGTGTTCCAATATCCGAACAAAAATTGTGCGCTTTCTGGTTCGGACGGCTGAAAACTGCAGGCCGTCCGCCCCTTTTTCGGCAGCCGGAGCGCCGCCGATCGTTGCCTTTTGCACGGGATGCAGACGCTTTTGGGGCCTGCGACGGCATTGTCGGACAACTTAATAAATTGCAAACGATTAAAAATAAGCACAACATCGTTGATTTTGAAAGGGGCTTGGATTTTTTTCTGTAAATCCCTGCTCCAATTTCAGTATACGACACCGGAAAATAGACTGCAAGGGGCAGTTTGTTTTTCGTGGAAATGACATAATTATGAACAGGAACGGATGATGCAAAAATTGGTACATTTATTTCAGCAAGGTTGTTGTCGGACAACGACCCCACGGTGCCGGCCCGCAGCGGGGAAATGTCTGACAGCCACATCGGCCCGAGCGGACCCTGCGCCGGGCTGAGGAAAATGTTTCTAAGGAGGAAATGAAACTATGTTGGATCCCAAATACATCCCATTGTTTATTGGCGGCTTTATCGCATGGATCTGCTTTATGATCTTTGTGGGCTGGATCACCAGCCGCGGCAAGAATGAGGGCAGCAGCTTCCTGACCGGCGGCGGCAACCTCGGCTTCTTCCTGATCTTCTGCACCGTGGGTGCAACCATGATCGGCACCGGTTCTTCCATGGGCGCCATCGGCAACGGCTTCAACCACGGCTGGGGCGGCGCCATCTACGGCCTGGGCGCATCGGCAGGTATCCTGTCCATGCTGCTGTTCACCAAGGCAAAGAACAAGGGCTTCCTGACCATGTCTGAGGAAGCACAGTATTACTACGGCGGCAAAAAGATCATCCGCCAGGTCATGGGCTTTATGATGTTCGTCATCGAGATCATCTGGCTGGGCAACCACCTGAACGGCGGTGCCAAGTACCTGGCTTACGTCACCCAGCTGCCGGACGTTACCTGTAAGATCATCACCGTTCTGGGCTTCGGCATCTACGTGTTCATCGGCGGCTACATGGCCGTTGTTACCACCGACGCTGTCCAGTTCATCGCCATCCTCATCGGCTTCCTGACCATCGCTGTCCGTGCTATCCCCCTGGCAGGCGGCTACCAGAACGTGGTGGATACCTTCACCGCTGCTGGCAAGCCCGGCGCAATGACCTTCTACGGCCTGGGCTCCTACGGTGTCATGGCTGCCATAGCACTGGTGTTGTCCACAGCCATGGGCGTTATCGGCACCCCCACCCACCGTACCCGTATCTACACCTCCAAGGACGAAAAGACTGCCCGCAAGGCCTTCCTGGGCCAGGGCATCCTGCTGTTCGGCTGGAGCTTTGTTACCGCCATCATCGGCATGAGCTGCTTTGCCATCGCCACCATGAATGGTGACACCCTGGCCAGCGGCGACTACGCCTTTGCTTACATGGCTACCAACGCACTGCCCCCGGTCATCGGCATGCTGTTCATGATCTGCGGCCTGTCTGCTACCATGTCCTCCGGTGACTCCGACGCCATCTCCGGCGTTACCATCCTGCTCACCGACGTGTACCCCAGCATCACCGGCAAGACCATCCAGGAAAAGGATTACGCCAAGGTCAGCCGTGTCGCTCTGATCTGCACCCTGGGCGCTGCCTTCTTCATCACCCTGTTCGTCAACGACGTTATCGGCTACATCTCCACCATCGTGGGCGCTTTCCTGCCCGGCGTGGCTGTGGCTATGCTGCTGGGCCGCTTCTGGAAGCGTGTCAACTGGCAGGGCGGTCTGGCCTGCATCGGCTCCGGCACTCTGCTGGGCGTGCTGATCCTGGTGCTGCCTTCCTTCAAGAACTGGATCAACGCCACCATGGGTGGTCCGGCTGTGCCTGCTACCATCATTTCTCTGGTGTTCGGCATTGTGGTCTCTCTCATGTTCCCTGCTGACACCACTCCCGACGATGTGCGCCTGAAGCACGTTATGGACGACCGCCGCGGCACTGTCGTGGAAAAGGTCGCTGCTGCTGAGGCTGCTGCTGAGGAAGAAGAAGATCTGTAAGACCGATTGAGCCGGCAAACTGTAAATCTGTTTCTCCGAAAGGGGCGAGGGCATACGCCCTTGCCCCTTTCGTCGTTTGCGGCAGGGTCGCCTTGCCGCAGGGCAAATTCATAGCGAGAGGGAACTTATCATGAAACGTATTTTGATCCAGAACGGCACCCTATACGACGGCCTGGGGGGCCAGCCCTACCAGGCAGACCTGCTGGTGCAGGACGACCGTATTGCTCAGATCGCTCCGGGCATCACGGAACCGGCAGACCAGGTCATCGACGCCACCGGCAAGGCGGTGACCCCGGGGTTTGTGGATATCCACCGTCACCACGACGCAAAGCCCCTCAACGACCCGCACTTTGGCGAGGTGGAGCTGGCCCAGGGCATTACCACGGCGGTGGCCGGCAACTGCGGCATCAGCATGACCCCCCGGCCGGAATCGGACGAGGCGGCAAAGGAGTATTATTCCTTTGAAGAAGCCGTCATGGGCCCCATCGGCCTGGACGGCCCCCACACCTACCGTGATTATCTGGCTGCCCTGCACAAGACCGCGCTGCCCCTGAATGTTGCCGCCATGATCGGCACCGGCACCGTCAAGATCTGCGTCAAGGGCTTTGCCGACACTCCCTACACCCAGCAGGAGCTGGACGACGCCCGTGCTCTGATCGAGGACGCCATGGCCGCCGGTGCTCCCGGTGTGTCGCTGGGCATCATGTATCTGCCGGAGTGCTACTCCTCCACCGATGAATTTGCCTACATTCTGGAGCCGGTGGGCCGCTATCACCGTGTGATCACCACCCATATCCGGGGCGAAGGCGACAGCATGGTCCAAAGCGTCCGGGAGGTCATCGAGATCGCCCGCCGCGTGGGCTGTGCCCTGGAGATCAGCCACTTCAAGAGCTGCGGCATGAAGAACTGGGGCAAGGACATCCACACTGCCATTGCCGACATCGAAGCCGCCCGCGCCGAGGGCATGGACGTGACCGTGGACTTCTACCCCTACGAGGGCGGCAGCACGGCCCTGACCACCATGCTGCCCCCGGTGTTCGTGGCCGGCAACATGACCCGTGCACTGGAAAAACTGGGCACCCCCGAAGGTGTGGAGGAGTTCCGCCGTACCAGCAGCGTGTTGTACGATGACTGGGACAACTTCTGCATCACGCTGGGCTGGGACCGCATCATCATCAGCGGCGTGGTCCGGCCCGAAAACGAGAAGTTCCTGGGCATGCGGGTGACGGAGGCTGCCGAGAAATTCGGCTTTGAGGATGCCACTGCACTGGCCGCCTACCTGATGCACAGCGAGGACGGTAAGACTGCCATCATCAATATGTCCATGAGCCAGGAGGATATTGATACGGTGGCACGTCTGCCCTGGTCCAATATCATCTCCGATGCCATCTATGCCAAGACCGACACGCCCCACCCCCGCATGTTCGGTGCCTTCCCCAAGGTGCTGCGGGAGTATGTGGCCGAGCGCGGCATCTACACGATGCAGGAGGCCATCCGCCGGATGACCAGCCAGCCCGCCGCAAGAATGGGATTGGTCGGACGAGGGAGCTTGCAGAAAGGCAACTATGCTGATATACTGGTATTCGATCCGAAGAAGTTCACGGATCATGCCACCTTCACGAATCCTGCCCAGAAGGCCACCGGTCTGGACTGGTGCATCGTCAACGGCCAGGTCGCCATTGACCACGACCGGCGCACCACGACCGGTGCCGGTATGGTGCTGACGGTGTAAGGAGCTGCCATGTCGATCGCGATCCTTCTGCAGCAGATCCTGATCATCTTTCTGGAGATCGGCACCGGTGCAGCCGTGACCAAACTGGGCATCATGGATGACAGGAACAGCAAGTTCCTGTCCAACCTGGTCATGTCGGTCACCCTGCCCTGCACCCTGCTGGCCAGTGCCAGCATCGACGGCGGCCGCGAGGCCGTGGCCGGCATGCTCAAGGGCTATGTGGTGCTGGAGATCTTCTACATCCTCACCATCGGCATCTGCCTTGTGCTGAGCAGGGCCATGCACCTGACCCGCGGCCAGAAGGCCGTGCTGGTGGGTGCCGCCGTCATGCCCAACAGCGCCTTCATCGGCATCCCACTCATCAGCGCCCTGCTGGGCAGCGAGGCGGGTGCCCTGTACGGTGCCGCCGGCATCATGGCCTACAACATCCTGTTCTTTACTTATGTACAGCACCTGTTCGACCCGGAAGCCAAGGTGAGCATCAAAGCATTCCTTACCCCCACCAACATCACCACCGCCATCATGGTGGTCATGCTGGTGACCGGCCTGCGGCTGCCCGCCATTCTGGACAGCTTCTGCAAGGCGGTGGGCAACACCACCACGCCGCTGGCCCTCATGATCGCCGGCGGCATGCTGGCCCGCAGTGACCTGAAAAAACTGGTCACGAACCCCATGGTATGGCTCATCACGGCCCTGCGGTGCGTCGTGTTCCCGCTGGGCTTCCTGGCGGCGCTGTACTTCCTGCCGCTGGACCGCACCCTGTGCATGGCGATCCTGATTCTGGCATCCTGCCCGGCAGGCAGCCTGACGGCCGTGCTGGCAAAGCAGTACGACACCGAGGGCGAGCTGGCAAGCCAGGCCGTTGCACATTCCACCCTTAGTATCCTGATCAGCGTGCCCCTGGTGCTGAGCCTGGGCAGCACGCTGTTGGGAATATAAACAAGTCGCTTCACAGTCGGCGCACACCGGCTGCGGAACATCTTTCAACCGGCAGCAGCCCCCGTTTCGGCTGCGTCAGAGAAAAAGAAGAGAGGTTTTTTCTTATGGCAAATGTCTACGATAAGCTCAAGGAAATGAACATCACCCTGCCCGCACCCCCGCCGAAGGGCGGCGTCTACACTCCGGTCATGGAGTTCGGCGATCATCTGCTGTACTGCAGCGGCTGCGGCCCTGACATCGGCGACGGCCACAACATCGTGGGCAAGGTCGGCGGCGACCTGACCCTGGAGCAGGGCCAGAAGGCTGCTTACAACTGCATGCTGAACCTGCTGGCCAATCTGGACGCCAAGCTGGGCGACCTGAACCGCATCAAGCGCTGCGTCAAGGTCCTGGGCTTTGTCAACTGCACCGATGATTTTGCACAGCAGCCGCAGGTCATCAACGGCGGCTCCAACCTGCTGTTCGAGCTGTTCGGCGAGGAGAAGGGTCTGCCCGCCCGCACCGCCATGGGCACCAATTCCTGCCCGGGCAACATCGCGGTCGAGATCGAGATGCTGGTGGAGTATGAATAAGATCAACGACAACCTCTATACCTTTGAGGGTCAGCAGGACATCGTAAGCCCGCAGCTGGTCTATTACCCGGCGATCATCCGCGAGAATATCCGCAAGATGATCGCGGTCCGGCACCATATGGACGCGACCGGACAGACCGCACAGAGCGCCGCCCGGGAACTCCGGATCTGGCCCCGTGACATCGCGGACGCAGTCGCCTCGGGCGCCGCGAGGCTCAGCTCGAGGAAACTCGAGAACGCGCTGACCGTCTGCGCGGATATCGACAGAATCTATAAGGGGATCCCGGTTCCTTCCCGGGACACGGATCCCTGGGTTGAACTGAAGTCCGTTGCGGCCTTCATCGCCCGGTAACCGGAGCCTCTCCTGCCCCGCACATCCGGCCTGACAGTCACGCCGCCGCCTGGATATTTCCGGGCAAAAGTGAGGAAAACATGTCTGAAGTGACAGAAAACGAATCGGGCCGCGCCGCGCTCGACTATATGCGGGACCTTGTGACCCGTGCCCGCGCCGCGTCGAAACCGATGGCGGCAGCCCGCCGGGCGCCGAAGGACAAGGCGCTTGCCGTGCTTTCGCGCCTTCTCCTCGAGCGGTCTGAAGAAATCCAGGCCGTCAACCGTGAAGACCTTGAGGCAGCGAAGCTGAAGGGTTACCCGGACGCTTTTAT
>OOAD01001690.1_pt1 | contig 11515 bp, 8 predicted proteins | sample 1671151 | NCBI WGS metagenome assembly OOAD01 (sample SAMN06348127, study PRJEB24527) | human gut metagenome | biome: human gut; feature: ankylosing spondylitis patient; material: feces | host: Homo sapiens | place: China | collected 2015-10
AATTCTACGTTTAATTTGGAATAATTCTTCTTCAGGTCGTTCACAGACACATTGATAATGTGCTTCCACAGAGCACGATATCCTCTGACACCGCTCTGTAATTTGAAGGTTGCTTCCATGGCCTTTGCCTTGTACTCGGGATCTTCCTTGGACTTGGCGCTGGCTGCGGGATAGATTTCCTCCAGTTCACTGATGGTAAACGGAGCTTCCTCGGGATATTCCCCGGCGTAGTTCTCATCAAAATATACCAGTTCCGGCTGTCTCTCCTGTAAACCGGTGATGACCAGACCCATCTGTAATCCCCAGTCACCCAGATGCACATCACCGATAACCTCATGTCCCACATAGCGGCTGATGCGTTTTACGCTCTCACCGATCACTGCGGAACGTAAATGTCCCACATGCAGAGGTTTTGCCACGTTGGGGCCGCCGTAGTCGATAATGATCTTCTTGGGATGTTCGGGCTTCTCCAGACCGAATTTTTCATTTGCCTCCATGCCCTGTAAATAGGTGAGCAAAAATGCCTCACTGACCTTCAGGTTCAGGAATCCGGGGGCTACTGCCACCACTTCGGAAAATACCTTGCTGTCTTTTAACTGCTCTGCCACGTCGTTTGCGATCATGATGGGGGCTTTTTTATACAGCTTGGCTCCCGCCATGGCGCCGTTACACTGATATTCGCACAGGTCAGGACGGTTGGAAAGCATTACTTTTCCTAAGCTTCCGTCATAGCCTGCTGCGGTAAATGCCTGCTGCATTTCCTCTGTCAGCATTTCTAAAAATTTCTTCATGTCAGTCAATCCTCATACCTTTCAGTAATCTGCCGGTATTCCGTTACTTCCTGTAATGTACCGGAATATCTTGTGCAGTCACAATTTCTATCTCTCACGCTTCTGCGCTGTTTTCAATATTTCTACTATATCCTAAAATTCCTCATCCCGCAAGACGCAATTACGCATTTGCAATCTGTGCTTCCCGCTCCGCCTTGGAAAAGGCACAGCCGCAGTAATTCTGCCGGTACAGCTCATACTCTGCGGACAGTTCGATGGATCTCTTATACCCGTTCTTTTTCTTGAAATCCGAGGGCAGCCAGGGGATACCATATTCCCCGGACAGTGCCTGCCCGATCTCATTGATCTTCGCCGCATTTTTCAGAGGGCTGATGGTCAGGGTCGTGGCAAAATAGTCATAACCGCCATCTGCCGCCAGCTCCGCAGTCCTGCGCAGCCGCAGGTCGAAGCAGCGAAAACACCTCTCTCCCCCTTCGGGACAGTTCTCGTAGCCCTTCGCCATCTCATAAAAACGCTCCGGTTCATAATCTCCCTCCACGATGTCGATGGGCCATCCCTTTTCTTCTTTATTATAAGCGTCGATCAGACGCTTCTGCTCCGCCACGCGCTTTCGGTATTCTTCCGAAAAGGAAATGTTGGGATTGTAATAAAATACCGTGATCAAAAAATAACGGCACAGATATTCCAGACAATAGCTGCTGCATGGTGCACAGCAGCTATGCAGAAACAGGCGGGGCGGCCGGTAATCCGACGCTGCCTCGCCCTTCTCCTGTAAGGTATTTAAAATTTTCTCTAATTCTTTCTGATAATTTACCTGATTCATACGGTTCTCTTTTCATTTATACTCTAGCATGCGCTCATTATAGCATATTTTTTTAGAGATGTCGCAATCATTTTTTCGAAAGCTCCTCCGCTACGCCAGACTGATCATCCACTTCTTTTAAAATACATTCTACCAACTACAACAGATAAAATCCGGCGCTGCCCCCCGGCACAGTAACCTTTCCGCCTGCAAATGCAGCTTCCCCACCTAAGGTATACAAAGCTTCCTTTACCGCATAGTCTCCGTCGAAGCTGGCCTCTCTGGCCGCCGGATTGATGATAACCAGAATCTTCTCCTTGTCGTCACTGCGCAAATACGCCAGAGGATATTGTTTTTCCTCGGCATAGACGAATTCAATCTCTCCGCGGCTCTGCAAGGCGCTGTGCGCCTGACGGATGTTAATTAATTTCTGAATCTCATGATACAGGGAATCCGGATCTGCCATCTGCGCCTCCACCGTGGGACGGTCAGTGGCTTCGTCCTGTTTGACATAAAGCTTTTCCTTCGGTGCCGCACTGAAACCGGCATTGGTGGTATGATCCCACTGCATGGGCGAGCGGGAACCGGTGCGTCCGTAACCGCCCTCTACGGAGTGCAGATTTTCCACATAGCGCATACCAATCTCATCACCGTAATACAGGAACGGTGCACCTGGCATGGACAGAAGGAATGCAAATGCCACCTTTAATTCCTCCCCATGAATGCTTCTCGCCAGACGATCCATATCATGGTTGCCGGAGGGAATACAGATCAGACCCTTGCGCTGTGCCTTTTCATAGTTTTCCTTGTATTTCTCCACGAAGGCTGCCACATCCCCCTTACCTCTTCCGGAGAAGAAAGGCTCCTCGCAGCGGAACAGATCGTTATAATGAGACGGTCCAAAATGAAGTAAAAAGTCCATATGGAAGCCGCCCTGCAGGGACTTGTCCGGTTCTCCCCATTCGGATACCAGCACTGCCTCGGGGAACTCTGCATCCAGGAACGCTCTTACCTTTCTCCACAGAGCAATGTTTCCCTTGCTGTCCTCATCATTTTTCACCAGAGAACCTGCCATATCCACACGGAAGCCGTCACAGCCCATGCCAATCCAGAACCGCATGACATTTTCCATCTCTGCAAGCGTTGCCTTAGGACCCGGATCATCGGGATCCTGCTGCCAGTCCTGTGTCTTTTTATAAAATCCGTAATTGAGTGCCGGCTGGTGTGCGAAAAAGTTCACGATCACTGAGCCCTCTCTCTCGGAGATACCGCACAGACTTCCCATGTTCTCCAACTGTCCCCAGGTGCTGTCGGTCCAGATATAACGATCAGTAAATTCATTACGATCTGCCTTACAGGACTCCTTAAACCAGGGATGTGCCACAGATGTATGTCCCGGCACCAGGTCTAACAGGATATGCATATTCCGTTTGTGCACTTCGTTAAACAGACGCTTCAGGTCCGCATTGGTGCCGTATCTGGGAGCTGCCTGATAGTAGTCCGCCACATCATAGCCTGCGTCTCCGAAGGGGGATGCAAAACAGGGATTCATCCAGATTGCATTACATCCCAGTTCCTTAATATAATCCAGTTTTTCTATGATACCCTGAAAATCACCGATACCGTCACCATTGGTATCCAGAAAAGACTGGGGATAGATTTCATAAAAGATTGCATTATCAAGCCATTTTGCCATAGTGTACTCCTTCCTGTGTGCTTTATTTTTATTATAAAAACGTTTTCCGTATTCTTTCTTTTACCATATCACAGAATGGCTACTTGTACAACTTCGAAAAACCATCTATAATAAAGTAGCTTGATGCCCCGATATGCGAATAGCACAAAACAATCCGCAGGCATCCAACTAGGATAAAATAAGAACGAGGTCTATCATGTTAACACAAAAAGTAAGCACCATCGATGAACTCCTGCAGTTCGTCAGTACGTTACGCCAAAAGCACGGCGTCCGCCTCTGGTTCCGCGGGGAAGAGAACGCGGATCTGACTCTGATCCCTTCCATCCAACGAAGCCAGAAAAGACTGGACTCCGAACGCTATATTGCCAATGATTTCTATATCCGGGCGAGACAGATCCTGGACAATCCTCCCGACAAACACAATTACGCCGGCTGGGTCTCCCTGATGCAGCACTACGGTCTGCCCACAAGAATGTTAGACTGGACTCAGTCTCCCCTGATCGCCGTATTTTTCGCCACGGAGACTTACCGGGAGACTCCAGACACCGATGCCTGCGTCTGGGTACTGACACCGGGTCTGTTGAACGAGAAGGAAGGCTTCGGCAACTGCATCTATCCCATTGATGCGGACACCACCCAGGAAATGCTGCTGCCCGCCTTCAAACACAACCACCACAATCCGGAATTGAAAAACAAGATCCTGGCTTGCAGCTCCACAGAAAACAACCTCCGCATGTATTCCCAGTACTCCAACTTCACCGTACATAACTCTCTGGAACGTCTGGAAGACATCTGCGATGAAAATATGCTGTATAAGATCATTATTCCCTCCGGGCGGAAACAATACTTTATAGAAAGCCTGCGGGTATTCGGCATCTCCGAAAGCTTCGTATATCCCGACCTGGATCATATATCCAGTGATTTGAAGGACTCCTATGGGATTTAGATTCATTAATTAAGAAAGGAAATATACACATGAAAATCGTATTACAGCATCTGACCAAGAAATTCCCCGCCCGCGGTCCTGTCCGCGGCAGGAAGAATCGCGAGGATGTCATTGCCGTGAATGACTTCGACTTCGAGATCCCCGACGGCAAGCTGATCGGACTCTTAGGTCCCTCCGGCTGTGGCAAAAGTACTGCCCTGAATCTGATCTGCGGTCTGCTGAAACCCACCGAGGGCAAGATCTTTTTCGGCGAAGATGATGTCACCGGACTTCCGCCCGAGAACCGCGGTGTCGGCATGGTGTTCCAGAACTATGCCCTCTACCCCCACCTCACTGTGGAAAAAAACATTCAGTTCCCTTTGGAGAATCTGAAGGGTGCTGACAAGCTTTCCAAAGAAGAGATGAGTAAGCGCGTGTTGGAAGCGGCAAAGCTGGTACAGATCGATCACCTGTTAGAGCGCAAACCCAATGAGCTCTCCGGCGGTCAGCAGCAGCGTGTTGCCATCGCCAGAGCCTTAGTCAAGCTGCCTCGCGTTCTTCTTTTGGACGAGCCTCTCTCCAATCTGGATGCCAGACTCCGTCTCCAGACCAGAGAAGAGATCCGCCGGATCCAGCAGGAGACGCAGATCACCACCATCTTCGTTACCCACGATCAGGACGAAGCCATGAGCATCTCCGATATGATCGTCGTGATGAAGGACGGTATCGTACAGCAGATCGGCAAGCCCCAGAACGTATATGATGATCCCGTGAATCTGTTCGTTGCAAAGTTCCTCGGCACACCTCCCATCAATGTATTTTCCGGTGAGGTAAAAAATGAGCAGTTATATATTGGCTCCGAGGCTGTCCTGTCCACTCCCGGAGTATCGGATCAGCCCGTGCATGTCGGCATCCGCCCGGAAGGCTTCATCTTAAAAGAGGACGGACCGCTCTCCTGCGATCTGGTACGTCTGGAGGTCATGGGCCGGGATGTGAGCATTGTTTCCACCCATGAGAAGTCCCAGAACGTTACCATCCGTTCCATCATTGATGCGGACGAAGGGAAATCTCTTCCCACCGGAAAAGTGCATTTCGGCTTAAAGCCCGCAAAAGTATTCCTCTTTTGCACCGACACCGAAGAACGCATCCGTTTTTAATATTTTATCCGATTTTGCAGTCCGGCGGTATTCATGGGCTGCAGAAAGAATTGAGGTTTCTTATGGAAAAACAAAATATGAAAGCCTGGCTCTATCTATTGCCGGCATTCCTGTTTCTGGGTGCTTTTATGATCTATCCTCTTATCGACGTATTCGTGTACTCCTTTGAAGAGGGTTACAATTCTGCATCCCAGACCTTTTACGGCATAGGCATGTACAATTACTCCTATGTGCTCCACGATCCGTACTTTTTACAGGCATTGAAAAATACCTTTATTCTGGTCATCATCACCGTTCCGGTCTCCACCGGACTGGCGCTTTTGATCTCTGCCGCCTTAAGCTCCATCAAACCGCTGCGGGATCTGTTCCAGACCATATTTTTCCTGCCCTATGTGACCAATACTCTGGCGGTCGGTCTGGTCTTCATGATTCTTTTCAAAAAAACTCCTTACTCCGACGGTCTGATCAATCTACTGATCCAGTTTTTCGGCGGCAGCTCCGTGGATTTCATCGACGGACCCTACTGGGCAAAAATGTTCGTGCTGTGCTTTTACACCACCTGGATCGTTATGCCCTTTAAGATCCTGATCCTGACCAGTGCTCTCGCCAGTGTGAACCCCATGTACTACAATGCAGCAAAAGTGGACGGCACTTCCCGTTTCCGGATGTTCACCAAGATCACACTGCCCATGATCTCCCCCATGGTATTCTACCTGATCATCACCGGCTTTATCGGCGCATTCAAAGCCTACAGTGATGCCGTGGCACTCTTCGGCACGAACTTAAATGCCGCAGAGATGAATACTATCGTCGGCTACGTCTACGACATGCTCTACGGCGACAGTGGCGGATATCCTTCCTATGCTTCCGCTGCGGCGATCCTGCTGTTTGCCATCGTCCTGACCATCACCTGCATCAATCTGCTGGTCAGCAAAAAGCATGTCCACTATGTATAGGAAAGGAGGTCTTTGTGATGTCTGATATTACATCTGATTATGAAAGAATCGAGAAACGCACCCGGATTCACGGCAATATCCGCAATGGGGTCATCTACTTTTTTCTGTGTCTGTGGGCGCTGATCGTACTGTTCCCCTTTTACTGGATGGTACTGACCTCCGTAAAAAGCTACGGCTCCTATAATGCGGAATATATTCCGAAGTTTTTCACCCTGTCTCCCACTCTGCAGAACTACGTGGACGCTTTTACCACTGTTTCTCTGGGAAGATACCTGTGGAACACTTTGTTTTTCACTGTGGTCACCACTGCCATTATGCTGGTGGTCATCACTCTGGCGGCCTTCGCGTTTGCAAGGTTGAACTTTGCCGGAAAAGATCTGATCTTTACATTATTTTTATCCCTGATGATGATTCCGAACGAGCTGGTGGTCATTACGAATTTCACCACTATCACGAACCTGGATCTGCGTAATACCTTCACCGGCCTGATCCTGCCTTCCGTGACCAGCGTATTTTATATCTATCTGCTGCGGGAGAATTTCGCACAGATTCCGGACGAGCTGTATTATGCCGCCAAGGTGGACGGTACTTCTGATCTGCGATATCTGCGCAAGGTCATGGTGCCCATCTGCAAGCCCACGCTGATCACCATCGTGATCCTGAAGGTTATTGAATGCTGGAACTCCTATGTGTGGCCCAGACTGATCACCGATGATCCGGATTACTATCTGGTGTCCAACGGTATCCAGGAGATCCGTGAGAATGGTTTCGGCAGAGAGAACATCCCTGCCATGATGGCTGCAGTGGTCGTGATCTCCGTTCCTCTGGTGGTGTTGTTCCTCGTATTCCGTAAAAAAGTCATGGCAGGTGTTGCCAGAGGAGGTACCAAAGGATGAGTCAATTTAGCAAAAAGCTGGCACTCGTATGTGCCCTGGGCGGGCTGTCCCTGTCTCTGACCGGCTGTCATGGGTCCAAGGGGCTGCCGGAATTCACTGTTCCGGAGGAATTCGATACTTCCAGAAACTATGAGATCACTTTCTGGGCGAAAAACGATACCAACAAGACCCAGACGGAAATCTACAAAAAAGCCATTGCAGATTTTGAAGCCTTGTATCCCAATATCACGGTGAACCTGAATCTATACACGGATTACGGCAAAATTTACAACGATGTCATTACCAATATTTCCACCAATACGACACCCAATGTCTGCATCACCTACCCAGATCACATTGCCACCTACCTCACCGGACAGAATACCGTAGTTCCTCTGGATGACCTGTTTGCCAATGAGAAATACGGTCTGGGCGGCACGGAGCTTGCCTATGACGGTCCTGCCAGAGAAGAAGTCATTCCCCAGTTTCTGAATGAATGCTCCATCGACGGTCATTACTATGCCGTACCCTACATGCGTTCCACCGAAGCCTGCTACGTGAATAAGACCTACGTGGAAAATCTTGGATATACCCTGCCGGATGTACTGACCTGGGACTTCATCTGGGAAGTATCCGAGGCTGCCACCGCCCAGAATGCGGACGGCACCTATGTGGTCAATGGGCAGAATGTACTGATCCCGTTTATCTACAAGTCCACCGACAACATGATGATCCAGATGTTAAAGCAAAAGAACGCAGGATATTCCACGGCTGACGGCAGCATTGAACTTTTCAACGATACCACCACGGATCTCCTGTATGGTATTGCCGGACATGTAAAGAGCGGTGCCTTTTCCACCTTCAAGATCTCCGGTTATCCTGCGAACTTCCTGAATGCCGGGCAATGTATTTTCGCCATTGATTCCACTGCCGGAGCCACCTGGATGGGTACGGACGCTCCGCTGTCGGATATCAGTGAGGACTCTCTGGTGCAGTTTGAGACCGCTGTGCGGATGATTCCCCAGTTTGACCCGGAGCATCCCGAAATGATCTCTCAGGGTCCTTCTGTCTGCGTCTTCAATAAATCGGACTCCCAGGAAGTACTGGCGTCCTGGCTGTTTGCCCAGTATCTGCTCACCAACGATGTGCAGATCGCTTATGCCGAGACAGAAGGCTATGTACCTGTAACCTCTAAGGCACAAAACTCCGCAGAATATCAGGATTATCTGTCCGAATGCGGTGCGGATAACGGTACACATTATGCAGTGAAGATTGAAGCTTCCAAACTACTTTTGGATCATGTGGACAATACCTTTGTCACACCGGTATTTAACGGTTCCGCATCCTTACGTGATGCTTCCGGACAGTTGATTGAAAACGTGGTGAATTCCACCCGCAGAAAAGAGACTGTGGATGATGCCTACATGCAAAAGCTTTACAGTGATGTGGAGAGCCTGTACCGTCTCGGCCAGGGAAGTGACGCCTCCTTCGGCAAAAAGGAACTTGGTGCCATGCCCCGGACTTCCGTGATCCTGTTAAGCACACTTGCAGTCACCTGGATTCTGATTCTCCTGTATGTAGGGCGAGAATATTTAAAAAACAGAAAAAAGTAATTTTTCAGCCCCATTCGTAAGATAGCTTCTGATGGTATTTCTCCTGCGGATGGGGCTCTTTTTGCAAAAAGCCTTGATTTATCTTGTGTTTCAGGTATAATGGAACTGTTCGGTGTCTGAGCGCACCGGATAAATTGAGGAGATGTCTGTGTATCTGCACAGACCCATATGCGCCACAAAGCGCAGGAATGGAGGATTATTATGAAAAAGAAGACACTTGCATTAACCATGGCTATGGCTTTGGTTCTGTCTCTCGCTGCATGTGGAAACAGCAATGCAGACGTTGCTACTGAATCTACCGCTGCTGCCACTACCGAAGCTGCTACTACCGAAGCTGCTACAGAAGCTTCTACCGAGGCTGCTGAAGCTGTTGCTGATGAGAAGTCCGAGGGTGTTATGACCTATGAAGAGTACATGGCTGCTGATCTCGATTCCGAAGTTGTGATCGAGGCTTATGTTCAGGCTAAGCAGTCCTGGTGGGAAGACAAGGCTACCCTGTACACCCAGGATCAGGACGGTGCTTACTTCATTTATAATGCCGCATGTTCCGAAGAGGATTATGCAAAGCTGGTACCCGGTACCAAGATCAAAGTAACCGGTTATAAGACCGAGTGGTCCGGTGAAGTAGAGATCGCTGAAGGTGCTACTTTCGAGATCGAAGAGGGCAGCTACATCGCTCCCGTTACCGATGTGACTGATCTGTTAGGTACCGATGATCTGATCAACTACCAGAACCAGTTCGTAGCTTTCAAGGGCATGACCGTAGAAGCTGCTGGTCAGGATGCTGACGGCAATGACGTTGCTTTCCTGTACAACTGGGACGGTTCCGGCGAAGACGGTAACGACCTGTACTTCAACGTATCTCTGAATGGTCAGACCTATACCTTCACCGTTGAGTCTTATCTGTGCGACAACACCACCGATGTTTACAATGCTGTAAAGAACTTAAAGATCGGTGACACTGTTGATATGGAAGGCTTCCTGTACTGGTACGAAGGTGTGAACCCTCACATCACTTCCGTAACTGTGAAGTAATTTCATCTGGTGAAAATCTTATTAAAATAAAAGAGTTGTCCTCATTATGAGGGCAGCTCTTTTTTTTACTCTGCCTGTCTGAATTCTTCCGTTGCCTGCTGTATGGCATCGTAATACACCAAAACCTCCGGCGTCGAAATCATCTCTCGCATGTGCTGCAAATCTGTCTGCCAGTCAGACCTGTAGAGACAGTTTAATTATCTTCTGCTCTCCCACCATTGTTTTGCAATCTGGAAGCCCTCCATAGGGACGCAGAACCTTTGGTCTCTGGGCGGCTGCAATGCGGTGTCCAGTTCCTCCATATCGAACCACTCCACACTCTCCACTTCCTCTTTTTGCAGGGTAAGCTTTTTAGCATCTACAGGCTTGGTGTACATGTAGACGAATGCCACTTCATTGTCCCGGAACATTTTTCCATAGAATTCTTTTTCGTATTGAATATCAAAACGTCCGGCGAATGTAAGATCCTCCTTTGCTGCCCGGATTCCCAGTTCTTCGTGAAGTTCCCGGATTGCGGACTCTTCCGGCTCGTCTCCCGCCTGAATATGCCCGGCAGAAGAGGTATCGAACCGCCCCGGAAAACTGTCTTTCTCTGCGGAACGCTTCTGTAATAACAGCTGGGCTTTTCCGTCCTGTTCCCTCACGATCCAGATATGGGCGGTTCTGTGGCGGACACCTTTTTCATGCGCCTGTGTGCGTTCTATGGTCTCCCCTGTGGGAATGCCTTTTTCATCTACGATGTCAAATATTTCCATGGTGTTATGGCTCCTTTGTGTTTCTTTGCGGTTCTTTGGGTCACTTTGTATTTCTTTATATTTCTGTGTTAATGCATCTGTACTACGATCGTGCTGAGTTCTGCTCCGCTATCGTCGCTCCTTCGATGGTCTTTGCGATGATGGCCGCGGCGATAACAATAACTACCGCCTTTCCCTTCTCAGGTCTAATACCATCAGATCGAAATCATAATATGTTCCGTCCATCTTATAATACGCCGGTGAGGTCCCTATTTTCCGGAAGCCATATTTCTCATAGACATGAATAGCGCGTATATTATCGCTTCGGACTTCCAGATTGATCAGTTCTATCGCATGTTCTTTAGCATACATAATGCATTTCTGTAACAGCGCACTACCAATTCCCTGCCCCCATTCCGACTTGACCACAGAGATTCCGAATTCGGCGCGGTGGCTCATCCTTCTGGAGAATCCGCTTAGGCTGGCATCTCCGATGATCTCTCCATTTTTCCATACTACATAGAGAACGGAATGTTCCTCCTTATTTATATTCTGTATAAATTTCTCTTCCTCTTCTGTCGAAATAGGAAGCCCTTCTTTTCCAAAGGACAGATAATCTGTCTCTCCACCTACCTGTGCTAAATATGTGATGATCTTCTCTGCATCTTTCGGCGTAGCTTCTCTGATATCAAATTCTTCCATAACTGCCTCCTCTTCGCAAGGTTACAAATTTTATTCATAATCAAAGATAGTCTTGGACTGAATAGCGTCCCCGTATTTTGCCTTCCATTCCTGATGAGCTGCGGAAGCATCGTATACAGGCAGCGCCTCCGGATCCATCTCCATCTCGATCATCAGGTCATGCCGGTTCGGTCTCGGCGTCACATTTTCATAAATGTTCACTGTATGGACGCCTTCGATCTGCTGCGTC
>OOAD01001695.1_pt1 | contig 11492 bp, 7 predicted proteins | sample 1671151 | NCBI WGS metagenome assembly OOAD01 (sample SAMN06348127, study PRJEB24527) | human gut metagenome | biome: human gut; feature: ankylosing spondylitis patient; material: feces | host: Homo sapiens | place: China | collected 2015-10
TTCTCAAAGATCAGTTTCTTAACTGCATCTCCAAACTTCAACTGAATCTCCATCTGCGATGCAACACGCTGCTTTAATTCTTTTAATAGAAGATTCGAAATATTTCTTACATCCTCCTCCGTCAGTGCACGGAATACGATAATGTCGTCAATACGGTTCAAGAACTCCGGCTTGAAGTTCTGTTTTACCTCATCCATAACATTCTTCTTCATATCTTCGTGCTCTGTATCTGCATTTGACGCGGTAACAAATCCAAGCTTCTTCGGATCAATAATCCTCTGTGCGCCTGTATTAGATGTCATGATAATAATCGTGTTCTTAAAATCTACTTTTCTGCCCTGAGAATCTGTGATATGTCCATCATCCAATACCTGTAATAATATATTAAACACATCACTGTGTGCCTTTTCTATCTCATCAAACAATATAACAGAGTATGGATTGGAACGAACCTTCTCACTAAGCTGTCCACCTTCCTCAAAGCCAACATAGCCCGGAGGTGACCCGATCAGCTTCGACACACTGTGTTTCTCCATGTACTCCGACATATCAACACGTATCATCGCCTGTTCATTGCCGAAAACAGCCTCCGCCAGTGCCTTGGAAATCTCCGTTTTACCTACGCCTGTAGGTCCTAAGAACAGGAACGAACCGATTGGTCTTCTCGGATCTTTTAAACCGACACGTCCACGTCTCACCGCTTTTGCCACAGCCGTCACAGCTTCTTCCTGACCAACGACACGTTTGTGCAGCGTTGCCTCTAATTTTTTCAGGCGGACTGCCTCGCCTTCTGCCAGTTTCTTCACCGGAATTTTTGTCCAGCCGGAAACAACATCTGCCACATCATCCTCTGTGACAGACAGATTCTTTCTGCGGATCTCACGCTGCGCTTTTTTTGTCTGCTTCTCAAGCTCTGCTTCCAATGCTTCTTTTTCTTCCTTGCACTGTTTTGCAAGCGCAATATCGGAATTGCTCAGAGCATCCTCTAACTGTAATTCTTTTTCTGTGATCTGATTTCTCAATTCCGCAAGTTTCTCTGTATGGTTAGACACGCCAAACCGCACTCTTGCTGCTGCTTCATCCATCAGATCAATTGCCTTATCCGGCAAAAAACGGTCATTGATATAGCGCGCTGACAGGCGGACTGCCGCCTCGACTGCCTCATCCGTGATCTTTACATGATGATGTGCTTCGTATTTACCGCGAAGCCCTTTCAAAATTGCAACTGTCTGTTCCTCGCCCGGTTCCTCCACCGTCACAGGCTGGAATCTTCGCTCTAGTGCAGCATCTTTTTCTACATATTTGCGGTATTCTGTGATTGTCGTTGCTCCCATGATCTGAATCTCACCACGGGCAAGTGCAGGTTTTAAAATATTAGAGGCATCGATCGCGCCCTCTGCGCCACCGGCACCGATGATTGTGTGAAGCTCATCGATAAACAGCAAAACATTTCCTGCTTTTGTCACTTCCTGAATCACTTTTTTGATACGCTCTTCAAATTCTCCACGGTATTTTGAACCAGCCACAATACCGGATAGGTCTAAAGATACCACTCTTTGTCCCTGAACAGAGTCCGGTACAAGGCCGGATACGATACGCTCTGCGATCCCTTCCACGATAGCCGTTTTACCAACTCCCGGTTCTCCGATCAGACATGGATTGTTCTTCGTTCTTCTGCTTAGAATCTGAATCACTCTCTGGATTTCTTCCTCACGTCCAACCACCGGATCCAGTGCTCCTTCCGTTGCAAGCTGTGTCAGATCTCTGGAATACTGATCCAACGTCGGGGTTCCCTCATTATTTTTCTTTTTTCCCGGACGGCCATTCTGAAATTCTTCGCGGTAAAGATTTGCATCTTCCCCCATCGCAATGAGAGTGTCCACAAAGACTTTCTGCATATTGACGGACAGCGTTGTCAGTAATCTGGATGCAACACAGTCTGTCTCTTTGATCATGGCAATCAGAATATGTTCTGTTCCAATGGCATCTGCATGGAATCTGACTGCCTCCTTCTCTGCATTCTCAAGAACTTTTGCTGCTCTCGGTGAATAACCATCTGATTCTGCTACTGCTGTTCCCTCTGCCGGAGCGATCAATTCTTTGATCAGATCTACAATTTTATCTAACTCTACACCATTCTCATTCAGAATTTTTGCCGCTACTCCTGAATTTTCCTTCAATAGCCCAATCAGTAAGTGCTCGGTTCCGATATAATTATGATGTAATGATTTTGACATTTTGCCGGCGATATCAATCGCTTTTTTGGCTTTTACAGTGTATGGTAATTGCATGTTGTCTCCTCACATTATTTATTAGGTGATTGCAAACTCTCCTTAATCTATCTCAAATTGTTCAAAATCAACAAAATTTTCGAAAACACGCTTCCGCTACGTGTCACTCGCAGCGGTACTGCTCATTCTTCGCAGTACTTCGCAAATTCATTTAAAATCTGCTTCGCAGATAGGAATTTGCTCACTCTTGAATCATCTTCGCACGGTCTGTGCAGTAAATGCACAGACCTGATAAAAAATGTCGCACCTGCCTTCTAAGTACCGGCGGTTCCACAGTGTTTTCTCAAGCTTTTGTTGATTTTTCACAATTTAATTTACGTTATGAATGATTTTCGCAATTACCTACATTCTATTTTATATTATAAATCATTTAAGTCGAAAACTTCCAATCCTTTTTCATTTTTTATAGAAGTTTCATTTTTTTGTTGTTCATCCATTTTCACATTTTCTGTGGATGATTCTTTCTCAGATGTTTCTTCTGTCACTGGTTTCTTAGACTGGGATGGAATTTCATCCTCATAATCATTCCATTCGCGGTAAGCCCTGTTGATTGGATGTTCTTCCTCGATGTACTCTTCCTCGTCATCGAAATAATCGTCCTCATCCTCTTCGAACTCTTGTGCTTCTTCTGTTTCTTCTGCTTTTTTCGGTTTCCCGGCTTTATTTGTTCTCGCTGTCTGCCCTGCTTTTGATGCTTTTTTTGTGTTCTCTGCGTTTTTCATTGGAGCTTCAGGGGATTTTTCGACAAATTCATCTTCCTCATCGCTCTCGTACTCTGACTCTTCGTTCTCAGAATCGTCGTCCTCTAAGAGTTCGTCTTTTCCTTTTTTCTTTCTGCCAAAGAGAACGATATTCAGTATGACCACAGCTGCAATCGCCAATACAAAAATAATCACAGCGATCATGTTTCTGGAAAAGGATTTTGCATCTTTATATTTCTTTGAGAGTTCATCATACTCACTCTGCAATGCCGCAAGGTCATCCGAAGAAGAATCTGCTGTCTCGGTGATATTTCCATTGACACGCTGGTAAGTACCTTCTGCCGCATCATACTGATACCAGCCCTCGGTTCCGTCCTGATTTACTGCATAAAACACATAAAAGTCCGAAGCTTCCTCTCCCTCTGCTGCCGGAAGCTGATACGCCGTCATTACCGTGCTTTCCGGCATCTGCAAAGACACCTGCACATAGCTGTCCGGCAATACCGAATCAAGCGGTGCTAAAAGTGGAATCACATAACTGCTCTCACCTGCAGTAAACTTCATAAAATCATAGACAACATCCCTGGTCTCATCATAAATAAAGAATCTGCCGGTCGTTGCGTCCACATTGTCTGTTTCCAGATAGATCAGAGAAATTGTTCCTTTGTCAAACGTCAGACCTCTGCATTCCGTTCCACGGAAATTAACTGTTGCTTCTGTAAAATCAGCCGGAATCTGTTCCTCTGTAAAATTGTCTGCGATATGGTAGGTCGTGTTATTGATCACAACATCTGCCGCTGATACCGGAGTTTCCGTTGTGTCCACTTCCTCAGTATCTTCTGGAGTCTCGCTGTCACCATTTCCGTCGTCTCCGTTTTCACCGCCTGTAGTTGTCGTCTCACTTCCGGTGGTTCCTGCTGCCTGTCTTGTCACAGTGATTTTATAAGTGGCTGTTGTTCCGTTTTCTGCCTTTACAACAATCTTCACAACATTCGCTCCGATGGCAAGATTCGTGTTTCCGGTAACCGATTCAACGGTTGCCTTTTCATTTACAGGCGTTGCACTGACCGCAATGCTTGTCACAGAATTATCCACAGCTGCCGTATACTTTGTTGTACTTCCCTTAAAAGCCGGAGACAATGTTCCCGGTGAGATTGTCAGTGCTTTTAAGGAATTATCTGCGGATAAAGCTGCCGTATTCGTATTACTTCCAGTATTGTTGTTACTTCCTGTGCCAGAACTGCTTCCATTTCCCACATTTCCATTGCTGCCGGAGCTTCCGTTGTTACCGGCACTGCTGTTATTTCCTGTGTTGCTGCCTGCTGCTTCGTTTTTGACCGTCACAGAAGTGCTGCTGCCTGCCATGGAATCCAATTCTTCCGCGGTGCTGAAAATAACTCCATCTGTAGCAGAAAGGGATATGGATGCTTTCCCTGCAGCAATTGCTTTTAATGTCACACTGAAGCTGTCACTCGCTACCGAAATACTTCCGCCGCCACCGCCATAAGTTGCATTACAGCTCACAAACTCCAGAATGCCGGCATCATAGGTCAAAACCATATTGGCATATGCACTGTCCCCGGATGCACTTAATGCTTTTGCCGTTACCGTCACAGTCTGTCCGATATTCAGGGAACCGGCAGACACAGCGATCGTTGTTTTTCCGGAAGCCGCCTTGGCATGCATCTGCGGTGTCATAAGGCAGATGCATAATGTTAACAGTGTAATGATCACACCTAATTTCTTTTTCATTTTACTCTCCATTCTTATGTGTGAAAATTGTATTTTCTCACTAAAATAACTCTTTCTATCCACACAGCCCTGTTACTGTTCAATCTGTGCTGCATTTATAATATGTTTCTGCAAAAGCACAAGGTCTTTTACGGAAACTTTTCCATCTCTGCTTATATCCGCAGCCGCTGCATACGCACCAGAAAGCTGTGATGTTCCAAGAATCTGTTTCTGCATCATGACCAGATCGACCACAGAGATTTTTCCATCTCCATTGATGTCACCGTAAATGACAACGTCATACTGCTTCACCAGTGTTCCATTTGCATATACTGCAATTTTATTACCTGTTCCGACTGCACCGGTATTTTCTGTGCCATCTGCTTTCAGCACTTTGACCGTGCCGCTTCCCGCTGAGATATTGGCAAGTACAGAAGAAGCGCCTGTTCCCGGTGTAATACCTGTGATCACGGTATCTCCCAGTTTATAGGAGGTAGAAACGGATACGCCGTCCGCAACCGTTGTTCCACCACTTTCCGGTGTCTGGGTATTGTCTGCTGCCGGCTGCTGTCTTACCACATTGATCGTGTAGGTTTTTGCCGAACCGCTCTGTGACACACAAGTTACGTTGATCGCATTATTTCCATAATTCAATGCATAAGTTCCCGCCCCGGAAACTCCCGCTTTCGGTGCAACTGCCGAAGCACCTACATTGATCGAGCTTACCTCGGTTCCAACGATCACGGAATAATCGGTTACTGCTCCCTGGAAAGACGGTGTCAGTCCATATCCGCTTACGCTGAGAGAAGAGAGCCAGTTATTCGGATTACCACTGTCTGAAAACGTCACTGCTGACTCCGGCATATTGCTATACACCGGAATACGGAATATAAATCCCTGTGATTTATCCGCATAAGCCGTGCTCATTGTTTTTCCTTCTGACATTGCCGCCTGCACATTTGTCATGTACTGATGTGAGTATATGCTGTTCATATTCACCACATTAAATTTCTGGAAATATAAGGTGTTCTGCCCTTTTTTCACATAATTATTTCCAACGATACCAGCTCCACCATTAATTGATTTATAAATAGAATTCCAGTCGTTATTTTTCGCATAAATCAATCCGTTGACCGTCGCAGACGCAGACGATGTCGTATATGCTCCGATATTAAAGTAATTGTAATATCCATTATAGCCAGAGTAATTGCCAGAGATCAAAGGACTTGTCCCCTTATTTCCCTGCTCCTGCTTACATCTTGCAGCCAGATGATAAGGACTGACACTCATGTTCTGTCCCACTTCCATGAAAGTATCTGCATAGCTTCGCGATGCTCCGTCTGTATCGCTATAGTTTCCACTCATGAAACTGCCTGACAGAATATTTCCAACTCCTGTCACGTTCTGATATGGCGCATATTCTAACGTTTCAAACTGAAAAATATACGTGTCATTCAGGTAATTTCTCGGATCCATGCAATATGCTATGTAATTGGAGGAGGCACTTACCCAGCCTGCTCCGTCATAACCATACCATTTGTTGGTCGCCCAGTCATAAGCACCCGTCTCCGTTGACTTTCTCGCATCATTGGAAGAACTCTGCACCAGATTCCTTCCGACAACACTCTCATTTGCAATGACGGTATTCCAGTCTAGTCCTGTCTGTACCGGAACGAACTGCCAGTCTGGATACTTCTGGTGCAATGCCAGAAGTGAGTTACAATAGCTGTCCGGAAATCCTGCTGATTTTAACGATGCAACATATTCTTCATCCGTCACCGTTGTGGTGTCTCCCTGCGATCCATCCGCAGAAGTCTGTCCGGTTACTGACAGATAGGTTCCGCAGATCCAACCTGCATAATCCACACCATTCTTATTAAATGTCACATTGTACCACACAGTTCCATTTGTGGTTGTCTGTCCGAGTACATTGACTGTCTGATCTCTTTTTACCGTCGTGACCGGAGAATATGCCGTGCTCGCACCTGTCCTCACATAGACATTGCCGTTCGTGTTGGTGACAACTCCGGCTGCACCCTGCGCTGAATTATCTGTGATCGTACTTCCCGCAGAAGTATCCTCGGATGACAGTGTGATAAAATCGGATCTGATATAACCTGTCGATGACATTCCATTATAGGAAATCTGTACTTTATACCACTTCATTCCATCCGAACCATCCGCTTCATCGATCACGCGGACGGCTGTTCCAGCCGCCAGAGATGTGATTTTTTCGCCATTCACAGGCGATTTCCGCATCTGCACCGGGCCATCGTTCAACACTCCTGCCGTCTCCGTGTAGGCATAACTTTCCAACGGTTTTACCGTAATGACCGCAGTCGCTGCTGTCACACCAAAAATCGTTGCAAAGATAAAGCTCCGCCATTTTCTCTGTTTTATATTAAGGTTTCTTCTCATTTTTCCTCCAAATGCCTTCGGTACTTCCCCAAAAGGCACAGTAAATCAAGCTTATTATATGTAATTCACGACAGAGCGTCAACCTTAATCTGGTAAATATGGTAACTATTCAGAGCCAAGACAATTTTCATAAATTTGCGAATCATGCTTGCATGAATGAGCATAATTTTGAAAATTTCTTTGGCGAAGTAACCACATGAGCAAAAATATAGCTCTGAAAGAGCGATTTTGCGAATGAGGTGCTGAATAGACAATATGTAATGACCTCCACATTGTAGGTTCGTGGATTTACCTGTATACTAAAGTTTGACAAGAACAATGGTAACAGGGATTACCGCATACAAAGGGAGGTCATCAAATGAATTATAACACAGTTTACGTAGGAATGGATGTACACAAAGAAAGTTTTACACTTTGTGCGTACACAATCGACGCAGAGAAAGGTTCTCACTTCCAGAGAACAGAAGCTGATTACAAAAATGTTCTGAAGTATCTGGAGTTTCTTCGTACCGTCTACGGAAACGATGCTAACTTCATATGCGGTTATGAGGCTGGTTGCCTCGGTTATACTTTATATCATCAATTAACAGAACATGATGTTAACTGTGTGATACTTGCTCCAACTACGATGCTTGAGCAACGCAGTAAAAGAAGAATTAAGACTGACAGACGAGATGCAGAAATAATTGGTAAATGTCTCGCACAGCATAATTACAGTCCTGTTCATATCCCTACAGCAACAGACGAGGAAACAAAAGAATTCCTCCGTATGAGGGATGATCATAAGCTGGCACTCAAAAAGGTCAAGCAGCAGATACTAGCGTTTTGCCTTCGCCACAACTATCGCTATGATGGAAACAGCCACTGGACAGCAGCACACATCAAATGGCTTAAGTCATTGAACCCTGAGGCACTTTACAAAGAAATCCTCGACGAATATCTGCTGACCTATACTACTCTTAGTGATAAGGTTGAACGGTTGGATAAGCGCATTGAGGAACTTGCTTCTAAGGATGAATACAGAGAATCGGTTAAGAAACTCTGTTGTTTCATCGGTATCAAGACTCACACCGCATTATCTGTTCTGGTCGAGGTTGGTGATTTTCAGCGTTTTGCGTCTGCACAGAATTTTGCGTCCTACCTTGGACTTGTTCCGGGCGAGGATTCCAGCGGTGACGGACAGACAAGGCTTGGTATTACCAAAGCCGGAAATCGCCATGTCCGTATGCTCCTTACAGAAGCTTCTCAATGCTATGCCCGTGGTCAGATAGGATTCAAATCCAAGGAACTGAAATCACGTCAAGCCGGAAATTCGCCACAGGTTATTGCTTATGCAGATAAAGCCAATGAACGCTTAAGACGCCGATACTACAAAATGGTTCTTGGGAAAAGTAAGAAACACAATGTAGCTAAAACAGCAATTGCGCGTGAGCTTGCCTGTTTCATGTGGGGCATGATGACGGAACATATCGCCTGATACAGGTATAACACCGTGCTGACGATATCAAGACCAGGCCGCCGATGGCGGTGCTTTGCAGCCTTGACATCATCATCCCACTGTTATAGTGGGTAATCAAGCAGCTGTAAGGTGGCTTACGCCACATACATCTGACCAGTAATAAAAGTAACAACTGAAGACATCCTGAAAGGGCTTCGGCCATTTCGAGGTTCGAGCTATCTACGACGTAACTATGTTGGCACATAGAAATCTGTGATCCACGCGAATAGACGATAGAGCTCACGGCGGACCATTGACCTGTAGGTAACCAATCCACGTATATCAGAGTGGCCAATGCCGGGAACTGATACTCCGAGGCTCTTTCAGGGTGCCTTCAGACAATTAAATAATATTTTGTGGTGATTTCTGTTAATTTGTACTTGACAAGAGGTCATTACATATCAGTTACTAAATATGTATGATACAGCAAAGTGCTCAGATACTGTCTGAGCAGTAACGATGTTTTGTCCTTTTTTCCACCTTATCATTGTTCAAAACTAACAATAATCCCCACAAAAGTCCTCCGATAGCCAGAAAGCTTCCCACGATCAAAGGCAGGTTATAAACATAAATCTTTGCCCCAGCCAGCACAACAATGCCAGCTACCATTCCAAGCGCTGCGATAAATGCAACAATACCGCATGTAAAAATAAATTCATAATCCAACTTTCTCATCCTTTTTTACCTCCCATGGAAAACAGCTTTTGTCATCAATATAAACATCCGCATAAATCTTTCTTCCGTCTGATCCGTACCTTTCGATAATCTCCGGCAGATTCTCATTCACCGCATCAAATTCCAGTTCCCACTTCCTGCACCATTCCACTGCTTCCTCTAACTGATTTCCACAGCGGCACGTCCACAAAATAATCTGGCGTCCCTGCCTTCTCAATCCTTTCAGCAGTTCGATCAGTGCTGTATTCGGCTGTCCGATCTTTGGGAAGCAGTCCGTACAAAGTGTTCCGTCAAAGTCTACCGCAATAATCTGATATTCCGTTTTCATCTGCCATGCTCCTCACTTTCCTTCATTTTGCCCTCTTGCTGCTTCCCATTATCCATATTTTCTGTCCATTAATTCGGACAGTAAAAGACCACCTCACGAAAAATTTCATGAAGTGGTCTTTTTACCTTTCATATATTTTGTTTTTTACGCAAATAATTTTTTCACCATTTCCGCATCAAACACAACCTGTTTTACATGGTCTACTTCAATCTGATACAGTGCATTGGCTGCTAGGTGCTCTGCCGCCTGCTCCAGATCACGGATTCCCGATGTATTCTTATACTGCTCGATCAGTTCATCCAGTCCCTCCCCGGTCAGAACGATCTCGCCCTGCAGCAATCCGATTCTCTTTAATACTTTTGGCAGTGCAAATTTGGAGAAAATGATTTTTTTCTCTTCCTGCGTGTAATCCGGGATATCAATCACTGCAAAACGCGACATCAGCGGGGCACTGATATCTTCTTTTACATTAGCGGTCGCGATCGGATAGACTCCGCCGGTCGGAATCATACATTCCATATAGTTGTCTGTAAATCCTAGATTATCTAATAAAGTAAGAAGCACGTCCGCCGGATTGCCGTTTCCTTTTCCGGATGCCGCCTTGTCAAGCTCGTTAATGATGAACACAAGGTTTGACTCGCCTGCCACGGAAAATGCATCCATAATAATACCAGGCTTCGCATTTCCGTAGATACGGGAGCTTCCGGTCAACTGCTCCGGGTCATTGATGGAACTCATATCGAGTGTCGTCCACGGCAGTTTTAAAATTCTTGCCACCGCATAGGCAATCTGCGATTTTCCGGTTCCTGCCGGTCCGACAAGCAGAAGTCCATACGCTGGAAGTGTGTGTGTGCGGTTGATCTGGATGATAGTCTCCATGATACGCTGTTTTACTTTTTCCATTCCGTATAGTTCTTCATCTAAAATCCTGCGCGCCTCCACCGGATCGATTGCTTCAAAATAATTATTTTTCCACTGGATATTCGTCATAATGGAAAGTGCACGCTGCGCGTGGCGGCGTTCCTCGGCAGACACTTCGCTGGAACGTGCAACTGCTAAATTTCTTCTCGCCCACAGTCTGATATTGTCCGGCATGGTTCTTCCTGCGCAGTTTAAGAAATCCGAAATACTCTGGATACTGGTAAGCTTCATGCTGTCGCCGCTCTCGTCTAACTCTTCGTCCTCATCCTCCTGCTCCGGTGCACTGCTCGATAAAAGGCGTTCCATCACATACTGCAAAAATCCATCCGCTGCGGAAAGTTTCGTGCCGCCATGAAAAGCATTTTCCCTGATCTTGTACACGGCATAGCCGTCTGCCCTGTTTTCCCCAGACAAAAGAACGTTGATATGGTTCTCCCCAAGCCATTTGATCAGATTCACAAAACGTGCATCGATCCGCAGGATATTGGAACGAAATGTCTCGTCCTCCTCCTTAAACTCAAATGCTGTCCACTGGCTCTGGTTGCAAAATACTCCGGTGGAATGATGGCTCCACTGTTTTTGCTGATTGTCTAACACCAGGATCGGATCATCCGGTGTTTTTTCGGAACTGTCTGATGTAAATGCGGTATATGTACATACAAACGCTTCTTTTTCCTCTGAAGCGCTGCTGAAATCAAAAACTGGCATACTTTTTCTCTCCTTTATTCTCCGATACTCTTTTTCTGTACTTATCAAACCATAAAACAAAAAAATTTACAAGGAAGTTTTTCGATATACTTCCTATAAATATGAAACTTCTGCTATTCCTGCTAAAACTAATCATGGTCATATGAATACTGTAACGAATATTGACGTTACTGTTCACTCAGCACCTGAACACCATGCTGTTCAGGTGCGTATGAACGTGA
>OOAD01001703.1_pt1 | contig 11434 bp, 10 predicted proteins | sample 1671151 | NCBI WGS metagenome assembly OOAD01 (sample SAMN06348127, study PRJEB24527) | human gut metagenome | biome: human gut; feature: ankylosing spondylitis patient; material: feces | host: Homo sapiens | place: China | collected 2015-10
AAATTTACAAATCGATTTGACTCGTATCCTTCGCCATGGAATATTTCAATTCCGTATGACTGGCATTACCCAGCCCAGACTACTATGATACGGCTGACTTCCTGTTGTTTTCAATGCGCTGTAACGCTCCAACAATAGGCTCTCAAACGTTCCCTAATCTCTATCCTTATTCTGAAACCCTTAGGCCGCTACCTTACACCGGGAAAATCTAACCGTGCTTTGAACCACAGTTGCTGCACGGTTCCTGATGGGGATTTCATCCCACAGGGCGTGTACGGAAAAACCAGCCACACACACTTTTTCCAAGGTTCACCCTTTCGGATGGAGTCAACTCTTACGATGCTGCATAGCTTTCCCTAACGGATAGCCATGGGTTTCGGAAGCCCGCACCATTATTGTCCATGCCTCTTTGCAGAGGTTTAGGTTTTCAGGTTACGCCTTCACCACGCTCTGTACAATGCACACTTACAGGTGGCAACGCACAGTGGAGTATTAGCTCTCGTACTGTCTTGAATTTTGACCTATTCTCTGGAACTTTGTTCCTCGACATTGGTTCTGTACGGCAGAGGAATTTCACCCCTGATTTTGAGATTAAAGTTCTCTGTGATATTTTCTTATTGCTAAGTGCAATCACATGGTGCTTTTCGCCCTTGCTGTCAACAAGGTCTTATGCACAACGTTTCGCACAGTTCTTTCAGGACAGGCTTGCGATGGTCACAGAGCGTTATCTGTTTCTTGAAAAGCTGTACCCTGACATGCTGGAAAACGATGCCTATTTTGTGGATATGGCCCTGAATGATTACCCGATCCTCTATCGTTCTGCCTTAGACCCTGAATCGGATCAGCTCATCCGTCATGCATACCAAAAGAGCCGTTCTATTTTGTCCTTCTACAATAAAATGCGCTTTGCCTTTTTCAGCCGGAGCAAAGCCCTGTACTACTTTATCGAACGCCGCAACTGCAACCTTGCCCGCTACGATAACTGCTGAACCTCCTGCATTCCATTCCTTTCTGCGTAATTATAATAAAACAAAGAAGGAGCGTTTCCACGCGGGAACGCTCCTTCTTTGTTTACTATCATTTACACCATTTTGCAAACTCTTCGTCGGTGCACTTGACATAGTGGCTGCCGCTCACATGGTGATCGGTGCCCTTATTGTAGTCGATGCCGGAAGTGGCGTAGTCGTAGGTCTCAGCCACGCGGCGCTTCTCCACAACGGGGTTCGGCAGCGGGATGGCCGACAGCAGGCTGCGGGTGTAGGGGTGGATGGGATTCTCGAAGATCTCTTCGGTCGTACCCGTCTCCAGCAGGTGGCCCAGATGCAGCACGCCGATGCGGTCCGAGATGTACTTGACCATGGAAAGGTCATGTGCAATGAACAGGTAGGCCGTGCCGGTCTCCTGCTGGATATCCTTCATCAGGTTGACCACCTGCGCCTGAATGGACACGTCCAGCGCCGAGATGCACTCATCTGCGATGATGAGCTTGGGGTTCATGATGAGGGCGCGGGCAATGCCCACGCGCTGGCGCTGGCCGCCAGAGAACTGGTGAGGATAGCGCTCGGCATGTTCGGGCGCAAGGCCCACCTTGGCCAGAATTTTCTCCACCTTTTCGCGGCGCTCTTCGCGGGTCTTGTACATGTGGTGGATGTCCAGACCCTCGCCGATGATATCCTCCACCTTTTTGCGGGGGTTCAGGGACGCCATGGGGTCCTGAAAGATCATCTGCATCTGGGTGCGCAGCGTATCGTTCTGCACGCGGCTCAGCCTGCCGCTGATATCATGCCCATCAAAGGTGATCTTGCCGGCAGTGGGGTCATACAGGCGGATGACGCTGCGGCCGATGGTGGACTTGCCGGAACCGGACTCGCCCACCAGACCATAGGTCTCGCCGGGATAGATCTCAAAGCTGACGTTGTCCACAGCCTTGACGGTATAGCTCTTGCTCACGCGGAAATACTGCTTCAGGCCTTCCACCTTCAGCAGCGGAGCAGCATTCTGTCCTGCCATTTATTCCGCCTCCTTGATCTTTTCTGCCTCGGCACGCATGCGGGCAATGCGCTGAGCAAGCTCAGGCGGCATGTCCACCTTGGGTGCGCGGGGGTCCAGCAGCCATGTAGCTGCATAGTGGGTGTCGCTGATCTTGAACATGGGCGGGTCCACTTCGTCGTCGATGTTCAGGGCAAAGTGGTTGCGCGGCGCAAAGGCATCGCCCTGCTTCTCATGCAGCAGGTTCGGCGGCGAACCCGGAATGGTGTACAGACGGTCGTCTGCGGTGTCCAGATCGGGCATGGCGGAAAGCAGGCCCCATGTGTAGGGGTGGCGCGGCTCGTAGAAGATCTCATCGATGGTGCCGGTCTCCACGATCTTGCCTGCGTACATCACGTCCACATAATCGGCCACCTTTGCCACAACGCCCAGATCGTGGGTGATGTAAATGACCGAGATGCCGCGCTCACGCTGAATGCTGCGGATCAGCTCCAGGATCTTGGCCTGAATGGTCACATCCAGTGCCGTGGTGGGCTCGTCACAGATCAGCAGGTCGGGGTCGCAGGCCAGTGCAATGGCAATGACCACGCGCTGGCGCATACCGCCGGACAGCTGGTGCGGGTAGCTCTTCATGCGCTTTTCGGCATCGGTGATGCCCACCTCTTCCAGCAGCTGCACAGCCTTTTTGTAGGCGGCATCCTTGGGCATCTTGTAGTGCCACAGCATGCCCTCCATGATCTGCTTGCCGATGGGCATGGTGGGGTCAAGGCTGGTCATGGGGTCCTGAAACACCATGGCGATGCGCTTGCCGTTGATGTGGCGGCGGATCCACTTTTTGTCCTTCTGCAGCAGGTCCACCGTCTCGGGAGAGCCGTCTGCATGGTGGTAGCTGAACTGGATGGAGCCGCTGTTCACGGTGGCGTTCTTGGCCAGAATGCCCATGGCGGCCTTCATGGTCACGGACTTGCCGGAGCCGGACTCGCCCACCAGCGCAACGGTCTCGCCCTTGTACAGGTCGATGTTCACGCCCCGGATGGCGTGCACCGGGCCTGCGGTGGTCTTAAAAGTGATATCAAGGTCTCGCACCGACAAGACCTGTTCTTTTTTGTTCTCAGGCATGGGGTGTTCCTCCTTACATACTCTTCATCTTGGGGTCCAGGGCCTCGCGCAGACCATCGGCCACCAGATTGAAGCTGAGCATCAGCAGGCTCATCACCACAATAGGCGGAATGATCTGATAGGGGTGGGTGGTGAAGCTGTTGTACAGCTCACTGATCAAAGAACCCAGCGAACACTTGGGCACCGGGATGCCCAGACCCACAAAGGACAGGAATGCTTCGGTAAAGATGGCGGTGGGGATGCTGAACATGACCTGCGTGATGATGGGTCCGATGATGTTGGGCAGCACTTCCTTGAAGATGATGAAGAAGCTGCCTGCGCCCAGCGTGCGGGAGGCCAGCACGAACTCCTGATCCTTCAGCTTGAGCATCTCAGCGCGGGCAATGCGGCTCATGCCCACCCACTCGGTGAGCATCAGGGCAAAGATAATGGTGATCATGCCGGGCTTGAGCACCAGCAGAAGCAGCGTGACGATCACCAGACGGGGGATGCCGTTGGCAACTTCCAGAAAACGCTGCATCATCATATCCACCTTGCCGCCAAAGTAGCCGGAGATCAGGCCGTAGCTCATGCCGATGACCATATCGATGATGGCGGCGGCAACCGCGATGATCAGGGACACGCGGGCACCCTCCCAGGTGCGGGTCCAGATATCGCGGCCATAGGTGTCGCTGCCGAACCAGTAGTAGACATCCTCCTTGCCCTTTTCCACATAGGCATTCACTGTCTTGGAACCGGTGGTGGTGCTCATTTTCTCGTCACCGTTGAAGATGCCGAAGTTTTCCAGCACCTGCACGCGGGGCGCAAAGTTTTTCTGGCTCAGCTCCTGACCGGAGTAGGTATACTCGTTCATGCCGGGGCCAAATGCCGCCAGCAGCACGATAAAGACAACGAGGATCAGGCCGAGCACCGCGCTCTTTTTGCGGAAGAAGCGCACCCGCACATCCTTCCAGAAGCTCTGTGCGGCAAAGTTCGAGTCCATTGCGATCTCTGCGTCGTTATGCTTGAGCACAAAGTCCTTCTCGTTGAAGGTATGCTCGGAATACATGGTATCCACTGCGCTGACGATGGCATCAGCCGTGGCTTCGCCGCCCAGGTGAATCGCTTTTTCTGCCATATCAGTCGTCCCCCTTTGCCAAGCGGATGCGCGGGTCGATGATGCCGTACAGCAGGTCAACGACCAGCATGATGCCAATGTACATGGCACTGTAGATGAAGCTCAGGCTGATGACCACATTGTAGTCGTTGGACTGGATGGCCGTCACCAGCAGGCTGCCCACGCCGGGAATGGCGAAGATCTTCTCCACCACCAGCGAGCCGGTCATCAGGTCCACGATCAGCGGGGCCAGCACGGTGATAATGGGGATCAGCGCGTTGCGCAGCGCGTGGCGGAAGATCAGCGCCGGGCCGGAAATGCCCTTGCTCTCGGCCAGCAGCATATAATCGGAGTCCAGAACCTCGATCATTTCACTGCGGGTAAAGCGGGCAATGGAAGCCATGGTGAACATGGACAGTGAGATGCTGGGCAGCACACTGGAGCCGAACACGTCCTTTGCGGAGAACAGCATGGGGAACCACTTGAGCTTGAAGCCAAAGGTATAGCTCAGGGCCAGTGCGATCACGTAAGACGGCACCGACACGCCGATGACCGAGATGATGGTGGCCAGAGTGTCGAAGATGGTGTCCCGCTTGAGGGCTGCAATGATGCCGAGCACAAGGCCCACGATGGCACCCAGTGTAACAGCCATGCCGCCCACACGGATGGAAATGGGCAGACGGGACTGGATCAGCTGGGAGATGGGCGTGTTCTTGGAGATATTGTAGCTTACGCCGAAGTCACCGCGCAGCATGTTGGTCACATAGCGGAAGAACTGCACATAGATGGGCTGATCCAGACCGTACTTTGCGTACAGGGATGCGCGCATTTCCGGCGTCAGCTTTTCATCGTTGAAGGGCGAACCGGGCATCAGCTGCATGAGGATGAACAACACCAGCAGGATGGCCAGCAGCGTAAACAACGAAGTGATAATACGCTTGAGCGTGTATTTTTTCACGTTGGGTAGACCCCCTTAAAGTTTCTTCTCCGCCCTGCACGGGGCAGAACGGCTCTCGCCTGCCGCGGTCAGCCGTGCACCGCACGCGGACAGTGCAAAAGCCAAAAAGTCGCACAGCGGCATTTTCGCTGCCACTGTGCGGCATTTCAGTTCTCGATCAGGATCAGACGCTCTTCTTTGCGTCCTTGTAGACGCGGTTCAGAGCAACCGGGTGGAAGTCCACGCCGGTCACGGCAGAAGAGATCATCTCGGCGTTGCACTGACCATACAGCGGGAAGATGGCGGCCTGCTCCAGCACGATGGACTCAGCGTCATACATGGCTTCCCAGCGACCCTCGGGATCGGTGCACAGATCACCGGTGGTGCACTCTGCGATGACGGCATCGTAGTCAGCATCGCTCCACAGACCGTAGTTGTTGGAGTTGCCGGTGACCCACATGCCCAGATAGGTCATGGGATCGGCGTAGTCGGGGCCCCAGCGGGTCAGGCCGATCTCAAAGTTGCCGTCCTGCATATCCTGCACGCGCTGCTTCTTGGGCTCTACCTTCAGCTCCAGAGTGAAGCCGGGCAGAGTGGTCTGCAGCTGCTCCTGAACGACCTGAGCGACCTTCTGAGGAGCATCGTCGGCATCGACGACCATGGTGAAGGAGAAGGAATCCTTGCCCAGCTCAGCCTTGGCCTGCTCGTAGTACTCTGCAGCCTTGTCGGGATCGTATGCGCAGAACTCTGCAAACTTGGTCTGGTCGGCGCTGAAATCGCTGCCATCCGGGCCGGTGGCGAACTGTGCGGGCACTGCGGTGTAGGCGGGAGAAGAGCCGTCCTTCAGCACGTCATTGGTGATGGAATCACGATCCAGTGCAAAGGTGATGGCACGGCGCAGGTTCAGGTTTGCCAGCTCCGGCACAGCGTCCATGTTGGGGCTGATGTACCACAGGTAGCCGGCGCCCACGCTGGTGAACTCGGGGTCGTCCTTGACCTGCTCGACCTGCTCACCGTTCAGCAGGGTGATGTCCAGATCGCCGTTCTGATAGCTCATCAGAGCCTGCTGGCTGTCCTTGATGACCTGATAGTTCAGGCCGTCCAGAGCAATGCGGTCAGCATCGTAGTAATCGGCGTTCTTCACCAGCTCAAAAGCGGTGGCAGCCGGCTCATAGCTGGTCAGCACGAATGCACCGTTGGACAGCACGGTGTCTGCGCTGGTGCCGTAAGTATCGCCGCAGCTCTCAAAGAACTTCTGGTTCATGGGGTAGAAGGTGGGGAAGTACATCAGGCTCAGGAAGTAGCTGACCGGAACGTTCAGCTCCACCTTCAGGGTCTTGTCGTCCACTGCGGTGATGCCCAGATCGGTGACGGGCTTGTTGCCTGCAATGATCTCGGCGGCGTTGACCACCTGACCGATATCGCTCAGCATGTAGGCATACTCGGATGCGTTTGCGGGGTCAACAGCACGCTGCCAGCCAAACACGAAGTCTGCTGCGGTAACGGCATCGCCGTTGGACCACTTTGCATCCTTCAGGTGGAAGGTGTAGGTCTTGCCGTCCTCGCTCAGCTCATAGCTCTCTGTCAGAGCCTCCACGGCTGCACCGTTCGCATCCATCTGCATCAGGCCGTCGGTGTAGTTGGCGATGACCTCAAAGGAGGTGCCGTCGGTAGCCAGCTGGGGGTCCAGAGACTGGACTTCGGTCTCCAGCATGACGTTCAGCACACCGCCCTCAGCAGAGGCGGCTGCACCAGAAGCAGCGGTGGAGCCGGAAGCAGCGGTGCTGGAAGAGCCGCCGCAGGCAGTCAGAGCCAGTGCAGCAGCCGATACGCCTGCAGCAGCCAGGAAGCTGCGGCGAGAAATACGACGATCGAATTTCATATTTTTTCCCTCTCTCTTACCTCAATGCTTTATTGAGGTAAAGCATTGAATGGTGAAAAATGCACAAAGGCTTTTTGCTCCTTCTCTGGAGCGCTGCACACCTTTGTGCGATATCCGCATTATACGCTGTTCCGCCTGAAAAGGAAAGGCTTCCGGCTGTTTTTCTGTGCTTTGACCAATGGTCAGCAAAAATTTTGTTTTTGTTTTTGTGCAGTTTTGAAGATATACTGTAGTTGCACAAAATACAGTTTCGTGAAAACATGAGTTTTTTGTGTTTTTCGGGGGAACAGATGAAGAGATTTCACCTGCGTATTTTCATTTTTTGTGCATAAGTCGTACTTTCAACCTGTTTTTTGTGCACATACCAGACACAAAAAATCCCTGCTGAAAACGCACCGTTCTCAGCAGGGAAACACCGTTTTTTCGGTTTTTAGGCAAACATAGCCACTACGTAAGTCTCGCCGCCGTATTCAATGAACACCGCGCCCATCCGTGTGCAGCCTGCCGCATAGCTGCGCAGTGCGCTGCCCGCCTCGCTCAGCGGCGGAGCATATAAGTAGCCGGTAAAGCCCCATTCGTTGTTCATTGCAAGGCCGATCACCACGCCTCTGGGCAGGAACAGAAAGCTGGTGGAATGATCGATAAAATCGTACACATTCGTGTCCAGCATGGCACCGGAGCCGGTGGTCATGGGCACCTTGCGTGTCAGCAGGCCGGACTGGGTGGTCAGCTGGGTGGAGTCCTCCACCAGCCAGTCTGCCAGACGGCTGGCTGCATCTTCCAGATCGGTATTATAGGTCAGGCTGGGGTCTACCTCTTTCATCAGGGCCTTGGCCTGTTCTGTATCCTTCTGCACCGTGCCGCCCATCAGTGCACTGCATCCGGCCAGCACCGCCAGTGCCAGTGCACCCGCCAGCAGGCAAGCCAGCCATTTTCTTGCATGTTTCATATAGTGGTTCTCCCCTTTCGGTCTGTTTTTCTCCATGATACCTTTTTTGCCGCCGGATTACAAGCAGAAAAAAGCTGCTGTGCATCTGCACGGCAGCTTTTTGGGCAAAACTTTATTTTGCGTACTCCACAGCGCGGCTCTCGCGGATCACATTGACCTTGATCTGGCCGGGGTAATCCAGCGTGTCCTCGATCTTCTTGGCAATGGAGCGTGCCAACAGGATCACCTGATCATCGCTGATGACATCGGGCTTGACCATGATGCGCACTTCGCGGCCTGCCTGCACGGCAAAGGCCTGCTCCACGCCCTCGAAGCTGGAAGAGATCTCCTCCAGATTTTCCAGACGCTTGACGTAGCTTTCCACATTCTCGCGGCGGGCACCCGGGCGTGCAGCGCTGATGGCATCGGCAGCCTGAATGATGAAGGCCAGCGGGGTCTTGGGTTCCACATCGCCGTGGTGAGCCTCAATGGCATGGATGATCTGGGTGTTTTCCTTATACTTGCGGCAGATATCCACACCGATCTGCACATGGCTGCCCTCGATCTCATGATCCAGTGCCTTGCCGATATCATGCAGCAGACCGGCACGGCGTGCCATGGTCACATTCACACCCATCTCGCCTGCCAGCAGACCGGCCACCCATGCCACCTCCATGCTGTGGGTCAGGGCGTTCTGGCCAAAGCTGGTGCGGTACTTCAGTCGGCCGATCAGCTTGATGAGGTCCGGGTGCAGGCCATGGATGCCCAGCTCCATCACGGCACGCTCGCCCTCGCGCTTCATCTGCAGCTCCAGCTCGTGGCGGCACTTTTCCACCGTCTCCTCGATGCGGGCGGGGTGGATGCGGCCATCGCCGATCAGGCGTTCCAGCGTCATGCGGGCCACCTCGCGGCGGGTCTGGTCGAAGGAGGACAGGGTGATGGCCTCCGGGGTATCGTCGATGATCAGGTCCACACCGGTCGCGGTCTCCAGAGCGCGGATGTTGCGGCCCTCGCGGCCGATGATGCGGCCCTTCATTTCATCACTGGGCAGCGGCACCACGCTGACGGTGGTCTCGCTGCAGTGGTCGGCAGCGCAGCGGCTGACGGCCTGACCGATCAGGTTGCGTGCAATGTTGTCGCAGTTTTCCTTCAGGTCGGTCTCGTAGGCGGCAACGCGCACGGCCTTTTCGTGGGTCAGCTCCTCGTCCACCTTGTGCAGCAGCACCTCGCGGGCGTCCTCCTGACTCAGACCGGCCAGCGTTTCCAGACGCTCCATCTCCTTGGCGCGCAGAGCGTCGATCTCTGCCAGACGCTCCTCGGCCTCAGCAGCGCGCTTTTTCAGCTCTTCTTCCTTCTTTTCCAGCGCCTCGGTCTTGCGGTCCAGCGCGGTTTCCTTCTGGTCGATGCGGTTCTCCTGACGGCTGATCTCCGCACGGCGCTGCTTGATCTCCTTGTCGGCCTCTGCCTTCTGGGCATCGACCTCGGCTTTCAGACGGAAAGCCTCGTCCTTTGCTTCCAGAACCGCTTCCTTGCGCTTCTGGTCAGCGGTCTTGATCGCCTCGTTCACCAGCCTGGTAGCCTCGGCCTCGGCGCTGCCGATCTGGGCTTCGGCAGTCTTTTTACGGTTGTTGTAACCAATAAAATAGCCCGCAGCCACACCGACAACAGCAACGATCAAGGCCACGATCACTCCGATCGCGGTCATTGCGTTCACTCTCCTTTGTTTCAATTCAATGCAAAATTAAAAGCAGGAGACGCTGCGCAGCAGGACACGGGCAATGATATAGAAAGAGCTTTCAATGCAAAAAGTGACACCAAAACCACACGCACCACCCAAAACCGGCGGCACGGGCAAAAGCATACGGCTTTTCTCTTTACGGTTCCATTTTATATCAAACAGGCACGCTTTGCCTGAAACGGGTACAGGGTCACACTGAAACCTGCGTACAGCGTCTTTGATTCCATACTACTAAATATAGTACGAAACATTTGCCCGCTTGTCAAGAGGAAAACCCTGCCCGCAGAACATTTTGTGCAGAAAAACAAAAATAAGATGGCCGAGGGGGTTCTCTCCTTCAAACCAAAAGGGCTGCCCCGGAGAACGGAGCAGCCCTTCTGGCTTATGATGAGAAGAAGAAAATGAAGGAGAATAGCTTATTATTTGGCGGCTTTTTCGCCCTCCGGGAAGATGATCTTATTCACAAAGAAGAAGATCACCATGGAGATGCCGCCGTTGAGCACGGTGGTGCCGATGTTGTAAATGAAGTCCGGTACCAGCAGACCGGCCACCGCCACCCAGATGCAGTTGATGGAGTTGACGATGCAGGTGATGATGCAGAAGGCCAGCACATACCAGCCGATCTGTTTTGCCAGATCGCCCTTGCTGCGGAACACAAAATTGCGCTGGATGGGGAAGTTGATGCACTCGCCGATGACCATGGCGATCATGTAGGCGCAGAAGTAGGGCAGACCGCCGTGGGCGGCATCGTAGCCGAGGATGTTCCACTTGAAGGTCTCGCCGAACAGGGTGATGTCAATGCCCGGCCAGCCGAAATCCACCATTGGCAGGCTTGCAAAGGCCTTGGGCAGAAATTGCAGCAGCAGGTACTTGAACACGGTGATGAGGTTGGACACGATGACGAACAGGCCGCCCTCGCGCACCCACTTGGCAGCGGCGGGGTGCTTTGCCGCAAAGTTATTCCAGAAATTCATAGCCTGCTTCCTTTCAGCTGTTTTTCAAGCGCTCTTCCATGCAGCTGTTCAGCACGAGGTTCTTCACGGCCTCAAAAATCACCCGCACAAGGCCGATGATCCAGAAGCCCTGCAGCTCCATCACGATGCCGTCCACCATGCCCATGCTGATGGCGCCGTTGGTCATTTTGGCCAGCGCACGCAGAGGCATATTGTACTGGAACAGGATGTTCAGGTCGGGCTTGCCCTTTTTGATGCTGCGGCGCAGCAGGGTGCCCAATACCGCCGCTGCCAGCCAGCCGATGGGGCTGCGTCCGTGTCCCATCTCGCCCAGCGTCATTTTGCGGTCGATGTGCACCTTGTTCTCCGGGATGGGACGGCCCAGCAGCGCCTCAAACTCCGCATCCGGCACGTTCTGCACCTGCGCAGTGCGGTAATGCTCCAGATTTTTGCCCGCATAGGGGTCGGGTGCGCCGGTGCCCGCCACCGTGACAGCGGCAGTCAGGCGGATATCGGCGCTGGAAGCGCCCACCAGCAGCTGATAGCTGCCGCCCTCCACCTCCCAGCGGTCGGTCTTGACATTCCAGTAGCGGAACGCCTTATCGTCCAGCGGGATGGTGACGGCCTTGCTCTCTCCGGCTTCCAGCTGCACCTTGGCAAAGCCCTTCAGCTCCTTGACGGGGCGGAAAACTTTTGCATCCGGCTTTGCCACATACAGCTGCGCCACCTCGGCACCTGCACAGCTGCCGGTGTTGGTGACAGTCAGGGTCACGCCCTTTTCGTCTGCTTTCA
>OOAD01001706.1_pt1 | contig 11416 bp, 8 predicted proteins | sample 1671151 | NCBI WGS metagenome assembly OOAD01 (sample SAMN06348127, study PRJEB24527) | human gut metagenome | biome: human gut; feature: ankylosing spondylitis patient; material: feces | host: Homo sapiens | place: China | collected 2015-10
TGTCGCTCGGAACGAATACTTCCACATCATAAATCGGTTCCAAAATCTTCGGACCTGCATTCTTAAATGCTTCACTAAACGCATGGCGACCAGCCAGCATGAAGGAAATTTCATTCGAATCTACCGGGTGCATCTTACCGTCGTACACAATAACACGTACATCACGTGCATACGAACCAGTCAGCGGTCCTTGTTCCATACGACTCATGATTCCTTTCAAAATAGCCGGCATGAAACGGGCATCAATTGCTCCACCAACTACACTGTTGACAAATACGAGCTTACCACCCCATTCCAAGTCGATTACTTCCGTACCCTTCACGTTCATCTTATACTCCTGACCATTGAACTTGTACACTTCCGGAGCAGGCATACCTTCATAATAAGGCTCTACAATCAAGTGAACTTCACCAAACTGTCCGGCACCACCCGACTGTTTCTTATGACGATAGTCTGCACGAGCCGACTTAGTAATTGTTTCACGATATGGAATCTTAGGTTCATAGAACTGAATCTGCAACTTTTCGTTGTTTTCCAGACGCCATTTCAATGTACGCAGATGGAATTCTCCCTGACCGTGTACCAGAATCTGACGCAATTCCTTAGACTGTTCTACAATCCAAGTCGGGTCTTCTTCACGCATACGGTTCAATACCGCCATCATCTTTTCTGTGTCGGCTTCATTTACCGGCTTGATAGCTCTCGTATACTTCGGATTCGGATATTTAATGAAATTGAATCGGTTCTCACAATCCTTGCCATTCAAGGTATTGCCCGTCTTCACATCTTTCAATTTTACTGTACAGCCAATATCTCCCGCACGCAGTTCGTCTACTTTTTCACGGTTGGCACCTGCACATACATAAAGCTGTGCCATACGTTCTTTCGAACCTCTGTCTGCGTTGCTCAAATCATCGCCTTCATGCACCACACCACTCATTACTTTAAAGTACTGTACATCTCCGATATGAGGTTCCACAGCTGTCTTAAAGAAGTAAAGTGAAGTAGGACCATTCGGATCGGGAGGAACAGGAACACCACGTGTATTGTGAACTACCGGCATTTCATCCACGAACGGTACCACATTGCCCAAGAATTCCATCAAGCGACGCACGCCCATGTCCTTACCTGCACATACACAGAATACCGGGAACATACCTCTGGCAGCCAATCCCTTACGAATACCTTCACGCATTTCATCTTCTGTCAGCGATTCAGATTCAAAGAATTTTTCCATCAGGCTTTCGTCGTGTTCAGCCGCAGCTTCCACCAGCGTCTTATGCCATTCCTGCGCTTTTTCCATTTCTTCTGCCGGAATGTCTTCAATGGTTGGAGCACCGCCGTCCGGTCCCCAAGAATATTTCTTCATTAAAAGTACATCAATCAACGAATTGAAGTCAGGTCCTGTACTAAGCGGATACTGAACCGGAACAACTTTAGAACCATAATTCTCTTTCAACTGTTCAAGCACATGGTCAAAATCACATTTTTCACTATCCAACTGGTTTACCAGGAAAATCACCGGCTTACCCAGTTTTTCAGTATAACGGAAGTGATTCTGTGTACCCACTTCCGGACCATATTGCCCGTTCAATAACAAAATGGCTGTATCAGTCACATTCAATGCGGTAATGGCAGCTCCCACGAAGTCATCACTTCCCGGACAGTCGATAATATTCAACTTCTTTCCGTTCCATTCTACATGATATACAGTAGAAAATACCGAATATCCGTATTCCTGCTCTACCGGGAAATAATCACTCACCGTATTCTTGGCAGTAATTCTTCCGCGACGTTTTATAATACCACTCTCATAGAGCAAAGCTTCTGTGAGAGTGGTTTTACCTGAGCCATCATTACCGAGAAGGGCAATGTTCTTGATTTCGTTTGTCTGATATACTTTCATGGTATTTCAAGATTTAGTTTAGTAACGAAAGGATATGCTTTTCATATCTCTTATTTTTTAACGAAGCGCAAATTAGAGATTATAATTCAGAAAAACAATAAAAAGTTTCGTGTTACTAAACTATGTTTTCAGACATACAAAATCTGCATTCCTTCTTTCCTCCCATAAATTATCCGTATCTTTACACCCGTAAAACAACTTCTTACAGTAGATTAATTATGGCTGGCATCTATCTTCATATCCCTTTTTGCAAACGACGTTGCATTTACTGCGATTTCTTTTCTACAACAGAAAATGATAAAAAAAGCACATACGTACAGGCTCTGTCCAAAGAACTTGAGCTGCGGAAAGCCTATCTGGATGGAGAAATTATTAACACCATCTACTTTGGTGGAGGTACGCCTTCACAATTAGAAGGAAAAGATTTCATTCAGCTTTTTGAAACCATCTATAAGATATATACCGTAAATCCGGAAGCCGAAATTACAATTGAAGCAAATCCCGACGATCTGACACCTGAATACATAGCCATGTTGCGTACCCTCCCGTTTAACCGATTAAGCATGGGCATACAAACCTTCAAGGAAGACACTCTTCGTCTGCTTCACCGCCGGCACACGGCTGCTCAGGCTCAACAAGCATACCAACATTGCCGAGAAGCTGGTTTTCAGAATATCAGTATCGACTTGATGTACGGACTGCCTGGAGAAACATTAGAAGACTGGCAAAAAGACCTTCAAACAGCCCTTCAGATGCATCCGGAGCATATTTCAGCCTATCATCTGATTTATGAAGAAGGTACTCCTTTATGGAACTTGAAAGAAGCACATCAAGTGGAAGAAACGGATGAAGATTTAAGTGTTTCCTTATTCAAGGAGTTGATACATACCCTCAAGAGCAACGGATATGAACATTATGAAATATCCAATTTCTGCCGCCCGGGATTTCATTCACGCCACAACTCCAGCTACTGGACAGGCAAAAAATACCTGGGTTGTGGCCCTTCTGCCCATTCGTACGACGGGACTTCCAGACAATGGAACGTAGCTTCCCTTTCTCAGTATATACAAGGTATTCAAGAAGGAACACTTAATCAGGAAAAGGAAGAACTTGATTTGTATACGCGCTATAATGATTTTATCATTACCCGTCTGCGCACTGCTTACGGAATACCCACCCATATACTGAAAGAAACATTTGGAGAAACCTTATTCAATTACTGCATGCGCATGGCTTCCCCCCATCTGAAACAAGGATTCCTGACACTCGACAATCACGTCATGAAGCTCACAGAAAAAGGGATATTTATTTCTGATGGAATCATGAGCGACCTGTTATGGGTAGACGATTAGATTATTTAACACTTCCTCAATAGGGGGATATTCACATTTTGGCGTTTTCATTACAAACCCCTAAAAACAACGCATTATGGAAACTCAAAAAGTTATTCTGCCCTTCTTTTACGCATTATTCCATGCTGGTTTCTCGTCAGAAGAAAACTCGTCCCCTATTGTTTCACCTAAAAAAGAATCGACATTACATTCAGAATTAACCCTCATTTCTTCAGAAGAATCTGAAAAGGAATAACCCCTACACACATTTTCTCTATCACACATTCACAAAAAAATTCCGGAATGAAAACCAGCTAACCGCTTTATTTCATTCCGGAATTCATTTTATTTTCAAAAGAATGTGCTAACACTCTTCTTATTTAGCCAGACTGTATACAATGTCCATAATCTGCTTACCGATTTCATCAGCAGCCTCCATTGTAGAAGCTTCTGAATACACACGAATAATCGGTTCTGTGTTACTCTTACGCAGGTGAACCCACTTATCAGGGAAATCAATCTTCACACCGTCGATGTCATTGATTTCTTCATTCTTGTAAAGTTCTTTTACCTTCGCCAAGATAGCATCTACATCTGTTTCCGGAGTCAGGTCAATACGATTCTTCGCAATGAAATAATTAGGATAAGTAGCACGCAATTCGCTTACTTTCTTTCCTTCGTGTGCCAGATGACTCAAGAACAAAGCAATACCTACCAATGCATCACGTCCGTAGTGAGATTCCGGATAAATCACTCCACCATTACCTTCACCACCGATAACCGCATTAGTAGCTTTCATCTTGGTTACCACATTTACTTCGCCTACTGCAGAAGCATTGTATTCCATGCCGTATTTACGAGTTACATCACGCAGTGCACGAGTTGAACTCAGGTTAGAAACTGTATTACCCGGAGTATGTTTCAATACATAATCAGCTACTGTAACCAGTGTATATTCTTCGCCATACATAGCTCCGTTCTCACAGATAATAGCCAGACGGTCTACGTCAGGGTCTACCACAAAGGCTACATCACAAGTTCCCTTCTTCATCAAGCCCATGATGTCACCCAAGTTCTTTTCCAAAGGTTCCGGATTATGCTGGAAGTCGCCAGTCGGTTCGCAATACAATTTTTCCACATGCTGTACGCCCAACTGCTCCAACAACTGAGGCAATACCACACCACCAACAGAGTTTACGCAATCAATTGCTACACGGAAATTAGCCTTACGGATAGCTTCTACGTCTACCAGTTTCAACGCCAACACGCTGTCAATATGTTTCTGGTTGTATGTATTGTCTTCACGGTACTTACCGATATGTTCGATGTCTGCAAATTCAAATTCTTCTGCAGCAGCAATACGCAATACCTCATTACCTTCTGCCGCATTCAGGAATTCACCATGTTCATTCAACAACTTCAATGCATTCCATTGTCTCGGATTATGGCTGGCAGTCAAAATAATACCACCGCATGCTCCTTCCATAGTTACAGCAAGTTCTGTAGTCGGAGTAGAAGCCAACCCGATATTTACTACATCGAATCCCATTCCCATCAACGTTCCGCAAACCACATTTTTCACCATTTCACCAGAGATACGTGCATCACGGCCCACTACAATCTTATTTGATTTATTGGTCGTAGTCTTACGAATCAATGTAGCATACGCTGAAGTGAATTTCACGATGTCCAAAGGATTCAATCCTTCGCCGGCATGGCCGCCTATAGTGCCACGAATACCGGAAATAGATTTAATAAGTGTCATAAATAAAGGTTTTAATTATTTAGGTTTTTAGGTTGTTCTATTTCATATTATAAGTTAATTCATAAAAACATGGATACACAGACTGCGTAGCCGAAGAAGTACCCTGACTATGCGGCACAATCAGTTTCACACGTGCTATTTTTTCAGAATCAGTTGTTCGCCCTGGTGTCAGATAGCGAAATGGTATCAACCAACCAGAAGGCACAGATTGCGTCCCATACATGCCATACATGCTATAAGAATCATTACGAGTAAACGAAGCAGAATAAGATTCACCGCTAATTGTTAATCTAAAAATCTCTTCATTAATCGTATACGAAGGATTAGATACATGAAAATTAGCCAGCAATGTGTCTCCGGCCGTAATTCCTAAATCACTCCGTGTCTGAAGTGCCACTTCAACAAAACGAGCTAATATATCATAGGTACCATCACCCAGCACCTCCTTACCAGACCCACGATTGTCTACATGCATATACACTCCGCTTTCATCCAGCAGCACATATTCATTTTCTTTCGTAGTAGAATCCTGCGCAGCAAAATCTGCTTCAGAAATCACCTTTATATCATTTTCCAAAATGTACTTATTAATAGCATCTGCCTCCTCTTCCTTCATTTCAGCGTAGGTCTTTCCGTTATTACAACTCTGCAGCGCCAACATTATCAGGGCAGTTACAGCCCACAACAAATAGTTCTTTTTCATCTTAATAAGCATGTTTACAAGGGCAAATGTAGTAAAATGTCTCAAAAACATCCTTCCTATTTTGTCCAATTATGTCTAATATTGTTCAAGAATAAAAATTTCTCACTAATTTTTCAATAACAAGCTCTCATATTTCACCAAAGCCTGCTTAAACAAGTCTACAGCCTCATCCATCGTACCGTAAAACTCTCCACCGGAAGCATTCAAATGCCCACCTCCATTGAAGAATTCAGCAGCAACCTGATTACAAGGGAATGCTCCTACCGAACGAAGCGAAACCTTAATCATATCCTTCTCGGTATCTTCACGTAAGAATACCGAAAAGCAAATTCCCTTCATCTGGAGAGGAATGTTTACAAAGCCCTCCGTATCTCCTTTTACATAACGGAATTTACCCTGTTCTTCCTTTGAAAGACAGATTAAAGCAGCACGGAACTGAGGATATACCTGCATTTTCTCATAAAGCACATACCCCATCAGACGAAGACGTCCTTCTGAATACGTATTGAACACCTTACGATAGATGTCATCCTTATCAATGCCTTTAGACAGCAGTTCGCTGATAATGAAATAAATCTCACGGTTATTGGAGTTATAAGTAAAACCTCCCGTATCCGTCATCATTCCGGTATAGATACATTCTGCACCTTCCAAAGTAATGTCATCAAAACATCCCAGACGGCATATCAATCTAAAGATTAACTCCGAAGTAGAAGAAATTTCCGGATGTGAAATAGTCACCCGACAAAAAGGTTCCGGATTCAGATGGTGGTCAATCATCACCTTTCTTCCCTGTGCATCTCTTACTGCATCTGCCATCCGGTCAATACGCGACAATGCGTTAAAATCAAGACAACAGATTACATCTGCCTCAACAATCAGCTTATCGGCAAACTCAGCATATTTATCATAACGAATAATATCTTTTGCTCCAGGCATCCACCGCAAAAAGTCAGGAAATGCATTAGGTACAATCACATTCACGGTCTTGCCATGTACAGACAAAAAATGATACAAGCCCAACGAAGAACCCAGCGCATCTCCGTCAGGAGAAACATGGGTCACAATCACCACTTTATCAGCCCGGTCAAAATAGGTCTCAACTTTATCAATATGGGCCTGAAGAATTACTTTTGACAACATATTCTTTTTCTTAAACTTACACTTTTGAAAGGAGCAAAAGTACAAATTTATTTTTATAAACTACAGCACAACGGAATAAGAACCTTGAACAGAAAGGTCTGTATAAGATATTTTAAGTAATTGACATTCCCTTATAAGCTTTTCTCGGAAAGCATCACTCAACGAACTGTCCAAAATAACCTGCCGAATAACAAACAGTTTGTCCAACTGTGAAAGACTCCCCTTAAATCCACTACAGATATATGCATATTCCAAAGGTAAACGTAATGAAGACTCACATGTTCTCCAGCGAGCATCATCCAGTACTGCAATATGCACATTTCTGATACATAGCAATCCCGTTTTAGAGCTATGAGTAGAAACACAATCTCTTTTACGGGTGTATACTTCCGAGCGAAAAAAGTACAACTGTTCCGGAGCTTTACCTGTATATTCCACACAAGACACCACTACAAACAGATTGCAAACCATCAGTAAACGAATCCAGTCAGAAGCCTTACGGTGTATACCGGATGCCCAGCATAAATAGAAGCAAATAATTACCGCAATCAGCAGACAGACCTGAGAAAAGGATAAATAAACAGAAGTAATCTGAGACCCGTCCAGTTGCTGAACCCACCGGGTGGATTCATTCAAAACCGATGTACACCATTCCAACAAGGTCATCACCGTACTTCCTACCATAGGTACGGAAGCTACACATAATGCAACCAGCGTCAACATCAGTATTCCACCTGCCAATATAACAACAACCAGATTGGCCAGTAGAAAATAAGTCGGAAAACTTCCGAAATAATACAGAATAAAAGGTAGCGTACCTAACTGAGCCGAGATAGATAGGCTGAGTGTGTTCCACACATAACGCAACACACAATTTTTTATGCATAACCAACGTGAAAACAAAGGATAAAACGCCAAAATAGAAAAGACTGCTGTAAACGAGAGTTGAAAACTTATATCAAAAAGAAAAAACGGATTATATATCAACATCAGAAAAGCAGCCAACACCAAGGAATGCATACCCGAAAAACGCTCCTCTGAACAAAATGAAGCCAAGGTATATAAACTATACATTACTACAGCACGTACCACCGACGAACTTAGCCCGGAAATAAAGGCAAAAAGCCATAACAAACAGACTACCAGAAAAGCTAAAATCTTACGCCCATGCTTTAAATACGTCAACGGATAAAACAGCCACAAAAGAATACACGAAAGAATACCCACATGCAGTCCTGATAACGCTAATACATGACTGACCCCAGCTGCACTATACATTGCTTTTAATTCAGGAGTCAAATCCGTTTTCTCCCCAATAGTCAACGCCGATACTACAGCCTGTACGTCCTGATCAAATCCCCAACTCCGATATATATCCACAACCTGTTGTTGACATACCTTTGCCAACTGACTGACAGATAATGAACGAGGTTTTCCCGTACAACGCCAATTCCCGGCATAAGCCAAAGCCGTTCCGCTAATACTCTTTCGTAAAAGATAGTCACCGTAATCGAATCTTGTCAGTTCTTTTTCAGAAAAAGGATACGAAACTTTTGCATAAAAACACACACTATCTCCACAAACCAAAGGTTTTGATAAAGAATCCGGCATCCATGACAAAAGAATATTCCGGTCTATTCTTTTCCAGTTTCCGTTTGACAACCGTTGGACATCTACACGCACTTCCGCCCGAAATGTTTTCCCCCTGACTTCCGGCACACTTTCCACTATACCTTTATATATAGCAGGCTCTCCATCCCAATCATATTGCACCGTTTCTCTTTGATGGAGTACCGATATTCCTCCCCATAAGAAAAAAGCCATGCCAGCCATCACTCCAAAGAGCCAGCGCCATCTCCATCGGGAAAACCAAAACACTCCTCCGCAAACAATAACCAAAAGTAACCATATCGCAACCCAATATGGCCATGAAAAATTTTCCGGCCACAATGTGTCGAATAAAAAAATTCCGGTTGCCAGACAAATAGTCAACCGGAATAATGGGTATGCTATTAAAGAATGCAAGGCTCCCAATACTTACTCCACATATTTCAATTGCTGAATAGCTTTAATCATGTCTGGAGAATTAAATACAGAACTGCCGGCCACCAGCACATCTGCTCCAGCGCGCCGCAGAAGAGGAGCATTTTCCTGATTAACACCTCCATCCACCTCGATAAGGGCAGAAGCCCCGTTACGCGTTATCATTTCGCGAAGCTGCGCAATCTTTTTAAATGTATTAGGAATAAATTTCTGGCCACCGAATCCTGGATTGACACTCATCAGCAACACCATATCCACCTCTGTGATAATATCCTCCAATACAGATACCGGAGTAGCCGGATTCAGCGTAACTCCCGCCTTCATTCCAGCTTCCTTAATCTGCTGGATAACGCGATGCAGATGAGGACAAGCTTCATAGTGTACATTCATCATCATGGCTCCCAAATTCTTTACTTCACGAATAAATTTTTCCGGCTGCACAATCATCAGATGCACATCCAACGGCTTCTGACTAATTTCAGCCACATATTTTAATACAGGAAAACCAAATGAAATATTGGGCACAAACACACCGTCCATAATGTCCAGATGCAACCAGTCTGCCTCACTTTGATTTATTTTTTCCAAGTCACTCTTCAAATCAGCAAAATTTGCAGAGAGCAAGGAAGGAGCTACCATAATTTTTTCCATCGATTTATTTTAGTTAATCAGATTCTTTTCAACAAAGATAAGCATCTTTTCTAATAAATCAACTATAAAAACTTATTTGGTCACATTGAAGCGTAAGCCTAACTGCAAATTAAAATTAAGAGGGTGTTCTTTTCGTATGGTTTCTACTCCGCTATGGTCATCAAAATAATATGCAATTCCGGGCTCTACATATAATCCAAAACGTGAGGTAAAATTCACTTGCGCTCCGGCTGCTGCAGTCACTGACCACTGAAGCGGATCCACATCCAATGATGTGTTCTCAGACGTACGATTACCTCCATTCGTCACGGTAACAGTTTCCAGCTTACCTGATACACATTTCTCCATTACTCCTCCGGCAGACGCATATACAGAGAGCCAGCTATTTTTCCAAATAGAACGATGCAGTTTTACCGGTATACCCACATAATGCAATTTCTGAGTTTCTTCCACATACGATTTGGAACCGGAATGAATATCTGAAGATAAAAGTGTATAATTTAATCCTGTTTCCAATGCCCAGTCTTTATGAAAATGCCAGGCAACTGTCAGTCCCACCGTGACAGGCATATGGTGTTTCACACTCGTCTGAGGAGTTTGTATCGCATTCTCCAACAATACCTGACTGTAAGCCAGTCCTCCATTACTTATTGGAGACATATTCAAATCGGAAGAAGTATAATAAGCCGAACGAGCCACAAAACTACCCATTCCATCAAATGTATTCAACGAGCTATAAGGCGTATTGCCTGCTCCAACTCCAACCGAGAATCCAGAAGACTTATCCGACTTATTTTTCAGTGCCATGGCATTACGTTCCATACGTTCACGATCAGCTGCCCGATTTTCTTTCATGCTTCTGCTTCGTTCTGTTGGTGTTCTGGTGACCTCTTGTTCTACATTCACATTCTCTTTCGCCACTTCTTCAGGTTCTTCCTGATCCATTTCCGAAATAGCAGAAACTGGATCTACCTCTTCTTTATTCTCCACAGACTGTATAAGCGGAGTATGAGCTAAGAGAGAGACTGATTTTTCAGAAGATGTTCCTACAAGCTCAGTTTCTGCCATCCGCTCCTCTTGAAGAGGCACATACTCTGGCAAAGGAGTATCCTTCACCTTTACGGCCAGTTCCTGATTACGAAAATCAGCCTGCGGAGAAGACCAGAACCAATATGTCAGTGAAGACACCAGCAGCACCAGCACCGCCGCAGCCACTTGCCAACGTCTCCATAGAGGAATTACCTTCGGAACTTTAGGTTCCTCCAGTTCCTTGGACAACTTATCCCAAAGCCCCTCAGGAAGAGGTTCAGAATAGCCCTCCATCTGGTTACGTAAATTATCTATCCATTCTTTCTCGCTCTTCATTGCCTATAATTTCTTTCTATATTCATTTATTTTCTTTGCCAATAAAGTCTTTGCACGATAAAACTGAGAAGAAGAAGTATGCTCAGTTATTCCCAGCATCTGCGCAATTTCCTTATGACTTTTATCTTCAAACACATATAAGTTGAATACCGTACGATACCCATCGGGAAGTCCAGCAATCATTTTCATCAATTCAGCTTGAGGAATATCACCCACTCCCTCATCATCCTCTTCCGTATCAGGCAACTGCTCCATCAAAACTTCCTGCTGAGCCAGTTGATTGCGTTTTCGCAAATACCCCAACGCTTCATTGACCATCACACGCGAAAGCCAAGCTTTTAAAGAACCTACACCTTGATAAGTAAACTGCCCGATTGATTGGAATATCCGGACAAACCCATCATGTAACACATCCTCTGCAGCCTCTCGGTCCCCGATATAACGAAGACAAATAGCCATCAGCGAACCGCCATACAGCTCGTACAACTCCTTGCGAGCCTGATTATCTG